>Ga0068858_100004369_pt1 | contig 13871 bp, 12 predicted proteins | sample KBSSwiS12_FD_66589 | JGI IMG/M metagenome (GOLD analysis project Ga0068858, IMG submission 66589) | Switchgrass rhizosphere microbial communities from Kellogg Biological Station, Michigan, USA - KBS Switchgrass S1-2 | ecosystem: Host-associated > Plants > Roots > Rhizosphere > Soil ... | reverse complement strand
AAGCCGAGTGGAATCATTGTTATGGTAAAGACAGGAACCAGGTGGGCCGTCCGAAAATAATCAGCTCCACAAAAGAGGCGACTGAGCGGTACATGAAAGAGATTAACGAGCGTCACCCCCGTCACCAACGCACCAAGATAAAGCCAAAACCAGTCGAGCGACGACGCCGTGGTACGGTCCACGCGCGCGCGGCGAATGAAGAGCATGAGAAGCAACGGCTGCGTGCCCCAGAGAATGGACCGCCCGAGAAGTCCTGCGGTTTGATAGGCATCAAACATCGGCCAATCGACATAGCCGATGTTGTTATCAGCAGCGGTGCCAAACCAGCTTTGCGCCACGATGCGGTCTCCGTTGGTGAAAAGATAAATACCCAGGAGCACGCTAAAAATCGCACCGAGATCGATCAGGAAAGCGCCATCCAGGACCGTCTTCAGGGCCTTGAACCGTTCGGCAAGACTGGTCTCGGTCGAACGAAGCGCCGGGGCCAGGGTAATCAACCCCGCAAAGAGAAAAGCGACAAGGGCAGCTTCCGCCCAACGTTCGTACCAACTCATGGTAATACCAAGAACAAGCCGGGCCACAGCCGCACCGACCAGAAGCCACACCCATGTCCGACGACGACCGCCGCTGCAATACATCGCCCCGCTCAACAGCGCTCCGAGCGCGAGCAACACATTGAGTAGAACGAGAAGGTTCACCGAGTACCTCGGTAGTTCCAGGAGAGGAAGACCGATAAGGAGAAGTACGCCGGAAATGATTGCCCAAACCCAGGTGATGGTCTCAATCACCGCCAACTCCGAAGAGCGAATTTCTTGAAAGCGTTGCTCCTGCCCGGGTACGCGTTTGTAGACAAAGTGCCAGTTGAAGGTCTGGACAAGCGCAATCACCGGCACCGTCATCAATCCGATCACGCCAAGCGCCGTGTTAAAGGTACCGAATTCACCGGGCAATAATTCGCGATGCAATATGATTTGCGTGAAAAGACTGAGCAAGGCGATGCCCGCCCAAATCACCGGCGACTGGCCGGTCTCCTCCCGAAATGTGAGAAGCCCCTTGCGTACATTACCAATGACGCTGGTAATGCTCATGCCGCAGATTCCTCCGCCGTCTGGATCCAGCGCCGGAAAAGCTCGACGCCGTCCTCCAGGTCGCGCAGGAGAATGAACTCGTCCTTCGTGTGGGCCTGAGCAATGGAGCCAGGTCCGATGCAAATCGCGGGACAGCGCGGACTGCTGAGCACGGACGCATCCGAAAACCATGGGGCAGTGGTGAATCCACGGGCCGTGGCACCCAATTTCTTCACCCATGGGAGCGACTCATCCGTATCGAGGGGAGCCGAAAATCGCTGAAGATTCACCCTCACGTCGGGGACAACTTCCCGCAGCTCGCTTTCAAATGTAGCCCGGAGTTTCTCGGGATCGATGCCCGGCACGACCCGGCAATCGACCTCAATGCGACACGCATCGGGGACAATGTTGACCTTGCTACCGCCGGAAATGGTACCGACGTTCAACGTGCTCGGTCCCAGTTTGGGGTGCGCACGTTGAGCGAGGTCAGGGATTAATTTTTTCTCGATGACTTCCAGCACCTGTCGCATGGCGTAAATAGCGTTCTTCCCCCGCTCCGGTGTTGCGCCGTGGCAGGAGACGCCCGCCGTGAGGATTTCCAGCCAAAGCGCGCCTTTGTGTGCCGTCACTACGCCGAGACTGGTCGGCTCGAGCACGAGGGTAAGGTCGCTGGAAAAATCTTTTTTGGCCATGGCATGGGCACCATCGTTCCCGGCTTCCTCGCCCATCAATCCGAGAAATGTCCAGCGTACACGCGACTTGGTGCGGGCGGAACTTTGCGCCCATTCACTTACCGCCCACAATGCGGCGGCCATCGGGCCCTTGGTGTCGCTCGAACCGCGCCCAAAAAGTTTGCCGTCGCGAACGACCGGATCGAAGGGCGGGATAGTCATGCCCACGACGCTGACCGTGTCGAGATGCGGCGCGAAGGCCAGGTGCGTGTCGGCTTTTTTCGGCTCGAAGGTCGCGACAACATTAGGACGCCCCGGTTCGACTTGATCGAGACGTACATCCGCGCCCAGCCCGCGAAGAAAATCGGCAACGTATTCGCCCATGGCCAGTTCGCCAATGCGATCGGTGCCAGGATCACCGTGAGGATTCACGCTCGGAATCGCCACCAAGTCCTGAAGGAGTTCGACGACATTCGATGGCTTGGCCATGGGAAGAGCGTAATGAGAGGAAGCACGAGTGTCATCCGAGATTTTCTTTTGAAAAGTCATCGAAACCGCAATAGTGGTCGAATGGCTGGAATTGACTTGATCCTTGGTATTGAAGGCGGCGGAACGAAAACGACTTGGGCACTGCTGACCAAAGCAGGCAAGACGATGGCCCAAGGCGCAGCTGGACCGGGCAACACACTTCTTCTCAACGACGAAGGTCTCGAAAAACTCTTTAAAACGATCCAGCGCGGAGCGGGGAAAAATGTGCAGGCGATCGGCGGAGCTTTTGCCGGGTGCCAACTGGCCGCCGAACAATCTCGCGTGAAAAAAATATTGGGTAAAGTCTGGCCTCAGGCGCAGACCATCCGCGTGATGGAAGACACCCGTTCGGTGCTGGCTGCGGCCTTCGGAAACGGCCCGGGCATTGTGGTCATTGCGGGCACGGGATCGAATGTGGCAGGGCAAAAATCGGTCGATGCCCCCATCGAGAAAGCCGGCGGCTGGGGACATCTCTTCTCCGATCACGGAAGCGCGTATGATGTTGCCCGAAGCGGCTTGGAATTGGCCTATGCCCGTTACGATGAGACCAAGAAAATTTCGCCCCTCGCGCAGGAATACCTGACTGCGGCCGGGAAGATTTCGATGGAGGAACTCGTGCCGCATTTGCTGAAAGACATCAGCAAGACCACGGTGGCCCAGTGGGCGCGTTGCGTCTTTTCCGCCGCCAAGAAAGGCGATCGGGATGCCCAATCATTGCTGGATAACGCCACTACGGCCCTGGCCGAGAAGGTCGTTTTTGTCGCTCGTCGATTAAAGCTCGCCGCTCCACAAGTGGCGCTGGTGGGTGGACTCTTCGATAACCAACCGGATTATATCGCACGCTTTCAACGGGCCTTACACAAACTTTCTCCCAAGGCAAAATCGTTTCTCCTAACAGTGCCTGGTGTTTTAGGTGCGGCTCGCGTGGCCGGTTTGAACAGCGTTTCCAATTCGGATGCCACGGTAAAAAGAGGGAAGGCCATCGCGGAACCCTTCCGCCTCGCCGCCTTTGCCCAGGCCTCGACCGAGCAACGTAATCCACGCTCGAGAAAATTGGATAAGCGTTCGATTCCACAATTGGTCGATCTCTTCATCCGGGAAGAGCGGTACGTCGAAAAATCACTCGCCGCGCAACGACGCGAAATATCCAAGGCAGCGACCATCATTGCAAAGAAACTCTGCGCAGGCGGGCGTCTCTTTTACGTGGGCGCAGGCACGAGCGGCCGGTTGGGCGTTGTCGATGCCAGCGAAATGCCGCCTACCTTCAATGCCTCTCCGGAACAAATTCAGGCCATCATTGCCGGGGGGCCTGCCGCCGTTTTCCGCAGCCAGGAAGGCGCCGAGGATTCCACGACTGCGGGGGTGGAGGAACTCCGCCTGCGTGGACTAACGAAACGCGATGTGGTCTGCGGCATCGCCGCCAGCGGCCAGACGCCGTTCGTCCTCGGGGCGCTTGAATTCGCACGCAAGAAAGGAGCCGCCACCGTTCTGCTGACCTGCAATCCCAAGCGATCCATCCGCACACCCGTCGATGTCGCGATTGATCTGCCCACCGGGCCTGAGATCGTCACCGGCTCAACGCGCATGAAGGCGGGAACGGCAACGAAGCTTGTCCTGAATATGCTCAGCACGATTGCAATGGTGCGGCTCGGTCGGGTGAAGGACAACTTGATGGTCAATGTGCAAGCATCCAATGACAAGTTGCGCGCGCGCGCGGTTCGTCTGGTTCAAGCTTTGACCCGGAGCAATGCGACCAATGCGCAGGCCGCGCTGGAAGCGAACGCGTGGCTCGTGACCAAGGCGGTCGAGGCTCTGTCAAAATAGACTGAGGCCGCGGAGCAAATTCCCCTGTAATTATAGATTACTTGTAATCCATGAGATCATTGACTTTTTACGTCTAAACAAATTAAATTTAACTTAATGTGCAGGCGTATTTATTTGATGGGTGTTTGTGTTTGGATTCTTGTAATCCATCCCATTTCCGCCCGTGCCGATTCGCCCTTGCAGGACCAGTATCTTCAGGTCTATGTCAAAATGCACGACGCGGAGAATCTCGAGAAGCAGGGAGATTACGCGGGTGCTCTCGAAGGCTTTAAAGATTGCTACGCCCGATTGGTGAAAATTCGCCAGCAGGATTCCACGTGGGAATCTGCGCTGGTCGGCCATCGCATGGACGACTGCAAAGTCACCATTCAGCGGTTGCAGAACGAAGTTCAATCCGCACCGCCTCCGCCACCGCCCAAGCCGGTCACTCCGACGCAACCATCCCCCGCCGTCACGCCGGTCGTGCCGGTTCCAACCACAGGCGATACAGGCACGGGCACACTTCCCACCGATGTTGCCACTCTCCAAAAGCGGTTGCAGGAAGTGGAGCTGGAATTGCAGGTGACCAAGGAAAATTTAAAAAACTCGCGCATCGAGGTCGATACCTACCGGACCCAGCTGGAGTCGGTAAATTCGCAACTGCTGGCGCTCAAGAACAAGCAGCCGCTGGATGACAAGATGAACAAGCTTCTGTCGGAGAACAAGGCTTTGACCGATAAGTTGACTACCGCGCAAAAGCAGATTGATGCGCTGAAATCGCCGAACGCCAAGTCGAAGGTCGCCCTGATGCAAACGCAGTTGAAGAACCTGCAGGACCAGTTTGACGAATCGCAGGCTTCGAACAAGGCACTGCAAACGACCGTCACCACGCTGCAGCAACACCTCGATCAGGCACAAGCCGAGTTGGTGGCCGACAATCAAAAGTTGGCCAATGCCAGCCCGAACAGCCCGGAGTACGCGACGATCAAGCGTGAAAACGAAGTCATGCGCGGCATCCTGACGCGCGAATTGCAGGAGCAGGCGCATCGCGATATGGCCAAGCGCCTGTATCAGGAGGAATTCGACAATCTCAAGATCAAATCGAAGGTTTTGCAGGAGCAGCTCGATATTCTCGCCTCACCGATGACGCCCGCGACGACCGATGAGGAGCGCGCGCTTCTGGCCAGTCTTAAGGCGCCGGGACCCACCCTGGCTTCCGCACCAGACTCCGGCACGGGCAATAGCCTGTCGGTTTCGACGACCACGGGAACAACCACGCCGGACGCGAGCAGTACACAAGCGCCTTCCGCACCAATGACGCCTGACTCCTCGGCACCCGTCCCGACAACCACTTCCACAACAACGACCGTCGCCAGTGTCACGCCGACGACTCCTCCCGCCACCACTACCTCGGATTCGTCCACAACCAATACCGGCACAACCACCACGACCGATCCCAGCACTGCGGCGGCGACAACGACGACTTCGACAACGACCACCTCCACTGCTCCGGCGACGAATACGGCGGCCGTGTCAAACCCAACGCCTCCCGGGACTGATCCTGCGACCACGCCCACCTCCACGACACCCTCTGCTGCCCCGAGCACCCCGACGACACCTTCGACCGCGCCCACGGAAACCGCGCTTCCCCCGACAACGACCACCTATACCCAGACCACGGTCCAACACAATGTCCCTCAGCCCGGCGATCCGACCCAATACTCCACTAAGGCCCGTCTGCCTGACGAGATGCGCGACACCGCCCAGCAAGCCGCCGATCTTTTCAAGATGAAGCGGTACGATGAAGCGGCGGATAAATATCAGACCATCATCAATAAATACCCGGAATCGCTTTATGCCTGGAGCAACCTGGGCGTGGTCCGGTTCCAGCAAGGGAATCTTGATGAGGCGCTCAAGGCGTTACAGCAGGCGGTCAAGCTCTCGCCAACCGACAGCTTTTCCTACGCGAATCTCGGCATCGTTTATTACGAGATGAAGCAGTATGAAAACGCCATCGACGCGTTGAACGCGGCCAAGGCGCTCGATCCGAATGACGCCAAGGTGCGTAACTATCTTGGCTGCGCCTGCTCCCAAAAGGGCTGGCAGGAAGCGGCGGAAAAGGAATTCCTCAAGGCGATTGAACTCGATCCCAATTTTGGCGATGCGCACTTTAATCTCGCGCTCGTTTACGCGACGGAAAAGCCGCCGCTCATCGAGATGGCGCGCAAGCAGTACAAGCTGGCGCAGGAGCTCGGCATCGCGAAGGATGACCGCCTCGAGAAGTTGTTGCAGCAACCGACGGCATCGCAACCTTAAGGCTGTCAAGCGACACCGAAGATCTTTTCGGATCCTTGAAAAAATATTTGGGCGAAAATGCAAAAGATGGCGTAAAGTAATTCCCCCAGCAGATTAGAGAGAGCCCCTTTGGGCTTGCTTTTTTAGCTGTCGGGGCAAACTTCAGGAAGACCCCTTTATGCAAATCAGCAGTTTGTTAAAGCCCGAACAGATCAAACTCGAATTGGTGCAAACCAAGCGATGTAACGCCATCAACGAGGTGGCGCAGCTTTTGCAAACAAATCCCAACGTCACAAACTTTGCCGGTTTTTACGAAGAGTTGCTGGCGCGCGAGCGAATTGAATCAACCTGTCTCGGCAATGAGATAGCTTTCCCCCATGCCCGCACCGATTTCCTCAAGGGCATGGTTCTCGCGGTAGGTCGCAGCACACAGGGCGTCTGGTTTGAAAATAGCGGGCAGACGGTGAAATTGATTTTTGTCATCGGCACGCCGAAACGGATGGTGACCGATTATCTCAGCGTGGTGGGCGGTCTTGCCCGTTTGCTCAAGGACCCGGCGACCCGCGAGAGTCTTATCTCCGCGACCAACACGGAAGAGTTCATCGCCGCGTTGACCCAGGCCGAGCTCGCGCGATAAGCCAGCTAATAAAAATACCGTCATCCTGAGCGGAGGCGAGCCAGCGAGATTAGTTGAGTTCAAAACCTTCCCGAGCCGCAGTCGAAGGACCTACGTTGCCCGAGCAAACACGTCGGGCCGTTTTCAGGTAATAAATTTTCTAAGAGCCAGTTCCGAACTCGTCGTACCTGCGGCAAGCTTGCCTTCAGCTTAGCCACCCGCACGCGCTGCTTGAATCAATTGCTCGGAGATGCTGGGTCCTTCGACTGCGGCTCGGGTATATCGATGAGAAAATAGAATCACCCATTCGCCTCCGCTCAGGATGACAGGCCTTTAAAAAGGATATTTATGTCTTCGGCTGACCGCGATAGTGGAGCACTTTCACTTTTTCCAGCGTCACCAATCCGCCGGTGATCATGCCGTCGAGCACGGGGAGAAAAGCGTTCACCTTGTCCTCGCTGTCGACGATTTCGATGATGAGCGGAAGGTCCATGGAGAGCTGGAGACTCTTCGAGGTGTGCAGGACACTGGTCTTGCCGAAGCCCATCGGCCCGCGCAGGACAGTGGCGCCACCGAGTCCGTTTTCACGCGCCTTGATGACGATCGCCTCGAAAAGCGGCTTGTGTTCCCAACGGTCGCTTTCGCCGATGAAGATGCGGAGCAGGATGGCGTCTTGTGGAATTTCCATAATTTATCTCATTTGATTCATCGACCCGGCGAGCAAGGCGCCCAGCCAAACTCCCACTAAACATAGCACAACTGAAAACAAGACGTTGGCCGCGGCCTGGCCCCATTGACCGTCCTGTGCCAGCAGAAGTGTCTGCAGGGTAAACGACGAGAACGTGGTATAGCCGCCCAAAATTCCGATCATAATGAATTGGCGCTGGAGCGGCGTGAGGTAGAAGCGGCCTTCCGTATCCGAGATCGTGAAGATGAAGCCGATCAGGAAACAGCCGGTGATATTGACCAGCATCGTTCCCAGAAAATATGGCGGACCACCTTTCTTGACGTAGGAATCGATCAGGCTCGCCACGGCAAAACGGAACATGCTGCCCAAGCCGCCGCCTACACCGATGATGAGGAATTGGGTCGCGAGTTGTTGCATCGGAAAGTCTCTTTTTAAGACCGGATTGCTTCCTTGTCGATCTTGTCGCATAATAACCAACCCATGAATTCGTATCGTATTGCCGTTGTTGGAGCCACCGGAGCGGTGGGCCAGGAGATTCTTCGCACGCTGGAGCGGCGCAAATTCCCGGTCAGCCAGCTCAAGCCTCTTGCTTCTTCGCGTTCGACCGGCAAATCGGTCGAGTTCAACGGCGCCAAGGTTCCGGTCGAGGAACTGCGCGCTTCCGCCTTCGAGGGCGTCGATTACGCGCTCTTCAGCGCCGGGGCGACCCGCTCCCGCGAATACGCCGAGGCCTGCAAGAAGGCGGGCGCGGTGATGATCGATAATTCCTCCGCATTCCGCATGAAAGATGATGTGCCCCTCGTCGTGCCGGAAATCAACCCGGGCGATCTCAAGAATCATAAGGGCATCATTTCTGTGCCGAACTGCTCGGCAATCATCCTGGGCGTACCGCTCTGGCCGCTGCACCAGGCCGCGGGCATCGAGCGTATCATCGTCTCTACCTACCAGAGCGCCAGCGGCGCGGGCGCGCAGGCCATGGCGGAACTCGAAGCCCAGTCGCGTGCCTTCTCCAAGGGCGAGCCGATCAAGAAGGAGATTTTCCCTCACCAGATCGCCTTCAATGTTTTCTCCCATAATACCGCCATCGCCGAGAATGGATACAATGAGGAGGAGAACAAGGTCATCGAGGAAACTCGCAAGATTTTCCACGAGCCTAATTTGCCCATCGTTGCGACCTGCATCCGCGTGCCCGTCCTGCGCGCGCACAGCGAGTCGATCGTGATCGAGACGAAGCGCGACCTGTCGCCCGAGGAAGCTCGCGAGATCCTCTCCAAGGCCCCCGGCGTGACGGTGGTTGATAACCGCGAGAAGAATCATTTCCCGATGCCGCTCGAAGCCAGCGGACAGTTCGATGTGCTCGTGGGCCGCATCCGCCGCGATCTATCCCATCCGCGCAGCCTCGCGCTGTTCGTCAGCGGCGATCAGCTCCTCAAGGGCGCCGCGTGGAATGCGGTGCAGATTTTGGAGTATTTGGTTGGGAAGAGTTAAACTTAACCAACTTATCCATATGGAAGAAGAGGATTACGTAGAACCACCACCTCCTTCTCCAAAAAAGGTAGCCCGTCGCGCTTTAGTTTTATCAGTCGTGTGTTGTCGCGGCATAATCGACACCAACCCTGAAGCCGCCGGACTAGCGACCCAGACATGGGCATGGTTAAAAGACCTCGGACTCGAAGGAGACCTTAGCGAATGGGAGCGTAAGACACTCGAAGCGCCGTACGGTAGCCTGGCTTTAACGAACCGCGTAAATGCCGGCTGGCTCAGCGAAGCTGTCACCGTCCTGGCATGGGCTCTTGGAAAGGCTGATCTTCCTTCGTTTGAAACCCAATGCGATCCTCAAAGCGTATCAAATAGCCTTGGATTTTTGCAGCCCAAGAATGAAACCGTCCTCGCTAATCCTGCTCTGCTTTCACCTGAACAACTGAGTGAGTATAACGAATTCATTTATAATGTTCATTGGCGCGTTCGTGACTTTTCGATTCGGAAAGGTCCTTACAATTTTGAATCACTGGCGCGAAAAGCTTGGGGAGAGCCCGTCTTAAGACACGGTCTGAAAATTGTCGAAAATGACATCTCTTTACGCGGAGTTCCCATATCCCGAGTTAGCGAATCAGCGTACCGCAATCTTAGCAGCATTACCCGGGAGAGACACCGCGCCTCAAATTGGTTGATTGGCTACGCGTCAGAGGACTTCTACGAAGTCACCACTGACACCTAGTCGCTATTCCAAGACTAATCCAACCGGCAGATTGAAACCGCGCGCAAATTCAGCGGCGTGCATCCGCTTCTTACCTTCGAGTTGGACTTCGCGGAGGAGCAGGCCACCGACCTTCGCTGCGACGAGGACGCCGTGCTTGTCAACGCGGAGGATTTCCCCAGGCTTGCCCTTGGCGCGATGCGAGATGATCGTGGTGAAAATCTTAAGCATCTTGTGATCATTCTCCTGCGGAATCCACGCGTAGGCAGAAGGCCAGGGCGTCATCGCGCGGATGTGCGCGTCGATCTCCCGCTGGGGGCGATCCCAGTTAATGTGACCGTCTTCCTTCTTCAACTTCTTGGTGAGCGTGGCTTGCGCCTTGTCCTGTTTGATGTGCGGCGCGGTGCCGTCCTCGATCATCTTGATGGACTTGATCAAGGCATCCGGAGCCATCTTGGCCAGGCGATCGTGCAGCGTCTCGGCCGTTTCGCGACGACGCAGCGTCACCGGTTCCTGAAGCAGGATGTCGCCGGTATCGAGGCCCTCGTCCATCCACATGATCGTCACGCCCGATTGCTTTTCTCCCGCCGCCACCGCCGAGTGAATGGGCGAAGCACCGCGATACTTGGGCAGCAGCGAGGTATGGATATTGAGACAACCATGCTTCGGAAGATTGAGCACCTCTTTGGTCAAAATCTGGCCGTAGGCGGCGACGACAATCAAATCGGGTTTGAGGTACTTCAACTGCGCGAGCGAAGCGGGCGCGCCAATTTTCTCCGGCTGAAAAATCTTCAGGTGCAGTTTGAACGCCGCTTCCTTGATGGGGCTCGCGGCGAGCTTGAGTTGGCGTCCCACCGGACGATCCGGCTGCGTGACGACGGCGAGGACATGATGCTCATCCGACTTGGTGAGCGCTTCGAGGGCCGGCAATCCGATTTCACCCGTTCCGATAAAAATGATGTGCATAAATTAATCCCAACCGCCTAACTGACTTTACCGCCGACGAATTTTCCGCGGCGCGCGCAGGTCGGCCAGCCGCTTTTCAGCCAGGGACACTTCCCTCTGCCCCAACGATTCCGCGCACCCCGTACAAACATACTCATAAAGATCCTTGTCGGGCAGGATAAGTAATAAACGTTCCCGCACCGGCATCGACTTCGCGCATTTGCGGCAATAAAGTCGGGATGCCTTGAACGATTCAAACTGTTCCATACTCGCCCGATGATGAAACCCGACTCCACCCATGCGGCGCAAGCCAATAACGTTGTCCCCGAATCCTATGAAGCGATTTTACTCGCCGTAAAGTTGCTGCGGGAGGGCCAGGTGATCGGCATGCCCACCGAGACGGTCTACGGACTTGCAGCGGACGGCCTCAATGCCACGGCGCTGGCGCGAATCTTCGAGATCAAACAACGCCCGCTCTTCGATCCGTTGATTTTGCACACCGTCAACGCCAAGGAGGCCTTTCGACTGGCCGAACGCGTGCCGGATATCGCGCAAAAGCTGGCCGATCGTTTCTGGCCGGGGCCGTTGACCTTGGTCCTTCCGAAAAAAGAAATCGTCCCCGATTTGGCGACGAGCGGTTTGCCGAGCGTGGCGCTGCGCGTTCCCGTTCATCCCGGGGCCCAGGCGCTGCTTCGTTCTTTTGGCGGTCCTCTCGCCGCGCCCAGCGCGAATCGCTTTGGTCGCATCAGCCCGACGGATGCCCAGGCGGTCCAGGCCGAATTGGGTGATGCGGTGCCGTTGATCCTCGATGGCGGTCCGTGCGAAGTCGGCTTGGAATCGACCGTGATCGATCTTACCGGCGAGAAGCCGCTTCTCCTTCGCGCTGGGGGAATTCCGCTGGAAGAAATCGAGGCGATCACCGGCCCGCTCGAGCGCGCCACGCCGGTCGATGATCATCCGCTGGCCCCAGGTCAACTCAAGCATCACTACGCTCCGCGCAAACCGCTGAAGTTGGTCCATGAGGTCGGCGACATTCCTTTACAGGCGGACATTGGGTGGCTCGCTTTTGGTGCACAGATTTCGGCCGTATCGTTCCCGGGTGTCGTGGAAAATCTTTCCTACATCGGTGATCTGCGCGAAGCCGCCACCAAGCTTTTCCGCTCCTTGCGCAGACTGGATGATCATCCGCAGGTAAGTACGCTTTATGCCATTCCTCTGCCTGCACATGGACTCGGTCTGGCAATTAATGAGCGTCTCGAAAGAGCGGCTCATTAAAATCAATCCACGCCGGGATCACTGAGAATCGGGCTGCCCGGACGCGATGACGCGCCGCTAGGACGATGCTGGATGCGCCCTTGCGGTCCAATCTTGAGCGTGAGCGGATTGCCCTGGCCGATCACCTCGTATCCATCCAGAACAAAAACAGTCAGCTGCTCGTCGAGGTGCGGATCATACGCCTTGTAGGTCGCAAAGTGCCCCCAGAATTTGTATTCCCAATCGGCATCGGCGTCATTCTTTACCAGTTTACGATGGGGCGCCACGGCCACGCCCGGCGTTTCCTGCAGCGCGAACCATTGGGCGGAGTTCCATGAGCCAGCGGCATCACCCTTTTTGATCCAGCCCCAGCCTTCGCCGCCTTGTGCATCTAGACCGCGGTGCGCGAGATAATAGGTCGTGCCGTTCGTGTGACCTTCCTTGTAACCAACCGTGGGAAGCGGCTGCTTGGGATCGTTGGCGAGATGATCGAGCGGAGACCCCTTCTTCAACGGAGGCGCCACCGGTGGCGGACCGCCATTAGGGGCGATATATTTGCCATCGTTGACCGGCGGCGAATCATCTTCCGCCGAAAGCGAGAAATTGACGACCAACCCGGCCATGAGAAGCAGTCCGGAAAAAACGATCAGACGGGGCATGGGGGAAATCGACTTCATTGCGTCCACTTTCCGTCGGAATTTGAGAGCTGCGGCTCGCCACCATGAGCAAAATCGGTCTTGCCGATTGCACCGGTCATGGGGACGTCGAAATGGCTCTTCCACCACTGACTGTATTCCTCGCCGGAATGACAACCCCAACTTTTACAGGTTGCGCCCTTGGCGAAAATATCATCGTCGATGTAGCGCAGATCCTTCACGTGCAGCCAGACAATCGACATCGTATCGATGGCGTTGCTGTAATCGAAAAGAAAGCAGGCCTTGTTCGAATGGCCGAAGTAATCGAAATCCACAATCTTGACCTTGTGGCGATCCTGCCCCTTGTTGAGGTAGGAGATCAGTTGTTCCTTGGTATCAAACCACTGGAGATTGGAACCGGTCTGCTTGGCCTTCTCGGTAAGTTGCGCGATCAGGTCGAGTCCCATTTCCTTGCTACGGGCGACGTAGGCCGGACGATAAATCATCCAGGTGACCAGCTCGCCCGGCTTGGCCTGACTCTTGAGTTCATCCAGGCGAATGACGCTGGCATCAACGAAGTTGAACCAATAGACGTCGTGCGAGACCTCGCCCTTGCCGTGCTCCATGAAGCGCAACGCCGGGCCGCCCGTCAGGACGATGGCTTCACTCGTAACCTGGGCAGAAGCGCCCATGGTGCCTAAAATCAGAATGGCAACGAGGGTGAGAAAAAGGCGCATGGCAGAACGGTAAAGCTGCCAGAATTGGACGCTGACAAAAAGAAAAAAAGCCGATTCCTGTCCGCGCAATCTCTAAATAAGCGGAACGAACATGGACTAATCGATATTAGCCATAGGATCGGATGGCTTGGGGGTGGGAGGATCAACGGGGGGCACCTTAATTAAAGGAGAAAGAGCGGCAGGCGGTTGGGTAGCAAGCGGCTTTACATCCGGCAGCCAGATGGCGGACACGAGACCCGATTGTCCCATATGAAGATCTGAATTGGAGTCCAAGGCCACCCATTGCAGCTTAATCGTGGTGGTGGAGGTAAAAATAAGGGTTACCTGCAGAGTGGTCGTCGTATTATCGGAGCGTTTGTGACGGGTTAGCGTACCCTGAACGGTGGTAGGATCGACAAAGTCACCCTGCAAAACCTGCTCATAGAGGACATTGTT
>Ga0068858_100004368_pt1 | contig 13874 bp, 19 predicted proteins | sample KBSSwiS12_FD_66589 | JGI IMG/M metagenome (GOLD analysis project Ga0068858, IMG submission 66589) | Switchgrass rhizosphere microbial communities from Kellogg Biological Station, Michigan, USA - KBS Switchgrass S1-2 | ecosystem: Host-associated > Plants > Roots > Rhizosphere > Soil ... | reverse complement strand
CTATCTAAGTGAGAGACACTTCCGGGCACGCATTGACGATCGATGACTTCAATGAGGGGGCACCCTAGCCGTGTCCCTGTTTTCCTATTGTCACTTGACTGGCGCTGGCTAATGGGAGACTGCCTCTCGTGGATGATCGCTAGAGCGCAGAGCAAGAAAGTCGCTGGGTAACATTTTCCGTGAGGCATCCGGTAACAAATGTATGGTCTGCCCCGAGAGTGCAAGGTGTGTCTTGATCGAGAGCAGGCACCGTCATGCGTCAATGTATCCGGCCTGTTGATGGAACGTACGAGTTCCTGGCCTTGATGGAAGCCGCACGCATCGAACCTAATTAATTGCTCGACCACATTAGAGCCGTTTTGTTACCCAGGTAGTCGATGCGCCGGTAGACGGTTGTGCCATCAGTCAATACAAACCTCGCAGAACTAGGCAGGCATCTTTGGTGGCCGGAATCAGACTGCGTGCAACGGATACGGCCGGTATGGGTGTCCTGTTGAAAGCACTTTCCAGCAAATCCGAACGAGTTTATTAGCGAGCGCCACGACCGCTACGTTGCGGTGCGTTCGACCTTCCACGCCCCGTAACCAATCTCCCAATCGCGATTGGTCCCGGGCTAGATGCGTGTATAGCACCTGTGCGCCTGGATGAATAGACGTCGCAACTGGACTTTCCCCCGCTTGCTGATAGGAACAAGAATAGATCGTCCGCCGGTCGATAATTGGCGAGGTACTAAACCCAACCAAGCTGCCATACCGCGGCCGGATTTGAACATCCGGCCATTGCCAACTGCTGCGACGGTTGCTGTGGCGATCATCGGACCAATGCCTGGCACAGTGATGGCGTTCCTGCAGAGTTCTCACTGCGCTGCATGGCGAGTCAGAAGGGCCGTCAGTTCTGCTATTTCAGTGTCGAGAGCCAACCACGGAGATCTCACTCGAACGAGCAGTCCTTGCATACGCAGACTCAGCAACTCGCCAGCCTTACTGAGCAACTCCGGGAGCTGCCGCGCGAAGCGGGTGGGTCCGACTCCAACAACAAAACCTTGCTCGAGCAATAGCGCCCGCATTTGGTTGATGACGGCGGTACGATCGCCGCGAGATGGACTGCGGCCTCTTTGAGCGCTCGAGACCAGTCTGACGACAGTGCAACTCCAAACTCCGCCATCACTCCATGCAGTTTGTTAACTCGCATGGTTCGAGACTTCACCAACTGTTGGCGTACGCGATGCAATCCCAGGACCGACTGCTGTTCTACTGGCTTCACAGCAACGAAGCGCATACCCGGGCGCTGAGCCGCTTCCCAAATCGCCTGCGCATCGGCAGCATCCGTTTTGTTACCCTTGAGGAATGGCTTGACGAACTGAGCTGATATCAGTCGCACCTCATGTCCGAGGGTCATGAGCTCCCTTGCCCAGTAGTGCGCACTCCCACAAGCTTCCATTGCCACAATGCTGCGCTGTAGGTTTGCAAAGAACGTCAGCAGTTGACCACGTCTCAGAGTCTTGCGCTTAATTTCACCTGTTGCCTGATCGACAAGGTGAACTTGAAATACTCGCTTCGCTAAGTCCAAGCCGACGATTGAGATAGGCATCTGCGTAACTCCCCATGGCGGGTTTGATGAGAGTTCAATGTGGCGATCTCCCCCCCTCTGGCACAGAAAAGGGAGGCGTCCATACCATCCCATTTGGTCTGGTCAGTTGCGTACGTGGTAGTTCCAATAGATCAGATTGAGGCCACCGCCTCAAATTTGCGCAACAATCGGCACGTCGTCGCGCTTCGCCCAGATCCCAAATCCCGATCTGTCAAAATACAGCACGCGCACCTGTGTACCGCGTCGGCTGACAAACACATACAACGTGCCGTCCAAGGGATTGCATCCCATCTCCTGCTGCACCAAGGCTGACAGTCCGAGAATCACTTCCTCATGTCACATGGAGCGCCGTACAAACGGATCCGGATCTGCCCTTCCGGGAAAACATCAGCCGCGCACCAGCTGCAGCGCAACTCCCCCACCTGACTCGATGTTCTTGTTGAAATTCAACAAGTACGCGACGGTGCGATATCCGAAGGACGGATTTTCCTTGATCATCTGTTTGATCGGCTGAGTAAATCGCTCCTGCATCACTGGCTGCCTGCGTGAAGGACGGTAGTAGACCGTTCTGCGCGGCACTGCGAACCATCGGCACAAGACACCTCCGGACGCGCATTGGCAATCGGCAGCTCAATACGGGCAACTCGCGCTGTGTCTCTGATGTTCATTTGTCGCCTGCCAACCCTTGGCGAATGGGAGACTGCCGTACGCTGATCGTAAGAATCCAGATGAGGCAAACAGTAAGAAAAAATAGGTGAGGCAATACGATCACGCTGCTAACTAATCCATTCGACCATCACTCGATCTTGGAGCAAGCGCTCGCGCAAACGTACGTAAGGGACATCTTGAACACTCACAGCTGCGTCAATGGCCATGCTCGCCGCCGTGGCCGAGGCCTGTCCAAGGCTCATAAAGACCGGCTCCATGCGAATCGAGCCGTAAGCGGCATGGCTGCTTGCCATGCAAATCGGCACGAATAAGTTGGGGCATTCGCCGCGCCGAGGAACGATAGAGCGGTAGGAAATTCCATATGGAGTTTTGCATAATTTGAGGAAAACACCTTCCCGTTCGGCTAGGCCGCGTTCGTTGACGATGTACTGCGTGACATGCGAATCCATAGGATAACTCGCCAGCGCGATAGAGTCCGAGACATTCCTCTGGAGCCGGCAATAATGCTCAGTCATCACCAAGTCGCTCACCATGCGCCGCCCCTCGCGCACGTAAATCATGTAAGGAAAGCCGGCATTGCGCTGAAACTCATCCTTGGCGAAACCCCAGCGGCGCATCTCGTTGCGGACAGATGCAGGCACGCGGGGATGATGCGCCAACGTCCAGAAATGACCTCGCGTATAAAGTTCATGCAAGCGATCCAGCTTGACGCGGGTGTTGTGATCGGCTTCGGCGTAGCCATAGCTCGCGCCCGCCATGTCCGTGCCGACCGCACCAAAAGTGTTCCAATCGATTTTTCGATCTGGGATCTTCGCCAGACGACCCGGAAGCCTTTCGTCGCCAGCCTCAAAATTACGCAGCAGTAGTTCATGGTCGAGCTCGCGATAATCAACAGGCTGCTCGAAAGGAATTTGATTGATAGGGTCCTCCGATAGAATCAGCCGATAATTGTAGGCTTGTACGCAACGGTCACCCTGGCCATTATCAAGTGAGCTGCGATTGATCCATGGGAGCAAACCACTATCGGGATTCCCGGGAACTAAATGCGGATCGACATCGTTAATGAAGTGATCCGATAGGCCAATATCGGAAATGCGTTCCGTCTCGGCACGGTTCAAACGTTGAAAGCCGTTGAGTGTTTCACCGTAACGCGCGTTGCTCTCGCGGCCGACGAAATACCTCACGTCGGCCTTCATCATTAAATCGCCTTCGTAGGTGGCGTCGATGAACATCTTTCCAGAGAATATTCGACCGCTTTCCATGCGGATTGATGCGATGTGCTTACCATCCAGCAAGACTCCGCGCTTGAGATCCAGACGCTCGCGATAAAAGACAGGCACATTAGCTGCACTTACGAAGTCGTTAAAAATCCTTTCCGCCACATGCGGCTCAAAAGTCTGGGAAAAATCTGCTCCATAGTTTTTTCCAATGGCCACAAAAAACTCACGCGCCAAACCCGACACCGACGCGCGATTGGTCACATCAGCCGCGCTGAGACCGCTCGATGTCATGCCACCAAGAAAGCCATATGGATTGACTATCACTACTGTTTTGCCCATTCGCGCCGCCTGAACGGCGGCAGTCACGCCGGCCGAGGAGCCGCCGTAGATCACCAGGTCGTAAAGTTTTTGTTGGTGTCTAGCCGCTAGTGCTTTGACACCGACAAGGCATCCCGACAGTCCCAGAAGGAATTGCTTGCGATTCAGTTTTGGCACGATCAACTCACAGTGAGATAATTTGGTTCGACCATGCACGACAGGCTCAGCACCGGACCGTTAGGAGAAACGGGCTTCCAGCTATTTCAGAAGGGAGCCGCGGCCTTTGCCGGAGAGGCACGAGACCTGGGCATTTCGCAGGCGCGGGACTCTCTATATCGTGCAGGAGGCGCAGATTCGCCTCATCTGAAGTGGAGTCGTTTGCGCATGAAAATTCCGTCATTGACGGTTAAGGCTTTTTTTTGGTTCTGGCACATCGCTACTATTGAGATCCGATAAATGGGCAGAACACCTCCGCCTGCATCCAGACTGCCGTTATTCGAGTTCCTCTTGGGTTGTCGTGGCCTTGTTGAGGCTGATGGCGGCGTATATTTCGGGTTCTAGTCGATTAGGGTGCTATCGCACGGGCTCCATTGGTGCGATTTCTCAGTCCGCCGCTGCTTCAAACCTCAAATAGTGAGAGTCGGTTTATAGTGAGTCAAAAAGTGCTCAAGCATCAGAATCTGCTCCATCGCCAATCGGTTAACGCCGCTTCCAGTCGCCTTGAGCGCGGCTCGGCACCAATCGACTGCGAGCAGTGGTGCCACTGCTGCGTCGCGGTCATTTAGCAACGCCGTAAACCGGCTTCGCAGCATGGTCTCATAAGTCGGATCATGAGTGACGGGGAAGCCGCTCTTGATGCGTGTCACAATTGACTTTGGCAAAAGGTCTGCAGTGGCGGCACGCAACAGGCTCTTCTCGCGTTGATCGAAGATCTTGTAGGCCCACGGGGTGGCGAACACGTATTCGACAAGGCGGTGATCGCAGAAGGGCACTCGTACCTCAAGTCCTACAGCCATGCTCATCCGGTCCATGCGCTCAAGCAGCCACGGTAAGTGACGCGTGAGGGACAAGTAGCAGATTTCCCGCATGCGACGCTCGTGCGGATCGGCGGCTCGCGGCCCGATTAGGGTTGGCACTTCAGAAAGTGCAGTGTGATACTGATCTGCGACGAAGTTGGAAATGTCAAGTGTACGCAGCAGATCGGGATTCAAATGGTCCAGATGCTTGGTCAGATCTCGGCCAGCAAGCCATGGGAAGGTTTCGGAGTGGGTCAACGCAGGGTCGTGGAACCAATAGTAGCCGCCGAAAACCTCGTCGGCAGCCTCACCGGACAGGGCCACCGTTGAATGTTGTCGAACCGCTCGACACAACAGGTAAAGGGAGCTATCGAAGTCGCCATGGGTGATCGGCAGGTCACGTGCGCGATGGATAGCGGTTCGAACGCGCGGTTCCATGAGCTCGCTTGAGGACAAAGTGATGTCCCGATGGTAAGTACCAACGAATTTCGCGACCTCTTGCGCGTACGGCCGATCCGGAGTGATGTGCACCACGCTCGGTGTAAAGTTGTCATTGTGCCCTACGAAGTCCACGGAAAAGGACTGAATCTGTTCATTGCTAAAACGCGCGGCCAGTGCGGTCAGAGCCGAGGAATCAAGACCACCGGACAACAACATACACAGCGGTACATCAGCAATGAGTTGGTGCTGGATCGTTTCCTCCAGCAATTCGCGAACACGTTGGACAGTTGTGGGCACGTCATGGACGTGCTCCTGTCGGGTAAGTTGCCAGTAGCTCAGCTGCCGGATGCCATCTCTGGTCACCCGAACGATATGACCGGGAGGTACCTCACGCATTCCGCGGAAAACCGCATTGCTTGGGGTGGGAATAAAGCAGAGGGCGTGACACAAACCATCAGCGTCGATTGCACGCTCCGCAAGACTGTTGGCGAGGATCGCTTTGGGCTCAGAGCCGAAAAGTATCCCGTGGGCGGTGGGGTAGTAGTAGAGCGGCTTGACACCAAGCCGGTCGCGCACGAGCAGCAGTTCGCGGGTGGCTGTGTCCCAAAGCGCGTAGGCGAACATCCCATTGAGTTCGCACACGGCCGCGCGAGCGTCATCGGAGCCCCACTCGCGGTGGGCGCGTAACACCACCTCGGTATCACTATTAGTATCGAACCAATGGCCCGCTGCCCTGAGTCGTTCGCGCAACTCGCGGTAATTGTAGGTCTCGCCACTGTAGACGAGCACCAATGTGGGTCGGTCGTCGTCTTTGAGAATCATGGGCTGACGACCACCCTGAATGTCGATAATCGCGAGGCGGCGGTGTCCTAGCGCCACAGGTCCGTCAACCCACGTTCCCTCGTCATCAGGGCCGCGATAGGCCATCGTAGCCGTCATGTCCGCGAGTTCGCGTCGCGCTTCTGGACTTCCTAGGTCGCGATCGAAGTCCACCCATCCACAGATACCACACATAAATAGGCTCCTTGCCTTGGACCGCACGCAGCTACCGAACTATCCCCGCGGCATGTTGGGCTGGCTTACTGCAGTTGCGCACTCTCCAAGCGCCTTTCCTTCGTTCGCATCGGTCATGTATCCCGTTCTAGTCCGGGCATTCAGCAAATTCTACTCATTTGCAAAATTCTAATTTAGGAAACTGCGCGGTAACAGCATCAGGCAGCGCACGTGGCCAGACATCTCAATGTGCACAAGAAGCGTCCATGATGGGCGATTAAAGTGTTCCTTCCCGCGAGTCTATTACTCAAGGCAACCTATTGGAAGTCATGCCTCGATCCTCGGTAAGAGTCCAACGTCAGACTTGGTACGCCGTTGCAGAGACAGATGCTCGTCTCAGTAAGTTAAGTTAGTTTTCGCCAGAAAATAGCAATGATAATAATACATATTGGCTGTCTAGCGGCGGCGCACTAGAAAATTAGATTCGAAGCACCTCCCATCGATCATACGCCGGAGTCATTAAAGGTGAGGCCCAACATCTGATGATCGATCGTCACTGACACCACTAGCCACCAGGAAGATTCTCCGGCTCTGACACCCTGAGACGAAGAGTGATTTCAGTTCATCGCGAATAACTGCGAGTCGTGGTTAACTGAATTGATGAACGGGTTTATGTCTGTGTTTTCCTGACTAGAAACGCTTCCAGGTAATCGATTGGCTTGTGAGCCATGCGATGAAGCGTTGCGTAACGAGCATTGAGCGTGGAGACCCTCGCGGCGTACGAGTTGACTCTGCGGTCAATGTGCCAAGTCAGTTGCCCGCTTCGGTACTCCTTAATGTCCAGATAGTCGTCGATGGCATCGGCGTAAAGGCAGGCTTCTTTCATTTTGTTTTCGTAAGACAAAGCCACGAATGGAATTGCATTCTTTATTGCAAGAATACAACCATGATACCTCATCGAGACAACAAGGTAGCTGTCAGCAATCGCCTGGTCGTAATCAGACGCAGTCTTCGGACCGAGAACGGAGACATCTAGGTGTGGCGCGAGTTTCTGCCGAATCCTGGTGGCGAGGGAACCGATGTATTCGTGCTCCGAAATTTCACCCCATAGATGTGGGAGCAAGCGGATGGCCAATTGAAATTTGTTGGCCCCGTCGCAAAGATCCTGAACAACGTTCGCAATAAAAACATCTTCGCTGAAGTTGCGGAAATGGGGATGCCAGCCGGAAATTCGGGTTGGCACGAACGTGACCACTCGCATCTTCTGACGGGAGGAAGTATCGATTTTCGGAGCGAGAAATGCAGAATCGACGCCAAGTTCGTTGGAGATACCACGTTTTTTCAGATATTGGTGCGAGTGGAACTCCCGCACGAAAATATGGCACCGCTTCAGGGCACGGCTTGCCAAGAAATTGAAGATCGTTGAGTTACTATTTCCGACAGTATTCAAATGGAAGATGACATGCTTTCCCCGATTGACGCACAAACGAACGCACGCAAGAAATCTCCAGTCGCGGTAGATTCCAATGTTCGCTCCGCAAGGCGAGACCAGGACGACGTCAGCGTCAACCAGCGAATCTGAAAGTGACCTGAAGTACCCGGTCTTCCAGAGGTGGTAGTCGGTCAATTCTAAGACAAGGCTTTTACGAGAAAATCCAATTTGGTTCTGGTGAGTGACCTGCGGATGGTCGAAAGGAACCGGGCCCTGCGGCGGATTCCAATTATAGAAGACTTCGATTCGAGCCTGCGGAAAACGCCGAACCAACTCGCCGAGTACAGCCAATCCGGCAATATCATCGCCGAAGTTGTTTGTGTGCTGGTTGATAATCACGATCTTCATATCGCCTCCCATTTTGACGCGCGCGATAAATGTTGGAATGTTTTTACACCCAGACAATATTCGGTCGCAGAAATCGTCGCTCCGTTTCGCATGCACTTACATGCGTACTGTTGGATGTCGAACCATGTCCAACTGCTCAGGCAGACGAGCAACATTCCGCTTTAGCAATACATGGTGCGTATCACCGGTGGCTCCGCGCGACACAGGAACGTCACGCCGCGCCATTGGGCCCTTCTTTCTTGGGTGACGTCATCGCGCCGTCCCTGGTCGATGTCGATAACTTATTTTATACTAAATCCGATCGCCTCAAAGTGTCCGGTGTGTGTTGGCCTGCTGGACGATCTACGGGCGATCTGAAAGATTGGAGAATGGCCCTCGTGACCGGTCTGGAATTTCGGTCCACGCAGTAAGTGAGTCTGCGACCGCAGGATTTCCTCGTTGAGGACCAGCCGATTTCCCCAGGTGGGGCCATCTAAGTCGGGTACCGATTGAGCGCTCTTCCAAAAATTCACACAGGACCTGCGCCTCGGTGGATGGGAGCTTGTGCGTGTTCCGGCTCATCGTGGTCACGGGTTCTATGTATGGACGGCATATTCCGGTCAAAGTGAACACCGATTGCGCGTTCGTAGTCACCCGTCCGGTAGTTATGGAGAGTCCACAATTCACCTGTGTCCGATGCAGGGGAGCTTACGACCCGACTCTCCCGCCACCCCTGCTGCGTTAGAATATTGGGAAGTTGCGAACTTCCAGAAATTCTCTTTAAAGCGAGCTTGGGTTTTCGCAGACAAACTGTTGGTTCATGACTCGAAATCATCCTATCCTGGACCTGCCCCGTTTCAGTGGACAGTTTTCGGTCTTAGTTTCTAACGGATTTTGATTCTGTTTCTGGGTCTCCTTCAGAGATCTTACACCGCAGGGGCCTCTGGCGCCGCAGGCGTCAGAAGCTCCGGCGTCTTGATTCGGCCGGGCCAGTGCTGGTGAGGTCGCTGGTAGTTGACCGGTGATCGGTAGCCAAGCGAGGAGTGGCGACGGTGTGGGTTGTACCAGCCCTCCAGCCATTCAAACACCGCCATCTTCGCTTCTGCCTGCGAGCGGAACCGGCGCCGGCTCAGCAACTCACGTTCGAGCGTTGCAAAGAAGCTCTCGGCCATCGCATTGTCGTAAGCATCACCGACCGAGCCCATCGACGGCATGAAGCCTGCTTCCTGGCAGCGCTTGCCGAAGGCGTAACTCGTATACTGACACCCGCGGTCAGAGTGATGGATGACAGAGCTCCGACGGCGTTGCGCCAGCGCCATTTCCAAGGCCGACAAAATCAGCTCTGTGCGCAGATGAGTTTCCATGGCCCAACCCACGATGCGTCGTGAGTAGACGTCCAACAGTATGGCCAGATACAAAAAACCCGACTAAGTCGGGATGAACGTAATGTCGGCCGCCCACAGCCGATTAGGGCCGTCTGCGTAGAAGCGCCGCTCTACCAAGTCAATGGGCCTGGAAGCCTTGGGATCGGCTGTAGTTGTCACCACGAACTTCTTGAGGCTCGCCCTCGCAATCCCGCTGCCCGCATGAGGCGGGCAATCCGTTTGCGTCCAACACGGATGCCATAATCGTCGGCCAACTCCGCATGGATCATCGGCGAACCATATACGCCACGTGAGTGGCGATGAATCGCTTCGATCTTTCCAGTTAACCACAGGTCCCGACGAGCGTGCGCACTCAGCGGTCGATCATTCCAGGCGTAAAAGCCACTTCTCGATATCTTCAACACTCGGCACATTGTCCCCACCGAATGGGCGGCCCGATTCGCTCTCACGAACCCGAAGAGCGCTTCGAGGGAGCGCCTTCGGTTGCAAACCAGGCCGCGGCTTTTGACAGGATCTCGCGCTCTTCCTTGAGTTTGCGGTTCTCACGGCGCAACCGCGCCAGCTCCTCGCGTTCCGTGCTCGTCAGTCCACCATCGCCTTTGCCCGCATCGCGATCGTCTTGCTTCACCCATAGCGAGATCGACCAGGGAGTGGGGCCAAACTCTTTGGCCAAAGACGCCGGCGTGCGCCCGGAGCGCACCAAATCCACCATTTGCCGCTTGAATTCCGGCGTGTACCGCACCGCTTTGTTCGACATCGTGAACGCCTCCAATCCAATCATCGAGGTGTCCACGAAACCGGGTCAAGTCCAATCCGGCAATAATTCCCAGCTCTGACTTGGCCTTCTAAGATTGATTTAAATCCAACGTGTTACGATTGAGATTACCCATAGAGTTTGATTCTATATGATGACAGCCGGATGATCGGTCATCGGCAGGATGCGAAAACCTGTGCAGGATGGTAATTACAGGATGCTGGCGGCGTTGGGTACTAGTTTTTTGGCATTCTCTTTGAGTTTTCAGAGTTTGCACAATCGTCGCTCCTGAGCAGAATCCAATTCTCATATGTCCGTGTTGAGGCAACAGTCATGACAAATGCCAACTGGCAGTCACTTGAATTTTCACCTCCGCCGCTGGCACCCAATTAAAGGCGCTAGCAGTCGTCTGAATCCAGTACTTCCCGGTATTGCCGAAATTACCTTGTGGCCGAGGCGATCGTCGGGAATTGCTCCGAAAACGGTTCCGTATCAGTTCCCATTGCGTCGCTTATGTGTAGCACCCGTGATGTTACTGTTAACAAGGTTCCTCGGCTTTGAGAGAGTTCCGAGATATGCGGGGACAGCTTGTAAAGCTATTGTTTGTTTTAGGTGCTTACATGAAGTGTCATTTCTCATTGGAATCTAAATGCATCATTATTCTGCGGTGAGGCCAAAGCCATGATAACGATCGACTGGCAATCCCTTGGACTGTCTGCTCCCCCGTTGATGCCGATTCAGGGTGCGGGCTCTCGCCTGAATTTAGTCCTTCCTGGTCTTTTCAATCGATGGTCATACGGTGGAATTCCGACCGCGATTCGCCTTTTCGAGAGGCTTGCAAAAGGATTCGACAGCGCTCGGATCATTCTTACACATCAGTCAAGTGGGAGTTCAGACGTCCCGGAGGAGGGGCGGTGGCCCATTGATAACTGCACCAGCGTCCAACCGCGAAGTGTTCATTTCGGAGGTGGCGCGGTTACCCCACTTGGAATTTGTAATGAGGAATTCTTCATCGCTACGCTTTGGACAACGGCCATCTATACTGGAGATCTACTGGACCGACATAGTCGGGCATTTGATCAGAAGGCGGGCCGATTCGTCTATTTAATCCAAGACTACGAGCCTGGATTCTACCCCTGGTCCACCGAATATGTACTTGCGGAATCAACGTACCGCAATAATGATCGCTCTATAGCCGTCATTAACTCAAATGAACTAGCGACTTACTTTCGAAACCAAGGTTTTGCATTTCCGGAGCAATACGTATTCGAGCCGAAACTGCACCCGAAGCTACGGGAGCGACGGGGCGAGGCGTCCAATCGGAAGAAGGAGAAGGTAATTCTTGTGTACGGCCGACCTTCGCAATCGCGCAATGCATTCAACCTAGTAGTAGAGTCGCTCAGAATTTGGGCGGCGACTTTCCAATCAGCGCGCGAATGGCGCGTAATATCGGCCGGCGAGACTCACGATGACATTCCCTTGTCTGAAGGGGTAAGCATCAAATCAAAGGGAAAATTGTCGTTGGACGAATATGCCGAATACCTTTCCGTCTGTTGGGCAGGCGTTTCTTTCATGATTTCGCCCCACCCAAGCTATCCGCCTTTGGAGATGGCGGAGTTCGGGGCATGGGTGGTTACCAACACATTTGCGAATAAGAACCTGTCGGATCGAATTCCAAATATACTCAGCGTGACTGAGGCCTCTCCTGGGGTCATTGCTGGGCGTCTTGCTTGGTGTTGCAGTCTGTACCAAAGTGGCTGTACCGCGGTTCTCGAAAAGTTGCCACCGGCGTTTCAATCGGATACTGAAGAGTTTCCTTTTTGGCGAGAATTGATCCAATCGTGGCAGACTAATGCCTGCGATAGGACGTAGGAGCGGCCCATGACTGACGCAAAAGGATTGACTCCCAAACTCGCTGGTGTTATTGCGATTCTGTTTGGGCAATTCTGTACTCTAACCTTATCGCGGCGACAGCGCGATGATGCGCAACCTCGCCTGTGACCAGACCGAAACTGATCGCACTTTCGTCTCCAGTCTATGCTGTCCGAAACCGGCGGCGCTCGATGCTGCGAGCGTGCGTAATGATGTATTGACCCAGCGGTTCCTGCTCACCTCATGCCGCTAATGCGAAGGCCATAGCCGGCGTTTTGTAAGCGGTTGAGCGCCGCGTTCTTCCTATCCGCGTAATCGCGCGAGAAGCTGTCGCCCATCCTGAGCAACAGCGAGATGACGATGGCAACGCAGATGACGGAGAAGCAAAGAAGCAAAGGCAGGCGGAAGCATTGGAGGCTGCACGGCGCGAACGGACTACGCTGCGAGCATATGCCCAGTCGCAATGCCTGGCGGTTCAAGATCTTTACAACGCCATTGCCAGCCTGCGACAGAAAGCGTCCCAACGGGTACAGCCTATCGTCAGGCGCATTGAACCGATAGATGGCATCGCAGTTGATCCACCAGGAGAACTGCGAGATGCATGTGTTGACGGAAGTGGGCGCGCCGACGGCCCGAGGCGCGAGTAGACCGCAGCGCAAGTACAGCGCGAAGGATCGGAAGCGGTTGCTGAGGCTGTTCGAGAGCCTGGAAGTGTGCCAGAAGCAATTTGCGCGAGATCAGAGTATTCCGATTTCCACATTGTCGTATTGGGTGCGCCGGTCAGCTCGTGAGAGCGCGGCGGCGCCGGTAGACGTGGTCGAGATTCCGGGGAGGAAGTTGGTCGCGGCCAGGAGCGGCGGGTCGATCCAGCGGCCCTCCAGCGACTGCGTGGACATCCGATTGCCCAATCAGCTGGAGGTGAGGGTGTCCGCCGGCACCGATGCACAGTGGGTTGCCGAGTTGCTGCGAGGATTACTCACATGTTCGGGCTGAGCGAGCAGACCCGCGTGTTCGTCAAGCCCGGAGCGACTGACGGACGGCTGGGGCTGGATGCACTTCGAGGTCTGGTGACGCACGTGTTGAAGCAAGAGGTGTTGAGCGGATCGCTCTTCACCTTTTGCAATCAACGGCGCAATCGCATCCGCTGCCTGTTTTTCGATGGCAGCGGGTTCTGGTTGGCCACCAAGCGCCTGGAGGGCGCCACGTACCAATGGCCGAAGGATTCGGCGGCAGTGATGCAGATGAGCGTGGCGCAGCTGCGGTTGTTGTTGGAAGGATTTGAGCTCACGAGCCGCCGCGGTTGGCGACGCTACGAGCAGCGGCTGGCTCAGGGAAGCCCATCTGCCGAAGCGATTGCGACACGCAGTCTGAAGACCACAGTTGATCCTCGGTAAAACAACACCTCGGGTACGTGCGGTTATATACTGCACTCATGGTGACCCGCGTCCCACCCGTTCAACACGCCCCGCAAGTCCTGCTCGCACGCATCCGCGAGTTGGAGTCTCGACTGAAGCTCTCCGAGGCTCGTTGCGGAAAGCTGCAATACAAGCTGCAGGACTTGCTGCGGCGGATCTACAGCCCCAAGAACGAGAAGCTCAATGCCGCTCAGTGGGCTCTGTTTGAAATCGCCGGCACCGACCCTGCATTTATCCAGGAACTGAAGAAACCTTCTGGCTCGCGGAGCGTGTCAAGGCAGTTGCCGCCTGAGTTATGCGGCTGACGCCGTTCTATTCTCCGATGCGAGTGCCGCATTGACGACCTCGTCGCGCTCGGGATTGAGCGTGACGGTCGCGATGG
>Ga0068858_100004366_pt1 | contig 13874 bp, 12 predicted proteins | sample KBSSwiS12_FD_66589 | JGI IMG/M metagenome (GOLD analysis project Ga0068858, IMG submission 66589) | Switchgrass rhizosphere microbial communities from Kellogg Biological Station, Michigan, USA - KBS Switchgrass S1-2 | ecosystem: Host-associated > Plants > Roots > Rhizosphere > Soil ... | reverse complement strand
GCGGTGCCGTCGGGCGCGTCGACCGGATCGCGCGAGGCGATCGAGCTGCGCGACGGAGATGCCGCGCGCTACGGCGGCAAGGGCGTGCTGCGCGCGATCGAGCACATCAACACGGAGATCAGCGAGGCCGTGCTCGGCCTCGACTCGAGCGAGCAGGCGTTCCTCGACCGCACGCTGATCGACCTCGACGGCACCGAGAACAAGTCGCGGCTCGGCGCCAACGCGACGCTCGCCGTCAGCATGGCGGTCGCCCGCGCCGCCGCCGAGGAGAGCGGCCTGCCGCTCTACCGCTATTTCGGCGGCTCGGCGGCGATGCAGATGCCGGTGCCGATGATGAACGTCGTCAACGGCGGCGCGCACGCCAACAACAACCTCGACCTCCAGGAGCTGATGGTCATCCCGGTCGGCGCGCCGAGCTTTCGCGAGGCGCTGCGCTACGGCGCCGAGGTCTTCCATGCCCTGAAGAAGATCATCGACGCGCGCGGCATGAGCACCGCGGTCGGCGACGAAGGCGGCTTCGCGCCGAGCGTGCCGAGCCACGAGGCTGCCATCCAGCTCATCCTCGAGGCGATCGAGAAGGCCGGCTACGCGCCCGGCGCGCAGGTCGCGATCGGCCTCGACTGCGCGGCGAGCGAGTTCTACAAGGAAGGCAGCTACCGCCTCGAAGGCGAGGGCCTGACGCTCGCGCCCGCCGACTGGATCGAGACGCTCGCCGGCTGGGTCGGCAAGTACCCCATCATCTCGATCGAGGACGGCATGGCCGAAGGCGACTGGGACGGCTGGAAGCTCCTCAACGACCGCCTCGGCGCCAAGGTGCAGCTTGTCGGCGACGACCTCTTCGTCACCAATACGAAGATCCTGAAGGAAGGCATCCGCAGGAACGTCGCCAACTCGATCCTGATCAAGATCAACCAGATCGGCACGCTCACCGAGACGTTCGCCGCGATCGAGATGGCCAAGCGCGCCGGCTGGACGTCGGTCATCAGCCACCGCTCGGGCGAGACCGAGGACGCGACGATCGCCGACATCGCGGTCGGCAGCAACGCCGGCCAGATCAAGACCGGCTCGCTGAGCCGCTCCGACCGCATCGCTAAGTACAACCAGCTGCTGCGGATCGAGGAAGACCTCGGCGACGTCGCGACCTATCCCGGCCGCACCGCGTTCCGGCAGCTGCCGCAGGACTGACCGCGGCAACGATGCGCTGGATCACGCTCGTCCTCGCCGGCCTGCTCGTGCTCGTCCACGCCGAGCTCTGGTTCGGCAAGGGCGGCGTCCCGCGGATGGTCGAGCTGCAGAGGAGGCTCGACACCCAGCGCTCGGCGAACGAGCTCGCGCGCCGCCGCAACGAGCAGCTCGCCGCCGAGGTGAGCGACCTCAAGGAAGGTCTCGAGATGGTCGAGGAGAAGGCGCGCTTCGAGCTCGGCATGGTCAAGCCCGACGAGATCTTCGTCCAGCTCGCGCCGGCGCGGCGTTGAACGCGCTGCCCGCGGCGTTCGCGCCGCTGTTCGCGAACGCGTTCGTCGTGCTCGGCTCGCCGGTCACCTGGCTCGAGGTCGTCGCCTTCGCGCTCTCGATCGCGATGGTCGTCTGCAACATCCGCGTCAACGTGGTCGGCTGGCCGCTTGCGATCGCGAGTTCGCTGCTCTACATGCTGCTGTTCTGGAACAGCCGGCTCTACGGCGACGCCAGCCTGCAGGTCTTCTTCGCGCTCGTCGCCGCCTGGGGCTGGTGGCAATGGCTGCGCGGCACCGACGCGGCCGGCCGGGCGCTTCGCGTGCGCAGCCTGGGCGCGCCGGGACGAACGTCGGTGCTCGCCGCGGTCGCGATCGCGTGGCCGGCGACCGCCCTCTTCCTGCACCGCTTCACCGACACCGACGTGCCGTGGTGGGACGCGTTCCCGACCGCCGCGAGCATCGTCGGTCAGTGGCTGCTCGGCCGCAAGTACGTCGAGAACTGGCCGGTGTGGATCGTCGTCGACGTCGTCGGCGCCGCGCTCTTCGCCTACAAGGGCCTCTGGCTGACGACGCTGCTCTACCTCGTCTTCGTCGCGATGGCCGCGGTCGGCTGGCGCGGCTGGCTGGCGCGCGCGGCGGCGGCGCGCACGGCACCGGCATGAGCGCGTTCGTCGTCGCGCTGCTCGGCGCCGAGAGCACCGGCAAGACGACGCTCGCCGGCGAGATCGCCGCCGTGCTCGTCGCGCGCGGCCGCGCGGTCGAGGTCGTGCCCGAAGTGCTGCGCGAGTTCTGCGACGCCCACGCGCGAACGCCGCGCCGCGACGAGCAGGCGGGGATCGCCGCCGCGCAGACCGCGCGCATCGCCGCCGCGGCGACGCGCGCCGCCATCGTCGTCGCCGACACGACGGCGTTGATGGTCGCCGTCTACAGCGACCTCGTGTTCGGCGACACGAGCCTCTACGACGACGCGCTCGCGGCGCAGCGAACGATCGACTTGACGCTCGTCACCGCGCTGGACCTGCCTTGGCAGGCCGACGGCCTGATGCGCGACGGCGCCCACGTTCGCGAGCCGGTCGACGCGAAGCTGCGTGCCGCGCTCGCGCGCGCCGCAATCGCGGCGACGACCGTCGCCGGCGTCGGCGCGGAGCGCGTCGCCGGCGCGCTTGCCGCGATCGACGCCGCGCTCGCGCTCAGCTGAGCGTCTCAGGCGGTGCCGCCGAGGCGCACCAGCACCGTCACGAACACGCCGAGGACGAGGTTCGCCGAGACCTCCCAGCGGATCGCGCCGAGCGCGCTCGCACCGTCGGCCCAGCGTCCTTCGCGCAGCGCCGCGTCGAGGCGGCCGAAGAGAACGCCGCGGATGTGCACGAACAGCGCGAGCATCACGAAGAAGACCGCGAACATGACGTACCAGTCGAGCGGCATGTTGAAGCGCAGGCCGGCGCGCGCCGCCGCCGACCATGCGATCGCGACCATCGCGACGCCGCACACGAAGATCACCGCGATCGCGGCGACGACGACTGCCAGAAAGCGCCGCAGCGCCGCGTGCATGAGGGCGATGCGCGCGGGCGGCTCGAGGACGCGCGCCGCCGGCCGCAGGCAGAACAGCACGAATGCCATGCCGCCGACCCAGACGATCACCGCGAGCAGGTGGAATGCCTTCAGCGTTGCATACAGCACGGTCTTGGTGTCCTTCGCGCACGTCGCGTTCGTGTGCATTGTTCCATCGCGCCGCGGGTCGCTCCAAATTGCGACGCTGCACAAAGCGCGGTATCGTCGTTCGAACAGGGGGCGCCGGAGGCCGACCGAATGACGAAGCTGTGCTCGGTGTGCGGAACCGAGAACCGGGAGGATGCGCAGTTCTGCCGCTCGTGCGGCACTGCGTTCTCGGCGCACTTGCCGGGCGCGGCGGCGGGCGACGACGGCGCGCAGCTCAACGTCTGCGCCGAGTGCGGCTTCCAGAACAAGCCGGGCCTGCGCTACTGCGCCAACTGCGGAATGAGCCTCGCTGCCGGTGCTGGCGCAGCGGATGCGGGCGCGGTCGGCAGCGGCGGCAGCCCGCCGCCGCTCAGCTATCCGTCGTTCGCGCCGGTCGCGCCGTATCCGCCCGCGCCGACAGGCGGCGACGAGCTTGCGGACATTCCCGACCCCGACGCCGAGATCGCGCTCCGGCAGCAGGAAGCGGCAGACAGCGACGCTGCGGCGATGGCGTTCGAGCAGGCGCCGTCGCCTGGCCGTTCGCCGGTGCTGATCGGCGGCATCGCCGTCGCGCTCGTCGTCGCCGGTGCGCTCGCGTGGACGTACATGCGTCGCACGGATCCCTCGCCGCCGGCGATCGGCGTGACGACGCCACCGGTCGCATCCGCCGTGATCGCATCGGCTCCGCCGGCGCCGGTCGTCGTCGAGCAAGCGCCTGCGTCGACGCCTGCAGTCGCCGAAGCGCCGGCGTCGGCGCCCGAGGCAGCGCCGACCGCAGCGGCGCCCGTCGACACGGCGCCACCGGCGGCGGCGCGGCCGCTGCCGCAGGTCGGCGATGTCGTGCAACCCGAGAGCGCCGAAGCCGAAGCGAAGCGCGTCGCCGCCGAGCGCCGCGCGAGGGCCGCGCGCGAGAAGTCCGAGCGCGACGTCAAGGCGAGTGCCGCCGAACGCGAGCAGAGCGCGGCCGCGGCGCAGCGCGAGCAGGACGCGCAGGCCCGCAAGCGCGCCGACGACGCGCAGCGCGTCCGGCCGCCGACCGCACCGGCGCCGGCGGCGCCGCCGGCGCAGCCGCAAGGGCGTACGGTGCGCGATCTCTGCGCCGGCCGCGGCACGATCGCCGAGGCGGTCTGCCAGTCGCGCCTGTGCGGCCAGCCCGATCACGCCAACGAAACGATCTGCCGTCAAATGCGCGAACAGGACGAGCGCCGCCGGAACTTCGGCAACTAGCAGACTTGTGGAACTGCGACGGCGCGCCGCGCGCGTCGCACCAGCGAGGAGTCGTGATGTCGAGCGAGACCTTGTCCGACGCGCCGGCGCTGTCCGGCCACGCGTTCTCCGGCCTTTTGCACGCGGTGACCGGGCTGCGCAACCGCCGCGCCGTCGTCGCGATGCTCGGTTGCCTGTTCGCCGGCGTCATCGTCGCAGGGCTGCTGTTTGCGATGGTCGGCTCGCTCGGCTTTCTCGCCGGGCTGCTCGCCGCGATCGTCTGGATCGTCGCGATCGGCACCGGCGTCAACGCCGCCGGCCTGCTGCAGATGGATCACGCGCGCGGCGTCCCGCTGCGCAGCACCACCGATGCACTGGTCTACGGGCTGATGTGCATTCCGAAGCTGATCGTCCTCGCGCTCGCGCTCTTCGCCGTCGAGGTGGCAGTCTTCATCGTCATCGCGATCGTCTTCCTGATCTGCAAGATCCCGTTCCTCGGGCCGGTGCTGTTCACGGTCGCCTTCCCGCTCTCGGTCGTCGTCGCCGGCGTCACGATCGTCGGCCTCGGCATCTGCCTGGTGTTGTCCCTGCCGGCGATCTGGCAGGGCGCGAGCATCTCGCGCGCGCTCGCACAGACGCTGGCGATCGTGCGCGGCAGGCTGGTCGAGGCGGTGTTGCTGCTCGTCCTCGTCGGCTTCATCGCGTTCGCGGTCGGCGTGATCGTGTTCGGCGTGCTCGCCGCGGGTCTCATGCCGACGCTCGGCATGTCGCTTTCGATCGTCGGCTTCGGCGGGCTCGGCATGGAGTCGATCGCGGCGATGTCCTCCGGTGGCGGCGCCGGCCACGCGATCGCCGGCGTGATCGGCGGCGCGCTGCTGTGGGCGATCGCGGCGTCGCTGGTCGGCCAGGTCTATCTGCTCGGACTGTCGATCGTCTACCTGCGCGTCACCGAAGGGCTCGACCTGACGTCGGCCGAGGCTGCGTTGCGGGCAACGCTCGACGACGCGAAGCGGCGCACCGCCGAGTTCGGCGAGCGGGCACGGCAGGCGACGCAGCGCGGTGAGTCGGCGGCGGTCGGCGGCGCTGCCGGCGTCGCGGGTGCCGCCGCCGCTGCGCCAGCGAACGACAGCGCCGGGACATCAGGCGGCACGACTGCATTCGCCGCGGCGCCGGCGGCCTTCGCAGCGGACGCGAGCGATCCGTTCCGGCTGCATGCGGGCGAGCAGCCGACGCAACCGCCGCTTGCGCGCTCGTCTGATGCCGACATCGCGCTGCCGTTCGACGAATTGCCCGGCGTCACCGAGCCGATCACCGCACCGTCCGACTGGACGCCGTTGCCGCCGACCGCGGAGCCGCCGGCGCCGAGCACGCCGCCGGGGCCGGCGTCGAGCGCGCCGCCGCTGCCGGCCGCGGCGCCCTTGCCGCCGGCGACGACGTGTCCGCAGTGCCTGTCGGCCGTCGCTCCCGAAGACACCTTCTGCGGCGTCTGCGGCTATCGCCTCAAGTAGCCGATCGGACGCGGCGCAGACGAGCCCATGGACGACCGCGAGCTCGACGCTGCGAAGAGCGCGCTTGCCGCTGCGCGGCGCGACGCCCGCGCGATCGACTGGCCGCGCGAGCGCACGCCGCACGACCTCGCCGAAGCGTACCGGCTGCAGGCCGCCGTGGTCGGCGAGCTGGGCGCGATCGGCGGCTGGAAGGTGGCGGCGGTGACGCCGGCGCAGCGCACGGCGCTCGCGGTCGGGCAGCCCATCGGCGCCGCGATCCCTGCACGCTTCGTGCAAGACGCGCGCCACGCACCGGCGCGGCTGCGCGTCGCCGACTTCATCGCGCCCAAGCTCGAGTGCGAGATCGCGTTCGAGCTCGGCAGCGACCTGCCGCCGCGTCCCGCGCAGGCGTACACGCGCGACGAGGTGCGCCGCGCCGTCCGCGCGTTGCGCATCGCGGTCGAGATCGTCGACTGGCGCGTGCCGCGCGGCCTCGGCACGCTCGTCGAGCTTGCCGACGGCTTCAACAACGGCGCGCTCGTCGCCGGCGCCGCGTGCGCCGAGTGGGACGCGACCGATTTTGCACGCCTGCCGATCGTGCTCGTTCGCGACCGCAACGGCACGCGCGACGAAGTCGCGCGCGGCAGCGCCGCGGCGATCCTCGACGGCGATCCGTTCGCGACCGTCGTCATGCTCGCGAACGCGCCCGCGGCGACGCGCGGCCTCGCGGCCGGCGACATCGTCACGACCGGATCGTGCACCGGAGCGCCGCCGCTGCCGGGCCCGGGCCGGTACCGCGCCGATTTCGCCCAGCTCGGCGGCGTCGAGCTCGACTTCGTCGCCTAGCCGCCGCCGAACGACCGGGTGACACGCAGCTCGGTCGCTGCTGAGCCGATCGCACATGACGAGGAGGACGAGATGAAGAAGTGGCTCCGCCGCGGTGCCGTCACGGCGACGACGATGGTCGCAGTCGCGGGCGCGGCGTTCGTGACGCTCGCCGAGCTCGGCGATCGCAAGCTGCGGCGCCAGGTCGAGGTCGCGGTCGCGCCGGTCGCGATGAAGAGCGACGCCGCGAGCGTCGAGCGCGGCCGCTATCTGTTCGCCTCGCGCGGCTGCGGCGACTGCCATGGCAGCGGCGGCCAGGGCAGCGTCGTCGTCGACGACGGCGGCATGTTCGTGCGCTCGCCCGACATCGGCTCGTCGCCGCAGGCGGTCGTCGCGCGCTACAGCGACGCCGACTGGGTGCGGACGATCCGCCACGGCATCAAGCCGGACGGCCGTCCGGTGATGGTGATGCCGAGCGAGGAATACAACCGCCTCGTCGACGCCGACGTCGCCGCGATCGTCGCCTACGCCCGTCAGCTGCCGGCGGCGAGCGGCGCCACGGCCGAGCTGCGCCTGCCGATGCTCGTCAAGGCGCTCTATGCGGTCGGCGTCGTCCGCGACGCGAGCGAGAAGATCGACCACACGCTGCCGCCGTCGCAGCCGGTCGCCGAAGGCGTGACCGCGGCGCACGGCGCGTACGTCGCCAACGGCTGCATCGGCTGCCACGGCAGTCGCCTCGAAGGCGGCAAGATTCCCGGCGCACCGCCGAGCTGGCCGGCCGCCGCCAAGCTGAACCCGGGTCCGGGCAGCGCCCTCGAGCGCTACCCGAGCGCAGAGCCGTTCCTGGCGATGCTGAAGACCGGCAAGCGCCCCGACGGCAGCGAGGTCAGCAAGGTGATGCCGTTCGTCTCGCTGAAGGAGCTCAGCGACGTCGACGCGCGCGCGCTCTACCTGCACCTGCGCTCGCTGCCGGCGAGCGGCAGCTGACCGCGCGCGTTCAGCCGCCCTGCGCCGCAGCGCCGGCGGCGCCCGCTTCCTCGCGCCGGTCGTCCTTCGCGGTCGAGACGATCGCGCGGACGACGCGCTGCGGGAACGGAATCTCGACGCCTTCGCGGTTCAGCACCTCGAGGACGGCGAGGTTGACGTTCGACTTGACGTCGCCCTGGCCCTTCTCCGAATCGCAGATCCAGAAGTTGATGACGAGGTCCATGCCGTCGTCGGCGAACGCGGACAGCTGCACCGACGGCGCAGGATCGGCGATGACGCGCGGCACGGCGGCGATCGCCTCGTGGAGGAGCGGCTGCAGGCGCCGGACGTCGCTGCCGTAGGCGACGCGAACGCCGGTCTGCACGATCACGCGCGGATCGGCGAGCGAGAGGTTCTCGACCCGCGTCGTGATCAGCGTCTCGTTGGGCACGATCGACTCGCGGCCGCCAAGCGAGCGGATCACGGTGTAGCGCGTGCGGATGTCGGTGATCCGTCCCTCGAACGTGTCGACCTTGACCATGTCGCCGATGCGCACGCTGCGTTCGGCGAGGACGACGAAGCCGCTGATGTAGTTGGCGGCGATGTTGCGAAGGCCGAAGCCGACGCCGACGCCGACCGCGCCGCCGACCACCGACAGGGCGGTGAGGTCGAGGCCGACCAGCGAGAGCGCGATCAGGACGCCGATGAACAGCAGCACGACCCGCAGGACGTTGGCGGCGATCTTGCGAAGCGACAGGTCGTAGCCGCTGCCTGCCGACAGGAGCTTGCGCTCGATCGCCGCCGAGGCCCACAGCGTCAGGACGATGACGATGCCGGCGGTGAGCCCGCCCTCGACGAACGACAGCAGCGTGACGTGCTTGTTGCCGACCTTCCACTCGACCTCCGCCATGGCGTCGCGCAGCAGCGGCGACACGCCGGTGATCCAGAGCACCACCACCATCCAGGCGACCCAGGAGATGCTGCGCTCGACGATGCGCACCCAGCCGAGGCCGGGGAACGCGCGCCCGAGCACGCGCGCGCTGAGGCGGATCACGACCAGCGCGATCAGGACCGGGATCGCGACCTTGAACACCACCGGCCTGAGCGTCCCCGCGAGCGCGACGCGCGCCGCGAACGCGAGCGCGAGCGCGAGGATCGGAAAGAGGACGCCGTCGAAGATGCGGTTGCCGAACCAGACCGATGCGACCGGCCGGTCGCGCCCGCGGATCAGGCGGACGACGATCCACGCCGCGACGAGGCAGCCGGCGAGCAGCGCGAACTCGGCCACGATGGCGGGGCTCGTCAGCCCTTCGACGAGCTCGTCGAGCTCGCGCCTGTCGAACTGCTGGATCACCGTCGCGGGTGCCGCGTCGGCCCGATGCGGGGCCGTCCCAGGCAGGTCAGCACCGGCGCGCCGGGCTGCAGGCGGGCTGGAGGCCGCGCGCCGAGCCTCATGCGAGCAGCACGCGCAGATGGGCGGCGACGCTGCGCGCGAGCGCGCCCAGGTTGTAGCCGCCTTCGAGGCACGAGACGATGCGGCCCGAGGCGTGCCGGTCGGCGATCGCCCTGATCTGCTCGGTGATCCAGCGATAGTCGTCCTCGACGAGGCCGAGCTGGCCGAGGTCGTCGTCGCGGTGCGCATCGAACCCCGCCGAGACGAAGATCATCTGCGGCCGGAACGCGTCGAGCCGCGCCAGCCAGTTCTCCTCGATCAGCGCGCGCACCGCCGGGCCGCGCGTGTACGGCGGCACCGGCACGTTGACCATGTTGGTGCCCTTCGGAACGGCGCCGCTGTACGGGTAGAGCGGATGCTGGAAGATGCTCGCCATCAGGATGCGCTCGTCGCCGGCGACGATGTCCTCGGTGCCGTTGCCGTGGTGGACGTCGAAGTCGATGATCGCGACGCGCTCGAGCCCGCGCACGTCGAGCGCGTGGCGGGCGGCGACGGCAACGTTGTTGAAGAAGCAGAACCCCATTGCCTGGTCGCGCGTCGCGTGGTGGCCGGGCGGACGCGTCGCGCAGAACGCATTCGCGACTTCGCCGTCGAGCACCGCGTCGGTCGCCGCGACGGCGGCGCCGGCGGCGCGCATCGCCGCCTTCAGCGTGCCGGGCGCGGCGATCGTGTCGGGATCGATCGCGCACCGGTCGCCCGAGTCGGCGACCTCGAGCAGCACGTCGCGCAGCTCGGCCAGAAAGCCGCTGCTGTGCGCGAGCGCGAGGTCGGAGAGCTCGGCGACGGGCGCGTCGCGGCGGTCGACCGCGACGTCAAGGCCGGTCGCGAGCAGATGGTCGATGATCGCGTCGATGCGCTCCGGACACTCGGGATGGCCCCGGCCCATGTCGTGGCCGCGGCAGTCGGAATGGCTGTAGAACGCGGTCTTCATCGCTCGCTCGGGCTCGGGATTTTCCGGTAAGGTCAGGCCGATGAGCCGAACTCTCGCTGCCCAGCTGACCGACCTCGCCAACCAGATTAGCACGATCATCGTCGGCAAGCGGGCGCAGATCGAGGACTGCATCGCCTGCCTGCTCGCCGGCGGCCACCTCCTCATCGAAGACGTTCCGGGCGTCGGCAAGACGACGCTGGCGCACGCGATCGCCGTTTCGCTCGGCCTCAGGTTTGCGCGCACGCAGTTCACCGCCGACCTGATGCCGTCGGACCTGATCGGCGTCAGCGTCTACGAGCGCGCCAAGGAGGCGTTCATCTTCCATCCCGGGCCGGTGTTCACGCACGTGCTGCTCGCCGACGAGATCAACCGCGCCGGGCCGAAGACGCAGAGCGCGCTGCTCGAGGCGATGGAGGAGCACCAGGTGACCGTCGAGGGCGAGACGCGCGTGCTGCCGGCGCCGTTCTTCGTCATCGCGACGCAGAACCCGACCGACCAGCTCGGCACGTACCCGCTTCCCGAGTCGCAGCTCGACCGCTTCCTCATGTGCATCACGCTCGGCTACCCCGACCGCAAGAGCGAGCGCGAGCTGCTGCGCGGCGGCGATCGGCGCGAGGCGATCGGTCGCCTCGCGCACGTCATGAAGCCGGCCGAGCTGATCGCGGCGCAGCAGGCGGTGCAGTCGGTGCACGCCTCGGACGCGCTGCTCGACTACCTGCAGGCGCTGATCCAGGCGACGCGCTCCGGCGCCTGGTTCGTCGAGGGACTGTCGCCGCGCGCCGGTGTCGGGGTGCTGCGCGCGGCGCGCGCGCGGGCGCTGCTCGGCGGTCGCGACTACGTCGCCCCGGACGACATCCAGTACGTGCTGCCGCAGACGATCGCGCACCGCCTGCTTCCGATCGCCGGCGCCGGCCGTGGCCGCCGCGAGCAGGTGCGCGCGATGATCGAGGCCGTCGCCTTGCCGTGAACGCCGACGTGCTCACCGCGCCGTGGAACGTGCGCGCCCGCGTGCGCCGCTGGCTCGCGGCGCGACTGCCGCGCACCGACAGCCAGCTGCTGACGCAAGGCAACATCTACATCCTGCCGACGCGCGCCGGCTGGATGTTCGCGCTGACGCTGGCGGTGCTCCTGCTCGCCTCGGTCAACTACCAGCTCAACCTCGGCTACGTCCTCACCTTCATGCTCGCCGGCAGCGGCATCGTCTCGATGCACATCACGCACGGGACGCTGCGCGGCCTGACGCTGCACCTGCGGCCGGTCGCGCCGGCGTTCGCCGGCAGTGCCGCGGTGCTCGATGTCGTCATGTCGTCGCCGACGTCGACGCGATTCGGCATCGGCCTCAAGCTCCTCGAGGCGCCTGCGGCGACGCTGGCCTGGACCGACGTGCCCGGCGGCGGCCAGGCGACCGCGCACGTCAGCTGCGTTCCCGAGCGGCGCGGCCTGCACGACGTGCCGACGCTGACCGCCGAGACGCGCTTCCCGCTCGGTCTCTTTCGCGCCTGGACGGTGTGGCGGCCGCAGGCCCGGATGCTCGTCTATCCGCACGTCGAGGCCGATGCGCCGGCGCTGCCGGCGGCTCGCCCGGTCGCCGGCGGCGCGCAGGCGCGCGCGAGCACCGGCGGCGAGATCGAGGGCGTGCGCGCGTACCGGCGCGGCGACCCGCTCAAGCTGATCGCGTGGAAGAAGGCGGCGCAGGCGCTCGAGACCGGCGCCGAGCTGGTCAGCCGCGACACCAGCTCGGCGGTGCGCCAGGAGCTCTGGCTCGATTGGCAAGCGTGCGGCGGCCTCGATCCCGAAGGCAGGCTGTCGCGGCTCGCCGCGTGGACGCTCGCCGCCCACCGCGCCAATGCCGACTGGGGGCTGCGGCTTCCCGGTCTCGAGATCGCGCCCGGCGAAGGCGACGGTCAGCGCGCGCGCTGCCTCGAGGCGCTGGCGCTGTGGCACTGAACGCGTCGGCCGCGATCGATGCGGCGGCGGCGGCCGTCGGCGAGGGCCGGCGCGCGCTGCCGCGCTGGCCAGGCTGGAGCCGTCTGCCGCGCGAAGCGCGCGACACGCTGTTCCTGCTCGCCGTCATCGGCTGGACCGTGCTGCCGCACGCGCCGCACCTGCCGGCATGGTCGCTCGCGCTGAGCGCGCTCGTGCTGCTCTGGCGTGCCCGGCTCGCGCTCGCCAACGCGGCGCTGCCGGGACGGTGGCTCCTGGTCGCCGTGCTGGTCGGCGCGATCGCGCTGACGTTCTGGTCGTACCAGACGCTGCTCGGCAAGGAGCCCGGCGTCACCCTCGCCGTCGCGCTGATGTCGCTGAAGACGCTCGAGCTGCGCGCGCGCCGCGACGCGTTCGTCGTCTTCTTCCTCGGCTTCTTCATCGTCCTCACGCACTTTCTCTACTCGCAGTCGATCGCGGTGGCGATCGCGATGCTCGTCTCGGTCTGGGGCCTGATGACCGCGCTCGTCCTCGCCCACATGCCGGTCGGCCAGCCCAGCCTCGCGCGCGCCAGTGGCCTGGCGGCGCGCACCGCGCTGCTCGGTGCGCCGGTGATGGTGCTGCTCTTCGTCCTCTTCCCGCGCATCGGTCCGCTCTGGGGCGTGCCGCAGGACGGCATCTCGAAGACGGGCCTCTCGAACAAGATGAAGCTCGGCTCGATGACCGAGGTCGCGAGCGACGACACGATCGCGATGCGCATCCGCTTCGACGGTCCCGCGCCGGTCCCGGCGCACATGTACTTCCGCGGGCCGGTGCTGACGCGTTTCGACGGCTTCGAGTGGACGCAGCTGGGCCTTCCCTACGCGCCGACGACGGTGCCATCGCGACCGCCGGCACTGCAGACACGCGGCGTTGCGCTCGGCTACGAGGTCACGCTCGAGCCGCTGCGGCTCGCCTCGGTGCCGCTCCTCGAGGCGACGACCGCGGTCGCGCCGGTCGAGGGCTACCGACTCGTCGCCCGCGACGACCTGCAGTGGCTGGCCGACAAACCGGTCCTCGAGCGGCTGCGCTTCAAGGCGACGGCGAGCACCGAGTTCGTGCTCGGCGCGCCGCGCCGTGCCGGCGAGCTGCAGGACAGTCTCGAGCTGCCCGTCGGCTTCAATCCGCGCACCGTCGCGTGGGCGCGCGCGTTTCGCGATGCCCACCGCGGTGCGTCCGCATCGCGCATCGCCGGGGCGCTGCTCGAGCACATCCACCGCGGCGGCTTCAGCTACACGCTCGCACCGGGCGACTACGGCCGCAACGCCGTCGACGAGTTCTGGCTCGATCGCAAGGAAGGCTTCTGCGAGCACTTCGCGGCCGCCTTCGTGATCGTGCTGCGCGCCGCGGGGGTGCCGGCGCGGATCGTCACCGGCTACCAGGGCACCGACCTGCCGGCGATCGACGGCTATTACGTCGTCCGCCAGAGCTCGGCGCACGCGTGGGCCGAGTTCTGGCAGTCGGGCGTCGGCTGGGTGCGCGCGGACCCGACCGGCGCAGTCGCACCCGATCGCATCGGACGCAGCACGCGGCTCGCGCCGCCGCAAGGCTTCGTTGCGGGCACGCTCGACGCGATGAGCCCGCGCCTCTTCGCCGAGCTGCGCAGCGCCTTGGAAGCGGTCAACAACCGCTGGAACCAGTGGGTGCTCAACTACTCGCGCGGCCAGCAGTTCGACGTCCTCAAGCAGATGGGCTTCGCGACGCCGGGCTGGGAGGACCTCGCCCTGCTCCTGGTCGGCACGCTGGTCGGCCTCGCGCTCGCCGGGGCGACCTGGGCCTGGCTCGACCGCCACCACGTCGACCCGTGGGTGCGCCAGCTCGAGCGCATCCGCCGCGCGCTGCGCTCGCTCGGCATCGCGGCGGCGGCGCACGAGGCGCCGCGCACGCTCGCG
>Ga0068858_100004364_pt1 | contig 13876 bp, 11 predicted proteins | sample KBSSwiS12_FD_66589 | JGI IMG/M metagenome (GOLD analysis project Ga0068858, IMG submission 66589) | Switchgrass rhizosphere microbial communities from Kellogg Biological Station, Michigan, USA - KBS Switchgrass S1-2 | ecosystem: Host-associated > Plants > Roots > Rhizosphere > Soil ... | reverse complement strand
GCAGCGTGGCCTGCAGCAGCGCGAGTGCGAGCGCGAGGATCAGCGCGAGGTGCCCGAGCTCGGGGATCATGGCCGCGCGCCTTCCGCCTGCTTCAAGGCATGGGCCGCCTCTGGCGGCATGTAGTTCTCGTCGTGCTTGGCCAGCACCTCGTCGGCGATGAACAGATGTCCGTCACCGAGCCGGCCCTGTGCCACCACGCCCTTGCCTTCCTTGAACAGGTCGGGCAGCGCGCCGCGGTAACTGACGGCAATGCTCTTGGCAGTGTCGGTGACTGTGAAGCGCACGCCCAGGCCGTCCGCATCGCGCTTCAGGCTGCCCTTTTCCACCAGCCCGCCGATGCGGAAGGTCTTTCCCACCGGCGCCTCGTGCGCGCTCACCTGGGTGGGGGTGAAGAAGAACACCAGGTTTTTCTGGAAGGCGGTCAGCACCAGCCCCGCGGCCACGGCCAGGCACGCGACGCCGGCCACAATGAAGGCCAGTCGCTTCGTGCGCGGCTTCATGAGGCGCTTCCCACGTTTCCGTGTTGTTGCACATGCTGCAGGGCGCGGCGGCGACGGGCTCTGAGTAACACGACTTCTGCAGCCAGCAAGACCAGCGTGACGCCATAGGCGCCCCACACATAGCCACCGTAGCCGCCCATGGCCCAGAAATCACCCCAACTCGCCCACATCAACTGCGTCCTTCCCTCAACTGCGCCACCCAATCGGCGCGCCATTCGCGCTCCAGGATGATGGAGCGCACGCGCGCCAGCACGGCCGCGATGCTGTACATCCAGAAGCCCAGCGCCATGAGCAGCATGCCGAGCAGCATGGTGGCGGCCATGCTGGGCGCCGCGGTCATGCTCACCGAGGCGCCCTGGTGCAGGGTGTTCCACCACACCACCGAGAAATAGATGATGGGAACGTTCACCACGCCCACGATGGCGAGGATGGCGCAGGCCTTGTCGGCGCGCCGCGCGTCGTCGATGGCCCCTTCCAGCGCCATGAAACCGAAATACAGGAACAGCAGGATGAGCTCCGAGGTGAGGCGCGCGTCCCACACCCACCACGTGCCCCAGGTGGGCTTGCCCCACAGCGACCCCGTCCACAGCGCGATGAAGGTGAACAGCGCGCCCGTGGGCGCAATGGCCGAGGCCATCATGGCCGACAGCCGGGTGTTGAGCACCAGCCCCAGCGCCGCCCACAGCGCCATGACCACGTACAGGAACATGGACATCCAGGCCGCGCCCACGTGGATGAAAATGATGCGGTAGGCGTCGCCTTGCGTCGCGTCGGTGGGCGCCGCGAAAAAGCCCACGTACAGTCCGGCCGCGCACAGCAGCAGCGCCAGCACCGCGAACAGCGGCTGCAGCTTGCCCGCCAGGGGATAGAACGTGGCGGGCGAGGCGAACCACAGCCAGCGCGCGCGCGCGGCATTGACCGCGGAGGTCTGCATGGAGGCGGCGGGGCTCATGGCGTTGTGTCCCTCATGCCGAATCCACCGCCAGGCGCAGCGCCGCCGAAGCCGCCACGGGCGCCAGCGGCAGCGCCAGCATGAGCAGGCCGCCGAGCAGCAGCAGGTGCGATTGCGCGCCCGTGCCCGAGTCGGCCGCGGCCACCGCGCCCGAGCCGAAAATCAGCACCGGCACGAACAGCGGCATGAGCAGCAGCGCCGACAGCACGCCGGCGCCGCGCAGGCCCAGGGTGAGCGCGGCGGCCACGGCGCCGAGCAGGCTGAGCAGCGGCGTGCCCAGCAGCAGCGACAGGCACAGCGTGCCGGTGAGCGTGGCGTTCAGGCCGAATTGCAGCGCCAGCACCGGTGCAAGCAAGGACAACAGCAGTCCGGTGGTGATCCAGTGCGCCGCGGCTTTGGCCAGCACGATCAGCCCCAGCGGCTCGGCGGCCAGCGCCATCTGCTCCAGCGTGCCGTCGGCATAGTCCGAGTCGAACAGGCGCGCGAACGACAGCATGGCGGCGAGCAGCGCCGCCACCCACAGGATGCCCGGCGCAATGGCGGCCAGCAGCTTCGAGTCCGCGCCCACGCCCAGCGGGAACAGGCTGGTGACCATGACGAAGAAGGCCAGGGTGTTGAGCACGTCGCCGCGCCGGCGCAGGGCAAGGCGCAGGTCGCGTTGCAGCACGCCGGCAAAGAGACTCAGCACGGCTGTCCGCCGCCGGCGTCGAGGTGGTCCAGGTCGAGACGGTCGATGCGCGCAGCAGGGATGTCGAGCTCGAAGTGGGTGGTGAAGACCACCGCGCCGCCCGCGGCGGCGTGCCCGGCGAGCACCTGCTCGACCAGGGCGACGGCCTTGGCGTCCAGGGCATTGAAAGGCTCGTCCAGGATCCACAGCGGCCGGTCCGCGGCGAGCAGCAGCCGGGCCAGCGCCACGCGGCGCCGCTGACCCTGCGACAGGTGGCGGGCCGGCAGGCCGGCGATGTGCGCGAGGTCCATGCGCTCCAGGGCGCGGCGCAACGGCACGGGGTCGCTCGCCATGCCCGCCAGCACGGCGGACGCGGCCAGGTTCTCCATTGCGCTGAATTCATCCTTGAGTCCGTTGAGATGCCCGATGTAAACCAGTTCGCGGTGAAATTCCTCGCGCGCCTCCGAGGAGGCGATGGACGCCCCCCGCCAGCGCACCTCGCCCGCGTTCGGCGAGCGCAATCCGCACAGGATGCGCAGCAGGCTGGTCTTGCCCGAGCCGTTCGCCCCCATGACACGCAGCAGCCGTCCGCCCCCAAGGGATAGATCGAGCTGGCTGAAAAGGGTTCGGTCGCCGCGGCTGCATGCCACACCGAGTGTTTCAAGCATCGCGATTCGGTCCGCGGTTCGGCCAGTCAATTCCGTGGCCACCACTCAGTTAAGCCACGTCAGTCAACGCGGTCAGTTACACCGCAGTCAATACATTTCAGGGCCGCGGCCGGGGCGCCCGGAGGGAAATCTCACAACCCCACATTGTAATATTTTTCACTCCCCAGGGGGGAGGTGGCGCTCAGTAGTTTGGCGGAACGGCGCGCGGTCGTTCAGCTCGTCCAGGTATTGCTCCATGCCCGAGGCCTCGCGGGCGAGAAAGCGCTCCACCGCGTCGGCAAAGGCCGGCTCGCGCAGCCAGTGCGCCGAGACGGTGGGCGTGGGCAAAAAGCCGCGCGCCAGCTTGTGCTCGCCCTGGGCGCCGCCCTCGAACACCGCGATGCGGCGCTCGATGCAGAACTCCAGTGTCTGGTAATAGCAGGCCTCGAAGTGCAGCAGCGGGATGTGGCCAAGCGCGCCCCAATAGCGGCCGAACAGGCTGGATGGGGAAAACAGGTTCAGGGCCCCCGCAATGGGCTTGCCGTCCAGCTCGGCCACCACCAGCAGCACGTTCTCCGGCATGGTCCGGCCCAGGGCGCGGAAAAACTCCAGGTTCAGGTAGGGCGTGGAGTGGTGGGCGCGGTAGGTCGCGGCATAGCAGCGGTAGAAGAAACGCCAGTGCTCGTCGCTGATCTCGCTGCCCACCAGGCGCTTCAAGCACACGCCCGATTCCAGCGCGCGGCGGCGCTCCTGGCGGATTTTCTTGCGCTTGGCCGAGGACAGGTCGGACAGGAACTGCTCGAAGCTGTCGTAGCCGCGGTTAATCCAGTGGAACTGCACGCCGCGCCGGAGCAGCATGCCGTCGGCCTTGCACAGTTCCGCTTCCTCTTCGGTGGGAAAGAGCACGTGCAGCGAGGAAAACTGCCGGCCGGCGCGCAGCGCCGCGGCCATGAGCAACCGGCGGTCCTCGTCACTGTCGGCAAGCAACCGCGGTCCGGTGATGGGCGAAAAGGGCACCGCCGACAGCAGCTTGGGGTAGTACTCCAGGCCCGAGCGCTGGTAGGCGTCGGCCCAGGCCCAGTCGAACACGTATTCGCCGTAGGAATGCAGCTTGACGTACAGGGGCATGGCCCCGGCGAGGGTTTCGGCGCCGCCCGGGGCTTTTTTCCACAGAGTGAGGAACTGCGGCAGCCAGCCGGCACGCTCGCCCACGCAGCCGGTCTGCTCGAGGCCGTGCAGGAATTCGTGGCGCAGGACGGGATTGCTCAGCGCCGCGCCGCCCGCCAGGGCGTTCCAGGCCTCGGGGGCGATGCCGGCCAATGAATCGACAACACGGATTTCAGCAGACGCGGCGGCGCGGGCTTGGGGCGGCATGCCGGGCATTATAGAAGGCGTTGCTCAAAATCATGGTCGTCTGCCGGCGAGGAACCCCACCCCGCGGATGGTAATATTTCGCCATGTCCACCTCAGTCAAAATCGCCATTGCGCAGATGAATTGCACCGTCGGCGACCTGGCCGGCAATGCGGCCAAGATCGTGCAGTTCTGCGAACGCGCCCGCGAGGCCGGCGCCGACCTGGTGCTGACGCCGGAACTGTCCATTTGCGGCTATCCGCCCGAGGATCTGTTGCTGCGCGACGGCTTTTACCGCGACTGCGACGCCGCACTGTCGGACCTGGCGGCGCGCATCAAGGGGATTTCGGCCATTGTCGGCCATCCGCGCCGGCTGGACGGGCGGCGCTACAACGCCGCCTCGGTGGTGCGCGACGGCCAGATCGTGGCCACCTACCACAAGCAGACCCTGCCCAACTACACGGTGTTCGACGAACAGCGCTATTTCGACACCGGCAACGAGGCCTGCGTGTTCGACATCCGCGGCGTGCGCTTCGGCGTGAACATTTGCGAAGACGCCTGGGGCCCGCAGGGGCCGTTGACCACCCGCCCCAAGGGCGACCGCTTCGCCCCGTCGCTTGGGGAAGAGGGCGTGCCCATCGGCGACTACGCCTGGAAGGCCAAGGCGCCGCAGGCGGCCAGGAAAGCCGGCGCCAAGGTGCTGCTGGTGCTGAACGCCTCGCCCTACCACATCCGCAAGCAGGAAACGCGCTACGACGTGATGCGCGAGCGCGTTATCGAGACCGGCATGGCGCTGGTGTTCGCCAACCTCGTGGGCGGGCAGGACGAACTGGTGTTCGACGGCGCTTCCTTCGCCCTGGACCGCGGCGGCCGCGTGGCCTGCCAGATGCCGCTGTTCGAAGAGGCGCTGGGCGTTGTCACCGTGGAAGACGGCGTCCTGCAGCGCGGTGAAATCACCCCCGAGCAGCCGGTGGAGGCCGAAATCTACAAGGCGCTGTGCATGGGCGTGCGCGATTACGTGGGCAAGAACGGCTTCCCGGGCGCGCTGCTCGGGCTGTCGGGCGGCGTGGACTCGGCGCTCACCCTGGCCATCGCCTGCGACGCCCTGGGCGCGGACAAGGTGCGCGCGGTGATGATGCCCACCCAGTACACCGCCGACATGAGCCTCGAGGATTCGCGCGAGATGGTGAAGAACCTGGGCGTGCGTTACGACGAAATATCCATCCGCCCGGTGTTCGATGCCTTTCTCGCCACCCTGGCCAAGGAATTCGAGGGACGCGCCGTGGACGCCGCCGAGGAGAATCTCCAGGCCCGCGCTCGCGGCACCATCATGATGGCGCTGTCCAACAAGTTCGGCTCCATCGTGCTCACCACCGGCAACAAGTCGGAAATGGCCGTGGGCTACGCCACGCTGTACGGCGACATGGCGGGGGGCTTTGCCGTCATCAAGGACATTTCCAAGCTGCTGGTTTACCGGCTGTGCCGCTACCGCAACAGCATCAAGCCCATCATTCCCGAGCGCATCCTCACCCGCGCGCCCAGCGCCGAGCTGCGGCCCGACCAGACCGACCAGGACAGCCTGCCGCCCTACGAGGTGCTGGACCCCATCATCTCGGCCTACATGGAGAACGACCAGAGCCCGGCCGACATCGTGGCCAGCGGCTTCCGCCGCGAGGACGTGAAGCGCGTGGTCGAGCTCATCCACCGCAACGAGTACAAGCGTCGCCAGGCCCCCGTGGGCATCCGCATCACCCATCGCGGTTTCGGTAAGGACTGGCGCTATCCCATTACTTCACGCTACCGTGAACATTATGAATAACGAAAAGCGGGCGTATTTGCACCATTTTGGGGTCATTTGCCCAAGGCACGCCGCTTGCATATCCCCCGCATCGGGGGGAAACTAGGCTGCAGGGAGAGACCGCAATGAAAAAAATCGAAGCCATCGTCAAGCCGTTCAAGCTCGAAGAGGTCCGCGAGGCCCTGGGCGAAGTCGGCGTCACCGGCCTCACCGTCACCGAGGTGAAGGGCTTCGGCCGCCAGAAGGGCCACACCGAGCTCTACCGCGGCGCCGAGTACGTGGTGGATTTCCTGCCCAAGGTGAAGATCGAGGTGGTGCTGGCCGACAACATGGTCGACACGGCCATCGACGCCATCGTCAAGTCGGCGCGCACCGGCAAGATCGGCGACGGCAAGATTTTTGTCACCGACGTCGGACAGGTGGTGCGCATCCGCACCGGCGAAACGGGCGAAGCCGCGGTCTAGCGGCCCGTTCCCGTCCCGGCGCGCGGTGACCCGTCAGCGGTCGATCGCCGCCATCACCGCGGGCGCGTAACGCTCGCCCGACACGCGCCCCGGCGCCAGCGCCTCATCCAGCTTGCGCATGTCCGAGGCGTCCAGCTTCAGATCGGCCGCCGCCAGGTTTTCTTCCAGGTAAGTCCGCCGCTCTCGTTGGCCGAGGGTGTCGTTTCGGACTCAGCCCTTCAGCAACACTAATGTCGCCCCGCTGCCGCCCTGGTGGGCCGGCGCCTGGCAGTAAGCGAGGATCTCGTCGCGCTTGGCCAGCCAATGCCGGATCTTGCCGCGCAGCACCGGCTCGCGCTGCGGCGAGCCCAGGCCCTTGCCGTGGATGATTTTCAGGCAGCGCAGGCGGCGTTTGCGCGATTCCAGCAGAAACACGACGAGCAGGTCGCGGGCCTGCTCGCGGTTGGCGCCGTGCAGGTCGAGGCTGTCCTGCACCACCCAGTGTCCACCGCGCAGTTTCTTGAGCACGCTACGCGGCAGTCCGGGGCGCAGAAAGCTCAGCTCTTCGCCGGTCTCCAGCGACTCTTCCAGGGACAGGGGCGCCGACAGGCTCTGGGCGAGCGCGTCGTGCTCGTCCATGAGCGACTGCACGGGAACCGCGGGCGGCGGCGCGTGGTGCAGCGCGCGCTCCGCGGCCGTCAGGGGCGTTGCGCCCTTGACCGCCTCTTTGAACAGGGCCGCGTCCTCGTCCCTCAGAGGCGGAACTGCGGATGCGGCTGCGCGGCGCGTCTGGCCCATGACGGCAACCGCATGCTCAGGCCGGCACGAGCAGGTTGTCGAGGTACTTCTCGGCGTCCAGCGCCGCCATGCAGCCTGTGCCCGCGCTGGTCACGGCCTGCCGGTACACATGGTCCTGCACGTCGCCGGCGGCGAACACGCCGGGCACGCTGGTGGCGGTGGCGTTGCCTTCACGGCCGCCGAAGGTAGCGATGTAGCCGCCGTTCATCTCGAGCTGCCCTTCGAAAATGCCGGTGTTGGGCGTGTGGCCGATGGCCACGAACAGCCCGTGCACCTTCAGGTTCTGCGAGGCGCCGTTCTTGCTGTGCTTGATGCGCACGCCGGTCACGCCCTTGTCGTCGCCCAGCACTTCATCGAGCTCGTGGTCCCAGTGCACTTTCACGTTGGGCTTGTCGAACAGCTTCTGCTGCATGATTTTCTCGGCGCGGAACTTGTCGCGGCGGTGGATCACCGAAACGTGGCGCGCGATGTTGGACAGGTACAGCGCTTCTTCCACCGCGGTGTTGCCGCCGCCCACCACGGCGACGTCCTGGCCCTTGTAGAAAAAGCCGTCGCAGGTGGCGCAGGCGGACACGCCCTTGCCCATGAAAGCCGACTCGGACTCCAGGCCCAGGTAGCGCGCCGACGCGCCGGTGGCGATGATGAGGGCGTCGCAGGTGTACACACCGCTGTCGCCTTCCAGGCGGATGGGCTTTTCCTTGAGATGCGCCGTATGGACGTGGTCGTACACGATTTCGGTCTCGAAGCGTTCGGCGTGCTTCTGGAAGCGCTCCATGAGTTCGGGGCCCTGGACGCCGCCGGCGTCCGCCGGCCAGTTGTCCACCTCGGTGGTGGTGGTGAGCTGGCCGCCGGGGGCGAGGCCGGTGAGCAGCACCGGCTTGAGGTTGGCGCGTGCCGCGTAGACGGCGGCGGTATAGCCGGCCGGGCCGGCACCCAGGATGAGAAGTCGAGCGTGTTTGACGGGTTGGGACATGGTTGTCTGGCAGGATTTGCGGTTTGCGGCGCCGCTAAAAGGCGGTCCCGGGCATTATACGCGGGCGCTGCCGCGGCGAATTCCAATCCGCCTTAGAATACTGGGCTAAGCGCTTGTTTTTCAAATGGTAGTCATGTAGGATGAGCCACCGCCACGTGGCCTCGTCCCATAAATAATACAAACGTATCCGCTGTGATCAAAGCGCGCTGGTTCTTGAAGACCGTGGCAGGCATCGCGCTGTGCGGGGTCGCGGGCCTATGCGGTGCACAATCAGCTCCTGGCACGCCCGGCACCGGCAGCACGGGTTCGGCCCCTGCCGCGGGCGCCAGCGGCGCAAACCAGGCCGATCCCAAGTTCGAGATTCGCCGCTATGTCGTCGAAGGCGCCACCCTCGTCACTGAAAAGGAAATCAACGCCGCGACGGCGCCCTTCGCCGGACCCAACAGGGATTTCGCCGATGTCCAGCGCGCGCTGGAGGCCCTCGAGAAGCTGTATTCCGAGAAAGGCTACACGGCGGTGCAGGTCCTCCTGCCCGAGCAGGAACTGGAAAAGGGCGAGGTGCAGTTCAAGGTGGTTGAGGCGCATGTGGGCAAGGTCATCGTGGAAGGCAACAAGTTCTTCGACGACGCCAACATCCGCAATAGCGTGCCGGCGCTGGCGCCCGGCAAGGCACCCAACGTCAACGATATCGCCCGGAGCCTGCGCGCGGCCAACGACAACCCCGCGAAGCAGACCACAGCGTTGCTGCGCAGCGGAGCCGACGAGGGCTCCGTGGACGCCGTGTTGCGGGTGACGGACGAATATCCGGTCAAGTACAGCATTACCATGGACAACACCGGCACGGCCGAGACCGGCACACTCCGCATGGGGTTCGGCTACCAGAACGCCAATTTGTGGAACCGCGACCACGCGATATCGATGCAATACGTGATGTCGCCCAGCCAGCAAGCGCATCCGACTTCCTTCACGCTGTGGCCCAATCCACGCGTGCTGATTTTCGGCGCGGCCTACCGCATCCCGCTGTATGAGTCGGGCAATTCGCTGGAGTTCTCCGCCGGCTATTCCAACGTGCGCTCCGGCGTGGTGTCGGGCCTGTTCGGCCAGTTCAACGTGGCCGGCGCCGGCACCATTTTCAGTGCGCGCTACAACTACAACCTGCCTCGCATCGGCGACCTCGACCACAAGCTGGCGGTGGAACTGGGCTGGCGCGCCTACGACAATCGCACGCAAGCCGTGACCACGGGCACGACGGTGCTGCCCGACCTCACTGTCCACCCGCTCACGCTTACCTACTCGGGGCTGTACCACGGGTCCAACACCGAAACCAGCTTCTATTTCAGCGGTTCGAAGAACCTTGCGGGGGGCAACGACGGCGGTACGGCCGTTTTCGAAGCCACCCGGCCGGGCGCCGAGCCCGGCTACACCGTCTGGCGCTACGGCTTCAACCATAACCGCGCCTTTGAAAACGACTGGCAGGCCCGTTTCGCCTTCAATGGGCAGGCCACGCGCGACCGCATGATTTCGGGCGAGCAATTCGGTATCGGCGGGGCCGATTCAGTGCGCGGCTTCCAGGAACGGGAAATCGCCAATGACAATGGCTTACGCGGCAGCGTGGAGGCCTACACACCCGATTTCGGCCCCAAAATCCCGTATTTTTCCGGCGTGCGTGCACGCGGAGTGTTTTTCTATGACTGGGGGCGGGTGACCCGCTACGACCCCCTGCCCACGGATCGCCTCCGGGATGGTATTTCCAGCTTCGGCATAGGCACCCGGTTGTCGCGGGGCAGCAACCTGAGCCTGCGGCTGGATTTTGGGGTGGTCCTGAACGCCGGCGGAAACCAGGGTAAATGGGATGGGCGGCTGCACGGCGCCCTGGCCTACATCTTCTGACCCCCCGAGAGTCATCCGGCCTTGCCCTGGGGCGGCCGCGTCAGTAGTCTGAAAGAACCACCTGCATTTGGCTATTTTCCCTGCACCGTGAATTAGTTGCGTGCGCGGCGGGCTATGGTCGCTGGTAGGATGGCAGGTCGCGGGAAACCGTCATGGACGTAGCTTTTCCACCGGTGCCATCGTCGAACCTCGACGCGGCCCGACGCCCGTGCCGTGCACAAGCCCGACCAGGGAGACCAAGTGAATCACGCCAGCGCGCATCGCGGGGCCGCCACGCCCCACCACAAGCCGGTTGGCCCGGCCCTGCGCAGGCGCGCGGCCGTCGTGGCGGTGGCTTCCTGCTTTGTCGCTTACGCCCAAGCGCCGCTGGCCAATCCCACCGGCGCGCAGGTGGTGGCCGGCTCGGCCACCATTTCCGGCTCGGGCAAGACGCTCAGCATCACCAACTCCAGCGGCGCCATTATCCAGTGGCAAGGTTTTTCCATTGCGCAGGACGAGGTGACGCGCTTCATCCAGTCGGGCGCGGGATCGTCCGTGCTCAACCGCGTGGTGGGCAACCTTCCTTCCAACATTCTGGGCCAGTTGCTTTCCAACGGCCGGGTGTTCCTGCTCAACCCCAACGGTGTGTTCATCGGCAACGGCGCGGTGGTGGACGTGGCCGGCTTCACGGCCTCCACGCTGGGCCTGTCGAACGCCGACTTCCTTGCGGGCAAGTTCCGCTTCACCGACCAGGTCGGCGCGGCGCAAATCGTCAACCAGGGCACCATTCGCACCGCCTCCGGAGGCCAGGTGTACCTGGTGGCTCCGGATGTCGAGAACCATGGCCTGATCACCAGCCCCAACGGCGAAGTCATCCTGGCCGCGGGCAAGAACGTGGAACTGGTGAACGCCGCCACGCCGGAAGTGCGGGTGGAACTCGATGCGCCCGCCAACCAGGCCGTCAACGTGGGGCAGGTGGTGGCCGCCTCGGGGCGCGTCGGCATCTACGGCACCGTCATCAAGAACAGCGGCAGCGCGAGCGCCACGTCGGCCTCGGTGGACGCCGCGAGCGGCAAGATCGTGTTCCGGGCCAAGAAGGACATCACGCTCGACGCGTCTTCGCGCGTCGAGGCCAATGGCGCCAAGGGCGGCGACATTTCGCTGCAGGCTGAAGGCGGCACATTGCTGGCCGACGGCTCCGTGCAGGCCAGGGGCGCGGCGGGACAGGGCGGCAATATCCAGTTGCTGGGGACGCAAGTCGGGCTGATCGGCCAGGCGGCAGTCGACGCCAGCGGCGAAACGGGCGGCGGCACCGTGCTGGTGGGCGGCGACTTCCATGGCGCCAATCCGGATGTGCAGAACGCGCAGCGGACGTACGTAGGAGAACAAACCCGGATTCTTGCCAATGCGGGATCAAGCGGCGACGGCGGCAAGGTGGCGGTGTGGGCCGACCAGAACACCCAAGCCTATGGAACCATCGCCGCCAGAGGCGGCAGCGCGTCGGGCAACGGCGGCTTCGTGGAAACCTCCGGCAAGGAGTGGCTCGATTTCCGCGCCTCGGTCGACACCAGCGCGCCGGCAGGACGCGTCGGAACCCTGCTGCTCGACCCGCAGTTCATCGACGTCAACGACACCGGCGGCGCGGCCTATGCGAACCCGGGCAACGCATTGTTCGCCGACAACTCCAGCGGCACGTCCACCATCCTCGCAACCGGCGTCGGTTCGATCAGCGCCCAGACCAGCGACGTCGTGCTGCAGGCCAACGACGACGTCACTTTCACCAGCGCGGTCAGTATCGCGAACAGCGGCACCAACCTGACCGTCCAGGCGGGCCGCGCCATTATCGTCAACGCCAGCGTGGCCACCAACGGCGGCTCCATCAGCATGACCGCCAACGACGGGTCGGCGACCAGCAGCGATCGGGACACCGGCAACGGCGGCATCACCATGGCCGGCGGCACCTCCCTGTCCTCGTCCGGGGGGAACATCACGCTCACCGTGGCGTCGGGCGGCAGCCTGACCCACAAGAAGAGCGGGGACATCTCCCTGCAGACCATCAACTCGGGCTCGGGCGCGATCAATATCGTCCATAACGGGCCCGTCGGCGGCGGTGGTGCCGGCTCCAACATCGTCTTGAACGGGAATCTGACTTCGGCTGGCGGGAGCATCACCGTGAACGGTTTGGGCGGCGCGGCAACCGTTCTGGGCGCCGGCGTTGTCATCGACACCACCAATGCCGGCGGCACCGCGGGCGGCGCGGCCATTCATTTCATGGGCGCCACCAACACGGTCGATGGGACGGCGGCGCATGCCCAGACGCTCGGCCTTACCGCCGGCACTGGAGGCGACGTGACCTTCGACGCTGCCGTCGGCAGCAACACCACGCTCGGCGACGTCTCGATCAACAGCGCGCGCAACGTGCTGGCCAGTTCCACCTTCGCGGTCAAGTCGTTGACCCAAAGCACGGGCGCCGGCACGGCCACGTTCAACGGCATCGACACCACAGGCTTGGCTGACGTGGCGGGCGGCGCGGTGAACCTGTCTACGTCCGGCGCCATCGACGTTTCGGGCGGGGCAGTGGTCACCAGCGGCGGTACGGCCAGCGCCGTGGGCAAGGACGCCGGCGCGATCACGCTCAACTCCAGCGGCAGCACGGTCAAGCTGGGGGCGGTCACGGCAAAAGGCAGCAATGGTTCGGGCTCGGGCAGCAACGGCGGGGCGGGCGGGGCGCTGAACGTCACCTCCAATGGCTCGACCACGCTGAGCGGAGTAATCAATACCAGCGGCGGCAATAGCGGCGGTGGAGCGGGAACGGCCGGGGCGGCGGGCGCGGTGAGCATCACCGCGGGCGGCACGCTGGGGCTGGGCGCGAACAATATCACCGCGGGTCAAGTCAGCCTGCAAGGCGCGGGGTTGACGCAAACCGGCGGAACGATCAATGCCGGCTCCGGCACCATCACCGTCGACGGCGGAGCGGCGGCGATCAGCATGGCCGGCACGCTGACCACGACCAATGCTACGGCCAGCGCCGTGACTTTCCAGGACGCCACCACGGTGGCGCTGCCCAGCGTCACGGCCACGGCCGGGACATTGGTCATCGGCAGCGGCGTGGGCACCATTTCGGGGGCGGTGACGCAGACCGCGACCAAGGTGCTCAACGTCAACACCGTGAGCGGGAGCACCGGAAGCAGCCTCGACCTTTCCACCGGGGCCGGCAGCAACACCATCGCCAACCTGGGCGCCATCACCAGTGGCGGAGCGCTGACGGTCAACGACACCTCGGGCGGGCTGACCCTGACCGGCACGATCACCGGCACGGGAAGCGCGGTCAGCATCACCACGTCGGGCGGCGCGCTGGCGTTGGGGGCGAACGGCGTCACCGGCAGCGGCGTGACGCTGCAAGGCGTCGGGGTGACGCAGTCGGCGGGTTCGACCGTTGATGGCGGGACCGGCGACGTGACCGTCAATGCGACCACTGGTGCGCTCAACCTGGCCGGCATCGTCACGACGGCGGGCGGCGGCGCCATCTCGATCATCGGCGATACGCAGACAGCGATCGGAACGGTGGACAACCATACCGGCACGGGCAATGTCGTCCTCAAGCCTTTCACGGCCGCGAAGACCATCGGCGTTGAGGACGCATCGAAGAACGTCAATGTCACCAACGCGCTTATTGCCGGCATTTCCACGTCGGGCACCCTGGTCGTCGGCGACGCCACCAACACCGGCGGCATTACGGTCGCTACCGACAACGCCGTTGTTGCCGGTTCCACGCCTATCGAACTCATTACCGGCGCCCTGCTGGCAGTGGATGCCACCAACGGCATTGCCACGACCAACAAGGCCATCACCTTCACCGCCAACAACATGACTCTGG
>Ga0068858_100004362_pt1 | contig 13881 bp, 6 predicted proteins | sample KBSSwiS12_FD_66589 | JGI IMG/M metagenome (GOLD analysis project Ga0068858, IMG submission 66589) | Switchgrass rhizosphere microbial communities from Kellogg Biological Station, Michigan, USA - KBS Switchgrass S1-2 | ecosystem: Host-associated > Plants > Roots > Rhizosphere > Soil ... | reverse complement strand
CTCACCGGAATCCCCATCGCGCACAAGGACCTCTTCTGCGCCGACGGCTGGCGCACGACCTGCGGCTCGAAGATCCTCGAGAATTTCGTCGCACCCTACGACGCGCATGTGATCGGCCAGTTCAAGCGCGCGGGCGCCGTGATCCTCGGCAAGACGAACATGGACGAGTTCGCGATGGGATCGTCCAACGAGAACTCGCACTTCGGCCCCGTGAAGAACCCGTGGGATACGGCGGCGGTTCCCGGAGGCAGCTCGGGCGGTTCCGCGACGGCGGTGGCCGCGCGCCTTGCGCCGGCGGCCACGGGCACCGATACCGGCGGGTCCATCCGCCAGCCCGCATCGTTCACCGGCGTCTGCGGTTTGCGCCCGACGTATGGGCGCGTCTCCCGCTACGGAATGGTCGCGTTCGCCTCGTCCCTGGACCAGGGCGGCGCGCTGGCGAAGACCGCCCTCGACCTGGCGCTGATGCTCGAGGTGATGGCCGGCTTCGACGAGCGCGACTCCACCTGCATGGACCGGCCCGTCGAGCGCTACTCGACGATGCTCGAAGGTGGCGTGAACGGGCTTCGCATCGGGTTGCCGCGCGAGTACTTCAACAAGGATCTCGCCCCCGATGTGGCGGCGCCGATCCGCGCGGCGATCGACGAGCTCGTGAAGCGCGGTGCCACGACGGTCGAGGTGACGCTCCCTAACCAGCATCTTTCCGTGCCGGTGTACTACGTGCTCGCGCCCGCGGAGGCGTCGTCGAACCTCTCGCGTTTCGACGGGGTGCGCTACGGATTTCGCGCGCAGGGCTACGCGGACCTGGCCGACATGTACCGCAAGACGCGCGCGCAGGGATTCGGCGCGGAGGTGAAACGCCGCATCATGGTCGGCACCTACGTGCTCTCGCACGGCTACTACGATGCGTACTACCTCCAGGCGCAGAAGATCCGCCGCCTCATCGCGCGCGATTTCGCCGAGGCGTTCGCGAAATGCGACGTCATCGCCGGGCCCGCGGCGCCTTCCGTGGCTTTCGACCTGGGCGTGAAGGCGGCCGATCCCGTGCAGATGTACCTCGAGGACCTGTACACGGTCCCCGTGAACCTCGCGGGCCTTCCGGGCATGTCGGTGCCGTGCGGCTTCGGCGCCAAGGGCCGGCCCGTGGGCATGCAGCTCATCGGCAACTACTGGAGCGAGGCGCTCATGCTTCGCGTGGCGCACGCGTACCAGCAGGTCACCGACTGGCACGCGAAGGGCCCGAAGGATTGGTCGTGACCTGGGAAGTCGTGATCGGCCTGGAGACGCACGCGCAGCTCACGACGGCATCGAAAATATTCTCGGGCGCATCCACCGCGTTCGGCGCGCCGCCCAACACGCAGGCCTCGGCCGTCGACCTTGCGCTTCCGGGAACGCTCCCCGTATTGAACCGCGGCGCCGTCGAGCGCGCGATCCGCTTCGGCCTCGCGGTGGGCGGCAAGATCGCGCCCGTGAGCGTCTTCGAGCGCAAGAACTACTTCTACCCCGACCTTCCGAAGGGCTACCAGGTGAGCCAGTACGTGCAGCCGGTGGTTTCGGGCGGAAGCATCGCGATCGTCGTGGACGGCGCCGAAAAAACGGTGCGCCTCACCCGTGCGCACCTCGAGGAAGACGCGGGCAAGCTCCTGCACGAGCAGTTCAACGGCATGAGCGGCGTGGACCTGAATCGCGCCGGCACGCCGCTCCTCGAGATCGTCTCCGAGCCCGACATGCGCTCGGCCGCCGAGGCGGTGGCATACGCGAAGGCGCTGCATTCGTTCGTGCGATGGATCGGCATCTGCGACGGCAACATGCAGGAGGGATCCTTCCGCTGCGACGCCAACGTCTCCGTGCGCCGCGCGGGCGAGCCGCTCGGCACGCGCTGCGAGATCAAGAACCTCAACTCCTTCCGCTTCCTCGAAAGAGCGATCGAGTTCGAGGTGCGCCGCCAGGTGGAGCTGATCGAGGACGGCGGCAAGGTCGTGCAGGAGACGCGGCTCTTCGATCCCGATCGCGGCGAGACGCGCCCGATGCGGTCGAAGGAGGACGCGCACGATTACCGGTACTTCCCGGATCCCGACCTGCTTCCGCTCGAGATCACCGCACAGTGGATCGGGGAGGTGAAGCGTTCCCTGGGGAAGCTCCCGGCCCAGGTCCGGCGCGAATACGAGGCGCAGGGCGTGAACGCCGGGATCGCCGCCGTGCTGACGGAGTCGCCCGCGAACTCGCAATTCGTCGCGGCGACGGCGAGCGCCACGCGTGCGCCGCTGCCGCTCGTCGCGAACTGGATCGCCGGCGAGCTGATGTCACTCGCCAACGAGAAGAACGTCGAGCTTTCCGCGCTTCCCGTCACGCCCCAGCGCTTCGGGAAGCTGCTCGACCGTATCGTCGACGGCACGGTTTCCGCAAAAGCGGCCAAGCAGGTGCTCTTCGCGATCGCGCAGGACGGCGGTGAGCCCGACGACCTGATCGAGCGCCTGGGCCTCAGGCAGATTTCCGATTCCGGAGCGCTCGAGGCGGCGGTGGAGAAAGTGATCGCCGCGAACGCGAAGCTCGTGGACGACTACCGCGCCGGCAAGGAGAAAGCCTTCAACGCGCTGGTGGGGCAGGTGATGAAGGCCACGCAGGGAAAGGCCAATCCCGCGCAGGTGAACGAGATCCTCAGGCGGCGGCTCGCGGCCGCCGCGCGCTGATCACTTCGACGGCTGGGGATTTTTCAGCGCGAGCCAGCGCTTGCGGTCCAGGTCGTACTTGGCCTTGACCTGCTCGATTTCCTTCTGGTAGCCGACGATCGACTTCTCGAGCGTGACCTTCTCCTTCTTCATGCGATCGAGGTCGACCTTCAACTGCTCGGGCGTGTCCTTGGAGGCGCCCTTGCCTTTCTTGTCGCTCTTGCCCGCCTTGTAGAACTCCATCTCTTCCTCGATCTCCTTCGTGCGCTTCTCGACGTCGGCGATGCGTTCGTTGGCGATCTTGATGCGGGCGGTGATCGGTCCGACGTTGCGGTCGCGCGTCATGTCGATCTCGCTCTCCGAGGCGTAGGTGTTCAGCAGCGCCAGGTCCTTGCGCTGCTGCTCGGCCGCCTCCTTCTGCGCCTGCCGGGCCTTCTCCGCCGCCTCCTGTTGCGCCTTCACCTGCTCGGGGGTGAGCGACGGAGGGATCGTGCGGATCACCTGGCCGTCGCGGATCTCCTGCAGGGGAACGTTGCCGCACTCTTCCGGCGGCGTCTGGCCGATGCGCGTGACGCCCTTCTCGTCCACGCATTTGTAAGCCGCGAAGGCGGCCGGTGCGAAAGCCAGCGCGACCGCGAAGCAAAGCACTTTCGTTTTCATTTTCATTTCACTCCATATTGTCCGCGATATTCTTCGATCCGCTCGACGTCCCCCCGGCGCTCCGGCATTCCTCGCAGCGTGGCGAGGATGTCCGCGAGCGTCGCAATGGCTGTAACGGGCAACCCGTACTCCCGGCTGACTTCCTGCGTGGCCGAAAGCTCGCCCGTTCCCCGCTCCTGCCGGTCCAAAGCAATCAGCACGCCCGCCGGCGTTGCCCCGGCGGCCCGGATGATCTCGATCGCTTCCCGCTTCGACGCCCCGTCCGTGATCACGTCGTCGATGATGAGCGCCCGGCCCCGGAGCGGCGCGCCCACGATGTTGCCACCCTCTCCGTGGTCCTTGGCTTCCTTGCGGTTGAAGCAAAACGGCACATTGTGCCCGAGGCCGGCAAGCGCGATGGCGGTGGCCGCCGCGAGCGTGATCCCCTTGTACGCCGGGCCGAAGATGATGTCGAACCCGATGCCCGAAGCGAGAGCGGCGCGCGCGTAATAGCGGCCCAGCTCGCCCAGGTTCTTGCCGTCGCTGAACAGGCCCGCATTGAAGAAGTAGGGAGACAGTCGCCCCGCCTTGGTCCTGAATTCGCCGAAGCGCAGCACGCCCGCGCGGATCGCGAACTCGACGAACTCGCGGCGGAATTCCTCGCCCGCCTGGGGCTGCGCCGGTGCTGCGGCGGCGTTCATGGGGGCGTCCCAAGTTACGATAGGCGACTATTCTATTCGCCGCGGCTGGAAAGTGCTTCGGATTGACACACTCACGCTGCGCCGCGGCGCGCGCGTACTCCTCGAGAACACCTCGATGCACCTGCATCCCGGCCACAAGGTCGGCCTCGTGGGTGCGAACGGCAGCGGAAAATCCAGCCTCTTCGCCCTGATCCGCGGCGAGCTGCACGCGGACGCGGGCGAAGTCTACATGCCGCCTCGCTGGGTGCTCTCGCACGTCGCGCAGGAGACTCCCGCCCTCGACCAGCCGGCGCTCGAGTTCGCGATGGACGGCGACGAGGAGCTGCGCGGAATCGAACGCGAGACCGCGAGCGCGGCCGGTGTGCGCCTGGCGGAGCTCCACGCGCGCTACGACGAGATCGGCGGCTACCAGGCGCGGTCGCGCGCGCAGACGCTCCTGGGCGGCCTGGGTTTCAGCGATCCCGACCAATCGCGGCCGGTCAGCGAATTCTCCGGCGGCTGGCGCATGCGATTGAACCTCGCGCGCGCACTGATGTGCCGCGCGGACCTCCTGCTGCTGGACGAGCCGACGAACCACCTGGACCTGGATGCCGTCCTGTGGCTCGAGGACTGGGTGCGCGCGTTTCCGGGCGCGGTGATCCTCATCACCCACGACCGCGAGTTCCTCGACGCCGTGGCGAAGACGATCGTGCACGTGGAGAACCGCACGCTCGTCACCTACGCGGGCAACTACAGCGCGTTCGAGACGCAGCGCGCCGAACGCCTCTCGCTGCAGCAGTCCGCCTATGAGAAGCAGCAGCGCGCGATCGCGCACCTGGAGGCGTTCATCACGCGCTTTCGCGCCAAGGCGACCAAGGCGAGCCAGGCGCAAAGCCGCATCCGCGCGCTGGAAAAGCTCGAGCGCATCGCCGCCGCGCACGTCGATGCGCCGTTCTCGTTCGAATTCCGCGCCCCACCCGGCGAGCGGCCGCGCCAGCTCTTCCGCGTCGAGGAGGCGTCCATGGGGTACGGCACCGAGCCGGTGCTGAGCGGCGTGGAGTGGAGCGTGCTGCCCGGCGACGCGATCGGGTTGCTGGGCCCCAACGGCGCGGGCAAGTCCACGCTGCTGAAGTCGATCGTCGGCAACCTGCCGCTCCTCGAGGGCAAGATCCATCGCACGCAGAACCTTCGCGTCGGCTACTTCGCGCAGCACCAGGTGGACCAGTTGCGCCTGGACGAGACGCCGCTCTGGCACCTGGAGAAGCTCGCCCCCAACGAGCGCGAGCAGGTCTTCCGCGATTACCTGGGCGGCTTCGACATCCGCGGCGACCAGGTGACGCAGAAGGTCGTCACCTTCTCCGGGGGCGAGAAAGCGCGCCTGGCCCTTGCCCTCATCGTGTGGCAGCGGCCGAACCTGCTGCTGCTGGACGAGCCCACGAACCACCTCGACATCGAGATGCGCGAAGCGCTTGCGCAGGCGCTCACGGATTTCGAGGGCGGGCTGGTCGTCGTCGCGCACGATCGCGCGCTGCTGTCGGCGGCAACCGATCAATGGCTATTGGTGGCCGATGGCGCGGTGAAGCCGTTCGAGGGCGACCTCGACGACTACAAGCAGTGGGCGAAGGAGTATCACGCGAGGAGTGGCGCTCGCCCGGCGCTGGGCGGCGGGCGGGAAGTCAGCCGCAAGGAAGAGCGGCGAGCCGAGGCGCTGGAAAGGCAGAGACAGTCCGGGCTTCGCAAGCCGTTCGAGAAGCGCATCGCGGCCATCGAGGGCGAGATGGAACCTCTCATGCGCGAGAGCGCCGAGGTGGAGGCGTGGCTCGCAGGCACCGAAGCCTACGAGGAAGGAAGCCGCGAGCGGCTGCAGGAAACGCTCAGGCGCCGCGGCGAGATCGCGGCGCGCATCGCCACCCTGGAAGAGGAGTGGCTATGGGCGCAGGCGGAGATGGACAAGGCGCTCAAGTAAGGACGGCGACCGATGCCGCGCCCAGAAGTTGCGCGACCCGAATGCCGCCGTTCTCGACGCGATGCGCCGTTCCCGTGATCGCGTCGACGAGCCCGGTTCCATCGGCGACGAACGGCAGCTCGACGCGCGTGTCGCCCCATATCTCGCCGCATGGAAGTTCGCGCGGGCGGATGCCCAGGCCCGCGATGAGGCGCGGCGCCACGGTGATGCAGGCTGCGCCCTCGAGCCGGCGGGCGAAGGCGATGAGATGGCGCGCCCGCAAGCCCGCTGTCCGAATCGGGTGATAGCCCCCGTTGCGAAAGAGCGCCTCATGTTCGGCGCGAAGCCTGAGCAATCGCCGGATCACGAGGAGCTTCGCGCGGCCGTCGTCCAGGTTCGCGAAGATCGCGCGAACGCGATCGCCCGGCGCGTCGCCCAAACGCTCGATTTCCCCGAGCATCCGATCGCGCCGCGCATAGTCCACGGGGCGGCGGTTGTCCGGATCCACGAGCGAGAAGTCCCAGGTCTCGTTGCCCTGGTAGGTGTCGGGCACGCCGGGCGAAGTGAACTTCACTGCCGCCATCGAAAGGCTGTTGAGGTAGCCGATCCAGGTCACGACTTCGGCTGCCGTGCGGAAATCGTCGAGGAACGCGTTGGGCTGCGAGTCGTCGAGCAACGCGGTCACGAAGGACGCCGTCGCCGCCTCGTATGCCTCGTTCGCATTCGCCCAGCTCGTGCGCAGCTTCGCTTCGCGCCCGGCCTTCTGCATGTACGCGAGGATGCGCTCGCGATAGGCGGCAAGCGCCTCGCCGCGCGGATTGCCGGCGGGGAAGCTCCCCAGCAGCGTCTGGTAGAGCAGGTACTCGTCGTTGCGTGAAGGCGACGGCTGCTCGTCCACGACCGCTTTCTTGCCCTCGTTCATGCGATTCCACTTCGTGATCTGCAATCGCCAGCCGGCGGCGAGCTCGGTGAGCACGTCGATGCGCGCGCGCACGTCCTCGGATCGCTTGTTGTCGTGGGTGGAGGTCGCGAGCATCGTGTGCGGCCAGTGCTTCGCGCGGTGTGCGCTCGCGCGATGGAACTTGGCCGGGGGAAATCCGAATTCGTCCGGATCGCCGCCCACGTCGTTCAACGACAGCAGCCGGTTGAACCGGTAGAAGGAGGTGTCCTCGACGCCCTTGGCCATCACGGGTGACGTGAGCTGCTGCATCTTGCGCGCGAAGGAGCGGATCGATGCGGCCACGGCGGGCGTGCGCGCCGGCAGGTCCATCGTGAGCGCGTCGCGGATGAAGTCGAAGACGCTCACGTCGGCCGAGAGCGTCTCGGACCGCGCGCGGTTCACCGCCCAGTCGATGTAGCGCCGGTCGTCGGGATGGAGATTCTCGTCGATGTAGGTCCGGTAGACCGGGAACGAGGCGATCACGTCCGCCAGTCCGTCGCGCAATGTGGTGAACGTGAAGTCGCGCGTGTTGCGGTCGCCGCGCGCGATGCGCGCGAGGCGGCTCGTGAGCACCGTGAGCTCGCTCGCGAGCGCGGTGCGCAGGATCATGCGCCGCGAGGCGCGCGCGATCTCCTCGAACGATGCCTCGTTTCCGATGAACTGGTTGTACGTGCGCGTGAGCCGCGACTCGGCAGCGGGATCGACGAAGAGTCCGTTCACCACGTTCGCGAAGCGATAGCCCGTGGTGCCGTGCACGGCCCAGTCTTCGTGGAGGTTCTCGAAGGGCGCCACGATCTTCTCGATCACGAGGTAGATCGGCTTCGGGCACGCCGCCTGCAGCCGGCGGAAATAGTCGCGCGGATCGAAGAGCCCGTCGGGGTGGTCCACGCGCAGCGCATCGACCTTGCCTTCCTTCACGAGCGAAAGGATGAGCCGGTGCGTCTCCTCGAACACCGCCGGGTTTTCCTGGCGCAGCGCCGCGAGGTCGTTGATGTCGAAGAAGCGCCGGTAGTTGATGTCGTCCTGCGCCACGCGCCAGTAGGCGAGGCGGTAGGGTTGCCGCTCGAGCAGCTCGTGCAGCGCGTCGAAGCTTGCCGGGTCGTCGCTTCGGCCGCGAAACGATTCGACCGCGCGCGCGATGGCGTCGCCGACCTCGCCGTGCGTGCGTGCGAGCGATGCGAGCCGTCCCTTCGCGACTTCCTTGCGCAGGTTGCGCTCGTCCATGCGCGGGCGATCGCGAACTTCGCGCGGCGGCAGGCTCGCGAACGCCTCGGCCAGATGCCGCAACGACTGCGCGGGGTGGCGCAGCTCCTCGCCGGCGGCGTCGAGCGCGTTCACCGCCACCTGCAGGATGCGCGGATATTCGCGCGGATCGATCGGCAGGCGGTGCTCGTGATAGCGGACCGCGAAAGCGCCCGACGCGCTCTCGAATTCCAGGGCGAGCTTCCCGGCGGCGAGCTCCAGGCCGTAATGGTCGCCCAGCACCGGCAGCAGCACGCGGTTCTGCAGCGATTCCGACGGCGGCTGCCAGTCGATGTCGAAGAAATCGGCGCACGCGGAAGCCGGGCCGTTCTCGAGCACGTCCTGCCACCACGCGTTGTCCGCGGCCAGCACGCCCATGTGGTTCGGAACGATGTCCATCATGAGGCTCATGCCCCGGCGCTTGAGCTCGGCCACGAAGGCCTCGAAATCCTCGCGGGTGCCGATCTCGGGGTTCAGCTCGTTGTGGTCGATGATGTCGTAGCCGTGCGTGCTGCCCTTGCGCGCCTTCAGGAACGGCGAGCAGTAGATGTGGCTCACGCCCAGGCGCGCGAGATAGGCGATGAGCTTCGTCGCATCGCGGAAGGTGAAGTCCGCGTTCAATTGCACGCGGTAGGTCGCGCGCGGGATCGCGGCGTCATCGAAGCCGGCAGGCGCTTCCCGCTTCGAGCGCGAGCGGCCCCGCTCGGCGGCGAGCACGCGTACCAGGCTGCGCATGCGCGCATCGCGGGGCCACTGCTCGACCGGCACGGGAAGCTTGCGCCGCCAGTTGGGATGCTGGTCCACGGTGCCCGGGAGGTTCGCCTGCGGCACGACGCCGAACACGTCCTCCATCTGCACGACCATCACGCACGCTCGTGTCTTCGCGAGGAACTGCTGCACCGCGAGCCACGGCTCGACGCGGTCGAGTCCCTCGCGCGCGAGCGCATCGCCCAGGCGATCGCGCATCCCGCGGCGCTGCTGCGTCTGGTTCGCCAACTCTTCCGGCGTCAGCAATCCGAGCTCGGCACGCGTGCGCAGGTCCTCGTCCTGCCACCAGCCCGCGAAAGTCGGCAGGTCGTGCGTGGACCACGACACCAGCGCCTGGCGCGGATACGCGGCCGGCCGCTTGAATCCTTCGCCTTCGCGCTCGAAGGGCATCACGCGATAGGTGAGGACGCCCGCGCTCGCCACCTTCTCGCGGAAGGAATCGGCCACGGTGCCCAGGTCCTCGCCGATCACCATGCAGCGATGACGGTGGCTTTCGAGCGCCACGATGCCGAGCAGGTCCTCGACCGGGTAGCGCACGTACGCGCCTTCGGCCGCCGGCGCATCGCGCGGGATCCAATAGAGGCGCTCGAGCCCCATCACATGGTCGATGCGCAAGGCTCCCGCTCGGGACATGTTCGCGCGCAGCGTCGCGATGAAAGGCGCGTAGGCGCTCTCGCGCAGCCGCCGCGGCGAGAGCGGAGGCAATCCCCAATCCTGCCCGCGCGGATTGAATTCGTCGGGCGGGGCGCCGACGTTCATGCCGAGCGCGTAAATGCCCTGGTTCGCCCACGCTTCGGAGCCGTCGCCCGCCACCGAGATGGCGAGGTCGGCATAAAGGCCCACCGTCATTCCGGTCTCGCGCGCGCGCGCATGCGCCGCCGCGAGCTGGATGTCCGCCTGCCATTGGAGGTACTCGTGGAAGGCGACGTCTTCGGCATGCTCCTCGGCGAAGCGGCGCGTGCCCTCGGATGCCGGATCGCGATGGTCCTCGGGCCACTGCGGCCATTTGGCGCGATGCAGCTCCTCGAGCGCTTCGTGGACCGCGTGCCGCCGCAGCGCCTGGCCGCGCGTCGCGCGGAACTGCGCGAATGCGCGCGCGCGCCGCGTGCCCTTCGCCATGTGGCGCTTCGCGAAGCTCGCGTGGCACTTGCCGAGCATCGCGCGCTTGGCCGCCGCCACCGCCGCGTAATCGACCAGCGCCGCGGCGCGCAGCCGCTCCTTCTCGTCGTGCCAGCGGCGAACGAAGGCGGCGTCGTGTTCGCCCAGCTCGCGGAAATCCTCGACGGCCTCGACGTCGATGTAGATCGGATTCACGAAGAGCCGGCTGCCGGGGCTGTACGGGCTCGCGTTGCCGGGATCGCGAAGGGAAAGGCTGTGCAGCGGGTTGGTGCCGACGATCCCGCCGCCACGCTCGGCCCAGGCTTCGACGGCGGCGGTGAGGTCGGTGAAGTCGCCGATGCCGGCGTTGCGCTCCGAGCGCAGGCCGTAGAGCTGCAGCGACGCGCCCCAGATGCGCGCGCCCGCGGCGATCGAGGGCGGCAGGTAGCACGTGTCGGGCGCCACGATGAGCACGCCCTCGCCGATCGCCGCGCCGCCGCGCAGGATCGCGATGCGGTGGTAGCCCTCGCGCAGGTTCTCCGGCAGCGCAAGATCGAATGCCTGCGAGAGCGGTTCGACTTCGCCCTCGCGCACGTCTCCGTCCTCTTCGACGATCCGCCATGCGAGCGTGTGGGTGAGCGCATCGCCCGGCAGGTGGATCGGGATTCCCTCGCGCAGGTTCGCCGCGCGGCGTACCCAGACGTGCGGCACGACGCGCCGGCGCGACTCGCGCTCGTGGGCCGCGATGGAAGCTTCGATCTGCGCATTGCTTCCGGTCTTTACGCCCATGGACGCCAGCACGGCGCTCATCGCGCCTTCGGTTGTCTCCTGCCACTTGTGGAAGACGTCCTCATACCCGCGTTCGACGCCGTGCAACTCCGCGAGCTTCGCGAGGCGCTCGTTCATCGAGCGGCCTCCAGCGTCCAGGTGCCGCTCCATGGGCCCAGGCCCCCGTTGCTGCTTCCTTCCGCGTGGAGGATCGTGCCCGGCGCCGATTCGATGGGTGCCGCCTCGGCGCTGAAATTCGCGCGCAGGTGAAGGCGCGCGCCGTCGGCGAGCGTCCAGTCCACCAAGACGGCGCCGGGAGCGACCGCGTCGAATTGCGCCACGCGCGGCGTGTCGTCGAGGCGAGGCACGATGTGCTCGCGGCGCAGCGCCAGGAGTTCCAGAAATCGCGCGAGGCACCCCGCGTTGGCGTTGTCCCAGTCGATCTTCGACGCGAGGAACGCATCCGCGGAATTCGGATCGGGGATCTTCGAGCGCGCTTCCTCGGCCGCGAATTCCGGGAATGCCGCGAACTCCTTGCGCCGTCCTTCGCGCACCGCGGCCGCGAGATCGCCATGGAAGTCGCAGAAGTAAAGGAAAGGCGTCTTCGCGCCGATCTCTTCGCCCATGAAAAGGAGCGGAACCTGCGGCGAAAGCAGGAGTGCCGCCTGCGCGAGCCTCAGGGCCTCGGGCGGCGCGAGGAGGGCCAGGCGCTCTCCCATGGCGCGGTTGCCGACCTGGTCGTGGTTCTGCAGGAACGGCATGAAAGCGATCGCGGGAAGCGATTCGCTGAAACCGTGGGCGAAGGATTGCGAGAGCAGCCGCGCCGTGTCCCGCGTGAAGTGGCCGTAGTAGCCCGACGTTTCGCCGCTGCACAGCACGTGCGCGCAGTGATGCCATGGATCGTTCCACTGCGCCGTCGCGTGCGTGGCGCGGCGGTCGAGGAGCGCCGGATCGTTGCGCTCGTTCTCCAGCACGAGATGCACGTGGCGATCGCGGCCCGGCCCATCGGCAAGCGCCCGACCGATGTCGAGCACGATGTGCGTGGGCGAATCGTCGTGAATCGCGTGCACGGCGTCCAGGCGCAGGCCGTCGAGATGGAATTCGATGACCCAGTAGAGCGCGTTGTGGATGAAGAAGTCGCGCACCACGGCCGAGTGCTTGCCGTCGAAGTTGATGGCCGCGCCCCACGGGGTCTGGTGCGCTTCGGTGAAGAACTGCGGCGCGTAGCGATGGAGCTGGTTTCCCTCGGGGCCGAAGTGGTTGTACACCACGTCCAGCAGGACCATGAGTCCGCGCCCGTGCGCTTCTTCGATGAAGCGCTTGAAGTCTTCGGGCGTCCCATACGACGCGTCGGGCGCGTACGGCAGCACGCCGTCGTATCCCCAGTTGCGCGAGCCGGGGAAATCCGCGACGGGCATGATCTCGAGCGCAGTCACGCCCACGCGCGCCAGGTGGTCGAGCTTGCCGATCGCCGCGGCGAACGTGCCTTCCGGCGTGAAGGTGCCGACGTGCAGTTCGTAGACGACCGCCTCGTTCCACGGCCGCCCGCGCCAATCGCCGTCACGCCACTCATGCGCGAGCGGGTCCACCAGCGCGCTCGGGCCTTGCGGGTCCCACGGGTTGCTGCGTGAAGCCGGATCGGGAACCGCATCGCCGTCGTCCACCCTGAACGAGTATGCGGTTCCAGCGACGACGTCCCCCAGCTCGGTCGCATGCCAGCCGTCGGCGGTCCTGTGCATGGGGACGCTGCGTTCACGCGCCAGCAGGAGCTCGACGGATTCGCACGCGGGCGCCCAGAGACGGAAGCTGGCGCCGCCCCCGGCCAGCTCCGCGCCGAAGGGCATGCGATGCGCGCGCTTCATTGGTCGCGCGTCGAGACTTCGCGCAGGATCGCGAGCGACCTGCCTTGCAGCGGATACGTGCCTTGCGGCGTCGAGACCTCGCCCGAAGGCGTGCCGTCCACGAACGACGTGTCGATGTCGGTGCGCCAGCCCCAGCCATCGGGAAGTTGCGGCAATGCGAAGTCGATCGCGTCGTGGTGCGCGTTGAAGAGCACGAGGAAGCTGTCGTCGTGCAGCTCGCGCCCGCGGATGTCGGTCTCCGGCAGGCCTTCGCCGTTCAGGCGCATGCCCAGGCAGCGCGCGAATTCCTTTTCCCACTCCTCGACCGCCATCTCGTGCCCGTCGGGCGCGAGCCACGACACGTCCCTGCGGCCCGAGTCGCCCACCAGCACGCCATGGAAGAAATCGCGGCGACGGAAGATCGGGTGGTCCTGGCGCATGCGGATCATCTTCTTGGTGAAGTTGAGCAGCGCCCAGCGCTCGTCGCCCCAGTACCAGTCGTGCCAGTTGATCTCGTTGTCCTGGCAGTAGGCGTTGTTGTTGCCCTGCTGCGTGCGGCCCACTTCGTCTCCGGCCGTGAGCATCGGCACGCCCTGGGAGACCAGCAGCGTCGCGAGGAAGTTGCGCTTTTGCCGTTCGCGAAGCTTGTTGATCTGCGCATCCTCGGTCGGCCCCTCGGCGCCGCAATTCCACGAGAGGTTGTTGTCGTTGCCGTCGCGGTTCTCCTCGCCGTTCGCCTCGTTGTGTTTCTCGTTGAAGGAGACCAGGTCGGTCAGGGTGAAGCCGTCGTGGGCGGTCACGAAGTTCACGCTCGCGGTGGGGCCGCGGTCGTTCTTTTCGTAGATGTCGTGCGAGCCGGTGAGGCGCCGCGCGAATTCGCCGATGAGTCCCCCGTCGCCTTTCCAGTAGGCGCGCATCGTGTCGCGGTACTGGTCGTTCCACTCGCCCCAGCCCGCCGGAAAACCGCCGACCTGGTAGCCGGTGTCGCCGAGATCCCACGGTTCCGCGATCAGCAGGCGCGGCGAGAGCACCGGGTCCTGGCGCAGCACCGCGAAGAAGGGCGAGTAGGGATCGAAGGCGGGGCTGTCGCGCGCCAGGGTGGATGCGAGGTCGAAGCGAAAACCGTCCACGTGCATCTCGCTCACCCAGTAGCGCAGCGAGTCGACGACGAGCTGCAGCACCCGCGGGCTGCGCAGGTCGAGCGAATTGCCGCAGCCGGTGAAATCGGCCGTGAAGCGCGGGTCCTCGCCCAGGCGGTAGTAGGAATGGTTGTCGATGCCGCGGAAGGCGA
>Ga0068858_100004361_pt1 | contig 13882 bp, 10 predicted proteins | sample KBSSwiS12_FD_66589 | JGI IMG/M metagenome (GOLD analysis project Ga0068858, IMG submission 66589) | Switchgrass rhizosphere microbial communities from Kellogg Biological Station, Michigan, USA - KBS Switchgrass S1-2 | ecosystem: Host-associated > Plants > Roots > Rhizosphere > Soil ... | reverse complement strand
CGACTCGGGTCGGCGGGCCACGGGGTGGCTGGGACGACGGCGACGACTATGAGGACCCGCCCACCGACGGCCAGGATGTCCGGGTGCCGAGCCGGGCCGGCGCGATCCAGGCGAGCCGCAACACGATCATCTCCGCCATCCCCGCCAACAAGCAGCCCACGCCCGCCTCCGGAGGCCGGCCGCCCGCGAAGGGCAACCGGCAGCGGCTGCGGATCGCCGCCGGGGCAGGCCTCGTCGTCGCGCTCATCGCCGCCGCCGGCGGCTTGGCGCTGGCGTCCTCCGGTGGCGGCTCGCCGGCCTCGTCGGACACGACCACCACGTCCTCGGACGGGGTGCGGACGACGCCGACCCGCTACCAGGACCCGTCCGGCAACTGGGTCGACCCGACGGCCACCGCCGTGTACACGACGTCCATCAACGGCAAGACGGTCACGGTGAACCCTGGCGGGAGCAAGCCGAGCTCGGGCGCGGGCCAGCCGTCGAACGGCACCACTGCCGCGGGCGCCCCGACGACCCCGCCGACGTCCGCGACGCCGTCCACGGCGAAGGTCCCGAACGTCGTGGGGATGGACCAGAACGACGCGGCGAGCGCCATCTCGAACGCCGGCTTCACCAGCGCGCCGTCGTGGACCGCGAAGTGCGTGGACACGAGCGTCCCGATCGGCCAGGTCGTGAGCCAGGACCCCGAGGGCGGCTCCGTCGCGGACAAGTCGACCACGATCACCGGCACGACGGCCGGCGACTGCCCCACGGTCCCGAACGTCGTCGGCATGGACCCTCCGTCGGCGAAGAGCACCCTGGAGGGCAAAGGCTTCAACGTGTGGCTGAACGGCGACTGGAACTGCACCTACGGCTACAACGCGGTCACCAGCCAGGCCCCCACGGGCGGCCGCGCGCTCAAGGGCAGCACGGTCAGCATCAACTACAGCTGCAAGGCCAGCCCGCCGCCGCCGACGACAGCCGCGGCGAGCGGGTGACCGCCGAGCAGGCCTGAGTACAGTTGTCCGCCCGTCCCAGGAGCTCAGGGACGGGCGGACAACTGCCAGCTCCAAGCCGCCGTTGGAAGGCCCGGGGCGATGGATGTCGCGTGCGTCGTTGGCCGGGGCACAGTACGCGTGGCTGGTACCGCAGGATTCCAGCGGTCTCGCCGAGGCTATGGGCGGCTGGCAGCCAGCGACACACCGGCTCGGGCCAGCCAACCGCCTGGGGGGCCGACAAACCATCGCCGCTCCCACTCGCAGGTGCCGATGCCGAACCAGCCGAAGCGCCACCGCCAGCCACCACGCACCCTCATGAGTGACCACCGCCGCGGCCCTCTCCTGGACTGCTTTGCGGCCCCGGTCCACCAACTCACAGCGGCTTGATGATCACCACTGGCCTGGATCGTCTCGGCGCATTCAGCCCCTGCCGGCGGCCGGGTGCTCCAAGGCATGTGGTCACCATGCGGCGTCGATCCGCCGCGGGACCGGTGGTCACGGCCGAACCAGGCGGCGGCGACATGGCGCTGGCCGTTGCCGGCCCGGCGCGGACCGTCAGCCGGAGCGGTCGAGCGGGTAGTCGTCGGCGGGCCAGCCGGGGGTGGGGCCGAGGATCGAGCCGCCGAGGGCGGTGCCGCCGAGGCCGCTCAGGTCGGCGCCCGTCAGGTCGGGGGCGGCGGCGTCCGGGTAGGCGCGGGCCTGCCGGGCCCAGTGGGAGGGGCGCCGGGGCGCGGGGGGCGGTTTGGTGACCGGGATGAAGGGCTCCTCGGCCAGGCCCTCGGCGCGCAGGCCCGGCAGGTCGGGCAGGCTCGGGAGTTGGGTGATGTCGGCGGTCGGCAGCGGCAACTCGGCGGCCCACATGTCGACCTCGACGTTGATCTCCCCGCCCTCGGAGGTCATCCGCAGCCGGCCGCCATGTACCTCGACCAGCCGGCGGACCACGTACAGGCCCATGCCGGCGCCGTCGGTCGGGCGGGTCGCGGAGCCGTCCCGCTGGGTGAACGGCTCGAACAGGCGGGCGATCGTCGACTTGTCGAGGTCCGGGCCGGGGTTGCGCACCCGCAGCACCACCTCGTCGCCGACCCGGCCGGCGATCAGGCGCACCGGGGCGCCGGGCCAGGAGTGCACCAGCGCGTTGTCGACCAGGTTCGCGACCACCTGGTGCAACGCCTCGCGCGACATCCGCACCGGCAGCCGGTCCGGCAGGTCGACCGAGACGGCGTTGGCCATGGCGGCGTTGCGCAGGCTACCGAGGGCCTCGTAGACGACCTCGGGCAGGTCGGAGACGGTGCCGTCGTCGATGCCGGTCGCGGTGGCCGCGGTGAGCATGTTCTCCAGCAGCCGGGACAGCCGCTCCGAGGAGCCGAGCGCCAGGTCGAGCATGTCGTCCACCTGCGCGTCGGCCATCCGGTGCCGGCGACGGCGCAGGGTCAGCAGGTTGCCCCGGATGCCGGCCAGCGGCGTGCGGAACTCGTGCGAGACCGTGGCGACCAGGTCGGTGCGGATGCGGTCGGTCTCCTCCAGCCGGGCCATCAGGCTCTGCTGGCCCTCGTAGAGCTGGGCCCGGTAGCGCTCCGTACGGCTGCGCTCCTGCTGGTTGTAGCGCCAGAAGACAACCTGGGCGCCGGCTAGGGCGACGATGAAAGCCGCGTTCAGTGCCGCCAGCATCAGCGCGCCGTGGCGGGCGTTGTGCATCAGCGCGCCAGGACTGACGAGGTCGCGCAGGACCAGGTTCGCGCCGAACACGAACGCGATCGCCACCGCGTACACCGCCCAGTCCTCGTAGAGGGCGATCAGCGCGACGACGACGAAGAAGTGGAAGTACATCGGGCCGAGCCCGTCCGACAGGTGGACGAACACGACCGAGCAGCACAGCAGGCCGAGGCTCGCCGCCGCCGACCGCACCCGCCGCAGCCCGGGCAGCGCCGCGGTCCCGAACAGCAGCAGCGACGGGAGGGTCGCCACGATGCCGTGCCCGGCGCTGAAATGGCGCGAGAGGGCATAGATGACGATGACCGGCAGGTGCAGCGCCAGAATCCACTTCAGCAGGCGATGGCGGGCGTTCCAGTCCTCCAGCGTCAGCCGGTGGCCGTGCGGGACGAGGCTCGCGATCCAGCCACTGGCCCGGCCGGCGCGGCTCGCGCCGGCCTGGGCCGTCGGATCGGGCCGCCGATGGTCGGGAGCGAGCCGACGGGGCTGATTCGTGACGTGCCGGGTTCGCGTAGCGCGCGCGCGTTCGTGCCTGCGACGCGCCCGCTCTCCGAAGGGGGGACCGGCGGTGGACATCCGCGCAAGTTTCCACCGGGAGACCCCGAACCCGCCATGGTTGTCAAGGGTGGTGTCGGATGACGCCGGTACCCACCTCTGACTAGCCACACCGGACCAGTCCGGAACGGGCTAGACGGAGCATGGCGCCGAATCGCGACCACCGAGACAGTGTGGTCCGCGGCGGCGTCCGAAGAAGCCTCGTTCCCGACTGATCCGAGTTCATGGCAACTGTCGCAGATGAGACAGGTGCGGACTCGGGCCCGCGGGGGTACGCCAGCAGCGCCACCAGGTCATTGCCCCACGAGGAGGACACCGTGCCCCCAGTCGCCCTGACCACCGCGTCTGTCCCGGCACCGCTGTCGTCCCGTGTCGCTCCCGCGATCGCCTCGTGCCCGGTCGCAGAGGCCGCGCCGGTCCCCGTCGCGCTGCCCGCGCTCGCCCCGGCCGACCCGCCGGTCGCGCCGGCCCGCCGCCCGCGCCTGCGCCTGGTCACGTCCGCCGACCCGACTGCCGAGACCGCCGCGGCCGAGGTCCTCGAGGTGCACGGCCATGGCGGCCCGTCGTCGTGCCGCTGCCGCCCCTGCGTCATGGCCCGCCACCCCGCGTCCGCGTCGCTCCCCCGCCTCACCGTCGTCCGCTAGCCCGCGGGCCGTACGACCTGTGGGACGCCAGCCGCGGCGTCCCACAGGCGCCCCAGCCCAACCAGGGCCAGCACCCGAAGAAGCCCGTCAGCACCGCCGGCGGGCTTCTGTCATGCGAGGACGAACACCCGGGAGCGGCGTCTCGGCCACGGCGCCGACATCACGCTCCAGGTTCCTGGTGTGTGGGCCGTCCCGGCGGCCAACGCCCTCCGGTATCGAGTGCGTCCAGGGACTCCTGGCGCCGGGGCGCCTACCCCCGGCCTTGGCCACTGTCGTCGGCCCTCCCCCGGCCACGCCTCACCAGACCGGGAGACGACACCGAAGGCGGGCCACCCGGCGCCCCACCTGGCCCATGCTCCAAATGAAAAAGCGCCCCAGTACCTGGGGCGCTCATCGCGCATACGTAGCCCCGACCGGATTCGAACCGGCGCTACCGCCTTGAGAGGGCGGCGTCCTGGGCCGCTAGACGACGGGGCCGAGAACTTTAAAGCTGTCCTGCCAACAAACTCTCTTGCTTTTGCGGGCCCGTACTGCCAGTTCCGCAACGCCACAACCGTCGTTCCCGGCTGCAACGCCTCACACCATACACGACATCTTGCCGGACGGTTCAGGGCCCACCACCAAGCAGACCCGCACCCATCCCATCCAGAGCCGAGACCTTGCACCTGAGGCCCGGGCACTAGGACCCGGGACAACCAGGAACAGCAACCACGTCCACGACCTGCGCCAACCCCTCGATCGCGCGAAGGCGGACATCGAGGGTCCGGGCTCCGGGGTCCCCAGGGAGCCGCGCCAGCGGATCTCTGGGGGAGGTGCCCCCCGGGCAGATATCAAACCAACGGGAAGCTGACCGAAGGTCTGCGAACAGGATCCCGCTGGGGTACCAGGACTCGAACCTAGACTAACGGAGCCAGAATCCGTTGGGCTGCCAATTACCCCATACCCCATCGACGCCCTCTCGGGCGTTGCCTACTGTACAGCATCCCGAGGGGCGGGTAGCCGCCCGGGATGCCATCAGATCCGCCGGTTCCGGATCAACGAGCCGTGACGGGGTTGGTCAGCGTGCCGATGCCGTCGACGGTGACGGCGACGGTCTGTCCGGGGCGCATCGGGCCGACGCCGGCGGGGGTGCCGGTGAGCAGCACGTCGCCAGGCAGCAGGGTCATGGCGGCGGACATGTATGCGATCAGCTTCGGGATGCCGTGGATGAGGTGTTCGGTCGTCGAGCTCTGCCGTACCTCGCCGTCGAGCGTGGTACGCAGGCCGACGCGCGCCGCATCGAGGTCGGTCTCGATCCACGGGCCGAGCGGGCAGTGGCTGTCGTGGCCCTTCGCGCGGGTCCACTGGCCGTCGCTGGCCTGCTGTTCGCGCATGGTGACGTCGTTCGCGCAGGTGAACCCGAGGACCACCGACATCGCTCGTCCTTCCGGCACGTCCCGGCACAACCGGCCGATGACGATGGCCAGCTCGCCCTCGTAGTCCATCCGGCTGGTCGGGTCGGGGTGGACGATCGGGTCGCCGGGGCCGACGACCGCGGTGGATGGCTTGAGGAAGAGGACCGGCCGCTCCGGCGGGGTGTCGCCGCCCATCTCGCGGACGTGGTCGGCGTAGTTCTTGCCGACGCACAGCACCTTGCTGGGCAGCACGGGCGCCAGCAGCCGCACCTCGCCGAGGGGGCGGCGGGCCCCGGTGAACTGGAAGGGGCCGAACGGGTGGGGGGTGAGAGCGGCGACGGTCGCCTCGCCGCGTTCGACCGACCCCTCGACCACGCCGAAGGCCGGTTCCGTGCCGTCTGTGAACCTCGCGATACGCACCCGGCGACGTTATCCACTCGCCCGCTGTCGCCAGTCGGGTGGCCACGCCGGGTGTCGGATCTGACCTGCCGGCGCCGGGCCCTGACCGGGGCCGCATGCGCGCCGGGCCCTACCCGTCAGTGTGAGCGGGTCGTGGCGCGGGCGGCTGCCGCGGCGGCGGCCGGGTAGCAGAGAATCCGGGCACGACAGAATGAGGCGCACGAGAGTGAAGCGGGTCCGACGGCGCGCGGCGGCCAGGGGTGGCGTTCGGGGGTAAGACGACCCTCGTCTGGCGGCTCCATGGTCGCGAGCTCACCGGATGGGGGCCGACGGCGCACTCTGGAACGCCAGCCAGGAACCGCGCAATCTAGGAGCAGAAGGAGCGGCATGACCGAGGCCGTCTACGACGTGGGCGCACCGGAGCCCAAGCCGATCGACGAGGAGCTGAGCGTCAAGCTCGGTCACCTGGCGGAGGACGCGATCCTGCGCGGCAAGCCGAACGGCAGCGAGCGGTGCGACAACTGCCTGTACTACCTGGACACCGACAAGGACATCACCTACTGCTGGCACCCCAAGCTGCGGATTCTCGTCGGCGGAGACTGGTGGTGCCAGTGGTGGGAGGAGATCCCGGAGGACTGAGCGCAGGAGCGGACCTGCCAGATCACGACCTGCGAGATCACGACCTCCCAGATCGATCCGGCAGGAACCCCGGCGAGCGGAGGTCACGTGCGAGGAACGAGCACGGGGCCGTAGCTCGCGGCCGACGGAGCGAATCAGAGGCACCGAGCCTCCGCGCGCCGGCCGGGCCGGATTCCCGACGAACTCGCGGATCCGGCCCGGCCCGAGTCAGTGGCGGGTGGTCGTCCGCGTGCCGGTGGAGCTCCACGGCCGGCTGCCTACCTTCTCTGCGTCCGCACGCCGCGCATCCGGCTGGGCCGCCGCGTCGGACGCGGCCGGGCCGGTCCGCTCGCCGTCGCGGCGTGCCTCACCCGCCGGGGCTGGCGCCGCGATCCACGGGTGGCGCAGGTCATGGTAGGTGGGCTCGCCGGTGAGCTCGCGCAGATCGACGAGGATCTCCTCGATCTCCGGCAGCTGCTCGCCGTGCTCGCCCGCCCGGGCCAGCTCCTCGGAGCTGAACGAGAAGGCCTGGATGAACCGGCCGTCCGGGCCGACGGCGGCGAGGCCGCCGAGGATGTCGGGCCGGCCGTCGGGCAGGTAGCGCAGCAGGTCGTTCTCCAGCGTGCGCAGCCGCGCCGGGTCCGACGCCCGGCCCTGGACGACCTGCACGAAGCCCGCCTCGCCGGCCAGGCCATCCAGCAGGACGGAGACCTCCGGGAACTCGGTGGCGACGACCGGGCCGAGGAAGAGCCGTTCGGCGCGGGCCCACCACTCACGCTGGTCGCCGCGCGCCTCCAGCCTGGCGAACGCCTCGACGGTCTGGAACCAGCTCAGGCAGATGAACCGGTCGTCCTCCGTGATACCGGCGACGGCGCCGTGCCACCCGGGCGCGCTCGGCCCGATCTCCCTGGCCCAGGTCTCGTGCTGGGCTCGCATGGCGGTCCGGTCCGGGACCCTACCCTGGATCACCCGCAGGAACATCACTACCTCCGCACCACCCGTTACCAGAGACGGACGGACCGTAACCCCTGGGGCGCGGACGATCGAACCGATCTTCGCCGGCGTGGGCGGCTTCCCCGGGGCAGCACCGCCGTTGCCACTCCGTCGGCTGCGCGCTCCGGCCTCGCCCTCACGATCTCCGAAGTCGGCTCCGCCGATTCCGCGGGAACCCCGTCGCTTAGGCGAGACCTCCGCACGCCGCCTGGCGGGTGTCAGCAGCCCCTGCGCCTGATGGCGAACCCAGACTGGGGCAAGCCGGGCGGCTTGGGAATCAGGCCGCGTCAGGGTCGGGCTGCTCGCCCTGCCGCCGCAGGCCGTAGGTGACCGCGTCCTGGAGGGCCTGCCAGGATGCCGCGATGATGTTCTGGTCGACACCGATGGTGTCCCACCTGGTCTGGCCGTCGCTCGTCTCGACGAGCACCCGGGTGACCGCGCCGGAGCCGTCCCGGCCGTCCAGGATCCGCACCTTGAAGTCCGTCAGGTCGACGCCCCCCAGGCCCGGGTAGGCCTTCGCTAGCGCCTCGCGCAGCGCCTTGTCCAGGGCGTTGACCGGCCCGTTGCCCTCGGCCGTCGAAAGGTGCCGCTCGCCGCGCGTCTCCAGCTTCACGGTCGCCTCGCTGACCACCTCGCCGTCCGCGCGCTGCTCGACGATGACCCGCCAACTCTCCAGCTTGAAGTAGCGCCGCCGGCCGTAGACCTCGTCGCGCAGCAGCAGCTCGAAGCTCGCCTCGGCGGCCTCGTACGCGAACCCGCTCGCCTCCCGCTCCTTGACCAGCTCGACGATGCGGCCGAGCGCCTCCTTCTCGCCCGAGAGATCGAGGCCGAGCTCGCGGCCCTTGAGCTCGATGGTGGCCCGGCCGGCGAGCTCGGAGACGAGCATCCGCATGTCGTTGCCGACCAAGGCCGGGTCGATGTGCTGGTACATGTCCGGATCGATCTTGACGGCGCTCGCGTGCAGGCCGCCCTTGTGCGCGAAGGCGCTGGCACCGACGTAGGGCCGGTGCGTGTCCGGAGCCGAGTTGGTGATCTCATCGATAGCGTGGGAGACCCGGGCCAGCTCGCGCAGCCGACCGGCCGGCAGCGCCGGGGTGCCGAGCTTCGTCTCCAGGCCGGCGACGACCGTGAACAGGTTGGCGTTGCCGCAGCGCTCGCCGTACCCGTTCGCCGCGCCCTGGACGTGGGTGACGCCCGCCTGGATGGCGACCAGGCTGTTGGCGACCGCGCAGCCGGAGTCGTCGTGGCAGTGGATACCCAGCCGCGCGCCCGAAGCGTCGAGCACGGCGCGGACGGTGTCGCCGATCTGGTTCGGCAGCATGCCGCCGTTGGTGTCGCACAGGACGACCACTTCGGCGCCGGCCTCGGCGGCCACCCGCACCACCTCGAGGGCGTAGGCGTCGTCGGCACGGTAGCCGTCGAAGAAGTGCTCGGCGTCGACGAAGACCCGCTTGCCCTCGGCGCGCAGGTGCTCGACCGTGTCGCGGATCATCGCGAGATTCTCGGCGGGGGTGGTGCGCAGCGCACGTTCCACGTGCCGGCGGTCGGACTTGGCGACCAGGCAGACCACCGGCGTACCCGCGTCGCGCAGCGCCGCGACCTGCGGGTCGTCGGCGGCTGTCCTGCTGGCACGCCGGGTGGAGCCGAACGCGGCAAGCCTGGCGTCGCGCAGGTTCAGCTCGGTCTGGGCGCGACGGAAGAACTCGGCGTCCTTGGGATTCGAGCCCGGCCAGCCGCCCTCGATGAAGCCGACGCCGAGGTCGTCGAGGTGCCGGGCGACGGCGAGCTTGTCGGCCACGGAGAGCGAGAGGCCCTCCTGCTGCGTGCCGTCCCGCAGAGTCGTGTCGTAGATGTGCAGGGACTCGGGGTCGTATGGCCGCACAGCTTTAGCCTCTCACCGTCGTGCGCGTTTCTCGGCGGCCTGGCCGGGACCGAGGAACACGTCTCGCGAGCCTCGAGCCGCCGAGGAGCCGATCCAGGTCGCGGCCCGCGGCTGCTTTTCTCGGCTAGGGCATGCGACAGCCGCGGGTACCCGCGCGTGGCGGGCCTCCGGCTCCCCCGGGTCGTCACGCGACCGGCCGACTGGGGTTTCGTGGCCGGATCGCGCGACGAAGACGGGTTCACCGCCGACTGACCACCTTACGACGTAACACAGTTGACACGCCTCGACTGTGTCGGACGTCGCCCGTTCACCCGCGCGGGTGGGCCCGCCCAGCGCCGTCCGGTCAGTCTCCGGCGAAGCGGCGGAGGCGGTCGAGCTGCATGATCGTGATCGTCTGGCCCTCGGAGAGGATCCAGTTGCGGCGCTCGAACTCACGCAGCGCCTGGTTCACCGACTGGCGCGAGCCGCCCAGCAGCGACGCGATCTCGGTCTGGGTGAGGCCCAGCTCGATCACCGGCCGGCCGGCCTCGCGCGTCCGCATGAGCAGCAGCTTGGCGACGCGGCGCGGCAGGTCGAGGAACACCAGGTCGGCGTTCGCGCCGGTGAGCCGGCGGACATGTGCCACCAGCGCCCGGATGAGCTGCTCGGCGACGGCCGGCCGCTCCTTGACCAGTTCCCAGACAGCGGTGCGGTCCAGCACGAGCGCGGTGCTGGGCTCGAGCGCCTCTACGCTCGCCGACCTGGTCCCCGGCTCGACGATGTTCAGTTCGCCAATCGTTTCCCGTGGTCCGTGGATGTTCAGTACATGATCGCGGCCGTCATCGGCCTTGGTGAGCACCTTCAGCCGGCCCTGGGCCACCACAAGAAGGGTGTCCGCGGGCTCCCCCTCGGTGAAGACAACCTGGCCGCGCCGGTAACGGCGCGTCACGGCGCGGGCGGCGAGCCGCCGCAGGTCCTCCTCGTCGAGCTCCTTGAGCAGTGTGGTCGCGCGGAGCAGCGCGACCGCCTCGTCGTCGTCGAGCATGGTCGAGACGTTAGCGGCTTTCCCAGGGTCGCTGACGCTCACCTCAGGCAGAACCCGAGGAATCGGGTGTATGACATCCGTCTGGGCGCCACCGGCGGCCCCGTTCACGGTTGCCGGCGCACGGGATGCGGCGGGCGGCGGGCGGCTCTCGGGTCCTCAGGCACTGACCCGCTGCCGGTTCCAGCAGCGGACGACGTCGCGCATCGACAGGATGCCCGCGACGGTGCCACCGTCCGTCACGACGAGGTGCCGAAAGCCGCCTCGCAGCATCGCGTCGGCGGCGACGTCGAGCGGCCATTCGGGGTCGGCGAAGACGAGGTCGCGGGTGAGATGGTCCGCCGCGATCTCCACGTCGGGATCCTTGCCGGCGGCCAGGGCCAGCAGGACGTCCCGCTCGGTCAGGATGCCGTAGCCGGCACCGTCCGCGTCCAGCACGACCGCGGAACCGCAGCCGCGGGCGGCCATCAGCCGCGCGGCCTGCCGCAGTGTGTGCCCAGGTCCGATCACAAGGACCAGGGCGCTCATTCCGTCCGAAACCCGCATGACAGCCTCCAACCGCTCGCGCGTCGCCTCCGAGAGCTTGTGCGTTTGTGAAACGCCGATGCAGGCAAGGTAAGCCCCGATCAGCCCGCTGGCGAGACCCCATCCGAAATCCGGCGCGCCGCCCCGCCCTGGGCGCACTGCGGCGCCCAGCGGCCCAGCCAGACCTCAACAGGACCTGACCTCGAAAAACAAGCGTGCCCCCGGCCCAAAAGGGCCGAGGGCACGCCCTCAAACGATCAGAGCCGGAAGGCCCCCGACACACCGACCGCCGTTCAGTCGGGCGGGAGCGCGAACCCTGCCACAGCGACGCGAGCAAGGGGCAGGGAGGGCGCCCAGCGCCCGACAGGTCGGGCGGACGGGAGGTGCGGAACGCCGATTCGGCCGCCCGACCTCAGTCGGTGACGAGCTCGTTCCAGTCCTTGTAGCGGTCGAGCTGGCCGGTGGTGGCCTGGTGGAAGATGTCGGCGAGTTCCTTGGTGACCGGGCCGGGCCGGCCGGCGCCGATGGCACGGTCGTCGACCTCGGCGATCGGCACGATCTCCGCGGCGGTACCGGTGAAGAACGCCTCGTCGGCCAGGTAGAGGTCGGTGCGCACGATGTGCTTCTCGACGACGTCGTAGCCCTGGTCGGCGGCGATCTGCATGACCGACGCCCGGGTGATGCCGCCGAGCGCCCCGTCGGTGAGCGGCGGGGTGATCAGCGACCGGCCGGCGACGATGAAGACGTTCTCACCGGACCCGTCGGCGATGTGGCCGGCCGGGCTGGTCAGGATGGCCTCGTCGTAGCCGCCCTTGACCGCGGCGACCTTGGCCAGCGACGAGTTCAGGTACTGCCCGGTGGCCTTGGCGGCGGGCGGGGTGATGTTGACGTCGTTGCGTCGCCAACTGGAGATGACGACGCGGGCGCCCCTCTCCAGCGCGTCCTCACCCAGGTAGGCGCCCCAGGGCCAGACCGCGATCAGCGACTCGACCTTCGACGGCAGCGGATTGAGGCCCATCTCGCCGTAGCCGAGGTAGATCAGCGGCCGCAGGTAGCAGGACTGGATGTCGTTCGCCACGACCGTGTCCTTCGCGGCCTGCACGAACTGCTCCTGAGTGAAGTCCGGCTCCATCATGTAGATCTTCGCGCTGCGGTAGAGCCGCGCGATGTGGTCGGTAAGCCGGAAGACCGCGCTGCCCCGCGGGGTCTCGTAGGCGCGGATGCCCTCGAACACGCCCCAGCCATAGTGCAGGGTCGGCGTCAGGACGTGGATCTTGGCGTCGTCCCAGTCGACGAACTCGCCGTTCATCCAGATCTTCGAGGTCGGTGTGATGGCCACTGGTACTCCTCCGTAGGGCGACCACTGAAAAAGGCGACGTCGAGCGCCAGCTCGACAGCGGGGCGCCAGGGTGCCAGCTCCCGGGGAGCCGCGTTGGCGGACCTCCGAGGAAGCGCCCTGGGCACAGCTGACGGCGTCGCCAAGAAGCTGCCCGCGGGGCTGCGAACGCGGCGGACTCCGCCAGAAGTGACGTACCTGCCGACTGCGTCGTGCCGAGCTGCGCCGTGGTCAGGCCCTGTCGGCTGCCGTCGTACCGGATCTACGGCTCTATCGAGAATAGCTGGTCACAGTCGTCGCGAGGAGGCACCACGAAATATCGGACGTCCGGCTACGTCGACGCGGCGGTTCCGCCGGCCCAGGCGAGGATCGCGAGGGCCAGCGGGGACCGCCGGGTCGGTCCCGGCGGGACAGCGGGTCAGCTCGCGACGGCGCGGGTGGCCAGGTCCTCGCCGACCTCGCGGGTCGACGGGCGCTGGCCGGGCGACGCGGCGCGGGCGGCGAGCGAGCCGGCGACGGCCTTCTCGACCTTCGCGGCCTCGGCGGCCAGCCCGAGGTGGTCGAGCAGCATCGCGACGGAGGCGACCGTCGCGGTCGGGTCGGCGAGGCTCTTGCCCGCGATGTCCGGAGCGCTACCGTGCACCGGCTCGAACATGCTCGGGTGCGCGCCGGACGGGTCGAGGTTCCCGGAGGCGGCCAGCCCAATGCCACCGGTGATCGCGGCGCCGATGTCGGTGATGATGTCGCCGAACAGGTTGTCAGTGACGATCACGTCGAAGCGGCCGGGATCCGTGATGAAGAACATGCTGGCCGCGTCGGCGTGCTGGTAGTCGACGCTGACATCGGGGAACTCGGCCGCGACCTCGGTCACGGTCCGCGACCACAGGTCGCCGGCCTTCGTCAGCACGTTGTTCTTGTGGACCAGGGTGAGCTTGTGTCGCGGGCGGCGCTGCGCCCGGCGGAACGCGTCCCGGACGACCCGCTCGACGCCGAACCGCGTGTTGATGCTCTCCTCGGTAGCGATCTCCTGCGGGGTGCCCTTGCGTAGCACTCCCCCGGCGCCCGCGTACGGGCCCTCGGTGCCCTCCCGGACGACCACCATGTCGATGGCCGGATCGCCGGCCAGCGGCGACGTCACCCCCGGGTAGAGCTTCACCGGGCGCAGGTTGACGTGGTGGTCGAGCTCGAAGCGCAGCCGCAGCAGCAGGCCGCGCTCCAGCACGCCGCTGGGCACCCCGGGGTCACCGACCGCGCCGAGCAGGATCGCGTCGTGCCCGCGCAGTTCGTCGATCACCGAGTCCGGCAGCGTCTCACCGGTCTCGCGCCAGCGGCGCGCCCCCAGGTCGTACTCGGTGGTCTCCACCTTTTCGTGCACGGCGCGCAGGACCCGCAGCCCCTCCGCGACCACTTCGGGGCCAATCCCGTCGCCACCGATAACCGCAAGCTTCATAGGTGCCGACTGTACCGGCGCCCGGCGGAACGGCCGGAACCGCGAGCGGTCCCCGTCCACCTGCCGGGTGGACCCGCCAGCACCTCCGCGACCAGCCCGGCGCGGCAGGTGGCCACGGCGGGACGTCCGCGTGCGGAGGGCGGCGACGCCGGGGGTCCGCCGGAAACGCGAGTGGCCTTCCTCGGCGGCCGAAGCCGCCGAGGAAGGCCACACCGACCCGCGGAAACAGGTCGAGCCGCTAGAGCCAGCAGGCCCCGAAGCTCAGCCGGCGACGGCCGGCTCGGGCACCGCGCGCCCGGCGCGGGACGCCCGGTTGACCGCGCTCACGACGGCGCGCAGCGAGGCGGTGACGATGTTCGGGTCGATGCCGACGCCCCA
>Ga0068858_100004358_pt1 | contig 13886 bp, 26 predicted proteins | sample KBSSwiS12_FD_66589 | JGI IMG/M metagenome (GOLD analysis project Ga0068858, IMG submission 66589) | Switchgrass rhizosphere microbial communities from Kellogg Biological Station, Michigan, USA - KBS Switchgrass S1-2 | ecosystem: Host-associated > Plants > Roots > Rhizosphere > Soil ... | reverse complement strand
CCTCCGTTTCGCTGGTTTTGCACCTTCGGTGCACTGATGCACTGCATGCGCTGCACGTCCGTGCAGCGCCGTGGACGCCGTTCTGTACAGTGAGACACCTCCGCTCCCTACCTTCGACACTTCAACGCCAGCAGCGATTGCAGTCGCGCACGCACACGAGACCGCCGTTGTACAGACATTCGAAGTAGACGCCGTTTCCGTTGCTGCAGGCCGCGCAGCCGTTGCCGGCCCAGACCGGGACGCCACCATCGGATGCACACTGCACGACGACGGGGCTCAGACCGGGATCGCAGTTGCCGGGGAGGGGCTCGGCGCCACCCGAGCCTCGGCCGCCGCTTCCGGCGCCGCCCGTGCCAGCTCCGCCGGTCCCCGCGCCGCCCGTCCCGTCCGGCCGGCCGCCGGCGCCCCCTGTAGTACCCGCGTCGACGACGGTACTACCGCCTGCAGCTGGCGCCGCCCCGCCGGTGCCCGCGCGGCCGCCGGTCCCGATGTCCCGGGCGCCGCCCTCCCCGCCGCCGGCGGCGCCGCCCGAGCTCGCGGTAGTACCGCCCGACCCGGCCGGGCGGCCGCCGGCGCCGGTAGTACCGCCCCGAGCGGCCGCGCCCGAGGCGCCGCCGGCGCCGGCGTCGTCGCCGAACTGCGCCGCCTTCGAGCCGCATCCGATCACCAGGACCACGCCGAGCACCAGCCTACGCATCGTCGCTCACCTCCGTCGGCCGGAACTGCACGACCCGTGCCCCCGCGTGGGTCGTGGGCGCGCCGGCGATCGGCGTCCGCGTCCAGCGGGTACGCGCCCGGCCGATGGGGCGCGGCGTGCGAGCATACACCTCGCGCAGCATCGTTTCGTCAACGTGGCCCATACGGGCGGCGACCTCGGCGATCGAGTAGCCGCGCCGGAACATCTCGCGCGCAAAGCTGCGCCTCATGACCTGCGCGCAGAGGGGGGCGCCCTTGATTCCCAGCTCCTCCTGGATCGCCTGCAGCTCATTGTTGCGGGCTCCGTCCGGCCAGGGGCCGCCGATAAGCTCGCCGCAGTAGAAGGCTTCGCGGCCGAGCAGCGCGAGGAGCGCGCGCACGTCATCGATCAGGGGCTCCGGTAGCTCGAACTGTTCGTCGGGGACGCAGGCGGCGGATTTGTTGTTGTGGCGACGGTACGCGCCGGCGTCGAGGTAGATGTGATCGTCGGAGAACGCGGCAGCGTCGGCCGGATGCAGGCCGAGATAGAAGAGCAGAGAGAGATAGACCTTGCGGCGCTCCACCAGGACGGCGGCCGGCTCGCGACAGCCCCGAGCGCGGGCGTGACGTTCGAGCACGCGGCGGCCACGATCGGAGTCGAAGAGCTTGGCGCGCACGGCGCGGAAAGTGGCTTCATCGATCCACTCGTACCGGGGCGGCGGCCGCCTCGGCATCTTTGGAGCGCGCGCGACGCCATCGAGCCAACGACGATCGGCCGCGAGCCGCAGCACCTGCAGCACGATGGAGAAGCGGTTACGGATGGTGCGCGAGCCGAGCCCGAGCGCTTCGAGGCTGCGGAGATAGGCCAGCATCCGATCCTCGCCGGCGTGACCCTGGAACTCGGCGAGCGCGTATGTGCCCAGGTCGGCGCGGACGAGGGCGGTGTACTTTTTTCCCCACGCCGCGCCTGCGTCGGTGTCGTACTGCTTGCGGCGCTCCCATTCGTCGAGCGCTTCGGCGAAGGTGCGCGGCGCTCCGGCGACGGGACGCAGCTCCAGCTGGGCGCCCGGCTCTGCGAGGCGCGCGGCGCGCAGCTCTTCGAGCTTGGCGTAGGCGCGGTGCACCGCTTGGAGTTGCGGCAGCTCGGCGGGGCCAAGGACGTAGTGCCAGCCCTTGAAGCCCCAGGAACGAAGGTCTACTTCCCACTTCCCTTCGCGGACAACCGGCGTAGGATATTTCCCGCTCATCGGACCTCACCTCCGAAGCCATGGCCCCGGGCGCTACCAACGCCGCGGGGCTTTCGTTTAACCGCCGCCGATCACTCTCAGGGCGGCGACGGAAAACGTCAAGAACCGTTTTCCGTCACGCGCAATGAAATCGACTGGGCCCGTGCGTTGCCGGCGTGCAATCGGCTGAAATGGACAGTGACGGAAAAGGGACGTTTTCCGTCACTTGACAGTGACCGCGAACTATCGGCCGCAGGGACAGCCGAAGAGCTTGTCGAGCACGCGATCCGTCACCCAGGTGACGACGGCGACGGCAACGATGGCGATGCCGACCTCTATGTAACGCTTCATTGCTTATGGTCCTTTCCGTTGCGGTCCGCCGGGTGTGGCATGGCCCAGCCGATCACCGCGAGCCCGGCCGGGATCAGCGCCTCAGCGCCGTGCACGGCAGCGCCGAGCGCGACCAGCGCGCCGCCGGTGGCGACGGTGAGCAGTCTTTGCGCCCAGCTCGGCATTAGAAGGGGTTCACGAAGTCGAGCACCTTCTTGGCGGTGCTGCCCACTGCGTGGGCCGCGTCCACGGCCGCGTGCTCCACGCCGGCCGCGCCCTTGTAGATGTCCTTTCCGGCCACCTTGATGTAGTGGCCGCCGGTGTCGAGCGCCGAGCCCGCGAGGTGATACCCGGTGGTCACCACCTTGTCGCCCGCATCGTACGCCGCTTCGCCGACCTTGATCGCGCCCTTCGCCAGCAGCACCGGAGGGAGGTAGCCGACGAGGGAGGTGATGGCCTTGCCGCCCGCGGCGGCCACGTCCTCGACGAAGTTGCCGAGACCTGCAAGCGCACCGCCGAGCTGATCGAGGATGGAGCACGCGACGCCGCCGGCGGCCTGCGCGATGCCCGGGGAGACGGGCACGCCCGCAGCGACACCACCCCCGATGGCGGCAGCGCCGGCGATCTTCTGACAGAGCGATTGTCCCTTCGGAGACGGCTTGCGCAACAGCAGGTACGCGCCGCCGCCGATCACGACCACCGATCCGCCGACGATGGCGATGACTGCGCCGGTCTTCATGGCCCACCGATCGAAGTGATGGCCCCGAACGTCGCGGAGTTCAGGTTCAGGCTGCTGCCCGCGTCGTGACAGGCGAAGAACTCGACGAAGTCGCCGCTCGTAAGCGATAGCGTCGCCGAGCCGTTCAGGAGGAGACCACCGGACGCGCCAATGTTCTGGGCGGACGCCAGATCGACGGCGCCCGAGCCGTTTACCTTGTACGAGAGCCAACGCGAGCCCGTGGCATTGCCGGCCCAATTGAGCATGCCGACGATCAGATACTTTCCGGTCGCGGGAACGGTGAAGCGAGAGTTGTTGGTGACGTTGTCGTGATACGAGCCGACGTCGAAATCTTCAGTCCCGAAGCCAGCGGCGACGGACGTAGCACAGCTGCCGCCGACGGATCCCGTGGCGACGCCCTGTGTGCCGCTGAGATGTGCGCGCGCGCCCGAGAAGGTGACGGAGCCAGCCCCCGGCGCGGCGAATGTCCCATCAGCGCGCAGAAAGTTGGTGGTCCCGCCGCCGCTCGCCGGGACGAGCCCCTTGAGCCCCGAGGTGAAGACGTCGAGCAGGGTAGTGGCCTGCGTTCCGGTGAGTTGCTCCGGCGCGCCGGTGCCGGCGGTGATACGACCGAGAAAGCGAGCCGTCGAAAGACTGAGCAAGGTGGTGAACGAGCTGTTTGGCCCCCACGCCGTGTTGCCCGTGCCGTACTTCCACCAGGCGAGCGTACCGTCGCGGGAGGTGAGCTGCGAGCCGACGGGGCGCGAAAGGCCAGTCACCGACGGATCGAAGGTGTTGGCGCTCGCTTCGCCGACGCGCAGCGCTTGCCCGACGCTGGTGATGGTGCCGGGCATGACGAGCGTACCCGGCGCGATGGCGGCAAGACCCGTGGGCCCCGACGCCGGCAGGCCCGTGGGCGCACCGTGCACGACGTTGTGGCGAGCGGCCCAGATCAGGAGCGCGCCGAGAATGCCCGCGACGAACAACAGACGACGGATCGAAGTGGTACTCATGTGCGCCTCCAAAAGCGAAGCTTGCGCTCCGGGATTCCAGGGAGAAGAACCTTCTCGTTGCCGGCGTTGAGCCGCGCGGCTTCGACCTCCGCGGCGCGCTCGGGCGTCGGATACGACTGCGGCGAATCCCACTGGCGCGCGCCTCCGGTCGGGTCGGCGACTTCGCCGCCCAGCACCGCGGCCGCCGCGGAAAAAGCGGCCGCCGTCGGATCCTTGCTGGTGCTGGCGTAGCGGCCTTGTGCCTGACGGCCGAAGAACCCGTCGCCGGCTCCCGTGGAATGCAGGAGCAGCTCGAGGACGGTAGTACCGCGCGCGCCCGCCTCGTTCAGCGCCGCCCAGCCCACGCCCAGCAGCGCCGCCTCGGGCAGGCCCGCGACCTCGGACCAGATCATTCGAGAGAGCGCGTAGGCGTCGCCCGAGACGCCGGCGTCCCGCGCGAGCATGCGCGGATCGGCGCCTTCGTCGCCGTCGAGCGAGACGGTGCCGTCGTCGGTCAGAAGCGTATGGTGGAGGATCACCTGCGCGGCGGCGACGGTGCCGCCGGCGAGGAGGAGCGCCAGCACCACGGCGCCGCCAAGGCCGATGGCGGCGCTCATGTGACACCCGTGATGAAAGCGTTTCCCGGTATGCTCGGAGACGCGCCGCGAACCAGCTGCTGCCACTCGGGCAGATCGAACAGGGCGCCGGGGGCGGGGCTGTATCGCGTCTTAAGCCAGAAGGCAGTGGGCGGGAAGCCGGCGGCGGCGCCGCCGGAGTAGTTGATGGTGACTTCGCCGATGACAGCGTCGCCATCGGCCAGGACTGTTTCACTCCAGCCCATCGTGCTTGGATCGAGTGGCAGGTTTTGGGGAGCCGCCTGCGTGCCGAGGAGGTTTACCGTCGGGACGAGCACGCCGGTACCCGGTCCCCTCTCGGCGATGGCGAGCCAAAGCCGGAAGACGATCAGCGCGCCGAAGGTGACGTCGTAGGGAATGGTCACGGCGGTCGTGCCGTCCGAACCGACGGGCCTCGTTGGATAGCCCGATACGGAGATCTTAGTCTGGACGCGCGCGTCCACGAGCGGCACGGTGATCTGCCGTAGGACGCTGCCGGTGGCGCCCGCGGGATTGATGGCCGCGATCAGCTTGGGATCGGGCTCCCATATGCGCTGCAGTCCGCGCAGGCCGCGTTGCTCGTTCATCGGATCACCTTCACCCCGAGATAGATGGCAGCGCCCGCCGCTGCAGCGCCCAGTGCGATGCCGAGACCGGGGAGCAGCTCGATCAGCGTCTGACTGATCTTCTTACCCGCCTTCTTGGCCGTGTCGCCGACGCGGTCGACCGCGTGGTCGGCGACGTCGCCGGCGGCGTCGGTGACCTTGTTCGCCAGCTCGGCGACGGCGTCGACGAAGTCGCCGACCAGGTCGTGACCGCCGACCTTCGCCGAGACCTGGCGAACGAGCCCCAGCACATCCTGCGAGATGCGGACGGCCTTACGGGCGGCGGTGAGATTCACCGGCGCGACCTCGGCGTTGTCGTCGGGGACCATGGCCAGGATGCCCTCGACGAACGTGCGCGCGGTGTTGATGTCGTCCTTGGCCGAGGCGCGCAGATCGATCCCGGTCCCGAAGACGCCGCCGCCGTCCGGCAGCTGGCCGGCAACGCCGTCCGCGTCGGCGAGGTACGCGCGCGCGAGATCGAGCGCACCGTGCACCTGCGTGTTCAGCGTCATGTCTTTGACGATGTCCTCGGCGTCCATGGGCTCAGCTTCCGAGGCGACTCCGGTTGTTGGGCGGCGCGGCGGCCGTGGGTGTGAGCGAGCGGCGCGCCTGCGAGAACGTGGTGGGAGCGCCGCCGCCGTCCGCAATGCCGCGGATGTCGCGGGCGCCGCGAGCGAGCGTAGCCCCTCGCGCTTCCTGCGCTGGGGTCCGCGGCTGGAACGGCGACGTGACGCCGGTGCCGGCGAGCGACGTGGTGGTGGTCGTGCCGCCGCCGGAGCCCGGTCGGTAGCCGCTGCCGCCGACGCCGCCGTCGGTGGACGGATGCGGGTTGCCGGGCGATGGGTCGGCCGAATATCCGCTGCCGCCGATGCCGCCGCCGCCGGCGGCCACGGCGCCGCCGCCGCTGCCGGCGATCTCCGAGGCGATGCTGCTGCCGCCGCTGCCGTCGTCGCGCTTGCGGATCAGCACAACGGCGACGCCGCCGACGACGGCGACGCCGGCGAGCACGCCGACCACGATGAGGAAAGTCTTCATCCGATGAACTCCGTTACCAGCTGGCCAATCATGCTGGCGGTCGTGGTGTTGGCGCCGAGGCTCGAAGCGAGCCCGGCCGCGCCGCCGCTGATCTTGCGTATCGCCAGCGCGCGGGTGACGAGCACGCCGCCGGCGGCGCCCACGACCAGGGCGCCGAAGGCGAGCGCGAGCGCAGCCCCGCCGCTCATGCGTACAACACCGAAGCGTCGCCGCCTGGCTTCGCTTCGCCTCCGAAGATCGATCGGATCTTGTCCATGGTCCAGCCGCCGATCTCGCTCCCGAGCGTCGCGATGGCCTTGCCGCCGAGCGCGGCGATGGTGTTTCCGAGCGTGCTGGTGCTGGCGCCGCCGCCGATGGGCCGGTCGCGCTGCGCCTCGGAGACGCAGTAGACGACCAGCCCCGCGGCGGCGAGCCCGCCGACCACCAACGCGACGGTGCTCGCCTTCATGATGCGCGCTCCTACTTCGGCCGGAGGACCATCGGCAGAAAGCGCGTCTTGCGCCGACGGACGCGCGAGGGATCGCCCTCCAGCATCTTGACGTCCCAGTCGAGGTTGGTGCTGCCGTACACCGTCTCGGCCAGGCCCGAGCGCACGATCTCCGCGGCCGCCGACTTCCAAAACTCGGGCGTCCAGCTGCGGACCTGCTGGCAGAGCGTGTGGTGCGTGCCCGAAGGACCAGACGAGAGCTGCAGGTAGTAGTCGGCGTCGCCGTTCACCACCTGCATCTTCGAGAGACGGACGTTCCGGGACTGTGGGATCAGCGGCAGCCCAAGCAGGCCGGCCAGCTCCAGCACGGGCGTGGTGATCGGGACGGCGCCACCGTCGGCCGCCACCACGTTGTTGTTGAAGCTGTATGGGAAGTCGTTGATGTCCTGCGCGTTGGCGAGCGCGGCGTGACCCGGAAAGGTACGACCGCCCTGGCAGTAGTCCTGCTGCGAAAGGAACGGCTGGATGTGCGTGGTGTTGATCTGCCCGCGAAACGGGATCTGCACCTGCGTCAGGTTCGCAGGATCGAACGCCCCCGGTTGGCCGGCCAGCGAGGACATCGCCATAGCGAACCCGAGGCCGGCGCCCGATTCGGTGTTGTTGAGCTGCGTGGTGTTCCCGAAGCTCTTGAGCTGCACTTGCGATTGGTTCGCGCTGGCGGTGGTCTGGTAGTCGATCCACTCGACGCCCGGACCGACGCTGATCTCGGGAACCGGCTTCATGACGGCCGAGACGCGCACCGACGTGGACGACAGCACCGACGTGGACGAGTATGTCGTCAGCACCGAGGTGGGCTGCCACTGGATCGTGAACTGCGACGCCAGGTAGAAAAGCGCAAGCTGGGCCGTGTGCGACGGGGTCACGCCGTTCCCCATCGAAAGGGGGATGTAGACCGTCCAGCGGAACGGGAATGTGGCGTTCGTCGACGGGATGTCACCCAGGTTGCGACTGGCGTACTTGTACCCGCCACCGACGTAGCTGATGGTGGGGAGCCAGTAGCCCTTGACGTGGTTGGGGGAGATGGGCGAGCCGTGGAAGGCGTTGCTCAGCTCCATCGAGTCGATCAGCAGCTGCAGGAGCTTGAGCTGCGGAATGAGCACGCCGCTCGCGCCTTGCGCCATGCTGCCGGCGATGGTGACCATCAGCCCGAGCAGCTTGTACGCCTTTTTGCCGTTGTTGATGGGGAGGCTCGACAGGTTCCAGGTGAGCGGCGCGCCCGGCGGGATCGCCGGGGCGTCGCTCGAACCCGTCGAGAGCCGGAAGAACTCGCAGCCGGTTCCGACCTTCAACATGACTACAGCCCCACGACCCTACGGATCGGGGTCACGCGCGCGGCGACGGTGAGCGTCGCGACGGTGATCACGACCGTAAACAGAACGGTCTTCAGTGTTCCCATTGGGTGGTTTCCTCCACCGCCCAAGCTGCACCAGGCGAACGAAAACCACTGGTGCCCAAATTTCAGGCGAAGCGATAGACGGCGCGATCCCAGGGCCGTCCCCGTCGGAGAAGCACGAAGTATCCGCGCTCGGGCTTCGGCAGCTCGTCACCTGGGAGTGATCGGATTGTCGCCTGAAGATCATCCTCGAAGACGTAGCCGCGGCGACGGAGCAGGTTGAGGCCCATGCCGTCGAGACGGAAACAGAGGATGCAGCTCGATTGCTCGAACGCCTTACGGGGCGCATCTTGCGGCGACTGCGATCCCCAGAGCGACGCGAGCCCGAGCGCGCGCCCTTGGGCAAACGCGCGAGGGATGCACGGCTCGGGTTTGCCGCACGCTTCGCAGGCGCCGCGGGCGTAGCGATGCCACTTGGCGGCCGGGCAGGGCGTGTCCTTCCATTCGCCGTCCTCGGCAGCGCGCTCCAGCTCGTCATAGACGATCAGCACCGGGCGCCGGCGCGCCACGAGCCTCCAGCCCATTTCACAGACGGTCTCGGGATCGATCAGCACGCCGGCGCTGGGGACACCACGGAACACGTAGACGCGCGGCTCGGCGGCCGGCGGTTGCGTTGTCAGATCGGCGACCGCGGCGCGCTCCTGGCCGACGAAGCGCGCGCGCAGCTCCTTGTCATCGCAGACCAGGGCAACGCCCGGGACGCGGCGCACGTACTCGTCAACTAGGCGGCGGGCCGCTTCCGTTTTGCCGGTGCCCGAGTCGCCGAGGATGCCGATGCGCGGAGCCTCGCCTTCCGCGAGCGGAGCAAAGACCTGATCAGCCGCTCTAGCGCCCGGTAGGAGCGTCGCCGCCTGCCACGGCGCCAGCGCTGTTTTTTGCGGGCGTTGCGAGCGGACTGCCATCGTTGCTCACACCGAGGACAACGGCCGGCGCGCGTGAGCCCGCCCTTCGGGACGATGGTGCCGCAGCCGTACATGCGGCAGCGCTCCTCGTCCTTGCCCACGCGCCGCCACAGCTTCGGGTCCTGGGGGATCTCCGGCGAGTAGCCGCAGCAGGGACAGGGATCGATCACGCACTGGCCGCCTTCGGCGCCTGCGCAGCCGCTTCGGCTTCCGCCTTCTGGCGGAGGGCCTCTTTCGCGAACTCCGCAGCCATCGCGCGCGTCGAGGCGATGATGGCGATGGCGGGAACTGCGCCTTTCATGATCGCTTCCTGCAGCCAGACGGGGATCAGGATGTCCAGGCCGGCGTAGTCGAGGAGCGTGGTCCACTGCGCCTCAATCTTCTTCTTCTGTTCGTCGGGGAGATCGCAGCCCGCGAAGCCCCGCCAGACCTTGGCTCGCGTGTAGAGGTTCACGCCGGCGATCTGCGCCCAGACGGCGGCCTTGGCCGCGTCCTCGTTCGTGATGGGCTGCGCGCCCGAGCTCGCGGTACTACCGCCGCCGGTGCCGGCGCCGTTGGCTGCCTCGGCGGCGGCCGCGGCTACGTCGTCCTTCAGTCCTTCCGTCGAGCGCGGCGGTATCACCTCGTCCGGTGTCACCGCGCCCTCCGCAGGCGGCAGCGCCGCAGCTGGCGGCAGCGCCGCCGGGGCCGGAGGTGCGGACGGCGCCGGCGGCGCTGCTACCTGAGGCGACGGCGCAGCACCTGCCGCCGCCTCGTTCCCAAGGGCTTCATCGACCGCCGCGGCCGCCGCTTGCGCTTCGGCGATCTCCCCGGCGTGCTCCTCGTCCTCGTCGCTCGCCGGCGACCACTTTCCGGCTCGCGCGAGGCGCAGGCGCCGAAGCGCTTCGGCCGCGTCCTGCGTCTGCAGGTTGACGTTCTCGCCGTCGACGCTGCCGTAAAACGAGCCGAAGGCTTTGCCCCTGCGCTTGCGCCGCCAGGGTTTCGCCGTCACCGGCGCACCGTGGCGCCTTCGCCGATGCTGATCGTGCCGCCGAGCGGGCGCGCCTCGGCGACCAGCAGGATCAGCCCCGTGACCACGCCGGCGCCGGCGAGAAACAGGAACCAGCGAACCGGGCTCACGGCGGCACCGCCGTCCCGGCGCCGGTGCGGTAGACGACGGTGCCGCCCGTCTCGGCAACCTCGGGCTCGCCGAAGGCCGCGAAGCGGTGGAGGAGCACGACTGCGCCGACGCCCACCGCGGCGCCGGCGAGAATGGCCAAGGCGTGTTTCCAGCTCATCGTTTGTTCCTCCGGTAGCGGGGGGCGGATTCGAACCGCCCGGCGCCGAGCGTATGAAGCTCAGCCGCGCCCAAGCGCCCCCGCAGTGCCCTGCTACTTCTTGCCGCGCTTGGCGGCGGCCTTCCGCTTCGCGGCGGCCTCCGCGGCGACGGCGGCGGCGTGCGCGTCCTTCTCCCATCCGGCCGCGGCCTGGCTCACCGACCGCGGCGCGGCCGTCCCGAACCCTTCGGGCGCCGGGACATCGGCGTACTCGAACTCGCGCGCGAACTGATCCGGTGGCATCGCGCGGAGGTTGCCGGTCTCGTCATGCACGAGGATGTCACCGGGGCGCGCGTGCGCCATGCCGACGGTGTTGGTGGCGGTGCTGTAGCCCGCCTCTTCGGTCACCTCCACCGCGCCCAGGAGCTTGCGGCGCACGGGGCGAAGGGCGACGGCGATCTCTTCATGCTTCGGATCATAGCCGTCCTGTTGCGGCCGGTACTTGCGTAGGGTGTTCATCGTTGCGTGTCCTCCTGTCGCCCATCGTGCCGGATCGCCGGCGCCCGTCCAGTGACGGAAAACGTTCGTTTTCCGTCAGTGCAGCTGCAATCAACGAAGTCCGCGCCGGCCGCGGGGTTCCGTTGCGGCCGGCGCGGGACCCTTTTCCGTCACTACGGCACGGAGCGGGGATCGGTGACGTCCAGCTCCGGCCAGCGCTTGCGCAGGCGGCGCAGCGCCTGCCAGTAGGCGGCCGCGGTCGCTTCCGCATCAGAGACGTACGTACCCGCAGCGATCGAGCGCCGCCGATCGTCGGCGACGGCGCGAGCGGCCGCCCGCCGAAGCACGCGGAGAGCGGCGTAGCCGTACCGGCGCCGCAGCGCCGCCCGCAGGCCGATCTTGATCCGCGTGGAATCCAGGGCCCGAGCGGCTCCTTCCAACTGCGCATCATGTAGTAGGAGCCGCCGCCTGCGCGGGCGTCGCGCTCTCGCTTCGCCGCAGCCTCGATCTCGGCGCGCTCCTCGTCCGTGATCCGCAGAGACATCACCCGCCCGCGGCGCCCGTCGCCGTTGCCGAACATCAGGCCGCCCCTTCCTCTGCGAGCAGGAAGTCGCGGACGGTTGAGCGGTGGACCTTGATTCCGTCTGCCTCCAGCTTCCGCGCGATGGCGCCGGGGGTGAAGTTGGGGAAGCGCTCGCGCACCTCCAGCACCTTCGCGCGAACTTCTTCGGTGAGAGCGTTCGGCCGCCCGAGCCGATCGATCGTGCGGCCGCGCTTTGAGACGTGCTTCCCCGCCGCGGCCAGGCTCGCGCGCACACGGTCCAGGGCCATGTTCGTCTTGGAGATCAGATCGTCACGCTCGGACTCGGCGAACCAGCCCCACCACTCGATCAGCATCCCGCGCACCTTCGCCATCTCGGGGGAGGCGTCGACGTCGAGGAACTTTTCCCGCGCCGACACGACCGCCATCCCGAAGCGCGCCAGCTCGCGCAGGTCATAGGCGATCTGGACGCGCTTCCGGCCGATGCGATGGATCGAGTAGAAGACCACGCCGCGGACCTCGGCTCGGCGCGCGTCCTCGATCAGCTTCGCCCACACCGGCCGTTCCTTCACTGCGCTTTCGCGCTCGCGGTAGAAGACCGGTTCCCAGCCGCGGGCCTCGCAGATCTGCCGACAGATCGGCTCTTGGTTCGCTTCGTCCTGGCGGCCGTACTTGCTCGATACGCGGAGATAGACGGCGACCTTCATGACGCCCCCGGAACGGTGGTCTGCCGCTCAACGCCCTTCGGCAGCTGGCCGCACTTGATGCAGCGCTGCTCAGCACCGTCGGAGGCTTTGTGCCGCCCGTTGGTGCACGGCTTCGGGTAGCGGGGCGACTTCTTCGGCGTCGCCGTCGCCGGAGCTTCCTTGCCCTTCTCGTCGGCCTGGCGGGCGGCGCGGCCGCGCTTCACCGGTTCGGTGGCGGCGTCTTCTTCCGCCGGGCGCAGCTCAGTGATCGCCTCGGCAGCCAGCTCGAACAGGAACGCCATCCGCTCGTTCGCGACGTAGGTCTCCGCTTCGATGTCCTCGATCACTGCGTTCATCTCGTTCACGAGCCCGAAATAGTAGGTGCGGGATTTCGGCATTGGTCTTTCTCCTCGGCGTCGACAATTTCCAGAGCGCGCGCAAGCGGGACGCCTTGCTTGCGCAGCTCGAACATCCGCGTGAGGCGCGGATCGCGTGTTGGGTTGGGCGCGCGCTGGATGGGCGCGCGCGGGCGTTGATCCGAGGGGCGCGCCGCCGGCGACGCTGTCTTTGCGCGTTCGCGCGGCGCCGGCGGCGCGCCCTCAGAAGGTTTGTACGGGCTGACCATCCAGCCCGAGGCGCGGCGCTTGTCCTGGCAGGGGACGCAGAGCCACTCGACGATCGACCAGTCCCGCGTGACCTCGACGATCTGCACGGGCGTGGCTTCGGTGTTCCGCGTGCTGCAGTCCCTGCAGTAGTGCGGCGACCCCTGGACCTTCGGCCGTGCGTGCGATGCGCCCATCGGCTAGCCCGTCGAGCGCTGCTGCGGTTCCTCGAACCGCTTGCGCCAGCTCTCTCGCTCCGCCTGCACTGCACCGTCCAGCGCTGCACTCACGCGCGCCGCCAGCGACGCGAGCGCCTCCGACGGCAGCGCCTGCAGCGCCGCCTCCACCTGCAGCCAGGACATGCACTGCACGTTGATGGCGGCGTCGCCGAGCCGGTTGCGCAGCTCGAACACCGCCGGCGACGTCGCGCGGTGCGGACCCTTGCGATGGACGTTCACGGCGACCCCGGCGCGACGTGTCCGGGACAGTCGCGGTCGCCGCACTCGCGGCACGCCAGCGGATCGCCGCCGTGCTTGCGACAGAAGCGATCACCGGGACCGCAGCGGAAGCCACAGCCGCGGCGCGCGCAGAGCTTGCGCAGCGGCTGCCCGGACTTCTTGTGCGCGAGCTGGCGGCGAACGCCGACCTCGACGGCGGCGCGCATCTCGTTGGCATCCGGCAGCCGGTGCGGGATCCAGAGGGATTGATCGTCTCCCGTCTGTCCGACGACGACGTGAACACCGGGGCCGCGATAGCCGGGCTCGCCCTTGTACTTGAAGAACTCGCCGACGAAGCCGCGGACGTTTCGCACGCCGTCGGCGGACAACACCTTCGCGCGCACAAGCCCGTCGAGGATCAGCTTCCTACCGCCGCTGCTGACCCCGTCGGGATCGCGGTGCCGGTCGGGTTCGTGCCAGACGAACGCGAAGTGAGCGGCGAGCGCGCACGGCCGCAGCTTCGCCGCCAGCGCGACAGCGACGACGGTCCCGATCCAGATGCGCCGGAGCGTGACGTAGTCGGGCGCGCCGCCGTCGCGGCCGGCGCGCGAGCCCTTGCGCTGGAACCTCACGACGCGCGCTCCGGTGCAGCGCCGCGGATGCGATAGCGGATCGCGTGGTCCAGCAGTGAATCGAGCACATCCCCGTCGACGACCGAAGAGACGACGTGGACGAAGCCGCTTTCCTTGTCCGCGCAGATGATCGCGACCTCGAACGCGCCGGCCGCTTCCTTGGGGACGCCGTCTGCGATCGCGTGACAAAGATCCTTCGCGTTCACGGGCACACCGCCGCGCAATGGACTTCTTCACCGACGGTGCAGCCGGGCAGG
>Ga0068858_100004357_pt1 | contig 13886 bp, 13 predicted proteins | sample KBSSwiS12_FD_66589 | JGI IMG/M metagenome (GOLD analysis project Ga0068858, IMG submission 66589) | Switchgrass rhizosphere microbial communities from Kellogg Biological Station, Michigan, USA - KBS Switchgrass S1-2 | ecosystem: Host-associated > Plants > Roots > Rhizosphere > Soil ... | reverse complement strand
TGGTACCTGGACGTCGCCGTACGCAGTACTCCGGCGCGCGAGGGCACGATGGGACCGGTGCTTGCGGGTGACTGGCTGCCTCGTGCGCCCGATGGCGCGTCCTTTGGCCCGCGCCCCGCGGCGCTGATCGATCGGCACGCCGTGTTGAACCAGAAGTTCGCCGGCGCATGGCGCGTCGCCACCACGAGCAGCCTCTTCGACTACGAAACAGGGACGTCCACGGCGGACTTCACCGACGTCAACTGGCCGCAGCCGCCAAACAGCGGCGGGCCTTGCAAGACGACAATCACCGGAAGCCGGCCCCCGCTCAAACGCATGCAGCCGGAACTGGCGAAAGCCGCCTGTCAGGGGATCAAGGACAAGGCGCTCCTGGCAAACTGCGTGTTTGACGTGACGGTGATGGGCGATACCGGCGTAGCCAAGGCCTACCTGGCTGCCGACAAGTTGAAGAAGTGAAATGAACGTAACGGGACAAGGTCCCGGTACGACTTACTCGGGGGGCAGCGGCCGCGTTAACGCGAGTTGCAGGGCGCGCAGCTTGCCGACGGTGCGATCATCGCTCTTGTGCCTGGGCGAGGCCGCAAGCAGCCACTCGAGCGCACGCTGGCGCGCGACCAGGCGAGCCTGGCCCCGCGCCGGCACGCCGTCGTACAGCCGCTGTTCGAACGCGGCGAAGTCGCGCTTCTGGCTGGCAGTCAGCGCCGCAAGCATGTCCTCGCGATACCAGGCCTGCGCCTTGTCCACGAACGCCTGCGTCAGGTGAATCTCGTTGCCGAGGCCGTCGAAGAACGCACCGTGACCGATGTAGGCGATGGGTTCTTCGCTCTGTGCGCGCGCGACGGTCGACCACACGGGGCCGGAGAGGGCCAGGAGCCCGCACACCGCCAACGCGACAGGCACGCGCATGTCTTCAATATACTCTTGTTCGCTCGCCCTCGCGCGCCGCCGCGTGCTCGTGTCTTTGTGCCTTCGTGGTCGAGTTATGGCTGCCGGTTGAACGTATTCGCGCCGGGCTGAGTACCTGAGATGAATGCCTCGCGGATCGTCCCTGGTGAGTCCGCCGGCACCACCGATCCGTTGCCCTGATCGACGGCCAGGAAGACGATGTTGCCGGGCGCCGGGAACTCGGGCGGATCGTCCTTGTCGGGGCGCTGCGCGATGTAGGTCTTCATGAACTCCATCCAGATCGGCAGCGCGGCGAAGGCGCCCTGCTCGGCGCTGCCGAGCGATTTGCGCTTGTCGTCGTACCCGAGCCAGACGCCGACAGTGATGTCGGGATCGAAGCCGACGAACCAGGCGTCGGTGTTCTCGTCGACCGTGCCGGTCTTGCCGGCGAGCGGCCACTGGCTGGCCATTGCCGCGGCACGCGCGCCGGTGCCCCTCAGGCTCAGAACCCCGCGCAGCATGTTCGTCATCACGAACGCAGTGTCGGCGCGGATGACGTCGCTCGGCTCCGCACGGTTTTCCTCCAGCAGGTTGCCGTTGCGATCCTTCACCGTCAGCACGTCGAACGGCTTCATGCGCACGCCCTGATTCGGGAAGGTCGTGTAGGCGCTCGTGATATCGAGCAGGGTCGCGTCGCCGGCGCCGAGCGCAATCGGCAGGTAGGGCGGGAAGTCCTCTTCGAACCCGAACCGCTTCGCGTAATCCAGCACGTTCTTGGTCCCGACCGAGTCCATCACCTTGATCGCCGGGATGTTGCGCGATTCCTCGAGCGCGTAGCGCAGCGTGACCGCGCCGAGGAACTTGTGATCGTAGTTGTGCGGGCTCCACACCTGTCCGGAGCCGGCCGAGTAGCTGACCGGTGCGTCGACGATGATCGACGAGGGCGTGTAGCCGCGGTCGATCGCCGCGGTGTAGACGATCGGCTTGAACGTCGACCCGAGCTGCCGGTACGCCTGGACCGCGCGGTTGAACTTGCTGCGGCTGAAGCTCCAGCCGCCGACCATCGCCTTGATCTGCCCGGTGTGGTTGTCGATGACCAGCATCGCGCCTTCGGCGAGCGGCGACTGTTCCAGGGTCACCGTGGCGGCGCCCGTCGCCGGATCGAGCTTCGCGATCGCCACGTCGACGAGATCGCCGGGCTTGAACAGATCCGCCGCCGACGTCCGCCGCGTCCACGCGTAGCCCGCCTTCTCGAGGTCGCCGTGCACGTTGCCGAGGCGCAGCCGCGCGGGACCGGTCTTCGGCGCGGTCACGACGACGGCGGGCACGACGTCGCCGACGGCCATGGCGCGCGTCCACCGCTCGGTCTTGAACCCCTCGATCGTGTGCTGCTCGTCGACGACGTTGCGCGTCGGTTTGCGCCAGCCATGGCGCTTGTCGTACGCGCGCAGCCCGTGCTCGAGCGCCTTGTTCGCGAGATCCTGCAGGCCCGCGTCGAGCGTCGAGCGCACACTCAGCCCGCTCTCGTACAGAACCTTCGCGCCGTACTGTTTCTCGAGGTGCTTGCGGACTTCCTCGACGAAGTAGGGCGCGATGCCGGGCGGCTGGTTCGGCTGGCCGCGCGTCACGATCGGCAGCTGCTTGGCCGCGTCCGCCTGCGCCTGCGTGACGTAGCGCTCGTCCGCCATCCGCTGCAGGACGACGTTGCGGCGGCTCGTCGCGCGCTTGATGTCGACGAACGGGCTCTGCCGTTCCGGCGTCTGGAAGATGCCGGCGATGAGCGCCGCTTCCTCGAGCGTCAACTGCTTGTTCGATTTCTGGAAGTAGAGCCGCGACGCCGCCTCGACGCCGTAGGCGCCGTGACCGAGGTACATCTGGTTGCAGTAGATCGTGAAGATCTCCCGCTTGGTGTAGCGCTTCTCGATCTGGATCGCGAGGATGATCTCGCGCACCTTGCGCTCCAGCGACTTCTCGTTGGTCAGGCCGAACTGCTCTTTCAGGTTCCGCGCCAGCTGCTGGGTCAGCGTGCTCGCGCCCTGCGCGCGCCGCCGCTCCGCGAGATCGACGACCGCCGCGACGACCATGCGCCAGATGTTGATCCCGAAGTGCCGGTCGAACTCGGCATCCTCGGTGGCGATGATCGCCTGGCGCAGAACCGGGTTGATGTCGTCGTAGCCGACGACGACGCGGCGCTGCGTCGCGAACTCGCCGATCACCTGGCCGCCGCTGGCGTAGATCCGGGTGATGGTGCTGGGGGAGTAGTTGTCGAGCGCGGAAACCTGGGGCAGGTCGCCGGCGTAGGCGAACATCACGCCGCTGACGATGCCCAGCATGGCGACCAGGACGAACAGGGCCACAATGCCGGCGTTTCGGGCGACTTTCAGGACTACGTGGGCCAAGGCGAACTGAACGTCAGTTTACAATAACCCACTCAACTTTTATACTTGATCGGATATCAGCCTGAGCAGATCGGAACCAGACAGCAGCTCGGGTTCAGATTCAGATATCGGCTCGGGGTCAGATTCAATCTGGCCCCACCAAACGAGGAGCGCATGAGCAAAATCATCGGCATCGACCTGGGCACCACCAACTCCGTCGTCGCGGTCATGGAGGGCGGCGAGCCCGTGGTGATCACGAACCCCGAGGGTGGGCGACTCACACCGTCTGTCGTCGCGTTCACCAAGACGGGCGAGCGTCTCGTCGGACAGGTCGCGAAGCGGCAGGCGGTCACCAATCCCGAGAACACGGTGTTCTCGATCAAGCGCTTCATGGGCCGCAAGTTCGAAGAGGTCAATGAAGAGATGAAGATGGTGCCGTTTCAGGTCGTGCGCGCCAGCAACGCCGACGCGCGCGTCAACGCCCAGGGCAAGGAATATTCGCCGCCCGAAATCTCCGCGATGATCCTCCAGAAGCTGAAACAGGCGGCCGAAGAGTATCTGGGCCAGCCGATCAACAAGGCGGTCATCACCGTCCCGGCCTACTTCAACGACGCGCAGCGCCAGGCGACCAAGGACGCCGGCCAGATCGCCGGCCTCGAAGTGATGCGCATCGTCAACGAGCCGACCGCCGCGGCGCTGGCCTACGGCCTCGACAAGAAGAAGGACGAAACGATCGCCGTCTACGACTTCGGCGGCGGCACGTTCGACATCTCGATTCTGGAAGTCGGCGAGGGGGTCGTCGAGGTCAAGGCGACCAACGGTGACACGCACCTCGGCGGCGACAACCTCGATCAGCGGATCATCGACTGGATCATCGCCGAGTTCAAGAAGACCGAAGGGATCGATCTCGGCAAGGACCGGATGGCGCTGCAGCGCCTGAAGGAGTCGGCGGAGAAGGCGAAGATGGAGCTCTCCACCGTGCTGGAGACCGACATCAACCTGCCGTTCATCACCGCCGACGCCACCGGGCCCAAGCACCTGCAGATGAAGCTGTCGCGGGCCAAGTTCGAGCAGCTGGTCGAGGACCTGCTGCAGCGCACTGTCGGCCCGACCAAGCAGGCGCTCGCCGACGCCGGGCTCGACTTGTCGAAAATCGACGAGGTCGTGCTGGTCGGCGGGTCGACGCGCATCCCGAAGGTGCAGGCGATCGTCAAGGAGCTGTTCAACCGCGAGCCGCACAAAGGCGTCAACCCGGATGAAGTCGTGGCGATCGGCGCGGCGGTGCAGGCCGGCGTCCTCGCCGGCGAGGTCAAGGACCTGCTGTTGCTCGACGTGACGCCGCTGTCGCTCGGCATCGAGACGATGGGCGGGGTGATGACGACACTGATCCCGCGCAACACGACGATCCCGACGCGCAAGAGCGAGATCTTCTCGACGGCGTCCGACAACCAGACCAGCGTCGAGGTGCACGTGCTCCAGGGCGAACGCTCGCTCGCGCGCGACAACCGCACGCTGGGCAAGTTCCATCTGGTTGGCCTGCCGCCGGCGCCGCGCGGCGTGCCGCAGATCGAGGTCACCTTCGACATCGACGCCAATGGCATCGCCAACGTCTCGGCCAAGGATCTCGGCACCGGCAAGGAGCAGAAGATCACCATCACGTCGTCGAGCGGCCTTGCGAAGGACGAGGTCGATCGCATGATGAGGGAAGCCGAAGCGCACGCCGACGAAGACAAGAAGCGGAAAGAGGAGATCGAAGTACGCAACCGCGCCGACCAGGCGGTCTACGGCGCCGAGCGGTTGCTCAAGGACACCGGCGACAAGCTGAGCGCCGCCGACAAGCAGGCCGTCGAGCAGGCGATGGAGGCGCTCAAGAAGGCCAACGAAGGCACCGATGCCGCGGCGATTCAGACTGCGCTCGATCAGCTCATGAGCGTGCAGCACAAGGTGGCGGAGTCGCTCTACAAGCAGGGCGGGGCGGCCGGCGGGCCGGGCGCTTCCGGGCCGGCTGACGCAGGCGCGGCTCCAGGCGGCGGCGCGGGTCCGTCCGCCGAGTCGAGCGGGCCGAAGGGAGACGTCATCGACGCCGAAGTCGTCGATGAAGGCAAAGGCACTTAGCAGTCAGACATGGATTTCTACGTGATCCTCGGCGTGGAGCGTGGCGCGACGCAGGCCGATCTCAAGCGCGCCTATAAGCGGCTCGCGCGGAAATTCCATCCCGACATCAACCCCGGCGACCGCATGGCCGCCGCGCAGTTCCGCCAGATCGCCGAAGCCTACGAAACGCTGAGCGACGCCCAGCGCCGGCAGCAGTACGACACGACCGGGTTGCGATCGGCGGCCGGCGAGGCCTCGACCTTCGGCTTCGACGGCTTCGACTTCACGATCAGCGTCAACGGCAACGACGCGCCGACCTTCGGCGACCTGTTTGCCGACGTGCTTCACCAGCGGGAGGCGCGGCGCGGGCGCGGCACGCCGGAGCGAGGCGTCGATCTGCACCAGTCGGTGTCGCTCGAGTTCGAAGAAGCGATGCGAGGCGGACAGCGGACGATCACGCTGATGCGGCAGGAGTACTGTCCCACGTGCCAGGGTGTCGGACATCTTCACGTCGCGCCCTCGTCCTGCGCGCATTGCCACGGCGCCGGCGCCGTGAAATCGGCGCGCGGACACATGGTGTTCTCCAAGTCGTGCCTCTACTGCGGCGGCACCGGACAGCAGCGGCAGACGCGCTGCCCGGCCTGTGGCGGCGAGCAGCTGCAGACGCGGACCGAGTCGTTGACCATCAACGTGCCGCCGGGCCTCGCCGACCGCGCGCGCATCCGCATTCCGGGCAAGGGGCACGCCGGCCGGAACGGCGGAGAACGAGGCGATCTCTACATCGACGTCGCGGTGCAGCCGCACCCGATCTTCGTGCGCGACGGCGACGATCTGCACGTCACCGTCCCGATCGCGCTCCACGAAGCGGCCCTCGGCGCGAAAATCGACGTGCCCTCGATCGACGGGGCGGCGCGGGTGCGCGTGCCGCCGGGGACGCAGACCGGCCAGCGGTTCCGGGTCCGCGAGCGCGGTGTCCCGTCGCCGCGCGACGGCCGGCGCGGCGATCTCGTCGTCGAGGTCCAGATCGTTTTGCCGAAGCTGCTCGACGAGCGATCGAAGGAGCTGCTGCGGGAGTTCGGGCGGATCAACTCAGCGGACGTACGAGAAGCGCTGAGCCAACACAAAGGACACCTGGGACACTAAGGAAAACCATGGATCAGGCGTTGACGCCATGAAGAAGCCGGGCAAAGCGTTCTACATGATCAGCGCCGTCGCGCAGAAGTACAACATCCATGCGCAGACGCTGCGGCTGTACGAACGCGAGGGACTGCTGAAGCCGTCGCGGACGGACGGCAACACGCGGCTGTACTCGGAAGAGGACCTCGAGCAGCTCGAAGTCATTCTGTCACTTACCCGAGAGATGGGCGTCAACCTCGCCGGCGTCGAGATCATCCTCAACATGCGCCGCAAAATCGAGGCGATGCAGCTCGAAGTGAACGAGTTCATGGCCTACGTCAAGAAGGAAATGGCGCGCGGCGTGGACGATTGGGAGCAGCGGCTCTCCACCGCGCTCGTCAAATCTTCTCCGACCGATCTCGTGAAGAGTCAGAAGTAAAAATCCCGCGCGCGCGTACTGATAGAATCCACCGATGTCCTGCGAGCGGTGCGACGACACCGGATGGAAGCCTGTCGACGTCGATGGTGTCCGTCGCGTCATCCGCTGCGAGTGCTGGCGCGAGCAGGTCGGACACGATCGGCTCGCGAGCGCGAACATCCCGAAGCGATATCAGCACTGCACTCTTGAGAATTTCTCGGCATACAACGCATCGCTCGAGCGCGCGCTCGAGCAGGCGCGTCGCGTGCCCGGCCGTTTTCCTTCGGCCAACAATCTGCGCGACCAGGGCCGAGGCCTGCTACTTGGGGGACTGCCGGGCGTCGGCAAGACGCACCTCGCCGTCGCCGTGCTCAAGCAGGTGATGGAGACATCGCCCGCGCGCGGCCTGTTCTACGACACGCGCGATCTGCTCCGAGTCATCCGCAGCACCTACGATCCGTCGATCCGGACGACGGAACTCGAGATTCTGCGCCCGGTGATGACCGCGGATCTCCTGGTGCTGGATGACCTGGGCGCGGAAAAGACGTCGGAGTGGGTCGAGGAGACGATGAACCTGATCGTCAACACCCGCTACAACGAGCGCCGGCTGACCCTCTTCACGTCGAATTACGTCGACATCCCCGACGACACCGATCCGAACTCGCTCATCTGCCGCATCGGGTTCCGGATGCGGTCACGGCTGCACGAGATGTGCGATTTTGTCGAGATGGACGGCGCCGACTACCGCGAGTTGCCGAAGAACGGCGGCCCCGACGATCTGATCATGTTGTGGAAGAAACGAAAGATGTCGCCGCTCCCCTCGCCCCGAGCCGGCCGCCAGGCCCGGGCGCAGCTGCGCGAGCCCGGCGTCCGCGACGGAAAAGCAGACCTCAAGTGGCCGGGCGGCCGTGCGGGAAGTTAGAAGTTAGAAGTTAGAAGTGCTGGGTCTCTACGTACACATCCCGTTCTGTTCCGCAATCTGCAATTACTGCAATTTCAACCGCGGTCTGTTCGACGCGGACCTCAAGGCCCGCTACGTCGACGCGCTGATCACCGAGATCCGGACCGCAGGGCTGAAGCCCTGCGCCACAGACGAAGTGGACGACCTCGGTGCCTCCGGTGCGGCCGGTCTGGACGGGCAGGACGGGCGGGATGTGGCGCAGGGCTTCAGCCCTGCGAAAGCCGACACGATCTTTTTCGGCGGCGGCACGCCTTCTCTTCTCGAACCCGACGACATCGCCCGCATCATCGCGGCGTGTGAATCCTCGTTCGACGTCGCGGCCGATCGCGAGGTGACGCTGGAGGCGAATCCCGAATCGGTGAGCGAGCCGCGGCTCGCGGCCTACCGGCGCGCCGGCGTCAACCGGGTGAGCTTCGGCGTGCAGTCGTTTCGCGAGGACGAGTTGCGCCGTCTCTCGCGCCTGCACACCGCCGACCGCGCGCGCGCGGCGTTCGGCGAGGCGCGCGCCGCCGGCTTCGACAACATCAGCCTCGACCTGATGATGTGGCTGCCGGAGCAGCGCGTCAGCGAGTGGCTCGAGTCCGTTGACGCCGCGATCGCCCTGGCGCCGGAGCACCTGTCTCTCTACATGCTCGAGGTCTATCCGAACGCGCCGCTCAAGGACGACATGGCCCGCGCGCGCTGGTCGCAGGCGCCAGACGATGACGTGGCCGCGATGTATGTGGCGGCGATGGAGCGGCTCGAAGAGGCCGGGTACGCGCAGTACGAGATTTCGAATGTCGCGAAACCCGGGCGGCGCTCGCGCCACAACCTGAAATACTGGACCGACGGCGAGTGGCTCGGCTTCGGTTGCGGCGCGCACTCCACGCGCGCGGGCGTCCGGTGGAAGAACATCTCGTCCACGCAGGAGTACATCGAGCGGGCCGGCCGGGGGGAGCTGGCGGTCGACGTCCGCCGGCTGTCGCCGGACGAACAACTCGGCGACGCCCTCTTCACCGGATTGCGGGTGGTTGACGGGATCGACGTAAATGCCATACAAACTCGCTACGGGGTTGACGTCTGGCGCCGGTTTGGCGCCGATCTCGAGCCGTTTCTCGAAGCCGGCTGCCTGCGGCGCACTGGATCTCGCCTCAGCCTGACCCGCCAGGGAATGCTCCTTGCTCACGAAGTCATGTCGGTTTTCGTGTAGCTCCAAGTACGCTAAAGTAACGCCCTTTCGCACAGGAGGCCGCGTGATGCTTCGCAGGATTTTGTTTGGACTCGTTGTCGGCACGTTGTCGGCAACCACCGCGTTCGCGCAGGCCACTCCGGCGCCTGCCGCACCGGCGGCCGCCGCCCAGGCCGCACCCACCGCACGCATGTTCGCGTCGGACGGGGGCATGGTGCTCAACTTCATCAAGCCGGACAAGACGGCCGACTTCGAGGCGGTGATCGGCAAGCTGAAAGAGGCGCTGCAGAAGAGCGCGAAGCCGGAGCGCAAGCAGCAGGCGGCGAGCTGGAAGGTGTTCAAGTCGCCCGACCCTGCGGCCGGCGGCAACGTGCTCTATGTCTTCATGATCGATCCGTCGGTCAAGGGTGCGGACTACACCGTGTCGAACATTCTCGCCGAGGGCTTCCCGGCGGAAGTGCAGGCGCTCTACAAGCAGTACGCCGACGCCTACGCGTCGGGCCAGAATTTCGTCAACCTGTCGCTCGTTTCGGATCTCGGGAAGTAGCCGATCACAGCTTCAGATTCAATCCTGCGTAGAAGCGGTGCGCTGGCGAGTTCAGCGCGCCGCTTCCCAACTTGAAGACCCGGTAATCCACGCGCAGGCGGATCGGGCCGGCCAGCGACACCTTCACGCCGCCGCCGGTGTTGAGACCGAGCCCCGTGTCCTGACGCGAGCCGAGCTCCTCCCGGTAGATCCCGCCGCCGGTCGTGAAATACGGCTGGAACCCCATGAACGCCACCGGTGTCTGCAGGATCACGTTGCCCATCCCGGTCTTCAGCGACGGCGCGATCGCGGTCAGATCGTCCGTGGTAAAGGCATACTCGAACTCGAACCCGATGATGAGCAGCCCGAATCCCAGCGCGCCGCCGCGGACCTGACGGTTGGCGGGGGTCGTATTCGCGCCGAGAAAGGCGGTGATGTCGGCCCTTGCGGGGACCGCGGTGAGGGCCAGGAGCAATACCGCGACGAACAGGGAACGCAACGCGCGCGAAGCCCGCAAGGAAATGCGATTCTGTCTGGTCATGAATCCATAGTAGTACAATTGGGCGTAAGTCCCGTGAAGTCCCATCATTACAGCCAGCACGCGGCTGCGTTGCGCACCGAGCTCGGCCATGCGCTGACGCGCGAGCAGATGCGCGCCTTCCACGAGAAGGACGCCACCCGCCACCTGCTGGTCGCCGCGCGACAGTTCGCGATACTGGCGCTCGCGACCTGGGCGCTCATCGCCATCGACAACCCCCTCGTCTGGATTCCGCTCGCCTTCGTGCAAGGGTTCACCGTGTTCAACTTCACGGTGCTGCTGCACGAGGTCGTGCACCACACGATCTTCGCGCGGCGGCGGCCGGCGGCGGAGCGGGCGCTCGGCTGGCTCTACGCGATCCCGAGCGGCATCTCGGCGAGCCAGTTCACGCGCTGGCACCTTGATCACCACGCGGAGCTCGGTTCCGACGAAGACGATCCCAAGCGCGCGCATCTGTCGCCGAAGACCAACGCGCGCTGGTTCAAGCTGCTGTACTGCTCGCCGGCGCTGTTTCCGATTTATTTTCGCGCCGCGCGGAAGGAGAGCGCGACCTACCCGCTGGAGCTGCAGCGCCGTATCGCGTTCGAGCGCAAGATCTCGATGACCGCGCACCTCGCGGTGCTCGCGCTCATCTGGACGCTGGCCGGCGGCGCCGCGGCGGCGCGCGCCTACATCATTCCGGTCTTCTTCGTCTTCCCGATCGCGTTCACGCTCAACCGGCTCGGCCAGCACTACGACATCGATCCTACCGACCCGGCGAAGTGGGGCACGCTGATGCGCGGCCACTGGTTCTGGGATTTCGCGTTCCTCAACTCGAACTACCATCTCGAGCACCACTACTACGCCGGTGTGCCGTTCTACCGGCTGCCCGCGCTGCAGCGGGCGCTCGCGCCCTTCTACGCGCGCCATCGGATGCGCTGGCAGAATTACTCCGGGCTCGTCTACGGCTGGCTGGTCGAAAACCGCGCGCCCCACACGAACTGGTCGCGCGACACGGTGAACGAGGTACGCGATGCTGTGGCTCCTGGTCACGTGGGTCCTGTCGATCTCGCCCGGTCAAACTCCCGGAACAGCCCTTGACGCGTCGGCCCTCAGGGTCACCAACCCGACGCCGATCACCGAGCTCGATCTCGGCAAGCTGAAAGGCGAATTGCGTCAGATCGGCTGGTCGCGCGACGGCACGGAGCTGTACATCCAGACCGCCGACGGCAGTCCCTCCGCAGAAAAGTTGCGCCATTACCTCCTGCCGATCGCGGGCGGCGAGCCGAAGCCTATTGACGCGGAGCCGGAGTGGGCGACCGACTACTGGGGCTACAAGTCCGATCGGTTTGCGCCAGGTCTGCGCTCGCTGATGATCGACTTCGAGCAGAAGCAGGAAAAGATCCGCGTCGGCACCGGCTCGGGACGTCCGGGCGAGATGGCGGGCACGCCCGGCGGGGGGGCCGGGACCAACCAGGTCGACATCGAGAAGACGGCGGAAGGGCAGCACCAGAACCTGGCGCGGCTCGTCCTGTTCGGCGAAACGATCAGCGAGTTCGTCAACCAGAAGCCGATACCGGGACTGATGTTCAGCTGGGGACCGTCCGGGAGCGGCGCCATCGTCTACACCGACCGCGAGGCGGGGCGCCTGATGTTCCTCGATCAGCACAAGCGCAAACAGACCGTCTCCGGCGTCAAGAACGCGCTGCTGCCGGCCTGGTCCGCAGACGGCAGCCGCCTGGCGTGGGTCGAAAAGGCCGGGCGGAAGAAGTACACGCTGCTCTGGGCGACGGTCAGTCCCAGGGGTTGAAGCACGGAACTCAAAACTCAGAAATGCTGATACGTCTTGCCGTGGTCGCTGCCTTCGTCGCCGCGCAGAACCAGGCCGCGCCAGCCTTCGACGTCGCCTCGATCACCGTCTCGCCGCCGACGCTGGTCTGCGAGCTCGACATGAATCAGTTGAAGGGCGAGCTGCGCCGCCTCTCCTGGTCGCCCGACGGCCGCAACCTTCATCTGCAGACGGCCGACGGCACGGTGAAGCACGACTACATCGTCACGGTCCTGGACGGCGTGATCAGCCAGGCGTTCGGCGAGCCTGAATGGGCCGCGGAGTACTGGGCGATGAAAGTCGATCTGGCCGCGCCAGGGGTGCCGTCGCTGCGCATCGACGTGCAGCAGAACAACCGGCGTACGCGTCCGACGCCGTTCACCAGCAACGCGGCTGGCGGTGCGTATACGCCGGACACGAAGAATCCGGTCGACGCCATCGAGTCCGAGGTCACGCTGCGGCTGTTTGGCGAGGAGCTCGGCAACTGGATCAACGACATACCGCTCGCGGGCGAAACCTACGGCTGGGGTCCCGCGGGAAGCGCCACGATTGCGTTTGTCGGGCGCGGCGGCCGCCTCACGCTGATGGATCAGCAACGACGGCGCAGGGTCATTGCGACGGCGAAAGGCACGGCGTGGCCCGCGTGGTCGAACGACGGTGCGCGCCTCGCGTACCTGCAGCAGACAGGGAAGAAGAAGTACCGCCTCATGACCGCGGCGGTCGGGCGTGCTACGATTTAAGGTTCATGGACTTCCGTCCGACTGAAGAGCAGACGCTCCTGCGCCGCACCGTGCGCGAGTTCGCGGAAACAGAAATCCGGCCGCACGTCCGCGAATGGGATGAGGATCAGAAGTTTTCGCCGGAGCTGATGCCGAAGCTGGCCGCGCTCGGCCTGCTCGGCATCCAGTACCCCGAGCAGTACGGCGGCGCGGGCATGTCCGCGCTCGACTACTGCATCTGCCTCGAGGAGCTCGCGCGCGTCGATCCCAGCATCGCGCTGTCGGTCGCGGCGCACAACGGCCTCTGCTCGGCGCACTTGTTCCGGTTCGGATCCGAGGCGCAGAAACAGCAGTTCCTCGTGCCGCTCGCGCGCGGGGAAAAGCTCGGCGCGTGGGGGTTGACGGAATCGACTTCGGGCAGCGACGCCGCCAGCATGCGCACGACCGCGACGCGGGCCGGCGAGTGCTGGGTGCTCAACGGATCGAAGACCTTCATCACGCACGGCCGCATCTCCGACGTCATGGTCGTGATGGCCGTCACCGACCGCGCTGCCGGGCGCAAAGGCGTCTCCGCCTTCGTCGTCGAACGCGGCACGCCCGGCCTCGCGGCGGGCAAGAAGGAAGACAAGCTCGGGATGCGCGCGAGCGACACCAGCGAGGTGCTGTTCGACAACTGCCGCATTCCGGCGGATGCGATGGTCGGCGCCGAGGGGCAGGGCTTCGTCAACACCATGGAGGTGCTCGAGGCCGGCCGCATCGGCATTGCCGCGCTCGCCGTGGGCCTGGCGCAGGGGGCGTACGAAGCCGCGCTGCGCTACGCGCGCGATCGCAAGTCGTTCGGCAAGCCGATTGCGAGCTTCCAGGCGATCCAGTGGAAGCTGGCCGACGCGGCGACGAAGATCGAGGCGGCGCGGCTGCTGACCTATCAGGCGGCGTACCTCAAGGCGCGCAACCAGCGGACCACGCTCGAGTCGTCCATGGCCAAGTTGTACGCGAGCGAGATCGCCGTCAAGGTCGCCGACGACTGCGTCCAGATCCACGGCGGCTACGGCTTCGTGAAGGACTATCCGGCGGAGAAGTACTTCCGCGACGTCAAGCTGACGACCATCGGCGAAGGGACGAGCGAGATCCAGCGGCTCGTCATCGCGCGGCAACTCCTGTCTGCATGAACGCCCCCACGACATTCAACGCCGAAACCGCAGAAATCGCAGACCAACCTGTTTTCGCGGGTTCCGCGTGGTCCGCGATTGACGTCGTTCCGTGACTGCCACCCTCG
>Ga0068858_100004354_pt1 | contig 13891 bp, 9 predicted proteins | sample KBSSwiS12_FD_66589 | JGI IMG/M metagenome (GOLD analysis project Ga0068858, IMG submission 66589) | Switchgrass rhizosphere microbial communities from Kellogg Biological Station, Michigan, USA - KBS Switchgrass S1-2 | ecosystem: Host-associated > Plants > Roots > Rhizosphere > Soil ... | reverse complement strand
CGAGGCCCTTGCGGATGGCGAGCCGCGTGCCGCGCACGGCCAGCGGCGCGTTGCGGTTCACCAGCCCGGCCACTTCCCAGGCACGATTCATCAGCTTGTCGTGCGGCACGAGCTCGGTGACCAGTCCCAGTTCGTAGGCGCGCTGCGCCGGCATGCGCTCCTGCTTGCCCAGCAGCGCCATGCGCATGGCCACGTTGAGCGGCAGCACGCGCGCGAGGCGCACCATTTCGCGTCCCGACACAATGCCGATGCTGACGTGCGGATCGAAGAAGGTGGCCGTGTCGGCGGCGATGGCGATGTCGCTGGTGGTAATGAGGTCCAGCCCGGCGCCGGCCGCGATGCCGTTGACGGCGCAGATAATGGGCTTGGTCATTTGCAGGTAGGGCGGCGTGGCCTCCTGCGGCGCGTCCCACTGCCGGTAGCTCGCGAGCATGGCCTCGCCCTGGGTGTCGATGCCGCCCAGTTCGGCAAACGAGGCGGCGTCGGCCGGCATTTTGCTGACGTCGGCGCCGGTGCACAGGGCACGGCCGGTGCCGGTGATGATGAGCGTCCAGACGTCGCGGTCGGCTTCCACCTCCGCATAGGCCTGCCCCAGGTCCTTGATCATGTCGAGGTTGATGGCGTTCAGCCGGTCCGGCCGATTGAGCGCGATGCAGGCCGTGTGGCCGCGCTTTTCATACAGGATGGTGGTGTAGGCCATGCTTTTCCTCAGTTTTTGCCGGATAATTCGAGGCCGCGCAGTTTCACCGCCTGGGCCGTGCCGGCCTGCACCATGAACCCGGCGTCATTGCCGGCGTTGATGAAGCGCAGGCCCATGGCGATGTAGTCGCGCAGCAGTTCCAGGTCCGATACGCCGGCAATGCCCAGCACCTTGCCGTGCGTCCCGCAGGCCGCCGCCGCCGCGGCCATGGCTTCGCGGAAGCGCGCATGGCGGAAATCGCCCAGGATGCCCATTTCGGCGGTCAGGTCGGCCGGGCCGATGAGCAGCATGTCCACGCCCGGCACGGCGGCGATCTCGCCGGCGCGGCCGATGGCCTCGGGTGTTTCCAGCATCACCGCGATCACCATGTGCTGGTTGAGGAAGGCCACGTTCTCGGCCAGTGGCATGGGGCGGTGCTGGGTGAGCGCCGTGGGCCCGACAATGGAGCGCCGCCCCAGCGGCGGGAACTTGCAGGCCGCGACGATGCGCTCGGCCTCTTCACGGCTGTCCACGTGCGGCACGGTCAGCCCCATGGCGCCGGTGTCCAGCACCCGGGTCATGAGGGACGCGTCGTGGGAGGGCACGCGCACCATGGGCAAAAGGCCGGCCCCCAGCGCCGTCGTGCACAGCAGCGACGCCGATTCCAACGACGTGGCCGTGTGCTCGAGGTCGACGGAAATGGCATCGTAGCCGCAGGCCGCCGCCAGCATGACCATGTCGGCCGTGCGCGCCTGCGCAATGCCCATGCACAGGAACAGGCGGCTGGCATCGCGCCATTTGTGCATGGCTTGAACAGCAGGATTTGCGGGATTCATTCGTCCCTCCTCGCGGCGTCCAGTGCGCGCGGACACGACCTACTTGGGTTCGATCTTTGCCGCCACGGCCACGGCGCTGCGCGTCTTCACCTCCCGCGCGATGCGCGCCGCCATTTCCTGAACGGTCGAGCCGACTACGTCCAGGCCGATGTTCTCGGTGATCTGCTTGGTGACTTCGGGATTGTGCACGGCCTCGCGCATGTCGGACGAGATCTCTTCGCGCAGGTCGAGCGGCGTGGCGGGCGGGGCGAGGTAGCCGAACCAGAAGCCGCTTTGCATATCGATGCCGCTTTCCTTGAGCGTGGGCACGTCGGGCAGCTTGCGGAAGCGCTGCTCGCCGCCCACCGCCAGCGGGATGAGCGTGCCGGCCGCGAACTGCGAAGCCGAGCCCATGCCGCCGAAGTAGAACTGCACTTCGTTGGCCAGCAGCGCCTGCAGCGCCGGCGCGCCGCCGGCGTAGGGGATGAGCTCGATCTGGGTGCCGGCGCGCTGGTTGAACAGCACCGTATCCAGCATTTGCTGCGATGCACCGGCCACGGCGGCATTGAGCTTGCCCGGGTTGGCCTTGGCATAGGCGATGAATTCCTTGATGGTCCTGGCCGGGACCTTGGCGTTGGTCTGGAGAATGAAGGGCGAGTAGGTGGCGATGGAAATGGGGGACAGGTCCTTTTCCATGTCGAAATGCGTGGCCTTCATGAAAATGGCGTAGGTGGAAATGGCGTCGGTGCCGTTCAACAGGGTGTAGCCGTCCGGGGCCGCCTTGCTCACGTACTCCGAGGCGATGAGGCCGCCCGCACCAGGCCGGTTTTCCACGATGACCGGCTTGCCCCACTTGGCGGTGAGCTGGTCGGCGATCAGCCGGGTGACGGCGCTTTGGATGCCGCCGGGGGCGGTCAGCACCACGATGTTGACGGCCTTGGCGGGATAGGACTGGGCCTGGGCGAGGCCCGGAACCGGGGTGGCTGACAGCGCGGCAACAAGCGCGGCAAGCGCCGTGCTCAGCTTGGGGCGAATTTGCAAAGCCAATTTCAGCTCCTTTTGAGGATTTTCAGTTCCGCAGTTTTTCTTAGCGGTTAAATGTGCAAAAAATTATGCGCAATCATCCCCTTGCGGCTGTTAGCATTCCAGTTCACAGTTGTTGCCAGGCCGGCAACAAAAACCGGCCAGATTGGAAAAAGGCTGCGTAAAATTGCGCCCGTGAAACGCGCCGTGATCAACGAACTGGCCGTCCCCCCCCTCACCATCGAGCAGGAGGAGTTGCGGGGCATTTCGCGAACGGTAGCCGAAATCGAATGGCTGCTGCTTATCCTGGTCCTGCTCTACTTGAGCTTCGGAGGCGCGGCCGAAGGCAGCCGCGCCGGCATCGAAATGGCGCTGTTCCTGTACTCCGCCTTCATCCTTGCCTTCCATTACGCCAATTTCTACAAGACGGAATCACGCTGGAAAATCGCCATCGAGACCTGGGTGATGCTGGCCTTCATCACCTGGGCGGTGTGGCTCACCGACAGCCTCGCCAGCCCGCTGCTCAACGCCTACCTGCTGGTCATCATCACCAGCGCCCTTAGCCTGGGCAAGCTGGTGACGCTGCTGGAAATGGGACTCATCGCCGTCTGCTACGTGTTCCTCGGCGAAACCACCATCGGCGTCGACATGCTGTCGCTGGCCAACGTGGGCCGGCTGGGCGCGCAGCTCGCCCCCATGCTGTTGGTGGCCTACTTCACCACCATGTTCTCGGCTGACATCCGTTTCGGACTGAACCGCGCCAAGCTCATGGCCGAAACCGACGAACTCACCGGTGTGCTCAACCGCCGCGGCTTCGCCATTGCCGCCGATCCGCTGTTCGCGCAGTCGCGGCGCCACGCCCGGCCGGCCAGCGTGCTCATGGTGGACGTGGACAACCTGAAGGCCATCAACGACTGCGATGGGCACCAGGGCGGCGACGAGGCCATCAAGCTGGTGGCGCGCTGCATAACCAGCGAGCTGCGCCTCACCGACGTGGTGGCGCGGCGCGGGGGCGACGAGTTTGTGGCCCTGCTGCCCGAGACCGGCGGCGAGGGCGCCATGGAAGTGGCGGCGCGCATCCGCGACTCCATCGCGGCGGCCGGCGGCCGGCACGTTCCCGGCCGCGCCGTGGTCACGGTGAGCATCGGCATCGCCAGCTTTCCCCAGGACGGCCAGACCCTGGATGCGCTGATCGGGCGCGCCGACCGTGCCCTGTACAGCGCCAAGGAAGGCGGACGCGACCGCGCCACGCGCTTCCAGGCCTGAGCGTTGGCATCCAGGAGCACCCCGGCGCCATGAGCGCCCCTACCCCGTTTACCCCGCTTTCCCACGCCCAAGTGCTGGACCTCCTTGCCGAGGGGCACGCCGGCGGCACCACGGTGGTCACGCCCAATGCGCGCCTGGCGCAGTCGCTGGCGCGCGATTTCGACGCCGCCCAGGCGGCGCGGCCGGCGCTGGCCTGGGAGACGGCCGACGTGCTGCCCCTGGCCGCGCTGGTCGAGCGCCTGTACGAGGACGCGCTGTATGCCGGGACGCTGCAACGGGAAGGCGACGAGCGCCTGCCGGTGCTGCTCACCGCGGTGCAGGAACAGGCGCTGTGGGAGCAGGCCATCGAGGCCGGGCCCATCGGCGGCGGCGAGTTGCTGGCGCTCTCCGCCACGGCCGGCGAGGCGCAGGCCGCCTGGACCCTGGCGCAGCAGTGGAACATCGCCGCCGCGGCCACCGACCCGCGCGGCCCTTTCGTACGCAGCGAGGACACGCAAGCCTTGGCGCAATGGGCCGCGCACTATGCGCGCCGCTGCGAGCGCGAAGGCTGCATCGACGCGGCACGTCTTCCCGACCTGGTCACCCGCCTGTTGCCGGCGCTCGCCCTGCCGCGGCGCCTGGTGGCTTACGGCTTCGACCGCATCACGCCCCAGGCCGAGGCGCTGCTGCGCGCCCTGGCCGCGCGCGGCGTGGATGTGCGCGCCGGCACGGCGGCCCCTCACGCCGGCGCCGCGCCCATACGCGCACCCTTCACCTCGGCGCGCGAGGAAATCGAGGGCGCCGCGCGCTGGGCGCGCGCGCGGCTGGAAGCCGCAACCGCGCGCGGCAGGGTGCCGCGCATCGGCATCGTGGTGCCCGACCTCGGCCAGCGCCGCAAGTCCATTGTGCAGGCGCTGGCCAAGGTGCTGGCACCTTCCAACATGGTTCTGGCGCCCGCGACGAACCTGCCGGGACGCGAAGCACACGCCCTGCCCTTCAACCTGTCGCTGGGCCAGCCGCTGTCCGAGTTCGCCCAGGTTCACGCCGCGCTGGGCTGGATCGCCATGGCCGCGGGCGAAGCCGACTACGGCCTCGTCAGCCGGCTGCTGCGCTCGCCCTTTATTGCGGGTGCCGAGCAGGAAGCCATGGCGCGCGCGCGCCTGGATGCGCAACTGCGCCGCAGTGCTGCGCCGCGCGCCGGCCTGGCGCAAGTCACGGCCTGGATGGCGCCGCAGGCGCAGGCCGTGCCGGTGCTGCACGCCGGCATGGGTGCCGCGCTCGACTACGCGCGCCGGCACCTGGCGGGGCGCAGGCCGGCGCACGAATGGGCGCAGCACTTTGCGGCGTTGCTCGGCACCCTGGGATTTCCGGGCGAGCGCGCGCTGAATTCGGCCGAGTACCAGGCCCAGGCCAAGTGGACCGAGACGCTGGCGCAGTTCGCGCGGCTGTCGCGCGTGCTGCCGCCGCTTTCCGCGCGCGAAGCCGCGGCGCGGCTGTCGCGGTTGTGCGCCGGCACGGTGTTCCAGCCCGAGAACCGCGGCGCGCCCATCCAGGTGTTGGGCGTGCTCGAATCGTCGGGCATGGCCTTCGACCACCTGTGGGTGTGCGGCCTCACCGACGAGGCCTGGCCGCTGGCGCCGCGTCCCAGTCCTTTCCTGCCGCTGGCGCTGCAGAAGAAAGCCGGCATTCCCGAGGCCAGCGCCGAAGGCGCGCTGGCGCAGGATCGCCGCCGCACCGAAGCCTGGCTGGGCGCCGCGCCGGAAGTGGTGCTGTCGCACGCCCTGCGCGAAGAGGATCGCGAGCTGGGTGTGAGCGTGCTCATCGCCGCGCTGCCCGAGGGCAGGCCAATAGGGCCCGAAGGCCGGCCCGAGATACCCGCTTATCCCGTCTATCGCGATGTGCTGTTCGCCGCGCGCGCGCTGGAGCGGCAGGATGGCGCAGCCGCGCAGCGCGCCCCGGCGCTGATGCAGCCGGCGCTGTCACAGCCCCAGGTGCGCGGCGGGGCGCGCGTGCTCGCCGACCAGGCCGCCTGCCCCTTCCGCGCCTTCGCCCGCCACCGGCTGGGCGCGCGCGCGCTGGAAGCGCCGGTATCCGGACTGGACGCGGCGGCGCGCGGCAACCTGCTGCACGCCCTCATGAAGGGCATCTGGGACGAACTCAAGACCAAGCAGCGCCTGGACGACCTGCCGCGCGGCGAACTCGCGGCCGTGATCGAGCGCGCCGCGCGCGCCGCGTTGAATCGCATACGCCGCGAGCGCAGCATCGAGGACGGCTTTGCCGAGCTGGAGCGCGCGCGCCTGTGCCGCTTGGCCGCCGAATGGCTGGAGGTGGAACGCGCCCGCGGCGGCTTTGAAGTCGCGGCCACGGAGGAGAAGCGCACCCTGCAGGCCGGCGGCCTGACGCTGTCGGGCCGCATCGATCGGCTGGACCGGCTGGAGGGCGGCGACTACGCCCTGATCGACTACAAGACCGGGCGCCCCACGCCGCGCGCCTGGCGCGGCCCGCGGCCCGACGACCCGCAACTGCCGCTGTACGCGGTCAGCGCCGAAGAACCCATCAGCGCCGTGGCCTTCGCGCGTCTGAAGACGGGCGACATGCGCATGATGGGCTTCTCGCGCGACGCCGGCGTCATGCCCAAGGTGGCCGAAGCCAAGCATTGGCCCAACCTCATGATGGTGTGGAAGGCCGAAGTCGACGCGCTCGGCGCTTCGTTCGCGGCCGGTGAGGCCGTCGTCGACCCCAAGAAGGGCATCCAGACCTGCCGCAACTGCGACCTCGCGCCGCTGTGCCGGGTGCATGAAAAGTTTTCGCCGCTGGAGCTGGACATCGAGGAAGGCCTCGACGAGGACGCGCCATGACCACGCCCGGCGCTCCTCCCATTTTTGACCTGCCCGACGCCGCGGCGCGCGAGCGCGCCCTCGACCCGGCGCGCTCCTTCATCGTGCAGGCGCCGGCCGGCTCGGGCAAGACCGAGTTGCTGGTGCGCCGCCACGTGCGCCTGCTCGACACCGTGCAGAGGCCCGAGGAAGTGCTGGCCATCACCTTCACGCGCAAGGCCGCGGCGGAAATGAAAAAGCGCGTGCTGGCGCGTCTGGCACTGCGCGGCGGAGCGGCCGACCTCGCGCCGCGGCTGCGCATCATGACCATCGATTCGCTGTGCGCATCGCTCACGCGCCAGCTCCCGGTGCGGGCCCGCTTCGGCGCCCAGCCCGGCATTGCCGAGTACGATGAGGCGCGCACGCTGTACGCCGAGGCGGCCACGCGCACCCTGGCCCTGCTCGAAACGGGCGGCGAGCCGGGCCGCTGCGTGGCGCGGCTGCTCACGCACCTGGACAACGACGCCGGCGCCGTAGGCCGCCTGCTCTCCGTCATGCTGGCGCGGCGCGACCAGTGGCTGCGGCGTGCCGGCGATCCGCCCACCCGCGCCGAACTGGAAGCGGCTTTCGTGGCCGACCGCGCGCGCCTGCTGGCGCGCGCCAGGGCGCTGCACCCGGAGGCGTCGCCCGAACGCGCCGAGGCATGGCTGACCAAGGCAGGCGATTGGCGGCGCAAGCCCAGGCCCGCGCCGCCCGAACTGCTGGGCAACGAACCGCTGCGCGAAGCGCTGCACGCCCTGCTGCCGGGACGCTTCCCGCCCGAGCGCTATACCGAAGAACAGTGGGAGGTGCTGGAGGCCATCCTGGCGCTGCTGAAAATCGCGGCGGCGCAGTTGAAGCTGGTGTTCGCAGAGCGCAACCTGGCCGACTTCACCGAGTTCTCGCAGGGCGCGGTGCGGGCGCTGGGCGGCGTGGACGATCCCTCCGACCTGCTGCTGCGCCTGGATGCGGGCATACGCCACATCCTCATCGACGAGTTCCAGGACACCTCCATCAGCCAGTGGGAACTGCTTTCGCGCCTCACCGCGGGCTGGGAAAGCGGGGACGGGCGCACGGTGTTCGCCGTGGGCGATCCCATGCAGTCCATTTATCGCTTCCGCGAAGCCGAGGTGGCGCTGTTCCTGCACGCGCGTCGCGCCGGCCTGGGCGGCGTCGCGCTCGAACCGCTCACGCTGCGCACCAACTTCCGCTCGCAGGCCGGCATCGTGGCCTGGGTGAACCGCAGCTTCAGCCGCATCCTGCCCGCCGAAGAGGACGAGTCCGCGGGCGCCGTGCCTTATTCGGAGGCAGCCGCGCATCCGGACAAGACCACGCTGCCCGGCGAAGCGGCGCGCTGGCACGCCGCGGCCGACCGCGACGACGAGGCACGCCGCGTGGTGGAACTGGCGCGCGCGGCGCAGGCCGAACACCCCGAGGGAAGCTGCGCCATCCTGGTGCGTGACCGCAACGCGCTGGCCGAGATCGTGCCGGCGCTGGCGGCGGCCGGCCTGCGCTACCGCGCCGTGGACATCGAAAGGCTGGGCGAGAAGCAGGTAGTGCAGGACCTGTACGCGCTGACTCGCGCGCTGGCGCATCCCGCCGACCGCGTGGCCTGGCTGGCACTGCTGCGCGCGCGCTGGGCGGGCTTCGACCATGCCGACGTGCATGTGCTCGCGGGCATCGACGGCGTGACGGCGGAACCCGCAACCAACAGCGCGCGCAACACTGCGCGCACGCCTGAACTTCCCACTATCTGGGAATGCCTGCACGACGAGGCGCGGCTGTCGAGCCTGTTCGGGCTGTCGGCCGATGCGCGCACGCGCCTGCCGCGACTGCGCGCGGTGCTGGGCGCGGCGCTGGCGCAGCGGCTGCGCGGCAGCCTGCGCGAGCGCGTGGAAGGCACGTGGCTGGCCCTGGGCGGGCCGGCCTGCGTGGACTCGCCCGCCGAGCTGGAAGACGCCGAGATCTTTTTCGAGCAGCTCGACCGCCTGGAGGAGGCCGGCGACCTTCCCGACATGGCGCAACTGGAACAAAGCCTGGGTGAGCTGTACGCCGCGCCCGACCTCGACGGCGGCGAGGCCGGGCTGCTGCAGGTGATGACCATCCACAAGGCCAAGGGCCTGGAGTTCGACACCGTCATCGTGCCCGGGCTGGACCGCGCGCCGCGCAGCGGCGAGCGGCCGCTGTTGGCCTGGAAATCGCAGCTCGCCAGCGGACTGCTGCTCGCCCCCATCAATGCCGCCGGCGACACCGACGAGCCGCTGTTCAACTATGTGCGCTCCGAGCAGCGCCGCGCCGAGGATGCCGAGGCGGGCCGGCTGCTGTACGTGGCCGCCACGCGCGCCAAGGCGCGGCTGCACCTGCTGGGCTGCGTGAAGTGCGAGGAGGACCATGAAACCAGCGGCGCTGCCCTACGCCCGCCGCCGCGCCGCTCGCTGCTGGCGCAGGCCTGGTGCGTGGCCGCCGATGTGCTCCAGGCCGCCGCGGCCGGATTGGCGTCCGCACCGGACGAAGCCAAGCCCGAGCCCGGCGCCAACTACGTGCCGCGCCGCCTGCCCGCGAGTTGGCAGCCTCCCGCGCCACCGCCCGATGCGCTGCTGCCGCGCGCGGCCGAGGCCACGCCCCTGACTGAGCAAATCGAGTTCTCCTGGGCCGGCGAGACCGCCCGGCACGTGGGCAGCGTGGTGCACCGCTGGCTGCAGCGCATGGCCGAATCCGGCCCCGAGCATTGGGACGCCGCAGCGCTGGACAAGCTGCACGCGCGCTTTCGCGCCGCGCTGGCGGCGCGCGGCGTGGACCAGGCCGAACTCGACGCCGCGGCCGCGCGCGTGGCCGCGGCGCTGGCCAACGCGCTACGCGACCCGCGCGGGCGCTGGCTGCTCGGGCCGCAGCCCGAGGCGCGCAACGAGTACCGCATCACCGCCCTGGTGGAAGGCGAGCGCCGGCACCTGGTCATCGACCGCACCTTCGTGGCCGAGGGACGGCGCTGGATCGTGGACTACAAGACCAGCAGCCACGAGGGCACCGACGTCGAAGCGTTCCTGGACCGCGAGCGCGAGCGCTATCGGGGGCAGCTTGAGCGTTACGCGGCGCGTCTGCCCGGCGAGTTCAAGTCGCTGGGACTGTATTTCCCCATGCTGTTGGGGTGGCGGGAGTGGTCTAGTTGAATATGCGCAGCGGATCGGGATAGTTGGGATTGTAGTAAGTCTTGTCGGCGATGTCGTCGCGGTGCAACCCCGGCACGCGCAACTCGCACAGCTTGCCCACCTTCACGCCGCGCGCCACCACCACGCCCGAGCCGACACTGGTGTGCGCGCCGATTTCGGCGCGGTCGCCGATGACGGCGCCGGCCTCCAGCCACGCCGAGTGCCCGATGCGCGCCGCGAAGCCCACGCTGCAGCCCGCGCCGATGACGGCGTTGTGCTCCACGCGGCAGGACGGCGCCAATACCGCGCCGTGACCCACGAAGGCGTTCTCGCCCAGCTTGACGCCGGGCGCCACCACCGCGCCCGGCGCGATGCAGGGCGGCAGGCGGTAGCCGCGCATGCGGCAGTAAGCCAGCAGTTCCAGGCGCTTGAAGTTGAGGAAGGTGTCGTCACAAGCGGCGAACAGGGTCACGCGCGCCGGATCGTGCTCCGCGAGGAACGCCAGGTCGAAGCGGTAGGCGTCGTCCTGCGCCAGCGCGATTCTTTCGATGGCCGTGTCCGGCTCGAGGGCGCGCCAGGCCTCGCAGGCCAGGTCGAGGAAGTCGCCGGCGCCGATGACCAGTTTGGTCTGAGTATTCGAGGCGTCAGAGCTCAAAGCGCCCGTCCATGAGGTCCGTGTACCACTGCTCCACGCTCCGGCTGAGGTATTCGTAGGCGCCCTGGGAGGCGACGGGCGCACCCGCGTGCAGACCGGACTGCACCAGTTCCATGACGCGAATGTCCTCCTCCAGCACCGGCCGGCCACCCAGCATCATGGCATGCAGCACGGCCGGCGAGGCCGGGTAGCGGTCCTTCTTGCCAGCGAGCACCCACCACACCAACAACTCGGATTGGCCGGGGGCGACGGGCACGTGCTGCTCGATGGTGAAAGAATAGCCGCCGTCGGGCGAAGCGATGTGCAGGTTGGGATAGGCCAGCCAGTTGTAGTAATAATCGCCGCCCTCGGGCCAGCGCTCCACATGCGCGTGCCAGTCGTACGCCGGGCGCGGGCCGAGCGGCGCGTCGGGCACGCCGAAACTGAAGCCGCGCAATTGCTCGCGCCGTTCGCGCGGCCCGGGCGTGCCCGCCGCGACGGCCTCGGTGGCGGCCAGCGCCGCCTCATCCACCGGCGCCTGAAAGGTGACGTGCTTGGCCAACGTAGCCGGGTGCACAAAGCGCGGATGGTTGCCGTCGCGCAGGTTTTCGAACGCCAGCTTCCAGTTGTAGCGGCCGGGCATGCGGCCGAATATGATTTCCCCGTCCCACGACTCCGAGCACGAGCGCAGCGAGTCCATGAAGGGCGCCGAGAACTGCCAGGCCATGGGCATGGGCTCGGCGGCGAGGTTGACGAACACCGCGTTGCCCACGGTCTTGAGCGCGAACTGGCGCAGGCATAGCGCGGCGCGCTCTTCCGCGCCGAAGCGATAGATCTGGTCGTGGAACGGGATGTTCTCGGGCCGGCCCGCGGCGTCGTATCCCCAGCCGTGGTAGCGGCACAGCAACGGCCGCCGCCCGCTCATGCCGGTCTGGATGCGCGCCTGGCGGTGCAGGCAGACGTTCTCGAAGGCCTTGAGCTCGCCGTTGAAGTTCTGCACCACCACCGGCACGCCGCCGATGCTGCGCTCCAGGTAGTCGTTGTGGCGGGCGAGCAGCGTCTTGAAGCCGAAAAATATCCACAGCCTCCGGAACAGCAGCTCCTGCTCGCGCGCGAACACCGCCTCCGAGAGGTAGTGCTCGGGGCGCATGCGCGAACGCATGACGCTACTTGAACTCGAACTTGCGCGCGGGATTGCCCATGACCGTGATGCCCGCCGGCACGTTGCCGCCCACCACGCTGCCGGCGCCGATGACGGCGCCGTTGCCGATGGTCAGGCCCGGCAGGATGGTGGCGTGGGGATGGATGGTCACGTTCTCGCCGATGGTGACCCGGCCGCCGATGAAGACGAAACTGCTGAGGTGGCTGTACGAACCGATGCGCACGTCGTGGCCCACGATGGTCAGCGCGCCCACGGTGACGAAATCGGCCAGGCGGCAGTCCGAGGCCAGCGACACCTTGGGCTCGAAAATGTTGCCCACGCCCAGCGCGACATTGTCGCCGCGCGCGACGTCGGTGAGGAGGTTGATGAACTCGGCCTTCTTGGCGAGCAGGGCGGCGGCGTATTTGCGCTTGGAGGCGGGGTCGCCCTGAGCACAGATGAAGCGGTCGCCGGGCTTGGGAACATAAGTGAAGGGATCGCCGATGATGGGCTGGTCGGTGTTGTAGCCCTTGAGAATGTCCGGCCGGTCATCCAGGAACCCGCCTAGGGTCCAGTCCTTGCCGTTGCCGAGGTCCCGCCTGCACTGTCCCAGCAGCACCCGGCCGAAGCCGCCCGCGCCCACGATGATCAGTTTTTCCATGCCGGTCTCCTTGCATTTAGGCTTGCAAATAAGCGAAGCGCAGGCGTCGCGGATGCGCGCCTTAAAACGTGATCCCGCCGTCCATGAGAATGGTGGTGCCCGTCACCCAGCGGCTGGCGCCGGACAGCAGGTAAATCGCGGCGTTGGCCACGTCGGCGGGCGTGCCCAGCCCCAGCGGATGCTTGTCGCGCTGCTCCTGCAACCAGGCCCTGCCCTCCTCCTCGGTCAGACCGTAGGTCAGCAAGGGCGTTTCCACCAGGTCGGCGGACAGGCAGTTGGCGCGGATGCGGCGCTTGGCCTGCTCCAGCGCCAGGCAGCGCACCGCGGCGATCAGCGCCGCCTTGCTGGCCGAATAGATGCCCACGCCGTGCACGCCGCGATGCGCGGCCGTGGACGCCATGAACACGATGGAGCCGCCGTCGCGCAACGCGTTCTTCATGAGCAGGCGCTGGGTGAGCAGCATGGGCGCGTGGAAGTTGGTGCCCATCACCTCGTCGAGGAACTTGCGCGAAATCATCTTGATGGGGGCGAGGCCGCGGATGCCCGCGCCGTGGAACACCCCGTCGATCTTGCCGGCCTGCTCCACCAGGGCGTGCATGTCCTCGGCCACGTTCAGGTCGGCGCGCACCGACTTGTGCGGCGCCTCGCCCACCACGCTGGGATGGGCCTGGCGCAGCATGTCCATGGTCTGCGACAGGCGCTGCTCGTCGCGCGCCGACAGCACCACCGTGGCGCCCATGCGCGCGCAGGACACGGCGGTCTGGCGCCCCAGCCCCGACGAGGCGCCGGTCACCAGTATGGTCTTGCCGGCGAGGGAGAAGGGGTTGACCCTCGGGTCAGGGGGATTGCCTGACATTAGATGGAAACGTGCACGGTGAGCCCGCCGTCCACCATCAGGGTGGAGCGGGTGATCCAGCGGCTGGCGTCGGACAGCAGGAACACGGCGGCGTTGGCCACGTCCTCGGGCTGGCCCAGGCCCAGCGGAGCCAGGTCGTAATTGGCCTCGATGGAGGCGGTGCCGGCGTTCAGCGCGTCCAGCATCGGCGTCTGCACGTAGCCGGGCGAAATGCAGTTGGCGCGGATTTTCTGCTTTGCGCCCACCTCCAGCGCCAGCGCGCGCAGCGCCGGGATCAGGGCGCCCTTGCTGGCGGCGTAGATGCCGGTGGCAAACGTGCCGATGTGGGCCGTGGTCGAGGTGACGTAGACCAGCGAAGCGCCGTTGGCGATGCGCCTTGCGGCCAGGAGTTTTTGCGTGAGCAGGATGGGCGCGTCGAAGTTGATGCCGTGGATCCTGCGGATGTGCTTTTCCGAGGTCATGCGGAAGGGCGCCATGGCGGTGATGCCGGCGCAGTTCACCAGGCCGTCGATGACGCCGGCCTCCTCGGCCACCCGCGCCAGGCCGTCGGGTTCGGCCATGTCGGCGGCGATGCTGCGATGGCCCTCGCCCTGCAGCGCGGCGCAGGTCTCGCCCAGCCTGGCGGCGTCGCGCCCGGTGATCACCAGCCGGGCGCCCATGGCGGCGCAACCGATGGCGGTCTGGCGTCCGATGCCCGACGAGGCGCCGGTGACCAGCACGGTGCGCCCGGCGAGGCTGAAGGGATTGAAGGACTCGCCGCTCACAGCGCGATCCGCGGCATGGGACTCGCCGCTCACAGCGCGATCCGCGGCATGGGACTCGCCGCTCACAGCGCG
>Ga0068858_100004350_pt1 | contig 13897 bp, 15 predicted proteins | sample KBSSwiS12_FD_66589 | JGI IMG/M metagenome (GOLD analysis project Ga0068858, IMG submission 66589) | Switchgrass rhizosphere microbial communities from Kellogg Biological Station, Michigan, USA - KBS Switchgrass S1-2 | ecosystem: Host-associated > Plants > Roots > Rhizosphere > Soil ... | reverse complement strand
TCGACGAGCTGCGCAGCGCCTTCGGCGCGCGCTGGTGACGAGGAGAAAGCGATGCCGCGCTTTGCCGCCAACCTGTCGATGATGTATGCAGAGCACGCGTTCCTCGATCGCTTCGCCGCTGCCGCCGCCGACGGCTTCACTGCCGTCGAATACCTGTTCCCGTATGAATGGCCCGCCGCGCGTCTGGCGTCCGCGCTCGCCGCCGCCGGGCTGCAGCAGGTGCTCTTCAACGCCGCGCAGGGCGACTTCGGCGGAGGCGAGCGCGGCATCGCGGCACTGCCCGGCCGCGAGGACGAGTTCCGCGCCGCGATCGATCGCGGCCTCGACTACGCCGCGACGCTCGCTTGCCCGCGCGTGCACGTCATGGCCGGTCTTGCGCCGAACGCGGAGAGCCGCGCGGCGATGGGCGCCACCTACGTCGCCAACCTCGCGTGGGCCGCCGAGCGCGCCGCGGCCGCGAACGTCGACGTTCTGATCGAGCCGATCAACACGCGCGACATCCCGGGCTACTTCCTGAACCGCCAGGACGAGGCGCACGCGATCGTCGCCGCGGTCGGCGCCGCCAACCTCAAGGTGCAGATGGACCTCTACCACTGCCAGATCGTCGAGGGCGACGTCGCGACGAAGCTGCACGCGTACCTGCCGACCGGTCGCGTCGGCCACCTCCAGATCGCGGGCGTCCCCGAGCGCCACGAGCCCGACCTCGGCGAGGTGAACTACCCGTATCTCTTCGACGTCGTCGACGCGCTCGGCTGGGACGGCTGGATCGGCTGCGAGTACCGGCCGAAGGCGGCGACGTCGGCCGGCCTCGGCTGGCTGCGCCGCGCGCGCGGCGCAGCTGCGTAGGCCTCAGGCCGGCACGTACATGTAGCCGGCGTTGCGCACGGTGCGGATGCAGCGCGGCTCGGCCGAGGGGTCGGGCTCGATCTTCTTGCGCAGGCGACCGATGCGGATGTCGATCGAGCGGTCGAACGGCTCCCACTCGCGGTTGCGTGTCTGCAGCAGCAGCTGGTCGCGCGACAGCACCCGGTTCGGGCTGGCGAGGAAGACGCGCAGCAGCTCGTATTCCATCGCCGTGATCGGCACCTCCTCGCCGCTCGCCTCGAACAGGCGGCGCGCGTCGACGTCGAGCAGGCAGCGGCCGCAGCGGACGCGCGCATCGGCATTGGCCACGGCGACGTCGGCCGCCGCGTCGCCGCCGGCGGCTACGCGCGCCTGCATGCGCCTCAGCACGCTCTTCACGCGGGCGAGCAGCTCGCGCGGATCGAACGGCTTGGCGACGTAGTCGTCGGCGCCGATCTCGAGACCGACGACGCGATCGACGACGTCGCTCGACGCCGTCACCATGATGATGCCGACGTCGTAGCGCTCGCGCAGGTAACGCGCCAGCGTCAGCCCGTCCTCGCCGGGCATGCGGATGTCGAGCAGGATCAGATCGGGCAGGTCGCGCTCGATCTCGGCGCGCATCGCGGCGCCGCCGTCGACGGCGCGGACGTCGTAGCGGTGGCCGCCGAGGTACTCGACCAGCATCGCCCGGACGCCCGGATCGTCGTCGACGACGAGTAGCCGTCCGCTGCTGTCCATCGCCTGCTGGCCCGCGTATCCCGATCGATACAAAACGATAACACGCGATGCGCGCGTCGCCGCAAGCGCGATACCGCCGCTTTCGACACTGCCGCCACTCGCCGGACGCGGTGTCCGGCGACGCCAACGAGGACACCACCATGGAAGACGTATCCCGCATCCCGACGACGAGCCGCTACGCGAAGGTCATCGAGGTCTCCAAGCGCGTGCGCTGGGAGATCGAGCGCGACGTGATCCGCGGCCGCAACTTCGACCTCGGTTTCGACTTCCTGCCCGCCGAGCTCTCGCTCGTCGACGAGGTCGACTTCCTGACGCCGTCCCAGAAGCGCGCGCTGAGCCAGGTGCAGGGCCGCACCTACGCGAACATCTTCGCGCTCGTCGAGCGCTTCATCGGCGCCAAGATGGCCGATCTCGGCCGTGCCCATGCGCTCGGCGACCAGAACGCGTTCGAGGCGCTCGTCCGCTTCACCGACGAGGAGCTCAAGCACCAGGCGCTGTTCCGCCGCATCGAGGAGATGCTGGCGGCGCAGATGCCGTCGGGCTACGTGCTCGCCGCCGAGCCGAACGCGGTCGCTGCCGCGGTGCTCTCGAAGTCGGACTGGTCGGTGCTCGCGCTGACCTGCCACATCGAGCTCTTCGTGCAGGCGCACTACCGCGCCAGCATCGGCCCGGCCGAGACGCTGTCGCCGCTGTGGAAGGACGTGTTCCTGTTCCACTGGCGCGAGGAGTCGCAGCACGCGATCCTCGACGAGCTCGAGTGGCGGCGCGAGGACGCCAAGCTGACGGCGAACGAGCGCGACGCCGCGGTCGACGACCTGATCGCGCTCGTCGGCGCCGTCGACGGCATCCTGCAGGCGCAGGCGAACGCCGACGCCGGCTACTTCGTCGCCCACTGGGGCGGCTCGCTGAGCGCGCCGCGCATCCAGCAGCTCCGCGACCACTTCCTCAAGGCGTACCGCTGGCAGTACATCGTCTCGGGCGTGTCCGAGCCGCGCTTCCAGGCGCTGCTGTCGGCGCTCGTCACCGCGACGCAGATGCGCCGCGTCCAGGCAGCGCTCGTTCCGCTCGCCTACGCGATGCCGAAGTCGCCGACGTCCCCGCTGCCGATGGCTGCGTGAGCGTCTTCCATGTCCGCCCTTCCGAGAGAACCGCCATGAACCACCCGAGCACACTCCCGATGGCGTCCGGCTTCTGGGCCGGCGTCGACGGTGCGCTCCGGCGCATCGTCGCCGGCGCGCACTGGCTGAAGATCGCCTATGCCGAGCGGCGTCGCCGAGCCCGCGAGGCCGCCGAGTTCGCCCGCCTCGACGACAGCGCGCTGCGCGACCTCGGCCTGACGCGCGACGAGTACCTGTCGTACGCCGCCGAGGCGCGCGGCCTCGCGCCGAGCACGCGCCTGCGCATCCGCGACGACCGCTTCCGGGGCGCGACGGCATGAGGGCTGCGGCCTGGCGGCTCACCGCCGCGGCGACCGCGCTGACAGCGCTCATCTCGGGCAGCCGCGCGTCGTTCGGCATCTTCCTGTCGCCGCTCAACACGGCGACCGGCCTCGGCATGGCGGCGATCGGGTTTGCCGCGGCGTGCGGTCAGCTCGCCTCCGGCGCGGTGCTGCCGCTCGTCGAGGCGCTCGCGCGCCGCTACGGCCCGGCGCGCGTGATGACCGCCGGCGCGTGTCTGCTCGCCGGCGCGACGGCGCTCCTCGTCGCCGTCCACTCGCTCGTCGCGCTCGTCTTCCTGATGCTCGTCGTCAGCGCCGCCGGCACCGCGGTCGCGAGCAACGCGCTCCTCATCGGCGAGGTGAGCCGGCGCACGGCGGCGGCCGAGCGCGGCCTCGCGAGCGGAGTGATCGGCGCCGGCGGGCCGGCCGGGCAACTCGTCCTCGCGCCGCTCGTCACGATCGCGATCGCGCTGCAGGGCTGGGTGGCAGCGCTGTGCACGCTCGGCGCGATCGCGCTCTTCGCGCTGCCGCTGGCGCGCTCGTTTCCGCACCGGCCGCAGGCCGCGGCGACGCCCGGCGGTCTCGCCCAGGCTGGCGAGGCGCTGCGCGACCGCCGCTTCTGGCTGGTCGCGGGCAGCTTCGCGATGTGCGGCTTCCACGTCTCGTTCCTCACCGTGCACATGCCGGGAGTCATCGAGCGCTGCGGCATGCCCGCCGCGTTCACCGGCGCCTGGCTCGTCCTCGCCGGGGCGGCCAACATGGCCGGCAGCGTCGGCGTCGGCGTGCTGATGAAGCGCTTCGAAAGCGCGCCGCTGCTCGCCGTCGTCTACACGCTGCGCGTCGTCGCGATCGCAGCGTTCGTCGCCGCGCCGAAGAGCGGCGTCGCCCTGCTCGCGTTCGCGGTCGCGATCGGACTGACCTACATGGCCGCGCTGCCGCCGACCGCCGAGCTGCTCGCCCGCTCGTTCGGCGTCGAGCGGCTGTCGGCGCTGCTCGGCGCGACGATGCTGATCCACCAGGTCGGCGGCTTCTTCGGTGCATGGCTCGGCGGCGTCGCCGTCGAGCTGAGCGGCAGCTACCTGCCGCTCTGGCTCGCCGACGGCACGCTCGCCGCGGTCGCGGCGACGCTCCAGCTCGCGCTCATGCGGGAATTCCGATCGCCTCGGCCAGCGCCGAACGCAGCGCCTCCGGCTCGATGGGCTTGCGCAGCAGCGCGCGGACGCCAGAGCGCTTGAGGTCGGCGGCGTCGATGCCTTCGCCGAAGCCGCTGTAGAGGAGCACCGGCAGCTCTGGACGGAGCGCGCTCACGCGCGTCGCGAGCTCGAGGCCGGTCCGGCCGGGCATCGTCTGGTCGGTGAGGACGAGGTCGAAGCGCTCGTCGCCGTCGCAGATGCGGTCCTCGGCGCGCAGCGGATCGCCGCAGTGGACGACGTCGAGTCCCCAGCCGCCGAGCAGCTCGGCCATGAACGCGGCGACCATCGCCTCGTCCTCGACGAGCAGGACGCGGCCGGCGAGCTGCGGCGTCTTGGCCGCGAGCGGACGCTCGACCGGCGAGAGCGGCGCCGCGTCGGCCGCCGGCAGGACGACGCGAAAGTGCGTGCCGTGCGGCTCGACCGCATCGACGAGGAGGTGGCCGCCGTGTTCGTGGACGATGCCGTGCACCATCGCGAGCCCCATGCCCGACCCGCGGCCGACCGGCTTGGTGGTGAAGAAGGGCTCGAACATCCGCTCGCGCACGTTGTCGGCGACGCCGCAGCCCGTGTCGGCGACCGAGAGCACGACCCAGCCGCCGCGCAGCGGAGCGCGGCAGGACGCGCAGACGCGCTCGGCGATCGTCTCGCTGCCGAGGCCGATCCTGATCATGCCGGCGCCTGAAATCGCGTCGCGCGCATTGATGCAGAGGTTGAACAGCACCTGCTCGATCTGCACCGAGTCGCCGACCACCGCCGGCGCCGCCGCGTCGAGCGCGGTGTGAAGCTCGACCGAGCTCGGCAGCGTCGAGCGCAGCAGCTGCGCCGACTGGCGCAGCTCGGCGGCGAGCGCGAGCGAGCGGCGTTCGCTGCGCTGGCGGCGCGCGAACGCGAGCATCTGCGAGATGAGGTCGCGCGCGCGCTGCGCCGCGAGGTGCGCCTGGCCGAGCTGGCGCACCAGCTCGCCGGCGCCGAGCCGCTCGGCGCGCTCGCTCGCCAGCACGATGTAGCCGGTGACGCTGGTCAGGATGTTGTTGAAGTCGTGGGCGATGCCGCCGGTCAGCTGGCCGATCGCTTCCATCTTCTGCGCCTGGCGCAGCTGCGTCTCGAGCTCGCTGCGCTGGCTCTCGGCCTGGCGCCGCGCCGTGATGTCGCGCATGTGGCCGACGAAGATGTTGCCGTCGGGAGCGGCGGCGACGCTGATCGCGACCTCGACCGGGAATTCGCTGCCATCGGCGCGCATCGCCGTCGTCTCGACGAGGCGGCCGACGAACGGGCCTTCGCCGCTGTGCGCGAACTTGCGGACGCCGTCGCGGTGTCCCTGGCGAAGCCTCTCGGGGATGATGACGTCGGCCAGCAACAGGCCGAGCACGTCGGCGCGCGTGCGGCCGAAGCAGCGCTCGGCCGCAGCGTTGAACTCGACGATGCGGCCTTCGCCGTCCATGCTGATGATGCAGTCGAACGCCGCCTCGACCGTCGCGCGCAGCCGGGCTTCGCTCCTCTGCAGCTCGCGCTCGCGCTGGCGTCGCTCGGTGATGTCGCGAACGACCGTGAGGACGTGGGGCTCGCCGCGGTAGCGGACCGGGATGACGCGCATGTCGGCCTCGAACGTCGAGCCATCGGGACGCAGCGCGATCGTCTCGGCGCGCGACTCCTCGCCGGCCAGCGCCCGCTCCATGCGCTGGCGCCGCTCGGCGACGTAGCCGGCAGGAAAGGTCTGCGGATAGCCGCCGCGGGCGGCGAGTTGCTCGCGCGTGAAGCCGTACAGCTGCAGGAACGCCGGGTTGGCGTCGACGATGTCGAGGTTGGCGTCGCGCAGCACGAAGGCGTCCGACGACGCCTCGAAGATCGCGCGGTACTGCTCTTCGCGCAGCTTGAGCGCCTCCTCGGCGTTCTTCTTCTCGGTGATGTCGCGGCTCATCGACAGGATGCGCGGCACGCCGCCGATCGAGACCGCCTTCAGCCGCACCTCGTACCACGTCACCGAACGGTCGGGCTTGCGGCCGCGCCATTCGTAGGGCGGGCAGTGTCCCTCGCGGGCGAGCTGCATGTAGCGGCGCGCGTCGGCCTCCGTGTACGGCTCGTGGCGCGAGCACAGGATCGAAAGCGGCGCGCCGATGAAGTCCTCGCGGCGAAATCCGGACGTCTCGCACGCCTTCGCGTTGACGTCGACGAGCGCGCCGGTGTGCCAGTCGTGGATGACGACGCCGTCCTCGATCGACTCGAAGATCGTCCGGTAGCTCTCCTCCGAATGGCGCACCGTCTCGTCGGCGCGCAGGCGCTCGATCTCGGCGGCGGCGCGCACCGCGAAGATCTGCATCACCGACTCGATGCGCTCCAGGCGCGTCAGCGGCGTCCGCGACGAGATCGCGACGAGGCCGAGCGTCTCGCCGCCGAGGTCGTTCAGCGGGTAGCCGGCGTAGCCCTCGATGCCGATCGCGCGCAGCATCGGCTCGTTCGGGAAGAGCTCGCAGATGCGCTCGGGATGGACGCGAAAGCCGTGCTGCAGGACGCCCTCGCACGGACTGCCGGCGAGCTCGTAGCGGTCGATCGCGACCGGCGCGCCGTCCATCTGGATCGCAAGCACGTCCATCGTCGCCGGATCGGCGGCCGAAGGTCGGGCGACGAAGGCGACGTCGACGTGCAGGATCGCCGCCAGAGAGCGGACCAGCTCGGCGAAAACCGTCTCGCCGCGTGCGCTCGAGACGGCGAGCGCAGCGGCCTTGAGGACGCCCTCGGTCGTCGCCCGCTCGAGCTCGGCGGCGATGCGGTTGCCGACGATCTTGAGCACGGCTTCGGCGAGCGCGACGTCGGCGAGCGGATTGCGGTCCATCGCCGCGAGCAGGCCGAGCCGTTCGCCGTGGCTGTCGCACAGCGGGTACGCCGCGTACGAGTCCATGCCCTTGGCGGCGAACAGGCTGCTGGCGCGGAACTCGTCGACGAGGCCGCTCGCGACGAGGCGGAATTCCTTGCCGGTGACCTGCTCGCACGGCGTGCCGGCGAGGGCGTATTCGAACGGCGCGAGCAGGTGGCCGTCGAGGATCGACGCGATCGTGCGCACGCTCGTCCGCGTCTCGTCGGTGAAGACGGCGACGAGCCCGGCGGCGGCGCCGAGGCTGGTCATGACCTCGCGCAGCAGGTCGGCGAAGAGCGCCGGGTCCGAAGGCCGCGCCGCCGCGAGCGCGACGCGATGCAAGGTCCTCGCGTGCGCGTCCCAGCTCGCCGGTCCGGCGGTCGTCATGGCCGCAGTGTAGGCAGCGCTTCGCGGCGATGGAGCGGCCGGGCGCGGTCTTTGCCTTCCTGATTCGGCGTCGATACACGCCGGTTACGTGCCACGTCGCGTCGTCGCTTGCCCCCCTGACCGAGGGGGCGGCAAGATCGTCGGCGCCCACAGGGGCAGCGGCAGCGGCTATCGTCGCGACAGCGAGGAACACCCATGGGACGCATCGAAGCGGCGAGAGAAGCGGTGTTGCAGTGGAGCCGGTCGGTGCTCGCGCTGCGCGGGCGGTCGCTCGACGGCCCGCCGCCCGACGCGTCGGCGCTGCCTGAAGACAGCTTCGCCGAGACCGGCCTCGTGATGACTCCGGCGCAGACCGCCGGCTTCTTCGCCCGCAGCTCGCGGTGGCGCTGCACCGGCTGCGGCAAGGTCCACGTCTTCTCGCACGTCGTTCCCGTCGTCGCGGCATCGCCTTGCGCCTGCGCGAGCATCGAGTTCGAGCCTCGGCTCGAGCCGGATTTCTCGTGGGGGACGGGCCCGCGCCAGATCCAGCTCACCTGAGCCCGCAGGCGGGCGCGCGGCTCGCCGCGCCGGCGCCCATGAAGCTCGTCCGGCGCGCGTTCGCGGCCGTTCACGCCGCGTTCGCGGCAGCGTTCGCTGCGCTCAGCCTCCTGCGGCTCGCCGTCGCCGTCCGAACGCGCTGAACCGCGTGCCGGGAGCCGCCGGAAGCGGCGATCAACCGCCGGTGCCGGATCGGCGTGCGCTCGCGCGTGGCGTTGCCCCGGGCGCCGCCGGCGGCTGCTGCTCGGGCAGCGTCGGATAGAAGTCGCTCGCCGGCGGCGTCGCCTGGACGGGCTTGGCCGGCATCTTCGAGCGTGCCTCGAAGACGAGCATGAGCTCGGCCTCGCGACGCGCCTCCTGCGCCGCGCGCAGCGCCGACCAGCGCTTGTAGAGCCACCAACCGGCGGTCACCAGCAACAGCAGGAAGAGGATGCCAAAGCTCACGTCCGATCTCCTCGTCGCGCCGCAGATTCTCGGCAGCGCTCCGTGTCTGCGCAGCGCCGGCTGTCGGCCTGAACCCACCCTTTGGCGACGAGGGTCGGCGGGCGTGGCGGCTGCCCGCGGCGCGAAGATCGTGCGATGGTCTTGAAAGCGGTGCGCGGGCCGCCAATTTGCCGGCCGAAGGGCCGGCCCCGGCCCGCGGGACCCGAGGAGAAGCGCATGAGGAAATGGATCCTGACCGCCTTGCTGGCCGCCTTCGCGGCGGTCGCGTGGGCGCTGCCGTCGCTGCAGGACGTCGAAGCCGAGGTCCAGGCCGGCCGCTACGCCCAGGCCGAGACGATGATGCGCGAGGTCGTCGACGCCAAGCCGGGCAGCGCCAAGGCGCACTACGTCTATGCCGAGATCCTCGCCCACCAGGGCAAGCTCGCGCTCGCCGCCGAGGAGGCGCAAAAGGCGCGCGTCATCGATCCCGACGTCAAGTTCACCGATCCGGCGAAGTTCCGCTCGTTCGAAGCGCAGCTGCAGTCGCAACGGTCGGCGCCGCGACCGGCGCAGGACGCGCGCCGCTCGCAGGCCGCCGCGCCGGCCGCGCCGGCACCGACGTCGTCGGGCTTGCCGAGCTGGATCTGGCTCGTCGGCCTCGTCGTCGTGGGCGTGTTGCTCTGGCGTGGCTTCAGGCGCAGCCGCAACGCCGCCCTCGGCGGCGGCATGGCAGCTCCGGCACCGGGCTACGGTGCTCCCGGCCAGCCCGGCGTTTCCGGCGGGTACGGTCCTGGTGGCTACGCCCCCGGTGCGGTGCCTCCAGGCTACGCACCGCAGCGCAGCGGCATGCTCGGCACCGGTCTTGCCGCCGCCGGCGGCGTCGCCGCCGGGATGCTCGCGAGCGAGCTGCTGCACCGCCGCTCGGGACAGAACGCCGACGACAGCGGCGCCGGCCCCGGCTACCTCGATTCGCCCGACGGCGGTCGCAGCGCGCTCGAGGACCGTCCGATCGATTTCGGCACCGGCGGCGACTGGGATGATGGCGGCGGCGGCGACGTCGGTGGCGGCGACGGCGGCGGCGGCTGGGACTGACCGCGCCGTCGCTCAGTCCGCGGCCGCCGGCCGCAGCATGCCGCGCCGCTCGATGAACGCGACGACCTCGGCGAGGCCGTCGCGGGTCTTCAGGTTCGTCATCACGAACGGCTTCGTGCCGCGCATGCGCAGCGTGTCGGCGCGCATGACGTCGAGGCTGGCGCCGACGTGCGGAGCGAGGTCGGTCTTGTTGATGACGAAGAGGTCGCTCTTCGTGATCCCCGGGCCGCCCTTGCGCGGAATCTTCTCGCCCGCAGCGACGTCGATGACGTAGATCGTCAGGTCCGACAGCTCGGGGCTGAACGTCGCCGCGAGGTTGTCGCCGCCGCTCTCGACGAAGACGATGTCGGCGTCCGGAAACCTGGCGAGCATGCGATCGATCGCCTCGAGGTTGATCGACGCGTCCTCGCGGATCGCTGTGTGCGGGCAGCCACCGGTCTCGACGCCCACGATGCGCTCCGGCTCGAGCGCGCCGGCGACGGTGAGCAGCCGCTGGTCCTCCTTGGTGTAGATGTCGTTGGTGACGACGACGAGGTCGTAGCGGTCGCGCATCGCCTTGCAGAGCATCTCGACGAGCGTCGTCTTGCCCGATCCGACCGGCCCGCCGACGCCGACCCGCAGCGGTGGCAACTCGCGGGTTCGGCGCGGGATGTGGTGCAGCGTGTTCATCGGCATCGGATCAGGAACGGAAGAGGCGCGAATACTGCTCCTCGTGGCGCGACGACAGGATCGCGAGCATCGGCGCGAACGCCTGCATGTCGCTCGTCGCCATCGCGAGGGCGCGATCGACCGTCGCGGGAATCGCCGCCGACAGCGCGGCGAGCACGCGCTGCGCCGCCGCCTGGCCGAGCGGCACCGCCTTCAGCACCGCCTGGGTCGCGTTTTCGGCCCAGCCCGCGGCGAAGGCCGCGAGCACGGCGCGAGGCGGCGCGGCGCTGTCGGCGGCGGCGAGCGCGAACGCGACCGGCCACGTCGGCGCCGGAGCGAGCGCTTCGAGGACCGCGACGCGCTCGTCGCCGCCATCGCGCTGGCGCAGCCACTGCGCCAGCGAGCGCCCCATCTGCTCGGCCTGCCGGCGCAGCTCGCTCGTCTCACGCGTCGTCGCGAACCAGGCGTTCCACGTCGTCACCGCCGCGTGGTCGCCACGGCGCCACGCGGCGAGCGCACGGGCAGCGAGCGGCAGGTCGCTGCGGCCGATGCCGAGCGCGAGCTGGTCGGCGAGCCACGCCCGCGCACTTGCCTCGTCGCCGACCCACCCGGCGTCGACCGCCGACTCGATCCCTTCCGAATAGCTGAAGCCGCCGACGGGAAGGCTCGGCGACGCGAGGCGGATCAGCTGCAGCAGCGTCGTCGTCGCCAGCGGCGCCTCGGCGCGCTCGCGCACGCCGCCGCGCCTGCGCCCCGTCGTGGCGGGCGACGCGCGCTGCGCGCGCCGAAGCGAGGTCGGCGTCACGGATGCTCGGGACGGTGGCCGTCGTCGCCGTGCCCGTGCGCGCGATCGTCGCGGTGACCGTGATCGTGCCCGTGCCCGTGCCCGTGGCCGTGCGCATGCGCATGGTCGCCGTCGTGCGGATGATCGTGCCCGTGCCCGTGCCCGTGCTCGTGCCCCCGACCGTCCGCACGCGACGCGTGCGCGTGGCCTGATCCTGCGTCGTACGCGCCGCCTTCGGGCTCGAACGCAGCGCTCGTCTCCGCGACCTCGAGCCCCAGCCGGCGCAGCAGCTCGGCGAGCACGTGGTCGGGTTCGAGGACGACGCGGTCGTCGCGCAGCTCGAGCGCGACGTGGCGGTTGCCGAGGTGGTAGGCGGCACGCGAGAGGTCAAGGGCGGGCGCCTGCGACGTCGCCCGCGCCGTCGCGACGAGCACCGGCTGCGCCAGCGCCTGGACGACGACGAGCGAGCCGTCCTCGGCGACGAGCACGTCGCCGCCGCGGACGATCGTGCCGCGCGGCAGGAAGACGCCGATCGTGCGGCCGCCGGAATCGACCGCTTCGAACCGGCTCTTCCGGCGCGTGTCCCAGTCGAGCGCGACGGTCGCAGCGCGGCGCAGCAGCACCTGCGCGAGCCCGCGCCCGCCTGCGATCAGCTTGCTCGCGACCAGGGTCGGCATCGCGTTCAGAACAGGAAGTAGCGCTGCGCCATCGGCAGCACCTTGGCCGGCTCGCACGTCAGCAGCAGACCGTCGGCGCGCACCTCGTAGGTCTGCGCGTCGACGTCGATCCGCGGCGTCGCGCCGTTCAGCGCCATGTCGCGCTTGCCGATCGAGCGCGTCGCGCGCACCGCGCTCAGGCGCTTGGCGAGGCCGAGCCGCTCGCCGATGCCGGCGGCGAGCGCCGCCTGCGAGACGAACGTCACCGACCCGAGCGCGCGCGCCGCGCCGTAGCCGCCGAACATCGTGCGCGCGTGCACCGGCTGCGGCGTCGGGATCGACGCGCTCGGATCGCCCATCGCCGCCATCGCGATCGTCCCGCCCTTGATCACGAGCGACGGCTTGACGCCGAAGAACGCCGGCTTCCAGAGCACGAGGTCGGCGAGCTTGCCCGGCTCGACCGAGCCGACCTCGTGCGCGATGCCCTGCGCGATCGCCGGGTTGATCGTGTACTTGGCGACGTAGCGGCGGACGCGGAAGTTGTCGTTGCGCACGTCGCGCGCGCACGCCGCGACGGCGACGTCCTTTTCGGGAGCGAGCCAGCCGCGCTGCGCCTTCATCTTGTCGGCGGTCTGCCACGTGCGCACGATCACCTCGGCGACGCGGCCCATCGCCTGGCTGTCGCTCGACATCATCGAAAAGACGCCGAGGTCGTGCAGCACGTCCTCGGCGGCGATCGTCTCCTTGCGGATCCGGCTCTCGGCGAACGCGAGGTCCTCGGCGATCGACGGGTCGAGGTGGTGGCAGACCATCAGCATGTCGAGGTGCTCGTCGACGGTGTTGACGGTGTAGGGCATCGTCGGGTTGGTCGACGACGGCAGCACGTTCGCCAGGCCCGAGAGCTTGATGATGTCGGGCGCGTGCCCGCCGCCGGCGCCTTCGGTGTGGAAGGTCGCGATCGTGCGGCCCTTGAACGCCGCGGCGGTGTCCTCGACGAAGCCGGATTCGTTGAGCGTGTCGGTGTGGATCGTCACCTGCACGTCGTGGCGGTCGGCGACGGCCAGGCAATTGTCGATCGCCGCCGGCGTCGTCCCCCAGTCCTCGTGCAGCTTCAGGCCGCACGCGCCGGCTTCGACCTGTTCGTCGAGGGCAGCCGGCAGGCTCGCGTTGCCCTTGCCCATGAAGCCGAGGTTCATCGGGAACGCCTCGGCCGCCTTCAGCATCGACGCGATGTGCCACGGCCCCGGCGTGCACGTCGTCGCGAAGGTCCCCGTCGCCGGTCCGGTGCCGCCGCCGAGCATCGTCGTCACGCCGCTCGCGAGCGCGGCCTCGATCTGCTGCGGGCAGATGAAGTGGATGTGCGAGTCGACGCCGCCGGCGGTGACGATCATGCCTTCGCCGGCGACGATTTCGGTGCCGGCGCCGACGACGATGTCGACTCCGGGCTGCACGTCGGGGTTGCCGGCCTTGCCGAGCGCGGCGATGCGGCCGTCCTTGATCGCGACGTCGGCCTTGACGATTCCCCAGTGGTCGATGACGAGCGCGTTGGTGATGACGGTGTCGGCAACCTCGGCGGCGATGCGCTGGCTCTGGCCCATGCCGTCGCGGATCGTCTTGCCGCCGCCGAACTTGATCTCCTCGCCGTAGCCGCCGGCGCGCAGGGTGTAGTCGTCCTCGACCTCGACGACGAGGCCGGTGTCGGCGAGCCGGACGCGGTCGCCGATCGTCGGTCCGTACATCTCGGCGTACGCGCGCCGTGCGATCGTCGCCAAGCTAGAGGACTCCCTGGACGAGGCCGCGAAAGCCGTAGACGCGGCGCGCGCCGGCGAACTCGACGAGCTCGACGGTGCGCTGCTGCCCGGGCTCGAAGCGCACCGCCGTCCCCGACGCGATCGCCAGCCGCATGCCGCGCGCCGCGGCACGATCGAAGGCGAGCGCGGCGTTGGTCTCGGCGAAGTGGTAGTGCGAGCCGACCTGGATCGGCCGGTCGCCGGTGTTCTGCACCGTGAGCGTGATCGTGCGCCGCCCGCGGTGGAGGACATGGTCGCCGGCGGCGACGAGCAGCTCGCCCGGGATCATCGCCGGCCGCGGACGAGCCAGGCGAACGCCGCGGTCAGCGCGAACACGGCGAAGACGCCCCAGCCGTCGCCGGCGTGCCAGTGCGGCGTCGTTGCGGCAGCGAGATGCGCGGAGGCGGGCGGGGCGAGCGTCGCGACGATCGTCGCGGCGAGGACGGGCGCGGACCGGCGGTGCATGCGTGCTCCTTGTTCAGGCGATCGGCTGGTGCACGGTCACCAGCTTGGT
>Ga0068858_100004349_pt1 | contig 13898 bp, 10 predicted proteins | sample KBSSwiS12_FD_66589 | JGI IMG/M metagenome (GOLD analysis project Ga0068858, IMG submission 66589) | Switchgrass rhizosphere microbial communities from Kellogg Biological Station, Michigan, USA - KBS Switchgrass S1-2 | ecosystem: Host-associated > Plants > Roots > Rhizosphere > Soil ... | reverse complement strand
GCGCTGGCCTATTAGGTTGATCTCGCGAAAATTGCCATCGAAGCTGGGGCCTTGGCGGAAGGCTACCGGGGGCTTTGCGGCGACGACGTTGGTGGGTGGGAGGACTTCTTCAACGTCGGTCGTCGCCACTTGCATGCGGAGGAAACCGGCGTCTACTTCTAGCAAACCGTTCGAGAGGATGCGGCGGACGGTGGCGGGTTGCCGGATGTTTTTGAGGCGGACGCGGGCGCCTTCGGTGAGTTTCGGGCGTGGCGCAGGAGTGGGGGCGGACACGTCGATGGCGGATTCTACGGCTTCCTGAAATTCGCGGCGGGTTTTGGCGATTTTGACGCGGGCTTTCTGGCTGAGATCGCCGATGGTTTCCTGCGCCTGCTTCTCGAATTGCGCGGAGAGATCGGAGGCGCGCTGCTCCAGCTCGCGAATTTTCGCGGCGTATCTCTTTTCCCAGGTTTGTTCTAGGGACTGCTCGCGGGCGACTAGGGTGCGTTCGCGTTCGGCCACGGCGCGTTGCTCGGTGTCGAGCGCGTCGAGGCGTTGATGCATCTGGTTCAGGAAGTGGGCGATGTCGCGCTCGGTTGTTGTCATGCGGGCGCGGGCGTCTTGAATGAGTGCGGGGTCGAGGCCGAGGCGGCTGGCGATGTCGAGGCCCGCGGATTTTCCGGGTGCGCCTAGACGCAGAATATACGTGGGTTCTAGCGTAGCGTCGTCGAAGCCCATGGAGCCGTTGCGGACACCGGCGGTCGAGGCTCCGTAGAGCTTGAGCGCTAACAGGTGGGTGGAGGCTACGGTGAAGGCTCCGCGGGCGCGGAAGGCGTCGAGCACGGCTACGCCTAGTGCGCCGCCTTCTTCGGGATCGGTGGCGCGGCCTAATTCGTCGATCAGGACTAGCGAGTCTGGCGTGGCGTTTTCTAACATCGAGCGGATGGACACGATGTGGGCGGAGAAGGTGCTGAGGCTCTCCTGAATAGATTGATGATCGCCGATGTCGGCTAGGACTTCGTCGAATAATGGGAACTCGGCTTCGGCGGCAGGGACGGGGAGGCCGGCGTGGGCCATCAGCGCTAGGAGACCGGCGGTTTTCAAAGTCACGGTCTTGCCGCCGGTATTGGGGCCGCTGATTAGAAGGGTGCGCTGTTCGTGGTCTAGATCGAAGGTGATGGGCACTACGGCTTTTTGCTGTTTGCGCAGGATGTCTTCTAGCAAGGGGTGGCGGGCTTCGCGCAGGATTAGGCGGCGGGTGTCGTCAGGGCTGATGCTCGGGACTACGCAGTTGAAGGTCTGGGCGAATTCGGCTTTGGCGAAGATTAGTTCGAGGCGCGCTAGGGCTTTCGTCGTGGACGCTATCGCGGGGGCGTGGGTGCGGAGGCGCGCGGTGAACTCGCGCAGGATGCGGTGGACTTCGCGGGCTTCTTCCTCCGTCAGGCGCACGAGTTCGTTGTTGAGTTCGATGGTTTCGAGCGGTTCGACGAAGAGGGTGTGGCCGCTGCCGCTGGCTCCGTGGATGACACCATCGACGCGACGCTCGCGGCCGGTGACTACAGGGACTACGAAGCGGTCGTTGCGGATGGTGACGAAGTCTTCTTGCAGGGTGCCGTCGGCTTGATGGGCGCGGAGGAAGCGTTCTAGCGAGTGTTGGATGGACTGGCGCTGCTTTTCGATATCGCGGCGGAGGCGGCCTAGGGCTACGCTGGCGTGGTCGGCTAGCAGGCCGCCGGGGAGGATCTTGCCGCTGAGTTCGTGGGCTAGTTCCCGTAAGTCGGCGATGGCGGCGCCGTGGGCGGAGAGACGGGGGAAGCGCTGGCCGGCGGACACTAGAACTCCGCGGGCTTCTGCCGCTAGGTCTAGGAGGCGGGTGAGTTCATAGATTTCCTGGGCGTCGAGCGTTGCGCCTTCGATGCGTAGGCGGGCTACGGCGCTGGCGGGGTCGGCGATGTCGCCGAAGTTGATGCGGATGGCCGCGCCTCGCGAGGCGGTTTGGGGTTGAGAGGCGGCGCGGAGGTAGTCGATCCCTTCGGCGGTTTCGGCTAGCGCGGTTTCGATGGAGGGGCGATCACTGGAAGGCCCTACTTTTTCTAGTTCGCCGCGGCCTAGCGCGCTGCGTACGTAGCGGCCCAGCAGCGCTCGTAGGGACTCAAACTCGAGAACGGGTTCTGAGTTCATTCGCGTAGGCTCGTTCGACTGCTTCTATTGTGCCGGAGGTGACTTTGTAATCGCGCAGACGGGAACACGGGACCCACTCGACGCGGCTGACGTCGTCGCCCGGGATGGGGGTGCCGCCGATTACTTTGCAGACGTAGTCGACTAAGACATAGTGGTATTCGGCGCGGCCTGCGGTGTCGCGCATGATGCGTTCGAAGATGTCGAAGCGGTAGAGGATTTCTACTATCAGTCCGGTCTCTTCTAATACTTCGCGGCGGAGGGCGTCTTCTAGTAGCTCGCCGGTTTCGAGCAGGCCGCCGGGGATGGACCACCAGCCTTTCAGCGGCTCTCCTGCGCGTTCGACCAGGAGCGTTGAATCGCCATCGAATATGATCGCCCCAACGCCTAGCAGCGGGTGTTCTGGGTATTGGCGGCTAATAAGGTAACGCTCCCTTGACGCCTAGACGCACGCGATAGACCGAGGTGCGCGCGGTGATGTAGAGGGTTTCCATGTCGGGATCACCGAACGCCAGATTCGACGGGGTCTCTCCGATAGGGACTTCGCCTAACAGCTTTGCTGGGGCGTTGTTCGAGAGCGCGTAGACGTACACCTTGTCGGCGGCCACGTACAAGTTTCCTTTTTCATCGGTGCGCAGGCCGTCGGGCACGCCGGGGATTCTGTCGACTACGATGCGTTCCTTGGACGCGATGCCTTTGCCGTCGAGATCGTAGGCGCGGACGCTGCGATCGTCGGAATCGGAAACATATAGGGTACGGCCGTTGGGGGAAAGGGTGATGCCGTTGGGGCGGGTCTTCCATTTCGCGATCGCTTCCAATTCGCCCTTCGGCGTGATGTGATAGACGCCGTAGAAATCCAACTCGCGGGTGTCTTGCTGGGCGCCGAAGGCGGGGTCTGTGAAATACACGTGACCATCGCGGCGTACTACAACGTCGTTGGGGGCGTTGAAGCGCTTGCCTTCGAAGCGTGACGCCAAGATCTCGATCTTTCCGTTCTTCAGAGTGCGGGTTATCCGGCGCTCGCGGAATTCGCAGGTGTAGAGGCGGCCCTCCATGTCATACGCGTTGCCGATGGCGCCGCCGGCGCGTTCGGCGAAAACGGTATCGCCGGAGCCGGGAGTGAGCTTGCGGAGTTTGTCCACTACGGTGTCGCTGAATAACAGGTACCCATCGTAGGACCACACGGGGCCTTCGGCAAAATGCAGATCCTTGACTACGCGCTGGACTTCCATGTGGCTGAAGTCCTGGGCGAAGGCGGCGGCGGCGAACAATAGAGCGAAGAGAACTCTCACCTATCTAAAAACTATAGCGGACGGTGAGTGAGGCATAGGAATTGCGGTGGTATTGGCCGAGGAAATCTGTCATGTCGCCGCGGATCCAGGCTAGGCCGGGAGTGACGCGCCAGTGTTGGCCGACGGCTTGCGAGTATTCGGCGCGGAGAAAAGAACCGGCTGCGCGTACGGCGGTTTCTACGGTCAGGCTGCGGTTGACGTCGATGGTGAGGGTGGCGTGGCCTACGAAGGATTTCGCGAAGCCGAGGTCGGGGGAGAAGCTTAGGGGATTGGGCGCTCCGGAGGTGATGGATTCGCCAGCGTAGCCGCCTACTAGCGACCATTCTTTTACTTGGCGCTCGACTTGAATTACGTAGAGGACGTAGTCTTGCGCGCCCGGGGTGGTGGAGGTGAAGTAGCCGGCTTCGGCCTTGACGGTGAGCCAGGGGAGTGGGATTGCGGCATCGCCTCCATACATGCGCATGCTGGGGTAGAAGCGTTGGGCGGCAGCGGTTAGGGTTGCGGGGTTGAAGGCGGCGTTGAATAGGGGCAGGTTGTTGAAGCCGTCGAAGTAGGAGAGTGAGTATTCGTAGCGCGAGGCTACGTGATTCCAGCGGAGTCCGAACTGGCTACGTCCGGGGTAGCGCGCGCCTGCGTCGACGATGGTGACGCCGTTGAGGGCGGGCGGCAACGCAGTCCAGCGTTGATCCAGTAATGGCGTGCGGCTGGGGGTGAACCATGGCTGCCAGATGGCGTCTAGGGAGTCGGTGGCGTTGGCGATGGTTACGCGGGCGGCGGGCACGGCTAGAAAATCGCTGTCAACTACGCTGCTTAGGTAGTCTTTCGGGGCGAAGCGGTCGGTGGGGGTGAGGATGTCGGTCTTGCCCCAGCGGATGATTTGGCGGCCGATTTGGGCGGTAACTTTGCCTTTGTGAAGGGTGGCGCTGAATTCGCGGAGGGAGAGGGCGGGACGCTGGATGGTGCGGTCGTCTAGATCGAGGCGGGCTTCGCGGTCTACTTGTTTGTGGGTGTCGGCGCGTGCGTCCAAGGAGCCGTTTAGTTTTAGCCAGGGCGTTAGTTTGTAGGATGCTTCCCAGCGGATGGCGGCTTGATCGACGGCTTGGGCGCTGTCGTTGGGGGCTTTTTGGGGATAGAAGAGTGCCTGGTTTTCGATGAAGCCGCGCTGTTCGAAATTTTGCGCAAGGAAGGCTAGCACAAGTAGGGCGGTCATGGTCCTCGCCGCAGGGCGTCTAGCGTGAAGTCGTCGTCTTTCATCGGGAGGTTGTATTCGAGCTTGTCGTATTTGAGGGTGGTGCGGCTGTTGCGGGTTACGTCGTTTACTTCGATGGTGCGGGCGGTCCAGATGTTTTTGGCTAGCTCGAAATCGCGATAGTCGATGACGCGGACTAGACCCTTTTTGTTATAGGATTCCACTTTTACGATGGTGTAGTTGTCTTTCTTGATCCATAGATAGCCGTATGTGTATTGCGAGGACTTGCGCGGTTTGGATTCCAGCTTCCAGGTGTCTTTTTCATCACCCAAAAGTTTGTAGTCGAACTGCGCTACGTCGCGTTCTTCGAGGTCTTCGAAGCTGAAGTCGGTGCCGAAGAAGCGGGTGGAGCGGTCTTGCAGGGCGATGCGTTGTTCGCGCCCGATGTTGGGACGCCACAGCCATTGATCGCTGGCGCGATCGGTGTGGTTCACGATCAGGAGTCCGACGCCTTTCACTTCGGCGGGGACGGTGAAGCGGAGCATGCCTCTGCTGTTGCCGAAGACTCCGAGGCGGTCGAACACCCAGCGTTTGGTGGCGATGCGGCTGCCGCTGCCGATTACTTCTAGAGTTCCTTCGTAGTGCTGGGATTCGGAGCGGGAACGGCGCTGCGCTTCCTCCATGATTTGGCGCGGGTCTTGGGCGGCGGCAAAAGGCGCCAGGAGCAGGACTGCGGCTAGGAGCTTACTCATATTCGAGAGCCTCGACTAGGGAGCCGCGGACGGCGCTTTCGGCGGGTCCTAGGGCGGCTAAGAACGCCGCGCCTAGGATCACGGGGGCTAACGCAAGGGCGGTCGCGAATGGGTACGAATAGCCGATGTCGATGCCGACTAAGTCGCGGCGGGAGATTTCGATGGCGTAGTAGAGTTCGGCGGCGCCGAGGAGTAGGCCGAGAGCAAGTCCGATGACGCCGATGGCGGCGGCTTCCATCCATACGGTGTGGCGGATTTGCTGGCGCAGGCCGCCTACGGCTTGAAGGACGCCGAGTTCGCGGCGGCGGTCGGTGATGGAAACTGTTAGGGCGTTGACGATGCCTAAGACGGCGACCAGGACGGCCACGGCGATTTGTACGTACGTTAGGCCGAACCATTGGTCGGTTAGGCGGGTTACGTAATCGCGCACGTCTTTGTTGGTGAGTACGAAAAGGCGCTGCTGTTTTCCGAAGGCGTCTAAGACGCGCTGGCGGACTTCTGGGGAGCTCGCGCCGGGTGCTAAATAGAGACGGAAGACGTTGACGGAATCGTCATGCCAGGCGTGGATGTAGGCGTCGCGCGAGATTAGCAGGCTGCCTTGTTGATCGGAAAAGTCTCGTACGATTCCGGCGATGGGTAGACGCAGAGTGCCGCCGGGGGCGGGGATTTCTAGGGTCTCGCCTAGTTTGCCGCCGTGGAGGCGCACGAAGTTTTCGGACGCTAAGACAGCTTCGCCGCGTTCGGTGCGGCGGTACATGTCTGACTGGTCGCCTTCGACTGGTGGGAGTTTCGCGCGGCGCTCGACGGAGGCTACGTCTAGGGCTACTAGCATGACGGGGCCTCCTTTTACTGTTACGCGGACGCTGCGGACTAACTGCACTTCACTCACCCCTGGAATCCGGCGCAGGCCGTCGCCTAGTGATGCGGGGAAGACGAAATTTCGCGCGGTGAGATTTTGGGCGGTGGTGACGAAGAGGTCGGGGTTGAGGGCGATGCGCATCCAGTCGGAGAGCGAATTGTAGCTGGAGCGGGCTAGGCCGCCTAGGGCGATGACGAGCGCGAGTGACAGCATGAGCGCGGCTACGGTGCCGGAGGTGCGGCGGGGGCCTTGGATCAGGCTGTCGGCGGCTAGGGTTCCTTCTACTGGGCGCACCCAGGCTAGGACGGGGCGGAGGACGCGGGAGAGCCACAGGGTCAGGCTGGGGGCTAGCAGCACGGCTGTTAGTCCGCTGAGCAGGAAGCCTGCGTAGAAGATTACCGTGTTGCGGCTGAAGAGCAGGGCGATCACGGAGGCGGCGGCACACGCGAGAGCAGTCCAGCGGCGGATGCGGCTCTCTCCTTCGCCCAAGGCTTGGTTGCGGCCTTTCTGCAAAGCTTTCACGGGATCGACGGAGGCTGCGGCGCGGGCGGGAATTACGGCGGCGAAGAGGCTGGTGACGATGCCCATCGCTAGCGCGCCGCCTAGAAGCACGGGATCGAGATCGAGGCCGTCGGCGCGCTGGGCGACTCCATAGACGTCGGTGAGGATGCCGCCGATGTATCCGGCCATGGCTTGCGCTAGGGCGATGCCGAAGAGCACTCCGAGGGCCGAGCCGAAGGTTCCGGCGATCAGGCTTTCTACTAGGAACAGAGTCCGGATTTGGGAACGTGTGGCGCCGAGGGCGCGCAGGATTCCGATTTCGGAGCGGCGCTGAGTGACGGCGATGGCGAAAGTGTTGTAGATGATGAACATTCCTATGAAGAGCGCGAAGATGCTGGTGATGTTGGAGGCCAGCGAATAGATGCGCGAGGTTTGTTCGAACTGTTCGCCTCGGGAACTGGGGGGATCTACTTCGTAGCCGGGGCCAAGGAGGGCGCGGAGTTTCGTGGTGCCTTGGGCTAGGGTCACGTTGTCTTGGAGCGCTAGGTCGATGCGATCGAACTTGCGTCCGCGGCCGAAGAATTTTTGGGCGGCATAGATGTCCATGATGGCGAGATCGCCACCGAAGGCGCTGGCGAGGCCACCGGGCTTCATGATGCCGCGGACGGTGAAGACCAGATCGCCTTGCATGGTACGCATGGGCATGCGGCCGTTGATTGCCAAGCCATTTTTTTCGGCGAAGGTTTTGGTGACGATCAGGGAGTCGGCTTGGGCTAGGAACACCAGAGGGTCGTCGATGGCTTCGTCGGTGCCTTCTAAATCGTATGTGCGGAGACTGCGGTCGCCTAGCATGTCGACGCCGAGGATCAAGAGGTTGCCTCTGCCTGTGGAGACTGTGGCTTCGATCACGGGCGCGGCGGCGCGCACTTCGGGGAGGCTTTGGACTTTTTCCAGGACCGCTTCTTCGAAGCCGGGTTCGCCGGCGGTGACTTGGAGTTGGGTGGTCCCGGCGACGCGGTCGATGGTTTCGCGGAAGGCAGCGGACACGCTTTGATTCGCGGTGTGCATGCCGACGAAGACGCCGACTCCGAGGACGATTCCGGCGGTGGTGAGCAGCCAGCGCAGCAGGTGTTTGCGGGCGTAGGGCCAACTGATGAGACGCAGGAGCCTCATGGTTGCGTCACTTCTTGGCGGACGTCGGCAACGATGTGGCCGTCGCGGAGGCTGATGGTGCGCGGGCAGCTTTCGGCTACGGCGTGGTCATGGGTGACGATTAAGACCGTGGCGCCTAGGCGGTCGTGGAGGCCGTGCATCAGCTTTAGAATTTCTGCGCCTGTGTGAGTGTCGAGGTTGCCGGTGGGCTCGTCGGCTAACAAGATGGGCGGGAAGATGCTGAGGGCGCGGGCGATGGCTACGCGCTGACGCTCGCCGCCGGAAAGTTCGTCGGGCAGATGATCGAGGCGGGCGGTTAGCTGGACAAGTTGGAGTAATTCCCGTGCTCGATCGTCGATCTTTTTGCGCGGCCAGCCACGGAGGTGCAGCGGCAGAGACACGTTTTCGAGGCAGGAGAGCGTGGGCAGGAGATTGAAGAACTGGAAAATGAAACCAATTTTGTCGCGGCGGACGCGGGTTAGGCCGTCGTCGGTGAGCGTCGATAGGGTCTCGCCGTCGATTTCGATTTCACCTTCGCTGGGGCGGTCGAGTCCGCCGATTAGGTTCAGCAGGGTCGATTTGCCGGAGCCGGAGGGGCCGACGATGGATACCATTTCGCCGCGGGCGATCGAGAGGTCCAGGCGCTCGAGGGCGGTTACTTTGCGCTTGCCTGCAAATTGTTTGGAGACGCCGCGGAGGTGGATCACGCTACTTCTATGATGACGCAACGACAAGAGGGACAGTATACTCAGTCCCCAGAAATACATTGGGGACTGAGTATACTGTCCCTCTTGTAGAATGGGAACTCGCATGCGGATTGGGGTGGACGCGGGGGGGACTTTCACGGATTTCGTGGTGTTGCACGATGACGGGCGCATGGAGACCTTCAAGCTGCGGTCTAGCCCGCGGGAGCCGGCTAAAGTGATTCTAGAGGGGCTGGGGCGGGCGGGTGCTGCCGAGGTGGTGCATGGTTCTACGGTCGCGACTAATGCGCTGCTGGAACGAAAAGGGGCGCGGACGGCGTTCGTCACTACGGCGGGCTTTGAGGATCTGCTGGAGATTGGGCGGCAGAATCGTGCGGAATTGTACAACTTGACGCCTGGGCCGCGGCGATTATTGGCGGATCGGGATCTGTGTTTTGGGGTGCGGGAGCGGACCTACGCTGATGGAACCGTCGCGGTTCGTGCATCCATCGCGGGGTTAGGCGGGAAGCTGCGGCAGGCGCGGGTGAAGGCGGTGGCGATTTGTTTTCTGCACTCGTACCGTAATCCGGCGAATGAGCGGGCGGTGGCTAAGGCGTTGAGTGAGGGCGATTGGTATTTGTGTACTTCGCATGAGATTAGTCCGGAGTTTCGGGAGTACGAGCGAGGTTCGACTACCTTCATCAACGCTTATGTCGGGCCGTTGATGGAAACGTATCTGAAAGAGTTGTCGCGGGCGCGGCGCTACCGCATCGCGATTATGCAGTCGAATGGCGGGTTTCTTTCGGCGGAGCAGGCTGCCAAACACGCGGTGCGGACGGTGCTCTCGGGGCCGGCAGGCGGAGTGGTGGGGGCGCTCGAGACGGCTCGGCACAGCGGTTACCGGCGTGTTTTGGGCTTCGACATGGGGGGGACTTCCACCGATGTCAGTCTGGCGGACGGGGCTCCTCGGGAGAGTACGGAGTCGATGGTGGCGGGGTTTCCGATTCGTGTGCCGATGCTGGATATCCACACTGTGGGGGCGGGTGGTGGGTCCATTGCGCGCGTGGATGCGGGAGGGTTGCTGCGGGTGGGGCCGGAGAGTGCGGGGGCGGATCCGGGGCCGGCTTGTTACGGAGTGGGAACGGACGCGACTGTGACTGACGCGCATGTGGTGCTGGGTCGCATCAGTGCGGCGCAGTTGCTGGGCGGGGCGATGTCGATCGACGTGGAACGCGCGGGGGCGGCTGTCGATCGCGTTGCTCGCAAGATGAAGCTGGACCGCATCGCGGCGGCGGCCGGCATTTTGCGCGTGGCTGACGCCAATATGGAGCGGGCGATTCGTGTGGTCTCGGTCGAGCGCGGGTACGATCCTCACGATTTTGCCCTAGTGGCGTTTGGGGGTTCGGGCGGGCTGCACGCTTGCGAGATCGCGCGAGAGTTGGGGATTGAGACCGTGATTGTTCCCGAGTATGCGGGGGCGCTGTCCGCGTTGGGGATGTTGATGGCGGATGCGGTGCGTGATTACGCCGCGGGGGTGTTGGGGCGCGGGGATATCGAAAAACAGTTCGATGTGCTGGAGCGGCGGGCGCGGCGGGAATCGCCGGCGGCTGAGATTGAGCGCTCGGCCGATCTGCGGTATCGCGGTCAGAGTTACGAGTTGAACGTACCTTGGCCGGGGGCAGAGCGCGCTTTTCATCGCGAACATGCGCGGATTTACGGTTATGCTACGCCGGATCGGGAGATCGAAGTGGTCACGATTCGCGTGCGGGCGCGGCAGAGGGTGGTGAAGCCGAAACTCACGCGGGGACCGTTTCGCAAGGGGCGGGCGGAGACTCGGCGGGTGTGGGTCGAGGGCACTTGGCGCACGATTCCGGCGCTGCCTCGCGCTCAGGTGGCCTCGCGGCGGGTGGCTGGGCCGGCGTTGATCCTCGACTACGGGTCCACTACTTTGGTGCCGCGCGGGTGGTGGTATCGAAACGACCGCTCCGGAAATCTTATAATCAGCGCATGATCGAACTCGGCGTCGAGCCTAAGCGGAAGTCCATTGTGATCGCCGAAGATGAGCCTGCGCACTATCTGATCCTGGGCGATTTCGGAGGACGCGCGACGGAGCCGCTGGCGGTTGATCGCGACAACTTCGACGCCGTCATGCAAAAGCTGCAAGTCAGCTTGGCAGGCGTTGCGTTCCGCGAGCTGGATGATTTTCATCCGGACAGTCTGTATCGCAATCTGAATTTATTTCGCGAGTTTGATGCTGCGCCACGGGCTGAACAAGCGAAGACGGACGCTCCAAAGGCGGATATCGGCGAGTTGCTGCGGCCCTCCAGTCTGCTGGAACAGATCACCGAGGGCGGCGATCCGTTTGAGCGCTATCTACGCGAGCTGGCTCGCGCCGGTGCGGCGGCGCCGGATGCGTCCGATCCGCAGCGCGAGGCTGCGCTCGGCGAACGCATGCGGGGGCTGCTGCACCATCCGCGGTTTCAGGCGGTGGAAGCTTCCTGGCGCGGGCTTGACTTCGTGATACGGGGAGACGCGGACGACAGTGCGCGTTTTCGCATCGCACACTTTACGAAGGAGGAGGCCGCACGGGATTTGCTGGAGGCCAAGAGCCTGGGCGAGACTCGCATGTTTGCGCTGCTCAACGCGCGGAAATGGCGCGCGGTGATCGGGCTCTACCCGTTTGGCTCGGACGCTGCCGATATCGAATTCCTGGGGCGCGTCGCGCTGCTGGCGGCGCACATCGGCGCGCCTTTCATCGCGGAAGGGTCGGCCGGCATGGGGGATCACTGGGAGGAATTGCGTTCTATCCCGGAGGCGTCTTACTTGGGATTGGCGCTGCCGCGATTCCTGTTGCGCTTGCCTTATGGAGCGCGCACCAGTTCGATCGAATCGTTTCCGTTTGAGGAGATGCCGGGTGCGCCGGTGCACTCCGACTACTTATGGGGAAATCCGGCGCTGGCTTTTCTCACGCTACTGACCGCGGGCGGGGCGCTCAATATCGAAGGACTGCCGCTGCATACTTATCAGCACGACGGGGAGTGGCACATGACTCCGTGCGCTGAAGTCTGGATGAAGGAGACGCAGGTGCTGGCGCTGATCGATATGGGGCTGATGCCGCTGGTGTCGTTTCGCGATAGCGACCGGGTGCGGCTGGCCGGGTTTCGGGCGATCAACGGGGAGGAACTGGCGTTGGGGTAGGTCCGCTTGCTGCGCGCGCGGTTCTGTGTGTGTGGGGGGGACGGAACAAGCGGCGGCACGGAACCGCGAGCGAGTCGGCTGCGACCAATCTACACGTTGCTGGCGGCGCGGGCGGTGGGAACTTTTAGCTGGGCTTCTTCCAGGCGCTTGGCTTCCTGCCAGGTGAAGATCATGCGGTGGACTACCGTGAGGTTGCCTAGCACCGCGATCACCCATAGCACGGGGGCCATGTGGTCGAATAGAGCGCCGATGATTACCAGCACCACGCGCTCGGGGCGCTCCATGAAACCTACTTTGCACATGGGGATGGAATTTTCGGCGCGTGCGCGGGTGTAGCTGATCATTACGGACGCGGCCATGGCTACCGCCGTCAGCACTACGTAAAACGGGCGGTTGATGGAACCGTACCAGACCAGCAAACCTACTAGCAGGGCGCAATCGGAGTAGCGGTCGAGAACGGAATCGAAGAAGCCGCCGAAGCGGGTTACGCGATTGGTTTCGCGGGCTACGCGGCCGTCCACCATGTCGAACAGGCCGGCGCCGATGATTACGGCTGCGCCCCAGCGGAACTGCCCCATTGCCAGCATATAGGCGGCGACCATGTTGATCACCAGTCCCAGGAAGGTGAGCACGTTGGGGTGGATGCGCGACAGGGCCAGGCCGCGCACGATCAGGCGGATGATCTTGTTGCTGCCGTAGCCGATGGCGTGGGTGATGGTCATTTATCGGCCGTTTCTTGACCTTGGGCGATCTGATGGATGGTGATCAGCTCGATGATTTCCATCTCGCGGACGCCACCGGGGATGGTGATCTTGACGGTATCGCCCACCTGTTTGCCTAGCAATCCACGGCCGATCGGGGAGACGGTGGAGATCAAGCCTTTGGCAACGTCGACGTCCTCGCTGGTGACCAGTTTGTAACGCACCTTTTCGTCTTTATCGACGTCCAGGACGACTACTTGCGAGCCTAAGCCCACGCGGTCGTGCGGGATCTTGGACATGTCGATCATCGAAATATCACGCAGGCGGGCGTGGAGCTGGCCCAGGCGTGCGTTTACGAAAGCTTGCCGTTCCTTGGCAGCGTGATACTCAGCGTTTTCACTGAGATCACCGTGGGCGCGGGCTTTGAGAATCTCCCGGGGAAGTTCGACGCGGAACTCGTTCTCGAGCACCGCGATCTCTTCCTGAAGCTTCTTGATGAGATCCAACATCTTTCAGAGGAATTATACCGCGCCGGGGATAATTAAAGTAACTTAATTTTAACATATGGCGTGTTGGTTTGCGCTGGGCGAGCGGTGGGTCTTCTCGAGGTCAGCGCAGGGCGCGCGCGGTCGCGTCGAGGGTTTGTCGTAGGGAATCGCGCGGTAGGCTGGTGATCATGGGCTTGATGGCCCAGGCGAGGCCTAACGGGATGTCGCGTGACATGGAAATCGCGCGGCACTCGAGGTATACGCCTGCGGGGCGCTGCTCCAGCAGCCAGTAGGCATTCAGGCGCCACAGGTAGCCGTGTCCGGTTCCTACCGGGAGGACTTTGCCGCCATCGATTTCCGCCACCTTGGTCGAGTGCGAGAGGACGGCCCAGCGGCTGTGCTCGAGTTCACGGTATTCCACGTCGTATTCGGTGTCGAAAATCGCGGGAAGGAGGGCGCGTTTGTAGAGCTTCAAATACGAGAGCCAGTGATTGCCCTGGTGACTGTACAGTTTCGAATCCGTAACCTGGGGGGCGTAGATGCGTTTGTAGTCGTCATAGGATTGGAGGACGGTCAGGGCTTTCTCGACGGTGGCGCCGGGAACCAGAATCGCCCCGACCCAATCGTGAATGATGGCGCCGGGTAAATCGATCGTGGGATTCGGCGCGGCGGGGACGATCTTCACGCTGGCGTTTTTATCGAGTGAAACGCGGGGGCGCCAATCGAATTGGCTTTCGGCGGTTTTGATATAGGCGTCGAAGGCGCGATCGGAATCGGGTGAGAGTTTGACGATGAGTTGGGCCGCAAGGGGGGAGGGGAGAAGAATTACCAGGAGGGCCGCGACGACTTTCACTGCGGCTATTGTAGCTATTTGCTCAGTTCGCGGCGCATGTTCTGCAGCGATTCCTGCATGGCCACATCGGCGG
>Ga0068858_100004348_pt1 | contig 13903 bp, 9 predicted proteins | sample KBSSwiS12_FD_66589 | JGI IMG/M metagenome (GOLD analysis project Ga0068858, IMG submission 66589) | Switchgrass rhizosphere microbial communities from Kellogg Biological Station, Michigan, USA - KBS Switchgrass S1-2 | ecosystem: Host-associated > Plants > Roots > Rhizosphere > Soil ... | reverse complement strand
ACCGCGCCGCCCTGGCCGGTGGTGAACTGACTGGCGTAGCACGCGAGCGCGCGGCGCTTGCGATCGTAGTGTGCGGAGACGTCGAGGACGAACGACGGCGACGCCGCGTCGTTGATGAAGTAGTAGCAGACCCAGTCGGCGCGCCACGGCGCCTCGCCGGTCTCGAACCGCCGCAGCCCGCTTCTGAACGCCGCCACGCTGAGGACGTCGCTCGCGGCACGGTGATCGGGATGGCGATCGTCCCAGTACGGAAGCGCGATGGCGCGAGGCCGGTGGCGACGAATGACGTCGACCGCGGACCGGACCAGCTCCGGCGTCTGCGTGATGCCGCCGTCGGGCCAGCCGAGGTTCTCGCGCCACGCAGCGCCCAGCACCTGCGCCGCCGCGTCCGCCTCGATGCGCCGCTGCTCGGGCGTGCCGTTCGACGACAACTCGGCGCGTGTGAGATCGCACAGCCCGACGGTATAACCGGCGTCGCTGTGAGAGGCGACGGCCGCGCCGAGACCGATCTCGATGTCATCCGGATGGGGACCGAACACCAGCAGATCGACTGACATCCGCCGACTGTACTCCGGCACGGCGAGAACCGGAACCACGCCATTTCGAACCGAACAGGAGGTCAGAAGAAAATCTCACGCCCCGGAGTGCGTTTCACAATGAGGTAGAAACACGATGGCCACAGTGTCGAACGAAATAGCGGCACACCGTACACGACGCCACTATGCTGTTGTTTCTGAGGCATGAAGCGAGTCTGCCCACGTGTATCTCCAGCCGCATCCGGCCGAGCGGATGTTGCGCAACCACGTCTGAGCGATGAAACAGAAGGTGGTCGTCAACGATCGGATGCAGCACGGCTACGTCTACTGGCGAACCGAACCGGCCGGGCGGAACTTCGCGCCGGGGTTCACGCCGGATCTGACGCCGAAACAGATGCTGCAGCTCGGCGTCTTCGGCGGGAAGTACCTGACCGACTGCCGGGCCGAGTTTCCGAAGGGCTGGTTCGCTCGCGCGAAGCTGTGCGCCGAGCGACACGACGCGCGCATGAATTGTTTCGGAGTGAACGCATCGCAGTCGCTCGCGGTCTGGCGTCGCAGCGGCTGGATTCACAAGCAGGATCCGCGCGGGTGGTTTCAGTGGTATTGCCGCTACTACCTCGGCCGGCGAAGCGCTGACGATGCGCGGCAGATCCGGCGATGGCGCGCGATCGCGAGGCACGTGTCCGCCATCCGGAACCACTGCGAACGGGGCGACCTCGAGTGCCGGAGAAAACAACGGCAGGCCGTGCTCCACTGGGCGTACGACGCTCGAAAAATATAGGCATGAGAATCACAGTTCTTGACGACTACTTCGACACCGTGAGGACCCTTCCCTGCTTCCGAAAGCTGGATGGACATCAGATCGATGTCTGGACCGATCACGTCCAGGAAACCGACGTGCTCGCCGAACGCCTCAAAGACACCGAGGTGCTGGTCCTGATTCGGGAGCGCACACAAATCCGGGCGCCGTTGCTCGAGCGGCTCGAGAAGCTCAGGTTGATCAGTCAGCGAAGCGTGTACCCGCACATCGACATCGACGCGTGTACGCGACTCGGCGTGATCGTGTCGTCGAATCTCCACGCCGACACGCCGTCGTATTCCACGGCCGAACTGACCTGGGCGCTGATCCTGGCCGCGATGCGACAGCTCCCTCAGCAGATGCGCTCGCTCCGCGCCGGCACCTGGCAGATCGGGATCGGACACACGCTGCGCGGCAAGACGCTCGGCATCCACGGGTACGGACGAATTGGCGCAACGGTGGCGAGCTATGGCAAGGCATTCGGCATGCGCGTGCTCGTCTGGGCGCGTCAGCCGTCGCTGCTGCGCGCCAGGAGCGACGGCTACGACATCGCCCCAAGCCAGGCGGCGTTCTACGAGCAATGTGACGTCGTTTCGCTGCACATGCGGCTGGTCCCCGAGACCCGGGGCATCGTCACGGCAGCAGACCTGGGACGGATGCGGCGGACTGCGCTGTTGGTCAACACCAGCCGCGCGGCGTTGATTGAGCCGGAGGCCCTCGTCCAGGCGCTGCGGAGCGGCCGGCCCGGGATGGCCGCGGTGGACGTCTACGAGACCGAACCCATGCGGGACGTGAACGATCCGCTGATCATGATGGACAACGTCGTCTGTACCCCGCACATCGGCTACGTGACGAGGGACGAGTACGAGATTCAGTTCTCGGATGTGTTCGATCAGATTCTGGCGTACGGCCAGGGCCAGCCCATTCACGTCGTCAACCCGGCGGTTCTGAAACCACTCGGCGGCGCGCCATTGTCCGAATAGACGGGATCCTGCGTCAGAGGCTCTCGCCGAGCCGCGCATCGATCCCCGCCAGCAGCGAATCGATCGACGCCTTTCTGCCGGCCGTGTACGCAGCCGACCACTGATCCGCATCGAGCCGAGCGCGGACGTCGCGCTCGGCCTGCGCGTGGAGGTCGTGCACCATCTTGAGGACGATTGTGGCGCCCGTGCGTTCGCTGATGACGTCGCGCGCCCCGAGGATCTGCGCCGCCCATATGTCGTCGCCCCGCAGCACGGCTGCAGTCGCGAGCGGCACGAGCGTGAACGCCAGTCCATACTTGTCCCGAAGGTCGGTGACCAGCGTCAGGCTGTCCCGCACGAGCGCCATCGCCTCGGACGCCGCACCGCGCTGCACCGCCATGATCGCGCGAACGTACAGGGCCCGCGAGACGAACCATGGCCCGGCATGCTCGAGCGCGGGCGCGGCCTCGTCGAGCATCCGTTCGGCGTGGTCGGCATCGCCGGTCGCGACGAACACGCGCGCCAGACCGGTCCGCGCGCTACCGACGCCCCACTGAACCGACAGCGCCCTGAACTTGTCGATGGCGCGGTTGAACGACTCGCGGGCGGCGTCGAAGTTGCCCAAGGCGTGGTGGACGCGAGCGGCGAGATCCTCGGCTCGAGCCGTCTCGAGCGGGCCGGCGCCAGCTCGAGCCAGGTCGAGAGCCCGCGTGATGCAACTCCGGGCTCGCGTCAGATCGCCCTGGTCGAAGCACATCATCGCGGCGCCGATGAGGAGCCGGCATTCTGTTGCCGCCGGCAGCGACGGCTGGCTCAGCGCCTGCTCATACCAGCGGAGACCTTCGGCCTGGCCGCGAACGACCCAGAAGAACATCAGGCTGGACGCCATGTCACCCGCGTCGACCGCGCGGCCGCGCGCAAGAAGCCAGGCCAGCACGGCGCGATAACTGCCGATGTCCTCGTGCACCCGATCCAGCCATTCGCCCTGTGCGGGTCCGACGAGCTCTTCAGCTGCCAGCGCGGCTTCACGCGCGCAGTAGCGCACGAGCCCTTCCATCGCGTCGTCGCGCTCACCCGCCACCGTGAGTGCAAGCGCGGCGTAGGCGCGTACGGTCTCCAGCATGTAGTAAACGGGACACGTCGGGACGGCGGACATTTCTGCGCGCACGAGGAGACTCTTGTCAATCAAGGTCGCCGCCATGCGAATCGCTGCGGCGACCGTCTCGGAGCCATCGACGGCGCCGGCCAGAACGTCGGCTGCCGCGTCGATCGGAAACAATCCCGGCAGCACGCCGAAGCGACGGAAGGCGCGCTGTTCGCCCGGTTCCAGGAGCTGATAGCTCCATGCAACCGTGGCATTCATGGTCCGTTGCCGTTCGGGCAGATCACGAGCGCCTTCCGCCGAGCGCAGCACGTCCGTGTCGAGACGCGTGAGGAGATCCCGGGCGCTCAAGACATTCATCCAGCGCGCCGCCAGTTCGAGCGCAAGAGGCAGCGCGTCGAGGCGGCGGCAGATCGCGGCAATGGTCGGCGCGTTCGCGGAGGTGAGCTCGAAATCGGGCCGCACATCGGCAACCCGATCGAGAAACAGCCGCACGGCCGGCAAGCGCGCAAGGTCGTCCGGCTTCATCGTGTCGGCAGCGGCGTGGAGGGCCAGCGGGCCGACGACGTATTCGCGCTCGCCGCGCAGACGAAGCGAGGCGCGGCTGGTGACGAGCACGCGCAGGGCCGGAACGGTGGCCAGCAGCTCGGCGACCAGCGGCGCCGCATCCAGCAAGTGCTCGAAGTTGTCGAGCACCAGCATGGTCGGCCGTTCCTCACACGCGGCGCGGGCGCGTCGCGGCAGGTCGAGCGCGGTGACATCGGCGAGCCCGAGCGCTTCGCCAATCGCCGCCGCCACGAATGCGCAATCTCGAATCGCCGCCAGCGACACGAACACGACGCCAGTCGGGCCCTCTGCGGCAATTGTGTGGGCAAGTTGCAGCGCGAGACGGGTTTTTCCCACGCCTCCCGGTCCGACGAGCGTGACAAAGCGGATCGCGGGGTCGGCCAGCCACCGCCGCAGGATTCGCAGATCGGCGTCGCGCCCGACAAGGGCCGTCAACGGCAGCGGCGGCGGAATGCGCTTCGGCGTGCCGGCGGCGGTGACAGAAACGCGCGCCGCCGCAAGCAGATCGTCACGGACGGCGTCCGTCAGGTCGAGCGCCGCGCAGAGAGCACGTAAGGTTTCGAGCTGCGGCCGGCGGCGCTCACCGCGCTCGAGAGCGCTGACCGCATGCACGGACAGGCCGGCGACGGCCGCAAGCTCCTCCTGGGTGAAACTCGCCGCCTCGCGGAGCGCTTTGAGCTGCGCACCAAACGGCCCCGAACCGGCCCGCGGCATAACGTTGCATTCTACTACCGCGTACGAGCGCCGTACGAGCGGTGTACGAGTGGTGTCGGTGTTGTTCGGCCGCGGCGCAGGTCACAGTGGCCACATGACAGACGGCACATCTGCACCCGACGCGACGTTCGAAACGGTCGTCCTCCCGCATCTCGACGCCGGATATCGACTCGCTCGCTGGCTGGTGAGAAATGACCAGGATGCCGAGGATGTCGTGCAGGATGCGGTGCTGCGAGCGCTGCAATACTTCAGGACCTTCACGGGCGGGAACGGACGCGCGTGGTTTCTCAGGATCGTGCGGAACTCATACCATGAACGTCTGGCGGCCAGCAGCCGACGACAAGCCGACGAGTTCGATGAAGAACGGCACTCCGGCGACTGGCCTCGACTTCCGGATCCCGAGACGCTGCTCCTGAGAGCGGATGCTGCCGCGCTCATCGAGCGGACGATCTCCGGCCTTCCCGAGCGGTTTCGCATCTTGCTGACACTGCGCGAGTTCGAGGAGCTGTCCTATCGCGAGCTGGCCGACGTCCTCGACATTCCGAGCGGAAGCGTCATGTCCGGGTTGTCCCGCGCGCGCCAGGCATTTCGCACGGCATTCGAGCGCGAGCTGGATCGTCAGTCGCGCTCAGACGCGGACGAACGGCAGCCGTGTCTCGTGTAACGACATCGTGACGCGAGGGCGGCGAGACCCATCGGGAATATTCGAGGGGGTCGGCAGATTAGGTGGATGTGACGCATCTGCGATTCGCGCAGGGCGGTCGACAAAGCCCGATTGTGAAAGGAAAAGTGCAGATGATGGTGAAGAAAGCGGCAGTACTCCTCGTCGGAACGGTGTTCGTGGTCGCGTGTAGTCAACGGTCTTCCCCTTCGAGCCCGTCGGCGACCGCTCTGGGCACGTCGTCCCAGTCGACCAGCGCCGGCAGCGCGTCCCAGTCGGTCGGCTCGGCACTGCACGCGCAAGGGACGGGGCGAGTGGGCTTCGGCTTCAACGGTACGGTCAGCGGCTTCCCGACCGGCAAAGTGTTTCTCACTGGGGGCGGCGCCTTCGACCGCGTGGCGAATCTTGTCCAGTCGGGCGGAGGCTTCCGGTGCCTCGACGAGGATATCCTGCAGGGCCCGCTGAGCATCAGCATCAATCCAAACGATCCGGGCCCATGCCGTGCGGGTGAGGGCGTCCGCTGGGATACGGCAGCGCTGCTGCCGAGCACGACATTCAAGTGCACCGGCGCCGGAACCGAGACGCTGAAAACGGCCGTGACCAGCGACAAAACGGTCGTGCTCCAGGCCGACTTCTATCGGGCAAGCAACGGCAACGAGGAGTCGTTTACGGCCAAGATCATCGTGTCGGATGGCGATATCGCCTCCGCCGACTTCCCCGGTGCCAATCTGTGGGTCGAAAAGGTGGGATGCGGCACGGCGCTGGTGAACTTCAACCAGTGAGATAGCGCGGGCGTCTGGATTCCAAGGCTCGGGGGACACCACATACCGTGGTCGCCGAGCCTTGGAATTTCTCTAGAACCGTTCGAGTGTCATATCGAACTGCCCATTGGTCAGAGTCGCCGTGGCCACGGGCACCACGTTGATCGGGTTGTTGACGAGCGTGACGTTAAAGGTTCCAACCACTCGCGTCGTCGAGATTGACGTGATCGTTGCCGTGCCGACTCCCCCGGCAAACCCGTTGTCCCAGTGCTGAGAGCCGAGGACCATGCTCACCACGCCGAATGGCGTCGGACTGAACGTGAGCGAGATGTTCGCCGGTTGCGAGGGCGGAATCGACAGCGATCCGCTTACCGGCAGGACGAGCGTGAGCACTCTCAAATTGGTGTCCTGGCCGGTTAACGTCAGCAGGTTGTTACCGAGCGTCGCACGCCTGGTCAGCGAACTGGTCCACGCCACGCCGTCGATCGACACGCTGATCGAGCTTGTGCTCGCGGTCGGAGCAGGAGCCGGCACTGCCGTGAACGTGACGTTGAAGCTGCCTTCGGTGATGACCTTGGTGCCGGCGGAGCCGGTGCCCGGCACCGGTGCGAGATTCAAGGCAAAGGTGCCCGACGCGCTCGTCGATGTAAACGTCGTGATCGTCACGGAACCGCTGCCGATGCCGACGCCGCCATTCCAGCTTTGCGCCGGGTTTCCCACCAGCAGCAGCGCGTTGGTCGCGCTCAGGGGCCCCAGGGAATAAGTTCCCGTCTGCGTCGTGGTCGGCGTCAACCCGAGGCTGAACGTGACGTTGCTTGCCGGGACGCCGCCGCCAAGCGTGAAGATGCCGTTCACGAAGGCCGCGGTCACGCTGGTGGCCGTGACGAGGTTGCCGTCCATCCTGAAGCTCAGCGAGGGGCCGGAGGTCGTCGGGGCAGGCGTCGAACTTCCGGTACTTGGCGCTGACGGTGAGGTACTGCTGCCGCCGCACGCACCCGCCATCACCGCCAGGGCCATTCCGGCAAGGCCGCTCATCATCCTGTTCATGTTCGAGCTCTCCACGTCGATGGCGACAAAACGGCGGCGTTTCGCCGCCGTTGCGTGTCAGACGCCAGTCGCCGCGCCCGCGCCGACGAAGTCGGCGTAGGCGGCTTCCACCGTTTCGATGTTGCGGCCGCCAAAGCGGCGCACCCACCAGCCGAAGATCGCGAACGGAATACCAATCCAGGACAGGATCACCGTGAGCGTCAGGAGCGCCCCGAACGCCATACAGATCACGCCGAGCACCTTCAGGTGCTTTCCCGGAGTCTCCAGTTGCAGCTTCTGGGCGTGCAGCACGTCCGGATCGCGCGTTCCGCACTGTTTCAGCGTGCCGATGACGCTCTGCTTGTCGAACCTGGTGAACGGATTGCCGGCCGCGGCTGGCATCAGGCCCATCTGAGTTCCTCCGAGGCTGCCGACGAGCAGCCACAACGCCTACTCCTGGCATTGCGCGCGATCGCGGCCGGGACCGTCATGATGGAAAAAAATGTATCAGGGCGCGGGCGTTGCGCCCCTGCGCCGCCGCGTGTTAGCGTTCCCGTCACCCTCACTGACATTCACGGCAGGAGAGCACGGTCATGCCAGCTCGGGACGATCCGTCCGAACGCGGTTCGGATTGGGAAGGATTGCCGTCGGTCGTCGACCGCGCAGCGCTGGACGATCTGTTCAGCCTGACGTACGAAGAGCTGCGCCGCCTCGCCTCGAGCGTCCGGCGCAACGACCGCAACGCCAGTCTGAGCCCGACCGCGCTGGTCAACGAGGCATGGTTGAAGCTCGCCGCGTCGCCGGGATTCCGATCGGCGTCGCCGCTGCACTTCAAGCGCATCGCGGCACGGGCGATGCGTCAGGTCCTGGTCGAAGCCGCCCGCCGGCGTCAGTCGGGCAAGCGCGGCGGCAACGGCGACGTCTGCATGGTGACGTTCGACGAAGCGCTCGATCAGGTGGTCGCGACTTCTCGCGATCTGCTCGCGCTGGACACGGCGCTCGACAGCCTCGCCCAGATCAATCCCCGTCAGGCGGTGATGATCGAAAGCCGCTATTTCGGCGGCCTCGAAGTCGCTGAAACGGCTGCCCTGCTTGGTGTGTCGGAAGCGACGATCCTGCGCGACTGGCGGGTCGCCAAGGCGTGGCTCGCCGAACAGATCGTCCGCACACGCTGACATGCAGGCCGCCCGCTGGGAACGCGTTCAGGAGCTGTTCCATCGCGCGATCGATCTCGCGCCGGACGAGCAGCCCGCATTTCTGCACGGCGCGTGCGCGGGAGACGAGACGCTGGTCCGCGACGTGCTCGCGATGCTCGCGCACGACAGCCGATCCACGTCGTTGCTCGATTCCGATGTCGCGCAGGCGGCCGACACCGTGATCGGCGGCGCCGTGTCCGCGCCGCTGGCCGAACAGGCATTCGGACCGTATCGGCTGGTTCGTCCGCTCGGCGAAGGCGGCATGGGCGTCGTCTATCTCGCGACCCGCGACGATCTCGGCAGCTGGGCGGCGATCAAGATCCTGCGCGATGCGTGGATCTCGCCGCGCCGCCGCGAGCGCTTCGTCAGCGAGCAGCGCATCCTCGCGCAGCTGAATCACCCGTTGATCGCACGGATCTACGACGCGAACACGCTGCCCGACGGCACACCATGGTTCGCCATGGAATACGTGGAAGGCGTGCCGCTCACCGACTACTACCGCAGCCGGCCGTCGCCGGTCACGGATCTGCGGCTGTTCAGAACCGTCTGCGAAGCGGTGCAGAGTGCGCACCGGCTGCTGGTCATCCATCGGGATCTGAAGCCGTCCAACATCCTGTTGACGCCGGACGGCAGGGTGAAGCTGCTCGATTTCGGCATCTCCAAACAGCTCGACGTGTTGACACGCGTTGCCGACCCGACGGTCACGGGCATGCGGCTGATGACTCCGGCCTACGCGGCGCCGGAACAGATCCGGGGCGGCGCGACCGGCGTTCAGACCGACGTCTACGCGCTCGGCGTGATTCTGTACGAGCTGCTCACGGGCACGCTGCCGTTCGACCTCGCCGGCCGGACGCCGGGGGAAGCCGAGCGGGTCATCATGGACGGCGAACCCGCGCGGCCCTCGCTCGCCGCGCGCGCGCGTCTCGATCGCGTCGTCGCGGCGAGCCGCGAGCAATGGTCAGATCTGGACGTCCTCTGCCTGACCGCGATGCACAAGGATCCCGAGCGCCGATATGGATCGGTCGAGGCGCTGATCCGCGACGTCGATCACTTCGTGAACGACGAGCCGCTCGAGGCCCGTCCGGACAGCCTGCGCTATCGCACCGGCAAGTTCGTGAAGCGCAACGGACGTTCGTTGTCGGCGGCCGCGGCGATTCTGGCCGTCCTGATTGCGCTCGTCGTCTCGTACACGGTGCGGCTGACCACGGCGCGCAACGCCGCCGTGGCGGAAACCGTCCGCACCGAGCGCATTCAGCGGTTCATGCTCAACCTGTTCGACGGCGACGAGAAGGACGCCGGCCCCGCCGAGAATCTGCGCGTGCTGACGCTGCTCGATCGTGGTCTGTCCCAGGCGCAATCGCTGGACCGCGAGCCGCTGGTGCAGGCGGAGCTGTATCAGACGCTGGGCGGCCTTTATCAAAAGCTCGGCAAGTTCGATCAGGCCAACACTCTGCTCGAGGCATCGCTCGCCGCCAGGCGATCGCTGCTCGGGCCCAACGCCGGCGATGTCGTCAAAGGGCTGATCGCGCTCGCGTCGCTTCGATCCGACCAGGCGAAATTCGACCAGGCCGAAGGACTTGCCCGCGAGGCGCTCGCGACCGCCAACGCCAGGCTGCAGCCGACCGATCCTCTGCTCGCCGCGGCCAACGCCGAGTTGGGCGCGATTCTCGAGCAGCGCGGCGCGTACGTCGAAGCGATTGCCTCGCTCGAGACCGCCGTGAAGCTGCGATCCGGACCGAACGCGGATCAACGTGAGCTCGCGGCGACGTTGTACGAGCTGGCCAGCACGCATTTCTACCAGGGACACTGGGATCAGGCGGAGTCGCTCACGCAGCGCGCGTTGACGATTCACCGGGAGCGGCTCGGCGATCGCCACCCGGCCGTGGCTGAAGATCTCATCAACCTCGGAGCGATTCAGCACGAGCGCGGGCACTATGCGGAGGCGGAAGGCTTCTATCGCCGCGCTCTCGACATCAACCGGCTGTGGTACGGCGCGGAGAACTATCACACTGCGTCGACGCTGATCCTGCTTGGCCGCGCGCTCGAATTCGAAGACAAGTTCCAGGAATCCGAGGAAGTCCTGCAGCAGGCGCTCACGATTCAGGAGCACGTCTTCGGCCTGGTCCACCCGCGGGTGGCTTCGGCGCTCAACGACCTCGGCAATGTGGCGATGAAGAGCGGACGTCCGGCCGAGGCCGAGCCCTACTTCCGCCGCATCGGCGAGATCTACCGATCGGTCTACGGCGACAAGCACTACCTGGTGGGCCTGGCGGCATCAAACCTTGCCGGCGTCTATATGGCGCGCGAGGACTACACCACCGCGGAGCGGCTCTACCGCGACGCGGTGACGCGGTTCACCGAGGCGCAGTCGCCGCAGCATCTCAACACCGGCATCGCGCGGATCAAGCTCGGACGGGCGCTGCTGCGGCAAGGCCGTTACACCGAGGCCGAGCGCGAAGCGCGCGGCGGATATCAGATCGTCGCGAAGCAGGCGGCGCCGACCGTGAGCTGGCTGAAATCGGCCAGGGAAGACCTGGTGGCGATCTATTCCGCGCTGCACCAGCCCGAGCAGGCCGAGACGTTCCGCGCCGAAGCCGCGCGCGTCGAGCACGCCGGCGCTACGCCGCGCTGACGGGATCTAGGGTGAAAACCTCGAGCATCTAGAGCGCGTTCGGATCGGTATAGTACGTGGCTCCAATGGCTTGCCGGGACTACCGGATGACGTAGTGCACTCTCGGCACGTCGGTGCCGAGCGGCGTTCCCTTGTTCGTGAGATCGGCCGGCCGCGCCCAGCGGCCGAAGACGAAGCCGACCACGACGCGACCGTTGTTGGTCGGACCGACCAGCGATTCGTTCACGGTCACCTCCGCCATCAGCTCGAGATGATCGAAGAGCTGGTGCGACACGCGAATCATCGCGCCCGGGCGTGCCGGCAGCGGCTCCGGCAAGTGCAGATAGATCAGATTGCCTTCCAGCCACGTCTTGGGCGCGAACGGCGCCAGGCTCACCTGAGCACCGCCGCCGAATTGATCCACCACACGCACCAGCGCAGCGTCGTGGAAGCCCCTGGCCCCGAATACGTTGAAGCGGAACTTCTTGAGCAGCACATCGAGTGTGAAGGACGCGTGCGCCAGGGTGCCGGCGTCGCTAAGCGGCCCGAGTCCGGCCGCCTTGACGTTGGCGAAGAGGCCTCCCTGGATCCACGTCCAGCGGTTCAACAGCCCCGCGTCCACCTCGCCTTCATAGCGTTCGTGGTAGCCGATGAACTCGCCCTGCGTCTGCACCCCGAAGGAGTGGGTTTTTCCAAATGGCACCAGTGAACGGCCCGCGCCACTGAACGTGAAATCGCTCGTGCGCGAATGGCCGAACGCCGGCCCTCCCGACATCCCCACCGACGCGAATGTCGGCGGATGACAGATCCACTCCTCGGGCGTCTCGCCGGTGAGCGTCACGATCTTCGAGGGTGTCGCCGGATCGTTGCTGCTGATGGTGATGTTCGCGGTCTTCGCACCCGGCGTCGTCGGGGCAAACCGGATCGGCACCTGCAGCGACATCCCCGCGGCGATCGTCACCGGATAACTCAACACCTGCGGCATCTGGAATTCCGGCGAGCTGGATGCGATCGCGCTCACGACCAGCGGACAGGTGCCGCTGTTGGTGATGGTCAGCATCTTGTCGCGCGTCTCTCCGCTGCAGACCTTTCCGAACGAACCGGTGTCGGCGACGATGGTCGCAATGACCGGCTGCCCTCCCGTTCCGCTGACCCGCACGAGCGAAGGCGTCGTCGGGGCCGTGCTCGTGACGGTAATCGTCGCGCTCTTTGCGCCCGGGCTCGCCGGCTGGAAGCGAAGCGGCACTTCCGTCGTCGCACCTGGCGCTACGGTGATCGGAAACGACAGGACCTGCGGCGCGATGAAGTCCGCGGCGCTCGACGCGATGCCCGTGACGGTGACCGGGCAGGTGCCCGGATTCGTCAGCATGAGCGGAAGGTCGCGGAATCCGCCCTGACAGGCGGTGCCGAAGTTGCCGGTGTCGGCGATGATCGTCGTCAGAGCGCCTTGACCGCCGTTGCTCGAGACGGGAATCGCCACCGTCGGCGTGACCGTGTCGTCGCTTGGAACGGAAAGCGTGGCGGACTTCGGGCCCGGACTCGACGGCGTGAATCGCACTTCGAAAGGAAAGCAGCTGGCCGGTCCGATCGTGACGGGAAATCCCGACGATGGTGTCGTCACGGCGAACTGCGGGTCGGACGAGGTGATCGGATCGACGTGAAGATCGGTCTTGCCGGTATTGCACACGTTGACGACCGCGAGGCTGCTCGTGCCGACGCAGGTGTCGGGGACGATCACCGGTCCCGGGCTCTGGATCTGCGCGCCGGCAACCACGAGCGAAGCGAAGTACATCCTGATCGGAGTCGGCGCCCCCGGGGGCGGCGGAGTCGAGGAAGGCCAGATGGAATAGAACCGCCCCGCCGCGCACGCGTTGCCGTTGTAGTCGCCGTACTTCGGCACGCCCGAACCGGTCTGGCATGTTTCAGCGGTCGGCAATGTCGGGCAGTTGGGCGTGCTGAAGTCGCACGCCTGACCCGAACCTGTCGGCGGGCTCGACCCCGGCACGAAGCAGCGTCCGGCCAATTGCGGCTGCTGCGGCGTGCAGGTCTCCGAATCGGGCGTGGCGCGCGTCGAGCCGGGCCAGCTGGCAGCACTCCCTGGCGCCGCGCCCGCTTCGCATTGATTGTCCGGTGCGTTGGCGGCATTGACGCGCCGCTCGAGGCCGGCGATCAGATTGCCTGCGCCGTCTCGTGTTGCGCTGCTGGCGAAAAAATCGGTGAGGCTGATGGCGGGGGCGGAAGCCGCGCGTCGATCGAACCAGTTGACATATGCCACGCCGCCGGCGGAGCAGACCCACGGCATGAATCGGCGCGCGTTGACGGCACTGCTGATCGTCACCGTCCGCGCCGCCGGCCACGTCGCGCCGCCGTCGGTCGAATCCTGCACGAGGACGCTCTCGTTGGTGGCCGACGTGTTCTGCGCGTACGACACGTACACATGATTCGCGTCGGTGTCGTCGACCGCCACCATGAAGCTCGAGAGGTTGTTGCCGTTGTTGCAGCGATCGAGCCCCGGCACCGGGCAGGCGACCCAGTTGCTCGGCCCCAGTGTCGCGATGGTCGCCGCGTTGACCTGCAGCGTCAGACCATTGGTGCACGAGTCGAATCGATCCAGATTGACGTTGTTGCCGCTCCGGTAGACGACGTAGACGCGCCCGTCCTGCCCCACCGTGATCCGCGGGAAGTCGCCGGTGCGCAGCACGGCGGACGCCGTGGCGGTCCAGTTCTGACCGCTGTCATTCGAGCAGACCAGGCCATATCGATTGCCGGCGTTTCTCCAGACGACGTACACCTGATCGCCGCCGCCCGCGCTCGCGTTGAAGCGGTCGGCCGCGATGTGCTCCTGATCGGGAAAGGGCGTGTTCGCGGGCGGGCCAAACGTGAAGCCGCACTGGTTGGGCCCCGTTGAGGGACACGTGTACGCGTTGGCGCGAAAGGGAAAGGTGGCGCCGTTGTCGGTCGACGCGAA
>Ga0068858_100004347_pt1 | contig 13904 bp, 9 predicted proteins | sample KBSSwiS12_FD_66589 | JGI IMG/M metagenome (GOLD analysis project Ga0068858, IMG submission 66589) | Switchgrass rhizosphere microbial communities from Kellogg Biological Station, Michigan, USA - KBS Switchgrass S1-2 | ecosystem: Host-associated > Plants > Roots > Rhizosphere > Soil ... | reverse complement strand
GGAAACATCGTGCACGCCTCCGACGCGAACGGCATGATCGTGATCACCCAACTGCAGCCGATATCCGTTCTTTTTACTATTCCCGAGGACAACCTTCCGCAGGTCACACAAAAGCTGCGAGCCGGCGCACACCTTCCCGTGGATGCTTACAATCGCGATAACTCGAAGAAGATCGCGTCGGGGACGCTGGTGACGCTCGATAACCAGATCGATAGCACCACCGGTACCTCCAAGCTGAAGGCGGTTTTCAAGAATACCGACAACGCGCTCTTTCCACAGCAATTCGTGAACATTCGCTTGCTGGTGGATACCTTGGGCAATCAACAGGTGGTTCCCAACGTCGCGATCCAGAACGGCCAGCAGGGGACTTTCGTCTATGTGGTGGACGAAGATTCCAGAGTGCACCTGAAGCCGGTGCAAGTGGGAATCACTACTCAAACCTCATCGCAAATTCTCGGTGGTCTTTCGGACGGAGATCGAGTCGTGATAGATGGCACTGACCGCCTCATCGAAGGCGCGCGAGTGCGAGTGCGCAAAGCCGGAGAACTGGAGAATCCGCCAGGATTCGATCCCACTGCGGGCGGCGGAGGCGGCGGCAAGCGCGGCGGCAAAGGCAAGAAGGGCGGCGGCAACTTCAAAAAGGGACAGGGAGGAGGCGATTCCCAGTGAGTCCTTCCCGGATTTTCATCCTGCGGCCAGTGGCAACGTCGCTGATGATGGCGGGAGTGGTGCTGGTGGGTTTCGTGGCTTTCCGGCAACTGCCCGTTTCGGCCCTACCTCAGGTGGATTACCCCACCATACAGATCCAGACCTTTTACCCGGGCGCGAGCCCCGAAGTTGTGACGTCTTCGATCACCGCGCCACTCGAAAAACAGTTCGGACAAGTACCCGGGCTAACCCAGATGACGTCAATCAGTTCTTTTGGCAGCTCGCTGATCACGCTCCAATTTTCACTGGATCTCAGTATCGATGTGGCCGAGCAGGAAGTGCAGGCGGCTATCAATGCAGCCACCACTTTTCTTCCGAACAATCTGCCGGTGCCGCCGGTCTATAGCAAGACAAATCCGGCAGACGCACCGATTTTGACGCTGGCGATTACCTCGACCACGCTGCCCCTGCCGAAAGTGGAAGAGCTGGCGGAGACGCGCATGGCGCAGCGAATCTCGCAGCTTAGAGGCGTAGGCCTGGTGAGCATCAGCGGAGGACAGCGCCCGGCTGTCCGGGTGCAGGCGAATCCCACCGCTCTCGCTTCCTACGGCCTGAGTTTAGAGAATCTGCGAACCGCGCTCGCCAGCGCCAATGTAAACCAGGCTAAAGGGAACTTCGACGGACCGGATCAAGCCTGGACCATTAACGATAACGATCAGTTACAGGCCGGCGCGCAGTACAAGCCCATTATCATTGCCTACCGCAATGGCGCTCCGGTGCGTATTTCCGACGTCGCCAATGTAATCGACGGCGCCGAAAACACCAAACTGGCCGCCTGGGTGAACGCCGACCGCGCGATCGTTCTGAATATTCAGCGGCAGCCCGGGACTAATATCATTAGCGTTGTCGATACCGTGCAGGCACTTCTGCCGCAGATCAAAGCATCGCTGCCGCAAGGGATTGGCGTGGAGGTTGTCAGCGACCGCACCACCACCATCCGGGCATCGGTGGAGGATGTCGAGTTCGAACTGCTCTTGACCACCGCGCTGGTGGTGATGGTCATTTTTCTGTTTCTTCGTAACGCCGCAGCCACCATCATTCCGGGCATCGCGGTGCCTCTCTCGCTGGTGGGCACATTCGCCGTGATGTACTTGCTGGGCTATAGCCTGGATAACCTCTCGCTGATGGCTCTCACGATTTCCACCGGCTTTGTGGTGGATGACGCCATCGTGATGCTGGAGAATATCTCGCGCTATATCGAAATGGGCGATTCCCCGATGGAAGCCGCTTTGAAGGGATCGGCGGAGATCGGATTCACCATCGTTTCGTTGACGGTCTCGTTGATTGCCGTGCTGATTCCCTTGTTGTTCATGGCGGACATCGTAGGCCGTCTGTTCCGCGAATTCGCGGTGACGCTCGCCGTCACCATCATATTCTCGGCATTCGTCTCCCTGACGTTGACGCCCATGATGGCAGCCAGGATTCTGAAGCACCATCCGGAATCCGAGCAAGGCCGCCTATATCGCTGGTCTGAATGGTGCTTCGTCAAGACCATTGAAATTTATGGCCGCATGGTTCGCGTGGTGCTGCGTCATCAGCCCCTCACGTTGCTGGTGGCAGCGGGAACGCTAGCACTAACGGGGTATCTTTACATCATCGTGCCGAAGGGCTTCTTTCCGGTACAGGATACCGGCGCGATTTTAGCCATTACGCAGGCGCCTGAGACGGTGTCGTTCCCGGCAATGTCCAAGCTCCAGCAGGGTCTGGTTCAGGTCATCCGTCAGGATCCGGCGGTTGAGAATCTCACCTCCTTCATCGGAGCCGATGGCGTGAATACAACCATGAATAGTGGGCGTATTCAGATCACGCTGAAGCCTCTCGAGCAGCGCCGCATTTCTGCCGTGGAGGTGATCCGGCGACTGGAGCCGAAGGTTCGGCAAGTCGCGGGGATCGACCTCTATATGCAGCCGGTGCAGGATCTGACGGTGGAAGATCGCATCAGCCGCACGCAATATCAATACGCGCTGGATGCGCCTGACAAGACACTGTTGGATACCTGGGTTCCGCGTCTGCTGGACAAGATGAAAGAGTTGCCTGAACTGCGCAATGTAGCGAGCGATCAGCAGAATAATGGGCTCGGCCTATACATCGATATCGATCGCGACACGGCGGGCCGGCTGGGGATCACGCCGCAGAATATCGACGACGCCCTGTACGATTCCTTTGGCCAGAGGCAAGTATCCACCATCTACACTCAGACCAACCAGTTCCATGTGATTCTCGAAGTGGCGCCTCAGTACCGGCAGGATAAGGAAGCCTTCACGGATATGTATGTTCCGATCGGATCCGCATCGGCAAACCTGGCATCCACCATCGCGCTGGCTGGTACCAACACCGGACTCACTGGCGCAGCGGCTCTTCCGCCGGCTCCGCTCCGCTCCTTCATAAGAGCGAACCAGATTCCGGCGCCTATTACGATTAATCACCAAAGCCAGTTCCCGGTGGTTACGCTTTCCTTTAATCTGGCGCCCGGCGCCTCACTCGGCGCGGCGGTCGAACATATTAAGCAAGCGACGCACGACTTGGGGATGCCGGCCAGCATTGAACCCAGCTTTCAGGGAACCGCTCGCGCGTTCGAATCTTCACTCGCCAATGAGTCACTCTTGATCCTGGCCGCCATTGTCACGGTGTACATCGTCTTGGGCGTGCTGTACGAGAGCTTCATTCATCCCATCACCATACTTTCCACGCTCCCTTCGGCCGGTGTCGGTGCGCTGCTGGCTTTGATTCTGTTTAAGCAGGATTTGGATGTCATCGCGCTGATTGGCATTATTCTTCTGATCGGAATTGTAAAGAAGAACGCCATCATGATGATTGACTTTGCGCTCGAAGCCGAGCGCATCGAGGGTAAGACGCCGGAGGAAGCGATTTACCAGGCGTGCCTGTTGCGTTTCCGTCCCATCATGATGACCACCATGGCAGCGCTGCTGGGCGCCGTTCCGCTCGCTTTCGGCACAGGTGTGGGTTCAGAGTTGCGCAGGCCGCTGGGTATCTGCATCATCGGCGGGCTGCTGGTCAGTCAGGTGCTGACCCTCTTCACGACGCCGGTAATTTATCTCTTCTTCGGAAGGATTGCGGCCTGGGTTACCGGCAGCAGCTCGGAACGAGATCGGGATATCGTGTCCGTGCCTTCCATGACATAGACGGCTGACGGACATGAGCATCTCCAAGCCATTTATTCAAAGACCGGTTGCCACCACGCTATTGCTGATCGCGCTTACGCTAGGCGGCGCAATCGCTTACACGCTGCTGCCGGTGTCGGCATTGCCCGAGGTCGACTTCCCAACCATCTTTGTCCAGGCTGGTCTGCCGGGGGCGAGTCCCGATGTGATGGCGGCGGCGGTGGCCACACCCCTCGAAAAGCAGTTCACACGTATAGCAGGCGTGACGGAAATGACGTCGCGAAGTTCGGTCGGGTCCGCGGTGGTCATCCTCCAATTCGATTTGACGCGCGACATTAATTCGGCGGCGCGCGACGTGCAAGCGGCCATTAACGCCTCGGCGGGCTTTCTCCCTTCGAACCTTCCGCGGCTTCCCAGGTATCGCAAAATCAATCCGGCAGATCAGCCGATTCTATCGATGACGCTCGAATCGGATGTGGTTCCACGGCCGCAGTTGTACGATATTGCCTCTTCGGTTTTCGCGCAAAAGCTGTCGCAAGTCGAGGGCGTCGGGCAAGTGTATGTGGGAGGCAGTTCGCTTCCCGCGGTTCGGGTGGAAGTGAATCCGCAGCCGCTTTCAAAGTACAACGTGGGGTTGGATCAGATCGGCACGTTTCTGCAGAGCGCCAACGCCAATAAGCCTAAGGGCGAACTAGAGAACTCCGACGTTCGGCTGCCCCTCTATGCCAGTGATCAGCTTTTTACGGCGAAAGACTACAAAGATCTGGTAGTGGTTTACCGGAAGGGTGCGCCGGTCCGGCTTTCGGATCTGGGACGCGTCGTGGATAGCAGTGAAGATATCCGAAACCTGGGCATTGTAAACGGTAATCCCATGGTTCAGATTGAGATCAACCGCCAGCCGAATGCCAATATCGTCCAAACAGTTGCTCGTATCAAAGCTTTGATGCCGCAGTTCCAGGCTCAGCTCCCGCCCACGGTCCGCTTCACAATTGCCAATGACCGCACGGTCAGTACCAATGATTCGATAAGGGACGCCCAGCGCAACATGATCCTTTCTATCGGGCTGGTTATTTTCGTGGTGTTTATTTTTCTACGGAGCGGCTGGTCTACATTTATCCCGAGCATTTCCGTGCCGGTATCCATCATTGCTACCTTCGGAGCAATGCACTTGATCGGGTATACGCTGGACAATCTCTCGCTGATGGCACTCACGATTGCCACCGGCTTTGTGGTTGACGATGCCATTGTCGTAATCGAAAACATTACGCGCCATCTGGAAAGCGGCATGAAGCCGATGGCTGCCGCTCTCAAAGGCGCCGAAGAGATCGGGTTCACGGTGGTGTCGATGAGCATCTCGCTCATCGCGGTCTTCATTCCCATCCTGATGATGGGCGGTATCGTGGGGCGCCTGTTCCGGGAATTCGCGGTGATTCTATCGGTGGCCATCTTCATATCCATGGTGATCTCCCTGACGGCGACGCCTATGATGTGCGGGTGGCTGCTTAAGGAAAAACGGGAGCACGGATATCTCTACAATCAGACCGAAAAATTCTATCGCTGGATTATTTCCACCTATGCGTCGGCGCTGGACGTGGTGCTAGATCATCCTGCGTCCGTCCTGATGATTCTGGTGCTTACCATGGGAGTGACGGTCTTCCTCTACATCAAGGTGCCGAAGGGATTTTTCCCGCAGCAGGATACCGGACGTTTGCGGGGCGCCATCGTTGGCCAGCAGCACATCTCCTATCAGGCCTTGGTCGACAAGGCGAAATGGTTTGAGGAGCAAGTCCGGATGGACCCAGATGTCCAAAACGTCACCATGATTGCGGGTACCAGCGGTGGTGGATTCGGCGGAAACAATGCGCAGATTGACGTTCAGCTGAAACCGGCGCGGGTTCGCAAGGCCACTTCAGACCAGGTGATCGCTCGTTTGCGGCGCCAGACATCGGGTGTGCCGGGAGCGGTTATGTTCCTGCAAAACTCCCAGGACGTCCGTATCGGCGGGCGGCAGGGAAACGCACAATATCAATACACCCTGCAGGCGCCGGACTTCGCGACGCTGGCGCAGTGGGGGCCGAAGGTTCTGGATCAGTTCTCGCAGATTCCGGAGATTGCCGACGTTAGTTCTGACCAGCAGACGTCCGGGCTATCGTCGAACGTGATCATCGATCGCGACACCGCATCGCGCCTGGGTCTCACGGCTCAAGCGGTGGACTCGGCGCTCTATGACGCCTTCGGGCAGCGCCAGGTCTCGGTGATGTATAAGTCGATCAATCAATACCACGTAGTTCTGGCTCTGCAACAGCAGTGGTGGGAGAGCCCTGACTTCCTGAAGACGATCTACGTGCAGACGCCCCGGGGCACTGACGTTCCGCTGTCGACCTTCGCGCACTTCACGCAAGGGATCACGCCGATTTCGCTGCCGCATCAGGGACAGTTCCCGGCAACCACGCTATCGTTCAACCTCGCCCCAGGAGTCTCGCTGAGCGACGCTGTCACGGCGATTAACCAGGCCGAGGTGGAGATGGGCTTGCCTGCCATTATTACCGGCAAGTTCGCCGGAACAGCGGAAGCCTATCAGGCCTCGCTGAGGAATCAGCCGATCCTCATTGCGACCGCGCTGCTGGCGGTATATATCGTCCTGGGAATGCTGTATGAGAGCTTGATCCATCCATTGACCATCATCTCGACTTTGCCCTCGGCGGGCGTGGGAGCGCTGATGGCCATGGTGTTGTTCAAGAGCAATCTGGATATCGTGGGCATGATTGGCATTATCCTGCTGATCGGGATCGTAAAGAAGAACGCAATTATGATGATTGACTTCGCGCTCGCAGCCGAGCGCAACAAAGGAATGAATTCGCGGGAGGCCATCTTTGAGGCTTGTCTGTTGCGCTTCCGGCCCATCATGATGACCACGATGTGCGCGCTGCTGGGGGGCATGCCGATGGCGCTCGGCTGGGGCGCGGGAGGCGAGTTGCGCAAGCCTCTCGGCATCGCGATCGTGGGCGGCCTGGTGGTGAGCCAGATGCTGACGCTGTTCACCACGCCGGTGATCTATCTGTATTTGGACCGGCTGGGCAAGCGCTTCTCGCGGCGGGCGTCGAGTTACAGCAACCGTCCCGGTTTTCTGATTCCGGGCGGGCTTGTGGGGAGCGGCGATTGATGACGCGCTATTGGAAACTCGCGGTGCTGGCCTCCCTGCTGGGTTCGGCGTGCAGAGTGGGTCCGTCATACCAGCGGCCGACGACTCCGGTGCCGGTGGCTCTCAAGGAATTGACCGGCAACGACCAATGGAAGATGGCGACCCCGAGTGACGAACTGATCAAGGGCAACTGGTGGGAGATCTTCGGCGACCCGCAACTCAACCGGCTGGAAGAGTTGGTGAACGTCAATAACCAGAACATCAAGCAGGCCGAAGCGCAGTTCCGGCTAGCGCGGGCCGCGGTGGCTGGCAATCGCGCCAATTACTATCCGACGATTGGATCATCTCCCTCGATTACGCAGAGCGATGTTGGAAAAAATCGGGGTGGAACCGGGGGGACCAGCCAGACCTTTTCCTTGCCGGCCATCGCCACCTGGGAGCCTGATCTATGGGGCCGGGTCCGCTTGTCGGTGGAAAACGCGGTGGATAACGCGCAAGTCAGCGCGGCGGACCTCCAGAATCTTCGGCTGAGTGCGCAAGCGCTGCTGGCTACCGATTACTTTGCGCTGTCCGCGCAGGACATGCAGCTCGCCATATTGCGCGACACCATCGACGCCTATGAGCGTAATCTCCAGCTCACCGTCAATCGCTACAACGGAGGAGTCGCATCCAAGAGTGATGTGACGCTGGCCCAGACCCAACTAGCGAACGCCAGAGCCCAGAGCACGGAAACGCGGATCTCGCGAGCGCAGTTCGAGCATGCGATCGCCACGCTGACTGGACAGCCGCCAGCCGCTCTTAACATTGGCGAAAGCAAGATCGCGGGCCCGCCTCCGCCCATTCCGGTGGCGGTTCCCTCGCAGCTTCTCGAGCGGCGACCGGACATCGCGGCGAATGAGCGGCTGGTGGCCGCGGCCAACGCGAACGTCGGAATCGCCGAGACCGCTTATTACCCGACGTTGACGCTCTCGGCGAGCGCCGGTCTTGTGTCCACGAATCTGGCGAATCTTTTCACTTATGCGAGCCGCAGTTGGGCGGCCGGGCCGGGTGTGTCGCAAACACTATTCGATTTCGGCCGCCGCGGAGCTCAACTGGAAGGCGCCCGCGCCTCTTACGACGCCACCGTGGCCGCTTACCGGCAGACGGTGCTCACCGCGTTTCAGGAGGTCGAAGACAATCTTTCTACACTGCGCTACCTTTCCGAAGAAGCGATACAACAGCAGGAGGCAGTGATCGCCGCCCAACAGGCACTGGCGCTCGAGATTGACCGGTATAGAGGCGGAACCGTCTCCTATCTGGACGTCATCACTACTCAAACCATCGCACTCAATGACCAGCAGAACGCCATCGCGATCCTGCAACGCCGCATGAGCGCGGCGGTGGATCTGGTAAAGGCCCTGGGCGGGGGATGGGACGCCTCGACGCTACCCTCAGGCGATGCACTTCGATCCACTGCGTTGGCCGATTCGAAAAACACATCCAACGTGGCGCGTTCGACCGGCAAATAGGGGCCACCGAGTTTTCGCGCGCCGCCCCAATTGTCTGGGCTTCGAAAGCGCTCTGCCCACTGGAGCGTGCGGAGTTTGTCTCTGCATCTGTGCGTAGGTATCGCCCGCGGCCCCCTGTAGTGCCGGGAACTGCCAGGCGACCTGTGAAGGCGCAGCGCCCCCCGAAGCGGGGGAGGCGGCCTGCCCGCCAAAATACCTGCTTTGTATTACATACGCAGGGTACCAGTACAAAACAAAGAATCTTTATGGTTCTAAGTGTTGTGTGCTCGCCAGAATCACCTTAAGATTGGTTGTCTAAGGTAAATAACTTGGGGAGCCCGTAAGGTCACCTGAGACCACCTTAGCAACGGAGGACATACACTTATGAACAAGATCTTTATCACAGCAGCGGTTCTGGTAGTCAGCAGCGCCGCCGCTTATGCCAACACAATCACTGTAGCTGCGGTTAACGGTAACCTGTATCAGCAGACCGCCCAAAGCCCGTGCGTATTCTCGAATCCATCCTGCACAAATGGGGGCTTCGCGGCAACGGCTCTGCCTACGGGGGGAGCGGTAACCGGGTATGATTCCTTCTCACCCATCTACAGTGGAAGCACGATCTTCAGCATTATTGGCGCCGGCAATTCCATTACGCTCGGCTTGGATATCAACCAGGCTTCCGGCCAGCCAGCGCAAACGCTTTCGGCATTCTATATGTTAAAGAACGGCAACGTAGTCGATACGTTCCTATTCGGTGGAACGGGCAACGTGGCGGCGGGAAATAATGGGAACGGTTACGCCGATTACCTGCTTGCGAACTTCTCGTCGTTCCTGGCGACTGACACAATTCAGTTCCATTTTGTATTCAACGACGCTAACGACGGAACCGAAAATGTGTTCCTGATTGGCGCGCCGGGAACCCCGACCCCAACTCCAGAGCCTGCCAGCCTGGCGCTGCTCGGATCGGGCTTGCTCGTCATAGCCGCGAAGTTCCGCAAGAAAGCGAAAATCTAGCTCGCCCAGCAAGGTCGCTGCCGGCCGGTTTCGAGATCGATCGAACTGTGGACTTGCGGTTTGCAAGTTCGATGACCACCTCCGAATGTGATTGCCAGCAAGCCTCTAAATTTCTGGGGGCTTCGCTGGTTTTCGCGCTACTAAACAACCCGCCCTCTGACGATGCGCTTCGTTCCATGGCGCTGGCCAATCCGAAAGACACGCCTTACGTGGTGCGTGCGACCGGCAAAGGGCGAGTGTCCGGTACTGGTCCGCTAAAGTAAGCCCGCACTTCCCCCGATCATACCCATAAGTAGTTTAGACAGAGGGCTTTGTCGTCAGCCCGCTTATTATTCCAGAGCCCAGGACGGGATGACGCGGGCCGGAATGTTTGACACTGAAAATCCAGTTATCGGGGGAGCCTAAGTTAGATGATCTCGCTGCGTAAGTCGATGGAACAACAAGCGGTGGAAGTTCTCGAGTCTGCACGGAAGTCCTACGGGGATGGGTTTGTCGCTTTTGGAGAGGCTGGGGCGCAAGCGTGCCCGCCCGCTGGAGAAGGCCTTATGGAGAGCCTGCTGAATCTCAAGCGACGCCTGGACGCTGAAGCTTCAGCAAGTATGTTTACTGAAACCGAGGCTCTTCTGGAACAGGAATTGAAGACATGGAGCGGACGCGCAGCCCATTTCTATCAGCAAAAGACCGATGAGGTGAAAGAAATACTGGCCATCGTGGCCCAGGCCGCCAGCGAGGTTGGGGAGCGGGATCAGCGCTATGCCAAACAATTCGGAAATTTGACGGAGCGGCTACAAGCCACGGCCAAGCTGAACGATCTCACGGCCATTCGACAATCGTTGATCAAGAACGTCGCGGAGATGGAAACCACCGTGACGAAGATGGCCCAAGACGGCCAGAATTCCGTGGCGGCATTGCGATCCCGGATCGACGTGTACGAAGCCCGTCTGGGGGAGGTGGAGCAAATCGCCTGCGAGGACCCGCTCACGGGTTTGGCGAATCGCCGCAAGCTGGAACGGCAACTCGAAATCCTGGTGAAGCAGTCGCGTCCTTTCTCGGTGATCTACGTCGATCTCAACGGGTTCAAGGCCATTAACGATACGCTCGGGCATCAGGCCGGGGACGATTTGCTGAAGCAGTTTGCCGGCGAACTCCGGGCGGCGTTCCGAACGACAGACGTGGTTGGGCGGTGGGGCGGCGACGAATTCGTCATTTTGGTAGACGGACACTTTCGGGACGCGATAATCCGTGCGGAAAGGATCGAAAAATGGGTGGATGGTGAATACCTGGTGACCACCGGTGCGGGGCAGCAGAAGGTTCAAATTAGCGCGGCGAGCGGTGTTGCATCCTGGCAGGCCGGCGATACGCCCACGACCATTCTCCAGCGGGCCGACGCTGCGATGTATGAACACAAGGCGCTCATTAAGAGCCGCCGTAAGACCATGTCGGATCATTCTTAAGTGCTGCGGCGAAACAGAAGCAGACGACCGCATAGATTGTGAAGCGACTGCACCAAATAGAGCCGATTAAATAGGGCCGTACGCGCCCTACTTTCACTGGCTCAAGCGGTGGCGGTTTTTTGTAAGGGGCTGATCGGGTGAGTTAATCGCCAGCTGATGTAGCTCACCAGGAATTGACTATCCGAGGCGGATATTGTTAAGTCCAGGGCCATTGCGACATCCAAGTAATCCCGCTCGACTGAGTGCTGGTGGTTATCCTTCAGGAAGATCGCGTCAACCGCTCGTGCGATTGTCCTCTCGTGATCGTTGGTAGGCTCCATGATCGGCGAACCTCTCCCGGTCGCCAGGGCCAAGACACCTATAAAACATAATGGCACGGTTTTGTCGCGGAGGCAAGCCACGGCAAGGCCACAACGCAACCATGAACGCTAGGGCTGTGCCTTCGATACTCTATGTGGACATTCGCGTGGCCATTGCAGGATTGCGCCGCAGACCACTCTCCCTAACAGATTGATGTGAATGGTGGACGGTCACCGGATCGACCTGTGGACCTCCTGCTTATAAGGCAGGCCAAGATATTTTTATATGTCGCTGAGAAGGCGGAGTAACGAACTCTTTTTCAGTAAACTACGCGGATCACCTGCCCTCGATTAAGCCATAATACCCCCGCCTTTCCGCTGGCCCTGCTAAAGAATCCGCTAAAGTCAAAAATCCCTTTTCCTAGGCCTCCGCCATGGTGACACACGATAGAATGCAAGCCATGCCTATTTATAACGATGCGTGCGTGCTCTGCGGGCGAACAGCAACGGTGACTGACGCGCCCCATCTTAAGGCTCGCCGCTTCGACTGTTCCGAAAAAGGCGGATGCACGACGTTTGAGATTGGTGCCGACGCTGAGAACCACATCCAGAAAAACGCTGCTAGGTTGAAAGATATTTGTGCGCTGGTATCCAGAGCAGCACGCCGTAAAACCAGCGAAGGAACAGGGACCCTCATTATCCCGAATGAACTTGACTTCATGACAGTAGCCGCAGAACAGGACGATTTGGAGCACTCAACAAAATGAACGCCGCGAGTTGGCGTTGCGTTCCTGGCTGATCCCTGCTTCGGTGACCGGTGAACTATGTCCTAACACTTGCTATTGCCGTTGGCGTTGCCGTTCCTCCCTTTATGGCGTTCCCGTAAGTGTCCCCTCGAACCCTCCCGTATTCGTCAAGAGTTTGGGCGCGCCAGAGGCGTCGAACAGCGCTACTTTCAACGTCCCCGTCAACGTAAGGTTGCCTTGTACGCCCTCTAATCGTCCGGTTCCTTCGGTGATCTGATAGGTCTCGGTTAGGTGGCCCACCAAATGGTTTAAATCTATGCAAAGGGTCCCCTCCGTAACCGTGACCGTCAAGAGACTTCCGTCCTGGAAGCGAAATACGCCGCCGCTGCGGACGGGCACAACTCGAATACTTGGTCCGAAGCCGCTGCCGCAACTGCCGAAACCCTGGGGGGTGATTTCGTCAACGCGGAGTTTATGAAAGGTGAATGGTCCTAGAGCGCCGTTACCGGCTAACTGCTCTTCGTCGGTAACTGTATTGGGTGCTAGATTGAGCGTAGTGGCCACCATGCTTCCCGAAAACGTCATCTTTACAGGCCGCTGTTGTGCGTGGACGGCTGCTACACCGAGAGTGAGCATCAGTGCCACGGTTGCTATGTGTTTCATGGGTTCTCCTTAAGTACTGCTCCGACCGGCAAAGTCTTTCACAACCTACGCCGAAGAGCAACCGTAGCTTCAGCGCCAGTGCGTTCGCTACCTCGCGTGCTGTGACCCGACTCTATCACCGGGCATGAGTGGCGTAGATCCTACGCAACAGCCCGAAACGCTGGCTTAGGCCAGAGATTCTGGGTAAACTCCGGCGGCCTTGAGTTCTCATGTGTGGTCTAAGCAGGAGATAGTTTTGTTGGCTACCAAGTCGATCGCTTTGGCAGCATAACTCTCCCCAGTATTCAGAACTGGGGTAATTGAAGATTGAGGTTATCCTTGAGTTAAGCGTAGATCCAACGAATGCGCACCACGATGGGGCAGCGGCGGGTTTGTTTTTAGTACTCTTACCCCCTTACCGTAATCGTCGTACCACTCTCCTTGTATTCGTATCCTGTCGGGAAGAACCTGAACTTGAAGCACAACCCTGTCAGATGAATTTTTGACTTCGAGATAATCGCATCTATAATTCTGCACAATACCCATAACGACCATCTCCAGACAACAGGCATGGGGATTACGCCGAATGCAGCGGTTGACACAAGATCCCCCAAAAAACCACTCGCGTCGGTAGCCAGCGGTCAAACGAAGCGCACCAGCCCGGAATCCAACACTGGATCAAGCGTAGGAGCGACCGGCGCTGCCGGGTGAGCATGAAGGTAGGAGATCCACCGCGCCGCGTCAGAGAACGCACCAGCGATCTTGGCGGCATCGATGAACGACAGATCCGAACAAGCTGCCGCTCCCGCTAAGAATCGCAGTAGGATGGCGCACGGTCCGCAGCAGATGTAAACTAGCCGGTGGAAATGATCCGTTCGAGCAGGCACCGACGAAGGGAGGTACAAACATGGGCAGAAAAGACCCACAGTATTTTAGCGTTGGAATCGTAGCGGTGGGAGTCTTCCTTGCTTTGTGGCTGGGCCGGGGCACCGCTCAACAAGTGTCCGGCGAGCCGAAGATCGATGCCGATGATATTGGCGGTATAGTTACCAGCGCCAAGGGGCCGGAAGCCGGCGTGTGGGTGGTAGCCGAAGCCACAGACCTGCCAACTAAATTCGTCAAGATTGTCGTCACTGATGATCGGGGGCGCTACCTGGTGCCGGATCTTCCCAAGGCGAACTACAACGTCTGGGTTCGCGGCTATGGGTTGGTGGATTCACCGAAGGTTAAAGCCACAGCGGGCAAGATCCTCGACCTGAAGGCGGACGTGGCACCGGACCTGAAGGCTGC
>Ga0068858_100004346_pt1 | contig 13910 bp, 11 predicted proteins | sample KBSSwiS12_FD_66589 | JGI IMG/M metagenome (GOLD analysis project Ga0068858, IMG submission 66589) | Switchgrass rhizosphere microbial communities from Kellogg Biological Station, Michigan, USA - KBS Switchgrass S1-2 | ecosystem: Host-associated > Plants > Roots > Rhizosphere > Soil ... | reverse complement strand
CCAAAGGGTATTGCAGCAATGGCCAAGGCATCGCACACTGTTTTGACGGCGGCATGCACGAATTGAGGCACATCGGAAGGCGATGAGCGCGGTGATGGTGCAATGCGGGTGCGCAGCGCCAATACTGGCAGCGTCGCAGTCCGAGTGCTAGTGGTGAGATTTTCCGTTGGAATTTCAACGGCAAAGGAGGGTCAAAAGCGGGAGGGGCGACAACCATGGCCGGGGGTCACGACCGTATGACCAGACAGGAACACTCGCAGCCGCTGGAACTGCTGGACAGGCAAGGGACCTCCGGGCCCCCTCACACGCCTGGGCGGCCCGCATCTGAACGTACTCGTCGCCGCGGCACCGCAACGCGCGCTTCCTCGGCCCGCCTGCTGCAGTTGATCGGCGCCGCCAACGGGCTCGGGCTGCCGGGGGAATTTTGCGCCGAAGGCCCGGCGCAGTTGAAGGCGCATCTGGCCCGGTCGCGGCGCTTGCGCGGGCGCATATCCTGGCATGCCATGCTGAGCGCCGGCGCTTCGCTCAACCAGAAGGGCTTTCCGCCCAAGGGGCTCGGCGCCTTCTCGCGCCGGCTCGCCTCGGCCGTGTCGGACTGCGTGGCGTCGGACCAGCGCTTCATGGTGCTGGGCGGGGACCATTCCTGCGCCATCGGCACCTGGAACGGCGTGCGCGCGGGCCTGCCGCGCCCGGGGCCGCTGGGCCTGATCTGGATCGACGCGCACATGGATGCCCACACCGCGCTGACCAGCCCCAGCGGGCGCGCGCACGGTATGCCGCTTGCCACGCTGCTGGGCGAGGGTGATCCGGCGCTGAATTTCTTCAACGACAAACGCGCCGTGGAGGCAAGCAAGACCTGCCTCATCGGCGTGCGCAGTTTCGAGGCCGAGGAAGAGGCGCTGCTGCGCCAGCTGGGCGTGCGCGTCATCGGCATGGAAGAGGTGCGCAGCCGCGGCTTCGCCGCCGTGATGAAGGAGGCGCTGCTGCAGGCCGGTTCAGGCGTGGCCGGGTTCGGCGTCAGCATCGATCTCGACGCCATCGACCCCGGCGATTCGCCGGCCGTGTCCACGCCCGAACCGGGCGGCATTGCCGCGCGCGAACTGCTGGCGGCGCTGCCCATGCTGTGCGCCTCGGACCGCTTCGTGGGCCTGGAGGTGGCCGAGTTCAACCCCACCCGTGACGAGGACGGCCGCACCGCGACGCTGGTGGAGCGCGTGGTGGAGGCCGTTGCCGATTGCATGGCGCCCAGGCCCTCGGGCCCGCTGGAAATGGAGGAGCAATACCTGGCGCGCAACTACCAGCCGCTGCCCGTGCTGCTGGTGCGCGGCAAGGGCGTTTACCTCTGGGACAATCACGGCAAGCCCTACCTGGACATGATGTCGGCCTATTCGGCCACCAGCTTCGGGCATGCCCACCCGCGCTTGCTGCGCGCGCTCGGCGACCAGGCCGCGCGCCTCGCCATGGTGTCGCGCGCCTACCACGCCGAGCACCTCGGCGCGCTGGCGAGGCGGCTGTGCGAGCTCACCGGCATGGAGCGCATGCTGCCCATGAACACCGGCGCCGAGGCGGTGGAAACGGCGCTCAAGGCGGCGCGCAAATGGGCCTATGAAGTGAAGGGCGTGCCGCCGGAGCGGGCGGAAATCATCTGCTGCGAGGGCAATTTCCACGGCCGCACCACGGCCATCGTGGGCATGTCGAGCGAGGCGCAGTATCGCGAGGGCTTCGGTCCGTTTCCGCCCGGCTTCAAGCGCATTCCTTATGGTGACGCGGAGGCGCTGGCCGCCGCGATCACGGCCGACACCGCCGCCTTCCTGGTCGAGCCGGTCCAGGGCGAAGCCGGCATCGTGGTGCCGCCGGACGACTATCTGGCGAGGTGCGCGGGCACCTGCCGCGAGCGCAACGTGCTGCTGATCTGCGACGAGGTGCAGACCGGCCTCGGGCGCACGGGCCGCTTCCTCGCCTCCGAGCACGCCGGCGTGGTTCCCGACGGCGTGATCCTGGGCAAGGCGCTGGGAGGAGGGCTGCTGCCGGTGTCGGCATTCCTCGCCCGCGCCGACGTCATGGACGTGTTCCATCCCGGCGACCACGGCTCCACTTTCGGCGGCAACCCGCTGGCCTGCGCCGTGGCCCTCGAAGCCCTGGCGGTGCTGGAAGGCGAGGGGCTGGTGGAGCGGGCGCACAAGCTGGGCATGCACCTGTTGGCCGGCCTGGGCGCCTTGCGCAGCCCGCTGGTGCGCGAGGTGCGCGGCAAGGGCCTGTTCGCCGGCATCGAGCTCGACACCGCCCGCGTGGATTCGCCCCACGCCTGCGAAGTGATGCTGAAGCACGGCGTGCTCACCAAGGACACGCACGGCACGGTGCTGCGCTTCGCGCCGCCGCTGGTGATCCGGCGCGCGCAGCTCGACGAGGGGCTGGAAAGGATTGGCAGGGCGCTGGCGGAGCTTGCCGCCTGTAACCTCCGCCTGTAACCTCCGCCTGTAACCTCCGCCTGTAACCTTTTTGGTGATCCTGTTTGGCCTGATCAGTTTTCGGCAATCAGCTTCCGAATTTGCGCGAGTCCACCGCGAAGCGTTCGTGCGTGCCCTCGCCGATGAGCTTGCCCTTGCAGGTCACCTTGACCTCGAACAGCAGTTTGCGCCGGTCGCGCTCGGCCAGCTTCACCGCCACTTCCACCGGGTCGCCGATCATGGAGGCGGCGCGGTGCCACACGTGCACCATGGTGCCCACGGTCTGCTCGCCCTCGTCCAGATAGGGCTGGGCGGCGCGCAAACAGGTCATTTCCATCAGGCCGATCATGGCCGGCGTGGCGAGCACCGCGGGCCCGGCGTGCGCCGTGCCCATGTCGCCGGTGGTGGCCACGGTCTCCTGCAGCGCGATGCCGATGGGAATGTCTTTCATGGCGGTTCTTTCAGGTGACTGTCTGAAGTAGGGGATCAGGGTTGTTCCAATTGTGCCAACAGCTCCATCCATTCGCCTTCCAGCTTCTCGATGGCGCCGGCGAGGCGCGTGCGCTCGCCGAGCGTGGTTTGGACGACCTCGCTGCTGCCATCGCCAAAGAACTCGGCCGATGCCAACTGCGCATCGATTCGGCGCAACTCCTCGGTCCTTCCAGCCAGGTCCTTTTCCAGAGCGGCTGAGCGCTTTTCCAGGTTGCGGCGGCCGCTATTCTGGTTTTGACGTCTTTCCGCCGCATCGCGGCGGACCTCCTTGCGCGACGGCGTTTGTGCTTCGGCGCTGCCTCGTTGCACGGCCTGATTGCGACGCGAGGCCAGAAAACGCCCGTAGTCCTCCAGATCGCCGTCATATGGATTCACAACCCCATCCGCCACCAGCAGGAACTCGTCGCAGGTTGTGGACAGTAAATGTCGGTCGTGCGACACCAGCACCAGCGCGCCCTGGTATTCCTGCAGCGCCTCGGTGAGCGCCTCGCGCATGTCGATGTCGAGGTGGTTGGTGGGCTCGTCGAGCAGCAGCAGGTTGGGCCGGTGCCAGATGAGCAGCGCCAGCGCGAGGCGGGCCTTTTCGCCGCCCGAGAAATCCGTGATGGGCGCGAGCGCCATGTCGCCGTGGAAGCTGAAGCCGCCCAGGTAGTCGCGCAGCTCCTGGTCGCGGACCCGCGGCGCGATGCGCTGCAGGTGCAGCAGCGGGCTGGCCTGCGCGTCCAGGGATTCGAGCTGGTGCTGGGCGAAGTAGCCGATGACCAGGCCCTTGCCATCGGTGCGCCGGCCGGCCAGCGGCGCGAGGTCGCCGTTGATGAGCCGGATCAGCGTGGACTTGCCGGCGCCGTTGCGGCCCAACAGCCCGATGCGCTCGCCCTGGCGTATGGACAGCTTGATGCCGTCCAGCACCGTGCGCTCGCCGTAGCCGGCGCGTGCATCCTCCAGCGCCAGCACCGGGTCGGGCCCGCGCTCGGACTGGCGGAAAGAAAACGAGAACGGCGAGTCCACGTGCGCGGGCGCGATGCGCTCCATGCGCTCCAGCGCCTTGATGCGGCTTTGCGCCTGGCGCGCCTTGGTGGCCTTGGCGCGGAAGCGGTCGACGAAGGACTGCAGGTGCTGGATGCGGCGCTGTTGGCTGGAATACGCGGCCGCCTGCTGGGCCAGCGCCATGGCGCGCGCGTCCTCGAAGGCGCTGTAGTTGCCCGTGTACTGCCTGAGCTGGCCGTTGTCGAAATGCAGGATCTCGGTGGCCGTGCCGTCCAGCAGTTCGCGGTCGTGAGAGATCAGGAACAGCGTGCCTTTGAACAAGGCCAGCCAGCGCTCCAGCCACAGCACCGCGTCCAGGTCGAGGTGATTGGTGGGCTCGTCCAGCAGCAGCAGGTCGGCGCGCCGCATCAGGGCGCGCGCCAGGTTAAGCCGCATGCGCCAGCCGCCCGAGAATTCGGCCACGGCGCGGCCCAGGTCGCCGGTGTCGAACCCCAGACCGTCCATGATGACGGCGGCGCGCGCCGGCGTCGCCCAGCCCTCCAGGTCGTTGAAGCGCTCGTGGGCATGGGCGATGCGCTCGCCCTCGCCGGCCGCCTCGGCCGCGGCCATCTCGGCCTCGGCGGCGCGGAACTCGGCGTCGCCGTCCAGCACGTACTCCATGGCCGGCCGCGGGCTGGCGTCGGTTTCCTGGAACACCCGCGACATGGCCAGGCGCGGCGGCTTGTCAATGTCGCCGCCGTCGGTGTGGATGTCCCCCGCCAGGGCGGCCAGCAGCGTGGACTTGCCGCAGCCGTTGGCCCCCACCACGCCCACGCGGGCTCCCGGCATGAAGGCGGCGCTGGCGTGGTCGAGCAGGAGCTTGGCGCCGCGCCGGATGGTGATGTCGCGAAAGGTGATCATGGAAGCTGGAAAACGGACAAAACCCGGCCATTTTCGCATGCGGCGGCGGTTATGCCCCCACACTGTTATAATTCCCATTTGCCTATACCCTGGTTTCCAACTGAACCCATTGTTCCGGCGGGCTTTGCCCGCATCGCTCCCCGCCCGCGCGGGCCATGCCGCCCGCGGCCTGCCATGACCACGTTCGCCGAACTTGACCTGCTGCCCGAACTGCAGCGCGCCGTCGCCGATCAGGGCTATACCGAAGCCACGCCCATCCAGGTCAAGGCCATCCCGCTGGTGCTGGAGGGCCGCGACCTCATGGGCGCGGCGCAGACCGGCACCGGCAAGACCGCCGGCTTCACCCTGCCCATTCTGCAGAAGCTCGCGCGGCACGCCAGCACCAGCGCCTCGCCGGCGCGTCATCCGGTGCGCGCCCTCATCCTCACGCCCACGCGCGAGCTGGCGGTGCAGGTGGAGGAGAGCGTGCGCGTGTACGGCAAGCACCTGCCGCTGCGCGCCACCGTGGTCTACGGCGGCGTGCCCATGGACCCGCAGACCCAGGCGCTGCGCCGCGGCGTGGAAATCCTGGTGGCCACGCCCGGCCGGCTGCTCGACCACGTGCAGCAGAAGCAAATTCAGTTCAACCAGGTGGAATTCTTCGTGCTGGACGAGGCGGACCGTATGATGGACATGGGCTTCATGCCCGACGTGCGGCGCATCATCAGCCTGCTGCCCAAGCAGCGCCAGAACCTGCTGTTTTCGGCCACGTTCTCGGACGAGATCAAGAAGCTTGCCGACTCGTTCCTCAAGAACCCCGTCATGGTGGAAGTGGCGCGGCGCAATTCGGTCGCCGAATCGGTGACCCACATCGCCATGCCCGTGGCGCGCGAGCGCAAGCGCGAACTGCTCGGCTACCTGGCGCAGGACCGCGACTGGAAGCAGGTGCTGGTGTTCTGCGCCACGCGCCTGGGAGCGAACCGCCTGGCCTACCAGTTGAACAAGGACGGCCTGCACGCCACGGCCATCCACGGCGACAAGACCCAGCCCGAGCGCCAGCAGGCGCTGGAAGAGTTCAAGTCCGGCAAGGTGCGCCTGCTGGTGGCCACCGACGTGGCGGCGCGCGGCCTGGACATCGAGGACCTGCCGCTGGTGGTGAACTTCGACCTGCCCACCGTGCCCGAGGATTATGTGCACCGCATCGGCCGCACCGGGCGCGCCGGCGCCTCCGGTGCGGCCATTGCGCTGGTGAGCCCCGACGAGCACGAGCGGCTGGAAGCCATCGAGAAACTGATCAAGCTCGACATTCCGCGCGAACTGGTGCCGGGCTTCGAACCCGATTCGCGCGTGGTGAGTTCCATGATCGGCTCGCCCGAGCGGGCCGGCCGAGGCGAGCGCTCGCGCGGCCGTGACCGCGATGCGGCGCCGCGGGAGCGCGGCCGCGAGCGCGGCCAGGAACCGGCGTGGCTGCCGCGCAATCCTGAGCGACGGCCAGCTGAGCGGCGCCCGGCCGAGCGCCACGCCGGCCGCGGCCAGGGCCAGCATTCCGCCGACCCCATATTCAGCCGGCCCTACGAGCCCGCGGCGCCTTCGGCGCAGACGCAGGCGGCCGCGCCCCAACCCCTGTCCGCGCGGCCCAAGCGCCAGATCGCCGCGCTGCTGGGCGGACTGCCCAAGCCCAAGAGCCCCTGAGGGCTGGGGCGTGAATCTCGACCGCGTCACCGCCGGGCGCAACGTCCCGGACGAGGTCAACGTCATCATCGAAATCCCGATGAACGCCGACCCCATCAAGTACGAGGTCGACAAGGAAACCGGCGCCATGTTTGTGGACCGCTTCATGTCCACGGCCATGCACTACCCCTGCAATTACGGCTACGTGCCGCATACCCTGTCGGGCGACGGGGACCCGGTCGACGTGCTGGTGCTGTCGCCGGTGCCGGTGGTGAGCGGTGCGGTGGTGCGTTGCCGCCCGGTGGGCATGCTGCGCATGCGCGACGAGGCCGGCGAAGACACCAAGATCATCGCCGTGCCGGTGGACAAGCTGTGCGGCCTGTACCGTTCGGTAAAAACCTATCGCGACGTGCCCGACGTGACCCGGGCGCAGATCGCGCATTTCTTCCAGCACTACAAGGACCTCGAGCCCGGCAAGTGGGTGAAGGTCAAGGGGTGGGTGGGACCCCGCGAGGCACGAAAGGAAATCGCCGATGGCGTCAGGCGTTACGAGGGAGCGCGCAAAAAGCCGCGGTTCTAGGCACGGGTTCAAGGCGCCGCCGTTCGCGGCCGCCCTTGCACTGTTGTTTACGACGGCGCTTGCGCCATTGGGCGCCGCGGCCAGCAGCGACTCGCTGCAGGACGTGCTGCCCGCCGCGGGGGCTGGCTTGGGCCTCGCCCTGCGCGCGGAAAACTCGCCCTATCGCGGCGGCGGTGTGCGCAATGATTTCCTGCCGCTCTACCTGTACGAGGGCAAGGTCTTCTACCTGCATGCGTACCGCGCCGGTCTGAAGCTGAACGCCGGCGAAAACCAGCGCGTGGATCTGTTCCTCGCCCACCGTTTCGAGGGCTTTCCCTATGATCGCGTGCCGACCGGCCTTGCCGGCATGGCCGAGCGCGCGCCCGGTGTGGACGCCGGTTTGTCTTTCGAACGCACCGGGCCCTGGGGCCGGGTCTTCCTGGAATGGCTGCATGACGTCTCCGGCTCGTCCACGGGCAACGAGCTCAAGCTGGGCTATGGCTACGACTGGCGCAGCGGCGGCCTGCGCCTGCAGCCCTACGCCACCGTGTCGGCGCGCGATGCCAGGCTGAACGACTACTACTACGGCGTGCGCCCGGACGAGGCGGCCCCGGGGCGTCCGGCCTATGCGCCCGGCGCCGGCATCAACACTGAGCTTGGCCTGTACGCCACCTACAACCTCACCCAGAACTGGCGCTTGCTGGGCGGCATCGCCGGCACGCGCTGGTCGAGCGGCGTGCGCGGGAGCCCCATCGTGAACGACCGCGTGCAGCTCGCGGGCACGCTGGGGCTCCTGTACGACTTCGACCCGGAGCACCAGGCCTGGCCGGACGGACGGCGGCTCATCGTCAAGGCCATGCACGGCAAGTCCACCGACTGCAACCTCGTGCCCGTCATGCGCCTGTCCTGCACTTCCACCCAGACCACCGACAACACCGCGCTCACGGGGCTGGAACTCGGCCGACCCTTCGTGGAGCGCCTGAACGGCTGGCCGCTGGATTTCGTCGGCTACGTCGGCGCCATCCGCCACCAGGAACGCGGCCTGCAGAGCGATTTCTGGGAGGGCGTGGCGTACATGAAGGCCTACTACTACGGCTTTCCCTGGAGCGACCACGTGCGCACGCGCATCGGCTTCGGGGCGGGGCTGTCGTATACCCAGAAAGTGCCGTTCGTGGAAGCGCGCGACCAGGCGCGGCGGGGGCGGAACACGTCGAAAATGTTGAACTATCTTGATCCGAGCATCGATATCAGCCTGGGGGACATATTTGGTTCAAAGCGCTGGTCGGGCACTTACTTCGGATTCGGGGCTTCGCATCGTTCGGGGATATTCGGGACGTCGGAGATCTTTGGCAATGTGAATGGGGGGTCGAACTACATATACAGTTATCTGGAATTGGAATTGTAGAAACGCGCGTTGATGCTCGCGCCCCTTGACTTATAAAACTATTTGTTTAATATGTCGAATGTCCAGCCGGTGCATTGCGTGATCTGCGGCAGGCCCCTGCATTAGTTTTCGTTCCTCATAACTATTCAAGACCATGAGCCCCGTGGCATTACGCCTCGGGGCTTTGCTTTTTCAGGGCTCCGCATGAATGACACTGACAACCCGGCCGACTTTAGTAATGGTTGGCTCCCGCCCGCGCCCGGCGCTAAGCCTTATCCGCTGCGACTGGCCGATGCGCTCGATGCATTCAGGGCGGCAGGATATGCCTTTGATCCAAACTCTGCGGATGCCGCGCGGCAGCGTCAGCGTCTGGCTCAGGCTCTTCAGGCGCACAGCGGAACCGAGTCTGCACAGTCCCCTTCTTCGGGTGCTAGCCAGACCTCTTTGCTGATCAACGATCCATCTTGGGTTGTGAAGTCTCCCAAGGTCAAGACAGCATCGGTTCTGCAGAACATTGGCGCGTCTTTGACCGAGATAACAGGAGGTGAGGACGATGCACTACGTCTGAGCCCGAGAGGATCTCAATCGGACAATGAGATGGCGCGAACCCAACATCGGATCGACGAATTGGAGCGCCAAAACAATCTTTTGGCGAGTCAAATGAATGCTGAGCGCGTGCACGCGGCTTCGGCAAATGGAGAAGATCTCGCACCGACGCTGACCAACGCTGCTCGCCTCGGCCTTTACGACACCTTCGCCGGCGGTGATCCTGTCCCATTCACGCCATCGTCTGCCTCTTCGAGCGGACCTGTAGATAGAATGGGCCAACCCCTTAATGGTCCTTCCAATTACGATTCGTTCGAGAAATTAAAAGACATCCTGACGTCAAACAACGGTGAGTCCTTGAGTCCGGGGCGCCTTTGGGATTGGGCCACCTATACCGCTCCGGATGCGGACAAATTGAGAACCGAGCTGGGAATCAAGTATGGACTCTTGCGCGATCCGCGATTCGCGCAACTTGACCAAATGGAAGGAAGTCCGTTGAGTGCCGTTGGCTATGATGTTGCCAAACTCTTGAAAGCAGATCCGAGTACCGAGCGACTCCTTTCCAATCTGGGGCTCGCAGCCGATGGTATGCTGATGTCGGGCGCAGTTCTTCGCGGGCGAGCCCCCGCATTTGCAGGGGTTCAAAGAAATTTTGGAAATGTTATCCAAGCTGGAGGCGCGCACGGAGATATCAGGGGCCTGCATGGCTATGAAGCTCATCATATGCCAGCGAATTCGATCAGTCCTTTAAAGCCAAATAAGGGCCCGGCTATTGAGATGCTCACAGAAGATCATCGCAAGACCGATAGTTGGGGGAGAAAAGGGAAAGCAAAAGAATATCGACAGAAGCAGAAAGATCTGATCGAGCGGGGCGACTTTGGAGCAGCTCAACGGATGGACATTCAGGATGTTCAGGAAAAGTTCGGCGATAAGTACGACGATGCCATTCGACAGATGATTGAAGACGCGGCCAAGAAAGGGCGCTGAACGTGAAATTTGAGGTTGTTCCTCCACAGGGTGTCAGGGGAATAAAATTCGGATCATCGGTTGAAAAAATCAGGAAGCAGTTCGGTCCGGGTTTTGAATCGTTCAAGCGCTCAAGGGACGACGCAATCCCTTGCGACTACTACCCAAAACTGGGGCTTTTTGCCTATTACAAGGAACCAGGTGAACTGGAGGCGCTTGAGTTTGCGCGTCCGGCCCATGTCATTTTTGATGGCATGGATCTCTTGAAGGTGAGCTTCAATACGGTTAGGAATCATCTTCGGAGCCGAGATACTGGGTTGGAGGATGATGAGGGCGGTGTTACCGCGTATGCGCTTGGAATCGGCGTTTGGGCGCCAGAAAAGGACGAGCATCCGCTCAAGCGATGTGAGAGCGTAATAGTCTTTCCAGAGGGCTATTACGATGAGTTCAACCTGTGGCTGGCGCAAAGGCTGCGATAAAAAGGGGTCGTGGTAGGCTGCTAGCGCTGCCTTTTGTAGATTTTTCAATGTCGCTTTGGAGGGACTGCTTGATTTCCTAGTCCTGCGGCAAGTAAGAATTCGGGCCACGTTTTCTAGACGGCTGATGCTGCGGAGGGGAACACCCATGCAAGATCAAGAACTGGCAGGCAAGGTCGCCATTGTCACCGGCGCCGGCCGGATGCGCAGCATTGGGCGGCCGATCGCCCGACTGCTGGCCAAGGCCGGAGCGAAGGTGGTCATCACGGGGACGGGCCGCTCGCCCGACCGCTATCCGGACGATGAGAAAGCCGCCGGCTGGCGCGACATCGAAAGCGTGAGGGCGGAGATCGAGGCGGCGGGCGGGACATGCCTGGCGCTGGTATCCGATATTTCCTCCGAATCGGCGGTTCAGGCGCTGGTGCGTGCCACCGTGGAGAAGCTGGGCCGGCTGGACATAGTGGTCAACAATGCCGGCGCCGCGCGCGGGGCCGATCGCGTGCCCGTGGTGGAATTGACACACGAGGTCTGGAAGAAGGTCATCGAGACCAACCTGGATGGTACTTTCCTGCTGTCGCGGGAAGCGGCGCGGCACATGCTGAAGCAGGGCGCGGGCGGCAGCATCATCAACATCTCTTCCATCGCGAGCAAACGCGCCGGCAAGAACACGGCGGCCTATGCCGCTTCCAAGGCCGGTATCAACGCGCTGAGCCGCGCCATGTCCCAGGAGCTTGGCAAGGACGGCATCCGCGTCAATGCTCTTTGCCCGGGCATTATCGATACCTACCGCATGGACGACGTGGGACGCGACGATGCCTGGCGGCAATTGATCAAGAACATGATTCCGCTCGGCTACCCGGGCGACGGCAACGAGGTGGCGGAATTGTGCTTGTTTCTGGTGTCGGAGCGGGGAAAATGGATCACGGGGCAGGCGATCAACATTGATGGCGGAACTGCGTGGCAATGACCAGGCCCCGGGCTGCATGACGATAGGACAAGGGCCGCATGATGCGGGGATGGGGCCTGTCGCCCGCCTTATTTTGCCGCCTGTCGTTTTTTCGCCTCGTCTATGCCGCCCTGTATGGACTGCTTTATTTCCGAGTCCTGCGGCATCAGACCAACCGCCTTTTCCCAGTGCTTGATTGCCTCGCCGTAGGACTTGCGCTCGAACGCAGCGGTGCCAGCCAGCAGCAGCGCTTTGAGGTTGTTGGGGTCAGCTTTTAGCGCCCGCTTGACGACCTGCTCCGGCTGGCCCACCAGCGTTTTCCCATTCGCCATGGCGAGCGCGTCGGCGTAGTCAGCCAAGACTCTGGCGTCGGACGGCTGTAAATCCGCTGCCTTGCCGTAGGCCCTGGCGGCGTCGTCATAGCGGCCCATCACGGCGTAGGAGCGTCCGAGCATCATCCAGCCCTGCACGTCCTGCGGGTTGTCCTTCAGGCGCGCGGCCAGGCGTTCCACCATGGCGTTGATCTGGTCGGGTGTGATCTGGCGGGCGGCCTCGGGGGGAGGCGCGGGCGACAGCGCGGCGGGCGTGCCCAGCCAGGCGTACAGCACCGCGGCCGCGACCGGCAGGGCGATGGCCACGGCGAGGGCGGCGCGCGGCGCGCGCGCGGGCCGGGCGGTTGGGGGCGCGGCGCTTTGCTCCTCCAGCACCCGGCGTTCCAGTTCCGTGCGGGCCTCTTCCCATTGCGTGTTGGTGAGCGCGCCGCTTTTCAGCTCGGCGTCGAGTTCGGCCAGTTGCTCGGCATAGACTTGGGCGTTGGTGCCCTGGACCGTGGCCGATGCCTGGGGCGCGCCCCGGCGCGGCAGCGGGCGCAGCAGGGGACGTAACAGCGCGGCCAGCACGACCGCGACCAGCACGGCCGCCGCAATGATGAAGACCGTCATTGCCGTTCCGCTTCCTGCAGCAGCTCGCGGGCGCGGGCGTGGTCTTCCTCGGACAGCGTGCCGCTGCCCGCCGCGGCGCGGCGGCGGATGTTCAGGGCCAGGACGATGAGCCCAATGACCAGCAGCGCAAACGGCCCGGCCCACAGCAGAACGGTGGTGGCCTTGAGGGGCGGCTTGTACAGCACGAAGTCGCCGTAGCGGTCGACGAGGTATGCGCGGATGGCGTCGTCGCTTTCGCCGGCGCGCATCTTGTCGCGAATCTGGTTTTTCAGGTCGATGGCGAGGTCGGCCTGGGACGCGGCCAGAGACTCATTCTGGCAAACCAGGCAGCGGAGATTGGTGGTGAAGGCGACTACGCGGGCTTCGAGCGCCGGATCGCCGGCGGCGGGCGGCGCGTCTGCCGCGTGAGCCGGGCAAAGCGTCAACAACCGCAGCAAAACCAGCCAGCAAACCAGCCAACGCAACAACGTAGCGCTAACTTTCAGCATTGAGCTGCTTCACCAGCGGAAGTATTTTCTTGTTCAACGCTTCTTCAGTTACGGCCCCGATCTGCTTGTAGCGCACCACACCCTGCTTGTCGATGACGAACGTCTCCGGCACGCCATACACCCCGTAGTCGATGCCGGTCTTCCCTTCATGGTCATAAGCCGATGTCTGGTAAGGATTGCCGAACTGGTTCAGCCAACGCAGGCCTTCGTTCCGCTCGTCCTTGTAGTTCAGCCCCACGATCGGCACCACCCCGGTCTTCGACAGCGAAAGCAGCACCGGATGCTCCTCGCGGCAGGTCACGCACCACGATGCCCAGACGTTGAGCAGCCACACCTTGCCCTGCATGTCGGCCTTGGAGATGGGGGATTCGGGACGCTCCAGGCGCGGCAGTGAAAAGGCCGGCGCCGGCTTGCCGATGAAGGGCGAGGGCACTTCGCGCGGGTCGAGCTTGAGGCCCACGCCGAGGAATATCAGCACCACGACGAAAATCGCCAGCGGCACGAAGTAGCGCCAGCGCGAGCCGGAGGGCTTGCTCCCGTTGGCAACGGCCTTGGCCGTGGGGGCTGTAGTTGTATCCGTCATGAAGTAACCTCGTTGCCCGCAATCGCGGCCGTGCGCTTGCGGGAGGTGATGCGATAACGGCGATCGGAGGCGGCCAGCCCGCCGCCCAGGGCCATGAGCAGGCAGCCGCTCCAGATCCAGCCCACCAGGGGCTTGAACTGGATGTGGATGATCCAGGCGCGCTCGCCCGATGGCCCCTTCAGCGGCTCGCCCATGGAGACGTACAGGTGGCGCCACACGCCGGCGTCGATGGCCGAGTCGGTGAGCGGCATGTTCTGCACCGTGTACAGGCGCTTCTCCGGCGCCATCACCGCGACGGCGGCATCGTTGCGGGTGACGTCGACCGTGGCGCGGGTGGCCGTGTAGTTGGGGCCGTTCACCGGCTCGATGGCGCGCAGGGCGAAGGTGTACCCGGCGAGCTGCGTGGTGTCGCCGGCGCTCATGCGCACGTCGGTTTCCTGCTCGTAGCCCTTGGCCACGGTCACGCCCAGGATGAACACGGCAATGCCGAAGTGCGCGACCAACATGCCCCACCAGGCGCGCGACTGCGTGGAGAGGCGCCGCCG
>Ga0068858_100004341_pt1 | contig 13920 bp, 10 predicted proteins | sample KBSSwiS12_FD_66589 | JGI IMG/M metagenome (GOLD analysis project Ga0068858, IMG submission 66589) | Switchgrass rhizosphere microbial communities from Kellogg Biological Station, Michigan, USA - KBS Switchgrass S1-2 | ecosystem: Host-associated > Plants > Roots > Rhizosphere > Soil ... | reverse complement strand
CCCTTTGCGCGGAAGCGCAAAGCCTCGTTTATCAACTCCCTAACCGGTGCTCAGGGGGTCATTGTGGCCGATGGCCTCCTGGCGCGGCACTTGTCGGCCTGGATGCCGAAAACTTCGGTGTTCGGTCTGGGTCAGGCGCTGTCCGCCCTTCCCTCGGTCCGGCAAGCCCTCGGCCCCGCGGATCTCTATGTCATTGAGCCAAGGGCTTATCATTCAAGCTATGCCACCCTCGTCCATTACTATGATCGTTTTCGCCGCGAAACCGGCTGCCTGCTCAGCCTCGACCTGCAGCACGTGGCCGTGCCGGCCCGGGCACAAGGCATGAAAGGCAAACCAACATTCGCCCAGGCCGAATGGCTCCTGAAGGGCCGCAACGCCAAGCGCATCATTGTCGAAGATCTGAACGACATGGACACTCTGAAACAAGCCAGCGGCCTGCCCGTCCTGCACGTGGCTGAGCTTGTATGAGCGATATTCGTTCTGTCGATGTTTTGATCGTTGGCGCCAGCCTGTCGGCTGCCGCCGCGGCCAAGCGCACCGTGGACGCCGGCCTTGAGACCGTCATCCTCGAAAGAAAAGAGCTTCCCCGCCACAAGATTTGCAGCGGAATACTCTCGCCCCGCGGCCATCGCTTCCTGATCGAAAACTTCGGCCCCCTCCCCCGCGAAACCCTGCATGAGCCAACCTCGTGCCGCGGCGTCACCTTCCACTTCCCCTCCATGGTGTCCCTGCCCATGGACTTCACCGAAGGGCCGACGCCGCACCTGCACCGCCGCTTCTCGGACTACTGGGCCATCAAGCGCAGCGGCGCCGAGGTGCACGACCGCACTTCCTTTGCCGGCCTCGCCGACGACGGCGACCACGTCCTGGTGGAGGCGCGGCGCGAGGGCGAGCCGCTGCGCTACCGCGCGCGCTGGGTGATCGGCGCGGACGGGCCCTCGTCGCTGGTCATCCGCGCGCTGTACCCCGACTACCCCAAGCAGATCCCGTGGTTCTTCGTGGGCCAGAAGTTCCACGACATCATCGATTGCCCGCTCGACCCGGACTACTTCCATTTCTGGTTCCACCCCGCGCTGGGCCATTACACCTGGAGCCACGCGCGCGACGGCCGCCAGATCGTGGGCGTGGGCTTCAAGCGCGGCGACAATTTCGCGCGCCGGCACGAGAACGTGGTGCGCTACCTGGAAGACAAGCACAGCGTGCGCCTGGCACCGCACACCGAGGACGAGGGCTGCGGCGAGAACTTCGGGCCCTCGCTCATCAACCGCTACGTGTTCGGCAAGGGCAACGTGCTCATCACCGGCCAGGCGGCGGGTTTCCTCAACATGATCGGCGAAGGCATGAGCTGCGCCCTGCATTCCGGCGCCATCAGCGGCGAAGCGGTGGTGGAGGCGCGGCTGCGCAACCGCCCCGTCCAGGACCTGTACCGGCGCATGATCGCCTCGGAAGTGCGGCGTACCAGCGATCAATGGAATCCATTGAAAATAGCCTTTGCGAAGCCTCATGAAGCTGACTTCCCCAAAGCACTCATGGCACTGCCCTGGGGTGACAGGCTGAAAGTTCTGCGCGACATGTGGCGGTTCGTCGTCCTCTACAAGGAATTTAAATGGGGACGGCAGATCGCATCGGCAGCACTGCAACGGCCGTGGATCGGCGGATATTCAATGCAGAAGTGGCTATAGAGAACCAATTTGGCAACATAGCGGGCGGATCTTCGACGAAGCTTCCCGCTACGCGGGAAGGATGAAATTCGATCGTGCCTGAGTTGCCGGATGTCGTCGTTTATATCGAAAGCCTTGAGGCGCGCATCCTGGGCCATCGGCTGGAACGCATTCGGCTGATCAGCACTTTCCTTTTGCGCACTGCTGTCCCTCCCATTGCTCAGGCAGAGGGAAAGAAAGTCGTGGGCCTGCGTCGACTAGGCAAGCGTATCGTCATTGCGCTCGAAGGCGAACTGTTCCTGGTATTGCACCTCATGGTGGCGGGGCGGCTGCGCTGGTTGACGGCCGGCAGCAAGCTTCCAGGCCGCATCACGCTGGCCGTATTCGAGTTCGATTCGGGCTGGCTGGCCTTCACCGAGGCCGGCACCAAGAAGCGCGCCTCGCTGCACCTGGTGCAGGGCGAGGCGGCGCTGGCCGCGCTCGATCCGGGCGGGGTCGACATCGGCGCCATCGACGAGGCGGAATTCGCGCAGCGGCTCACAGCCGAGAACCACACCCTCAAGCGCGCCCTCACCGACCCGCACGCCTTCAGCGGCATCGGCAATGCCTACTCGGACGAAATCCTGCACCGCGCCCGGCTATCCCCCATCGCATTGACCCAGAAGCTCAAGCCTGATGAGGTCGCACGCCTCTACAAGGCCATTCTCGACGTAATAGCCGAATGGACCGGCCGTCTGCGCGCGGAAGCGGGCGAGAATTTTCCGGAGAATGTCACCGCCTTCCGGCCCGACATGGCCGTGCATGGGCGCTACGGCCAGCCCTGCCCCGTGTGCGGCGCGCCGGTGCAGCGTATTGTCTATGCCGAAAACGAAACCAACTATTGCGCCGCTTGCCAGACCGGCGGCACGGTGCTGGCCGACCGCGCGCTGTCGCGGCTTCAGAAAAAATCCTGGCCGCGCAGCCTGGAGGATTTATAACAATGACCAAAAACAGCCATGACTAAAAATCCCGAGAGCAAAATCCAGGTGGCCATGACCAAGACCCGCCTGGAAGCCTTCAGCGACGGCGTGTTCGCCATCGTCATCACCCTTCTGATCCTGGAGATCAAGCTGCCCGAGGTGGGCTACGACGAGCTGCCGCACGCGCTCATCGAGGCCTTGCCCCGGATCGCGGCGTACGTGATGAGCTTCGCCATCATCGGTCTGTACTGGATCAGCCACCACCGCGCATCCGAGCTGATCGTGAAGGTGGACGGGGCCATCCTGTGGCTCAACCTGCTCCTGCTGCTGCTGATCAGCTTCCTGCCCTTCCCCACTTCGCTGCTGGGGCGCTATCCCTACGAGCCGCTGCCCATCCTCATCTACGGCGCCAACCTGCTGGCCTGCAACGCCGTGGGCTTCGGCATGCTGTCCTACGTGCTGCACCACGCACACCTGGCCGAGCCCGGGCACGGGCGCGAGCGGTTGCGCAAGCAGTACCCCATCTACATCATTGTCAACTCCGCGTACCTGCTCGCCGTGCTGCTGGCCTCGTATGCGCCCATAGCGAGCTACGCCATCCTGGCGCTGACGCTGATCGCGCTGATCGTGCGCATCGTGAAATACGATCCATGATGGTCAAATACGATCCCTGACGCACGACACTGCTCCGGCGATGCCGGAGCGAATCCTCAAGGATACGGAAACTTCGCGTCCATGCCGCCGTCCACCACGACAGTGCGCCCGGTGATCTGGCGCGAAATGGACGCGGACAGGAACAGCGCCGCGCCGGCGATGTCGGGTTGGGAGAGGGGAAGGAAAACTACCGCCGCAAAGCGGGGGGCCTCCAAGCATACGACCAATCAGGGCTTGCTAGGGACGGTAATTGCGGTGGGTGTCATGCGATCGGGTAGCACGCGACCCATGCGAGCCCTGTGACCCACATGGTGCTCGAGCTTTGCGCCCGACAGTGTTACTGATTTTGCTTTGCCATTTTTGCCGACACCGTCGACTTGAAGCGCGTTCCCGTTGTATACCGCTACAACACACAGCTTCTCTTTATCTTCCAACCCCATGAGGATGACGCCGCGCCCCCGCGCCATGGCCTTCATTTCGTCGATGCCGAACACCAACAGGCGGCCTTCGCCGGAGGCCGCCGCCACGCGCTGGCTCTTGGCTTCCTCATACAAGGCAGGCTCAATAGGAGTGTGGCCCTCATCGATATTCATGAATTCCCGGCCTGCACGCCGGTTGCTAAGCATGTCCGCCAGCGTGCACAGGAAACCGTAACCGGCGCTCGACGCCACTAAAAGCCTGGTATCCGCCTTGCCCGCCACGCAGTACATGATTTTGCCGGCATTCTGTATCTCAACTAAGGATGATGCCGGCGCGCCGTCGCCGCGGCCGGGCGGCAGGTCGCCCGCCTGCATGGAATAGGCGCGGCCGTTGGAATCGAGGAAGGCCACGGGGTCGACGGTGCGGCACTTGATGAGGCTTTGCAGGCTGTCGCCTTCCTTGAACGACAGCGTGGAGGGGTCGACCTCCCAGCCCTGGCGCGAGCGCACCCAGCCGTTCCTGGAGAAGATCACCGTGACCGGCTCGTCGATCACCGGGGTTTCCACCACGGCCTTTTCCGACTCCTCGATCATGGTGCGGCGCTTGTCGCCGAAGGTCTTGATGTCGGCCTCGATCTCGGACACCACCAGGTCTTCGAGCGCGCGCTTGGAGCCGAGGATTTTCTCCAGGCCTTTCTGCTCCTTCTTCTGCTCGGCCAGTTCCTGCTCCACCTTGATGTGCTCGAGCTTGGCGAGCTGGCGCAGGCGCATTTCCAGGATGTCTTCGGCCTGGCGCTCCGACAGCTTGAACGCCTTGATCAAGTCGGCCTTGGGGTCGTCGGCGTTGCGGATGATCTTGATGACCTTGTCCACGTTGAGCAGCACCAGCAGCCGCCCCTCCAGCACGTGGATGCGGTCGAGCACCTTGTCCAGGCGGAACTTGGTGCGCCGCGTGACCGTGTTGAAGCGGAACTCCACCCACTCGGCCAGCACGCTTTTCAGGTTCTTGCTCGTGGGCCGGCCGTCCAGGCCCACCATGACCATGTTGAGGGAGGCGTTGGTCTCCATGCTGGTCTTGGCCAGCATGAGGTTCACGAACTCCTCCTCGGACAGGCGCGACGAGCGCGGCTCCAGCACCAGCCGCACCGGGTGCGTGCGGTCGGATTCGTCGCGCGCCTTCTCCAGCATGGACAGCACCATCTGCTTCTCGCGCTGCTGCTCCACCGACAGCGATTTCTTGCCGGCCTTGGGCACGGGATTGGTGAGCGCCTCGATTTCCTCCAGCACCTTGCGCGAGGACGTGCCGGGCGGCAGCTCGTGCACCACCATCTGCCACTGGCCGCGCGTCAGGCGCTCGATGGTCCAGCGCGCGCGCACGCGCACCGCGCCGCGTCCGGTGGTGTAAGCCTCGCGCATCTCGGCGCGCGGCGTGATGATCTGCCCGCCGCCGGGGAAGTCCGGCCCCTTGATGGACTTCATCAGCCCGGCGATGCTGATGTCGGGCTCGCGGATCAGCGCGATGGCGGCGTTGGCCACCTCGGTGAGGTTGTGGCTGGGCACCTCGGTGGCCATGCCCACGGCAATGCCCGAGGCGCCGTTCAGCAAAACAACGGGCAACCGCGCCGGCAGCACCTGCGGCTCCTCCAGGCTGCCGTCGTAGTTGGGCGTGAAGTCCACCGTGCCGGCATCAAGTTCCGCCAACAGCACCTCGGCGAATTTTGTCAGCCGCGCCTCGGTGTAGCGCATGGCCGCCGGCTCGTCACCGTCGCGCGAGCCGAAATTGCCCTCGCCGTCCACCAGCGGGTAGCGCAGCGTGAAGTCCTGCGCGATGCGCACCAGCGCGTCGTAAACCGACGCGTCGCCGTGGGGATGGAACTTGCCCAGCACGTCACCCACCACGCGCGCCGATTTCTTGCGCGGCGTGCCGGCCCGGCCGCCCATGTCCCACATGGCGTAGAGAATGCGCGCCTGAACGGGCTTCTGCCCATCCGTCACCCGCGGCAGCGCGCGGTCCTTGACGGTGGCGATCGCATACTGAAGATACTGGGTGGAAACGTATTGGCCAAGCGGCAGGCTGTCGCCAAACTCGCCCGACATGGGTGCGAAGCGCGACGGCGGCCCACCCCCCTCTCCCCCGCCGGAGGCGGGGGCCTCGTTCCTGTCCTTCCGCACTGCCGGCGGTGGCGCTTTCTTGGACTTCGGCCCGTCCGAATCAGGACCGCCGAACAAATCGTTCTGATCGTTCATCTTTGATTCTGTATCAAGCTTCCGGCTTACGAGATATCCGCATCCACAAGATTGCCGTAAGTCTCCATCCATTCACGGCGCTGCAGCGCGTTTTCGCGCGCCATCAATTTCTCGAACACGCCACTATCGCTTTCATCGGATTCCGGCGGCGCTTCGCGCACCACCAGCATACGCCGGGTATCGGGATTCAAAGTGGTTTCCCACAGTTGTTCCGGCGACATTTCTCCCAGGCCCTTGAATCGGCTCACGTTCCAGCTTCCCTCGCGCACGCCCTCGTCGGCAAGCTTGGCCTCGATGGAGTCCAGTTCCGCGCGATCCAGCGCATACAGCTTGCGCGCCGGACGTCCTTTCCCTGCTCCCGGCACATCGATGCGGAACAGCGGCGGCTGGGCCACGTAAACATGGCCCGCGTCGATGAGTTTTGGGAAATGGCGAAAGAACAGCGTGAGCAGCAGCACTTGAATGTGCGAACCATCCACGTCGGCGTCGGCCAGGATCACGATCTTGTGATAGCGCAGCCCGGAAAGGTCCGCGCTCGCCGACCGCTCATGCGGGTCCACGCCGATGGCCAATGCAATGGCCTCGATTTCCTTGTTGGCGTACAGGGTCTCGGGCGCGTCCTGCCAGGTGTTCTTGGGCTTGCCCTTGAGCGGCAGGATGGCCTGGAACTCCTTGTCGCGCGCCTGCTTGGCCGAGCCGCCGGCCGAGTCGCCTTCCACGATGAACAGCTCGTTGCGCTCCGGGTCCTCGGAGGCGCAGTCGGTGAGCTTGCCGGGCAGCACGGCCACGCCCGAGGTCTTGCGCCGCTCCACCTTCTGCGCCGCGCGCGTGCGCGCCAGCGCCTGCCGGATGCACAGCTCGGCGATGCGCTTGCCCTCCTCCACGTGCTGCGACAGCCACAGCTCGAAGGGATCGCGCACCATCTGGCCGGTCAGCTTCACCGCGTCGCGCGAAATCAGCTCATTCTTCACCTGTCCCTTGAACTGCGGGTCCAGCATTTTCACCGCCAGCACGTAGGAAGCGCGCGACCACACGTCCTCGGGCACCAGCTTCAGGCCGCGCTGGCCCATTTCATGGTGCTCGATGAAATTGCGGATGGCCGCGTACACGCCCTCGCGCAGGCCGGCCACGTGCGTGCCGGCATGGCGGGTGGGAATCATGTTCACGTAGGACTCGGCCACCACTTCGGCCTCGGCCGTCCAGGCCAGGGCCCACAGGGCGCCCTCGCCCTCGGCGAAGCTGTCCGACTCGGACTGCGCCGTGATGTAGCGCTCGCCGAAGAAGCTGTCCGCCACCGGCGCGAGGCCCTCGATGGCGTCGCGGAAATAGCCCTTGATGCCCTCGGGAAAATGCCAGGTCTGGGTGTCGAACTTGCCGTTCTTCTCGACGGCGAGCGTGAACTTCACGCCCGGCAGCAGCATGGCCTTGGCGCGCAGCAGCGCCGCGATGTCGGCGGCCACGATCTTGGGCGAGTCGAAGTACTTGGCGTCGGGCCAGAAGCGTATCGAAGTGCCGGTCTCGCGCGGCCCCACGGCCTTGACCTTTTTCAGGGCGTCCTTGAGCTTGCCGTTGTTGGCGAAGGCGATGTGGTACAGCCCGCCGGCTTGCTTCACATCCACTTCGAGCCGGGTGGACAGCGCGTTCGGCACGCACACCCCCACCCCATGCAGGCCGCCGGCGATGCGATAGGCCGATTCCTTGTCGGTCTTGCGGAACTTGCCGCCCGAATGCAGCGTGGTGAAAATCACCTGCACGGCGGGAATCTTCTTTTTGGGGTGGATGTCCACCGGGATGCCGCGGCCATCGTCGTCCACCCGCGCCGAACCGTCCTCATAGAGGGTCACCGACACGTTCTTGGCGAACCCGGCCAAGCCTTCGTCCGAGGCGTTGTCGATGATCTCGACCAGGGCATGATTCGGGTTGACCGGGTCCGTGTACATGCCCGGGCGATGCAGGATAGGCGCCAGATCCTCCAGGATCTCGATGTCCTCTGCGCTGTAACCCCTAGATTTTGTTGCCATTCTGAGACTTTCCCCTAGGTATTGGGGAGAAATGAAATGGCGCCATCATACCGGAACGGAATGTGGCGCCATGAGAGGTTTGCCGGCGGTGTCCGGCAAATGGCGAACGGCCGGGCGCGGCCCGGCGCGTACCTGCATCGGGGCAGAAGCTCCCCGAGAGCGTGCCTTATACCGCCGCGGTGGAGCGGCCTTCGTTGAGCTTGCGCAGTTGCTCCTTGAGATCGGACGCGGCGCAGGACAACTTCACCTGGCCGCGCTCGATCACCATGGCGCGGTCGGCCACCGGCAGCGCGATGTCGATGTGCTGCTCCACGATGATGATGGCCGTGCCCGAGGCGGCCCAGTTCTTGAGGAAGGTCAGGATGGGCGGCAGCAGCGCCTGCGCCAGGCCCGTGGAAGGCTCGTCGCACAGCAGCACCGTCGGCTGCGCCACGAAGGCCTGCCCCAAGGCCAGCATCTGCTGCTGGCCGCCGGAGAGGTCGCGCGCGTAGGCGCGCAGCTTCTCCTTGAGGATGGGGAACACGGTGAGGATGTTCTCCACGGCGCGGTCGAATCCGGCCTTGTCGGCGGGCTTGGCGGCGGCGCCCAGGCGCAGGTTATCGAATACCGAAATCTCGGGAAACACGCGGTGGCCGTCCAGCACCAGGCGCAGGCCCTTGCGCACCAGCTTTTCGGGCGACTGGCCGGTCACGTCCTCGCCGTTGTACGTCACCGTGCCGCGCTCGGGCTTGATGAAGCCGCCCAGCGTGCGCAGTAGCGTGGATTTGCCGGCGCCGTTCTCGCCGACAATCAGGACGATCTCGCCCTTGTTGACCGCGACGTCGACGTCGCGCAGGACGGGAACGCTGCCGTAACCGGCGGAAATATTCTTGGCTTCAAGCATGGGAGGACTCGATGAACATGTGACGGACGGCCGGATCCTTGGCCACTTCCTCGGGGGTGCCGCTGGCGACGATGCGGCCGGCATCCATCACCGTGATGCGGTCGGCGACGCCCCACACCAGGTCGAGGTCATGCTCCACCAGCACGAAGGTCTTGCCGTACTGGTCGCGCAACTGCCGCAGCAGCGCGCCGAACTGCTTGCGCTCCTCGGGCGAGAGGCCGGCGGCCGGCTCGTCCAGAAGCAAAAGCTTGGATTCCTGCAGCGCCACGCGCATCACCTCCAGCAGGCGGCGCTGGCCGTGCGGCACCCAGTCCGGGCTGCCTTCGCCCAGGGTCTGGCGCAGCATTTCCACCGACGCCTCGGGGATGGGCGTTTTCGACCCGCTGAAGCGCGCGTCGCGGCCGATCTGGATGTTCTCCCACAGCGACATGTTGCCGAAGATGCGCGGGGTCTGGAAGGTGCGGCCGATGCCCAGGCGCGCGATGCGGTGCGGCGAGAGGCGCGTGATGTCCACGCCGTCCACGTGCAGCGAGCCGGCGTCCAGGCGGCTGAAGCCCGACAGCACGTTGAGCAGGCTGGTCTTGCCCGAGCCGTTGGCGCCCACCAGGCCGTGTATCTCTCCCACCTTGACCACGAGGTCGGCGTTGTCCACCGCCACCACCTTGCCGAAGGTCTTGCGGCCCTGCTTCACTTCCACAAGCACCTGGTCGGACTTGGGCGCGTGCTCCGCCGGAGCGCCCTGCTGGGTGCCCAGCACCGCCGCCACGTTCAGGTCCAGGCGCTGGCCGGCCGAACGCTTCTTGCGGCGCCAGTTGTTGAAGCCGCCGACGATGCCGTCTGGCATGAGGATCATGATGAGCAGCGCCGCCACGCCGTAGGCGATGAGGCGCCAGTTGACGAACTCGGCCAGCAGGATGTTGGGCAGCAGGTACAGTATCCACACGCCGATGATGGGCCCGAGCAGCGTGCCGCGGCCGCCCACGATCACCGCGAAGAAGAACAGGATGGAGATGTCCAGGCTGAACGAGGTCGGCCCCACGAAGCCCACGATCACCGGGTAGATGACCCCGGCGATGCCGGTGCCCACGCCGGCGACGAGGAAGGCGATGAAGCGCATCATGCCCGGGCTCACGCCCAGGGCCTGCGCGGCCTCCGGGCTCTCGGCCGCGATGCGCATGCGCCGGCCGAGCAGCGAGCGGTGGATGAGCGCGTGGATCACCAGCACGGCGATGGTCACCACCACCACCACCAGCGACAGCGGCGAAATCATGCCGAAGATGGTGCGCTTGTGCATCTCGTCGAACTGCAGCGAGATGCCGATGATGCCGTTGGTGTAGGTGTTGAAGGCCATGGCCAGCTCGGGCAGCACCACCGCCGCCGAGAGGGTCACGAAGCCCAGGTAGAAGTGCTGCACCCGCAAGGCCGGCAGGGCGAACAGCACGCCGCCCGCGAGCGAGGCCAACAGGCCCAGCACGATGCTCCAGGTGTAGCTGACGCCGTGCATGGTGTTGGCGATGGCCGCGCCGTAACCGGCCAGGCCGAAAATGGCGCCCATGCCGAAGGAGGTCTGGCCGGCGTCCACCAGCAGCAGGTTCTGGCAGATCGAGGCGATGATGAAGATGTTCACCAGCTCGAAGGCGTGCGTCCAGTAGCTGCTGTTGGCGATATCGGGGATGAGGCCCGTGGCGGCTATCAGGATGGCCCCGATCAACAGCTCGCGGAAGTCCGACCCGAATCGGGCCTGGATCCAGCTCTGCCGCGCGGGCGCGGCCGGCTGGTTGGGCAAGGTAACGGCGCTCATGTTTTCGTTTCCCAATTGAGAATGTGCGGGAGCCGTGGGCGTCAGACGCGGCGCGCGCGCGCGCGGCCGAACAGGCCTTCGGGCACGAACATCAGCACCAGCACCAGCACCAGCAGGGACACCACGTTCTGGAAGTGGCCGCCAAACTCGTAAATGGCGAACATGGTCAGCACGCCCACCAGGGGCCCACCCACCATGGCGCCGATGTCGCTGCCCATGCCGCCCACCACCGAGGCGATGAAGCCGTTCAGCACGTACTTGATGCCGGTGTCGGCCGCGATGGAGATGATGGGCGCAACGATGTAGCCGGCGGTGCCGATCACCAGCCCGCTGATGGCGAAGGCGATGAGCTGCAGGCGGCGCACTTTCAGGCCGGCGGCGCGCGCGGCCTCGAGGTCCTGCGACAGCGCGCTGATGGCGAGGCCGGTGAGCGTCTTGGTGAGGAACCAGCGCAGCACCACGTACCACACCACGCAGGCGATCATGGCCATGATGTAGGGGGCGGGCGTGCGGGTGCCGAAGATGTTGAAGGGCTCGAAGGGGGCCGAGGCGGTCTGCGCCCAGGGCCCCTTCAGGAGCAGCATCACCGCGCCTATGATGGTGGAGGCCGCCATGGTTGTGATGATCCATGAGTTCTGCTGCGTGGAGAAGCGCAGCGGCAGCAGCGTGACCCAGCCCTGGAAGGTGAGCAGCAGGGCGATGGCGATGCCGGCCACCGGCAGGATGGCGAACCACATCAGGCGCGAGGGATCGCCCTGCGCCGAGATCATGAAGGCGATGAAGCCGCCGAGCACGAACATGTTGCCCTGGGCGAAGTTCAGGATGCCGCTCGAACTCTGCACCACGTTGAAGCTGAGCGCGATGAGGGTGAATATGGCCCCCAGGCCGACGCCGCGGACAAAAATGATTCCAAGCTCTTCGATCATGGACGTGCTCTTTCGGATGAAATTCGGACATGGGAAGAGAGCGCCGCAGGGGAAGCACAAAAGCGGGAGCGGCGCGGGCTGAAGTCGCGGACGGACTGCCCGCAGACAGCCCCGGCGCGAGGCCGCGAAGGGCTTGGATGCATCTGTTCTCCTCCGAACAACTTGCTGTGCCGCAACAGACGGCTTCCTTCGCCGTGCCGGAAGGCACTGCCGCGGAAACACTTATTTATTTTGCCCTCCCCGGCCTGGCCGGAAACGACTGGGGCAGCTGGAAAAGCCTCGCTCGGTACAGCGCAAAGTACGCCGGGCTAAAACCATTTCCCAGGTCAGGGCGGCATCATGACCGAGCACTGTATTGCCGTCAAGTGAGATGGAATCCTGTTCACTATCCGGAATACGTTTCCCAGCCGAGAGGATGATGGGACGGGTACCGGAAGGTACGGATACCCATCCGCAAGGCCGGTCAGACGGCGGCGTCGATGGCCTGCAGCGCGCGCAGCGCCGCCTGCTCCCCTTCTTTCCCGGGCTGCGAGAAATTGTGCTCGAGTTCCACCAGCCCGCCATAACCGCCGTCGCGGAGCTTGCGGAAAAAGCTGGTGAAGTTGATCTCGCCCGTGCCCGGCTCCAGCCGTCCCGGCACGTCGCCGATCTGCACCACGCCCACCTCGTCCCACACCCGCGCCAGGTTGCCCAGCAATTCGCCGTCGGCACCCTGCACGTGCACGGTGTCGAACACCAGCTTTACCGCCGGGCTGTCCACCGCCCTGGCCAGAAGGAAGGCATCGCCCAGGTGGTGCATGAGCAGCCCGGGCACGCGCGCCGCCCAAATGTGCTCCAGGCACATCACCATGCCGGCCTTTTCCACCAGGGGCGCCATGCGCCGCAGGTTGTCCACCATGTTGGCCGTCTCCTGCCACACCGGCACCAGGGGATCGCGCGGCGTGGACACCACGATGTTGCGGCCATTCACCCGCCGCGCCACTTCGATGGATTCCAGAATGCGCTTGCGCATGAGATCCTGGGTGGCCTTGTCGTTGCGCCCCCAGAACAGGTCGAACTTGGAGCTGTCCACGAAACAGCCCATTTCCAGGCCGTGCTTTTCCAGCGCCCGGCCAATGCGCTCCTGTTCCGCCCGCCCGCGCTGCTTGAGGTTGTTGTCCTGCACACCGGCGAACCCCAACTCGGCCAGGTAGGCGATCTGCTCGGCCGGGTCCGCCGTGCCCACGCTGTTCAGGAAATGCGGCCGGTCGGTGCCCGGAAAACCCAGGGGAGCGGCCATGCGCAGTTTCCAGCCCGTCTTTCGAGCCACGCCAGCGACACTGCGCGAGGTGCCCCGACCTACCGCGCTGGAAGCGCGGGCCGACGTGCCCTCGGCGGACGCACGGGAGCCGCGGCTCGGCGATGCCTTGGCCGCGGTATGTCGAGAGCCCTCCTTGCGCCGCGTCGATCCGGTCTTGGTATGCCTCATGGGGTTTCGCGCCCTATTTAAATGCCGGCTTGCGCTTCTCAACCATTGCCGTCACTGCTTCGTTGAAATCCGCGTCCTTGAACAGCATGGTCTGGGCCTGGATGTTGAAGTCCCATTCGCTGGCCAGAGTGCCATCCATGCCGCGGCGCAGGCCCTGCCGTGCGATGGCCAGAGCCACGCGCGGCTTCTTCGCCAACTCCTCGCCCAGGGCCTGGGCGCGCGCCAGCAGTTCCTCGCCCGGCACGACCTCGCTGCACAGGCCGATGGCCTTGGCCTCCTCGGCTCCCACCTTTTGCGCACGCAGGATCATGTTGGACGCGCGCTCAAGACCAATGAGGCGCGGCAGCAAAAACATGCCGCCCAGGGGCGGGATGATGCCCAGCTCGACCCAGTTCTCACAGAAGAAGGCGTTGGCCGCCACCACGCGGAAATCGCAGGCCACGGCAAACTCGCAGCCCGCCCCCACCGCCGGGCCGTTCACCGCGGCGATGGTGGGCTTGGAGCAGGTCTTGAGCGCCCGCGCCAGGCCGAGGAAGCCGGCGTACACCTTGTTGCGGATTTCCGACGGCGGCATGGTGATGAGGTCGTTCAGGAACTGCCGGTCGCCGCCCGAGCAGAACGAGCGCCCGTTCCCGGTGACGACAATGGCGCGCACCGCGTCGTCGGCCTCGAATTTCTCCACCGCCTCGATCACCGTCATGAGGTAGGCAGGCGACACCGAGTTCATGACCTCGGGGCGGTTGAAAGTGACATAGCCGACGGGGCCGTTGGTATGGGTCAGCAGTTCCTGTGACATCGCAATTCCTTTTGCTTGAAGCTGTTCAGATGAATCTAGTGGGCACCCATGGTTCTAATGCGTGCCGCGGGCCGGGATGGTCGGC
>Ga0068858_100004339_pt1 | contig 13920 bp, 12 predicted proteins | sample KBSSwiS12_FD_66589 | JGI IMG/M metagenome (GOLD analysis project Ga0068858, IMG submission 66589) | Switchgrass rhizosphere microbial communities from Kellogg Biological Station, Michigan, USA - KBS Switchgrass S1-2 | ecosystem: Host-associated > Plants > Roots > Rhizosphere > Soil ... | reverse complement strand
ACTAAGACTTCGTCGCGTTCGCCTTGGCGGCCATCGTCGCCTTCAATTCGGCAATCCGCTTTTTCGCCTCTTCCAGGTATTCGCTCTGCTGGAATTCCCCGATCACCCGTTCGTAATAGGGAAGCGCCTCCGCCTCCCGTTTGATCTTGAGGAACGACTCGCCCAGGTGGAAGAAGACCGCGTCGCGCCGCGTGTACTCCGGATCGTCCTTCAGCACCGACTGGAAGCGGTCGACCGCCCCCGGGTACCAGCGCTGCCGGAAGTAGAAAAAGCCGACCAGATAGTCAGCGTCGCTCAGCCGATCGCGGGCGTCGCGCAGTTTGGCTTTCACTTCAGGCATCAGCTCGCTGTTGGGATAGCGGGCGACGAAGGTCTGCAGTTCCTTGATGGCGTCGCGCGTTTCGGTCTGATCGCGCTCGGGCTTCCGCATCTGTCTGAAATGGGCGAGACCGAGCTTGTATTGCGCGTAATCCGCGCGCTTGTTTGTCGGATAGAAAGAAAGGAACTCGGTGAATTCGTTGATCGCGAGGACCAGCGCCTCGGCGCTGCCTTCGCCGAGATAGGTGTCGCCGATCGCCAGCTTTGCGTCGGGGCGATACACGCTCCCCGTGTAGGTTTCGACGACCTGCTTGAAATATTCGCGCGCCGTCAGCCACTTCTTGGCCTCGAGCGCGGCGTTGCCCTTGTCGAAGAGAAACTTGTCGGGCTCGAGCTGACCGGCGGGCACGACGCGGCCGCCGTCGGTGACGCAGCCGATGGCGGCGAGGAGTGCGAACGCGGACAGGAAGAGCCGGACTCTATGTGTCACAGCGTGCCCGCCAGCCAGTGATACTCGGCGGCCAGGCCCTCTTCGAGCGCGACCGCCGGGGTGAACCCGAGGTCGGCGCGGGCCAGTGCCGTATCTGCGTAGGTATGTCGCATGTCGCCTTTTTGCGCGGGGTCGGTCTGGACGAGCGGCTGCCGGCCCGAGACGCGGCCAATCATGTCGAGCACGTCATGAACCGTCACGCGGGATCCCCCACCAATATTGTATACACGACCCGCGACGCCTCGTGTAGCCGCGGCGATCGTCGCGGTCACCGCGTCCTGCACAAACGTGAAGTCGCGCGTTTGCTCCCCGTCGCCGTACACAGTGATGGGCTCGCCGACGAGCGTCGCCCGGAGGAACCGGTGGAACGCCATATCGGGCCGCTGCCGCGGCCCATAGACCGTGAAATACCTCAACGAAACAGTCGGGACCCCGTGGTTCACGTAATAGAGATAGCAAAGCTGTTCCGCACCGAGCTTGGTTACCCCGTACGGTGACACCGGCTGGGGCAGCGCGTCTTCCCGCATGGGCAGCGCGACGCCATCACCGTAAACCGACGAGCTCGAGGCATAGACCAGCCGTTCCGGCGGCCGTTTCGCGCAGGCCTCCAGCAGGACCTGTGTGGCCTCGATATTGTTCACTGTATAGACGCCGAAGTCGCGTCCCCAGCTCTTCCGCACACCCGCCTGCGCCGCAAGGTGAAAGACGTGGGTCCGATCCGCCAGCAGCGACCCGAGGTCGGCCGCCTGAATCGTGGATTCGACGAAGCGAAAGCGCGGCTGGCCGCGAAGGGTTAAGAGGTTTCGCTCTTTGACCGCTCGCGGGTAGTAGTCGCTGAAGCAATCAAGGCCGACGACGTCGGCGCCATCGGCCACGAGTCGCTCCGCCAGCGTGGATCCGATAAAGCCGGCGACGCCGGTCACCAGGGCTTTCATGCGCAATCAACCGCGGAACCCGACCGCCGGCGTTCGCAACTCGCCACTAGTTGCCTCCACCTTCCGCGCTTTTGTCGTCCAACAGGACGCGGACCCGAGGCGGCAGCCGGCAGGGCCGGCCGTCTCGATCGAGCGCGGCGTGGACGGTGTGGCCGGTGACCAGCGAGACGCCGTCCGCAACCCGCACGATCTCGTAGGTGAACTCGACCCGTACGTGCGTCATGACGGTCCCTTTCGTGCGGATTTCGAGTTCATCGTCGTAGCGCGCCGGCCACCGGTACTCGCAATGCGCCTGAATCACCGGCAGGCTGACGCCTTCGGCCTCGAGCTCGCGATAACTCGATCCCGAGCTGCGCAGCAAATCGGTTCGTCCAACTTCGAACCAGACGAAGTAGTTCGCATGGTAGACGACCCCCATCTGGTCGGTCTCCGCATAACGGACGCGGACTCGCGAGACGGAAGGGGCGCTCACGGCGCGTCGTCCTTCGAGTTGGATTCAAGACGTCGATTGTTCATCGAGGAACGGGCGCAGCGAGAGCGGCCAGGGCGGCGGCTTTGAGATCACGCGTGGCGCGCTCGGGATCGGGCGTGTTGAAGAGTGCCGAGCCGGCGACGATCACGCGCGCTCCCGCCGCGACGACGTGAGCGATATTCCCCAAATCGATGCCGCCGTCGATCTCGACGGGCGCCGCGTTGTTCGCCTTGTCGAGGAGGGCACGAACCGCGCCGACCTTCCCCTCGCTGCGCGGGATGAACGGCTGCCCGCCGAACCCGGGGTTCACCGACATCACGAGCACGAAGTCGACGTCACCTGCGATCTCTTCGAGCGCGCCCACCGGCGTCGACGGGTTGAGCACGACGCCGGCCTTGAGTCCCAGCGCTTTGATCGCGTGGACCGTCCGATGGAGGTGCGGTAATACCTCGACGTGGACCGAAAGCATAGCGGCGCCCGCGGCCGCAAACGCTTCGAGATACCGATCCGGCTCCTGGATCATCAGATGAACGTCGAGCGGCACCGTGGCGACGCGCTTGATCGACTTCACCACGGGAGGACCGATCGTGATATTCGGCACGAAGTGGCCGTCCATGACGTCGACGTGAATCAGGTCGGCGCCACCTCGTTCGACGGCCGCGATCGCGTCGCCGAGCGCAGCGAAATCGGCCGAAAGGATCGACGGAGCGATGAGCACGCTCATCGGCTCACCTCGAGCGAGATCGGCTCGCCGAACCCGATCTGAAAGCCTGCCTGGGGATTTTGCCGGAGGACGACGCCGGCCGCGACACCTGGGTAGGGGTTGGAGCCGACGACGGCCACCCGGAAGCCGTGCGCGCGCAGGATCTCAGCGGCGCGATCGCCGTTGACGCCGATCAAATCCGGCATCACGTAGGTGGCTCCGCTCGCGCCGCGGTTGACCAGCAGGGTGACGCTCGAGGCCGGGGTTTTCGCCGGTGGCTGCTGCGCGATGATGACGTCGGTCTGGTACGCGTCGGAACGGATCTCCGACACGGCCGACACGGTGAGCCCGTCCTGTGCGAGGCGCAGTTGCGCGGTGCGCTCCGTCTCACCTGTGAGTGTCGGCAGCAGCGCCGCGTGCTGGCCTGCGCTCAACCAGACCCTGACGGTGCGCTGTCGCCGCGCGACCGATCCAGCAGCGGGCTCCTGCGCCAGGACACTGCCGGCCGGGACCTTGGCGTCAGGCCGGCGAAGGTCATCGACTTTCAGCGCCAGACCGAGCGCCGCCGCGGCCGCGCTCGCCTCGTTCGCAGTGCGATTGGTCAGATTCGGAATCGTGACCTCTCGCGCACGCAGCGCGATGCGCATCGACGCCGCCGCAAAGACCGCATACGTTGTGGCCAGTGTGCCGACCAGGAGCACAATCTTGCCCGCGGACCAGACGCGGGTTCTGAGGGCCATGGATCGACCGATCGTACTACAGGTTTGCGGCATTCAGGCTGCCTGGACAGGCGCCTCGGGTTTTATCGAGACGTTCGTAAGCCACGAAGGCACGAAAACACGAAGTCACAAAAGCATCTCAAAAAGGCCTTTCGTGATTTCGTGCTTTCGTGACCTAAAGACCTGACTTTCGCGCGAACACCGCGCCGAAGAACGCTTCGAGGCCGTGCACGTGCGGATACGTTCGCAGGTGACCGTTCCCGTCCACCACGTCAGACGGAAGCGGCAGCCCCGCGTGGCGGAGATCGATCTTGACGAAGGCAGCGGCAGTCGAGACGAACGCAGCGGACACCGATTCGTTCTCCTCAGGCTCGCTGGAGCACGTGGCGTAAATCAGCCGGCCACCCGGGCGTACCGCCTCAGAGGCATGGTGAAGCATCGTCAGCTGCGCCGCCGCCAGCGTCGGCAGGTCCTGTTCCCGGCGCCGCCACTTGATGTCTGGATCGCGCCTCAGGGTGCCCAGTCCCGAGCACGGCGCATCGACGAAGACACAGTCGAACGAACGGGCGAACGGAAGCGGCTTCAACAAGTCGGCTTGTACCAGCCGGATGTTTTTTGCGCCGCTCGAGGTGACGGTTCGTTCCAGAAGCGCGATGCGTCGGCTGCGCGCGTCGCAGGCAACAAGCAGACCGGCTTCAGGCATCCGCGCGGCGAGCGCGGTGGCTTTGCCTCCAGGCGATGCGCAGGTGTCGAGGATCCGACCGCCGGGCCGGGCGCCTGCCAGGAGGGTCACGAGCTGTGACGCCTCGTCCTGCACCACAAAGCGCCCTTCGTCCAGGCCGGCAGTGCTGAGCGGCTGACCTCGTTCCACGATCAACGCGTCAAGCGCATACCGTCCTCGCTCGACGAAGATATCCTGGCGCTCGAGTCCTGCGATCAATTCCTCGGTCGTATTTCGAAGGGGATTGGCGCGGAGCGTCAGTGGGGCGGGTGTGTTGTTGAAGATCAGCCACTGCTCGGTGGCGTCGAAACCGTAGCGATCGTACCAACGTTCGACGAGCCACCGCGGATGCGACAGCGTGATCGATAGATAGGCGAGTGCAGTTTCGCGATCGACGGGATCGCCAGGCCGTGCGGGCAAGGTCCGGCTGAAGCCGGACGCGACGTCACGGGGCGCCGTGGTCCGGCTGAAGCCGGACACGACAGAAGGTTGAGTGGTGTCCGCGTTCGAGACGTACGTAGAGTCCGCCTTTAGGCGGACCGGCTGCCGGCCCCTGGACAACGCGCGAAGCACGGCATTGACCAGCCCGCTCGCGCTGCGTTTACCCGCTCGTCCCGTCAAATTCACGGCGTCGTCGACCACGGCGGAGGCCGGCACGCGCGTCAGGTGGAGCAGTTGATAGGCGCTCAGACGGAGGATCTCGACCACTTCCGGGTCGAGTCGGTCGATCGAGCGTCTTGCGAAGTGGGTGATGAGGTGGTCGAGCGACGCCCGCCAGCGTTGAACCCCGATGGTGATGTCCGCGGCGAGCGCTTTGTCGCGATCTTCACGCAGCGCGCGGCGCGAGGCCGCGACCGCGTCGGAGAGATCCAGCCGCCCGGCCGACACCGCCATCGAGGCTTCGTAGGCGGCGACACGCGCCGGCGAAATCATGGCGCGGGCGTCAGGGCATCGCCGGTGGCCAACGCATGGCCGGCCAGGAATTCTCTGGCCGTCATCGGTCGGCGTCCTTCGGCTTGAAGCTCAGTGATCCCGAGCAGCCCGGAACCGGTGGCCACGCGAAACCGATCGGCGCTCGCCTCGACGATTGTTCCAGGCACGGAAAGGGGCTGAGAATTCTCGAGAGGCATCGACCGCAGCAGGATCAGCCGTTTGCCGCGATGGTACGTGAACGCGTGCGGCCAGGGATGCAGACCGCGAATGAGGTTGTGCAATACCCTGGCCGGCCGCGGCCAGTCGATGATGCCGTCTTCCCGTGTGATCCGGGGTGCGTAGGTTGCCGCCAGGTCGTCCTGGGGCACGTCCTGCACCGGACCGGCGGCGAGCGCGTCGACCACTGACATCAGCAACGGCGCTCCCAACTTCGCCAGCTCGCGCTCGACATCGGCGCTCGTCTCTTCCGGGCCAATGGCGTAACGCGCTGTCGCCAGCATCGGACCGGCATCGAGTGCTTTCACCATCCGCATGATGGTGACGCCCGTCTCCGCCTCGCCGTCGATGACTGCGCGATGGACGGGCGCAGCGCCCCGATAGCGGGGCAGCAGGGAGGCGTGCACGTTTACCATCCCCAATCGCGGCATGGCCAGAACCGACTCGGTGAGTATTTTCCCGTAAGCGGCGACGATCCCAAGGTCCGCGTCAAGACTCGTCAGCGAGGCCAGGAAATCCGGATCGTTCATGCGCTCGGGTTGGAGCACAGGGATGCGACCGAGAAGCGCCCGCGCCTTGACGGGCGTCACGCTGGTTTTCTGCCCGCGGCCGCGAGCGCGATCAGGCCGCGTCACGACGCCGACTACTGAATGTCGCGAGTCGAGCAACGCGTCGAGCGTCGGAACAGCGAACTCCGGAGTGCCGAAGAACACCAGCCGCAGCGGCGACGCGCTTACCATTTGCCGGCGCGGGTCAGCTTCTTGATGCGGCGGACGATGAGATCGCGCTTGATGCCGCGAAGACGGTCGACGAAGAGCATGCCGTCGAGGTGATCCATCTCGTGCTGGAACGCGCGCGCGAGCAGGGTCGTGCCTTCGCGCGTATGTTCTTCGCCGTCGCGGTCGAGGCCCTTGATGACGACGCGCGACGGCCTGACGACGGTCGCGTTGAATCCCGGCAGGCTCAAGCAGCCTTCCTCTTCGAGCTGCATGCCGTCGCGTTCCACGAAGACCGGATTGACAAAGACCATCAGGCCCTCCGGGTCGCGGCCGATCGAGATGTCGGCGACGAAAATACGCAGGGACACGCCGATCTGCGGTGCCGCCAACCCCACGCCAGGGGCGGCGTACATCGTCTCGATCATGTCGTCGATGAGACGAACGATCGCAGGCGTCACCGCGTCAACCGGCTGCGCCGCGTCGTGCAGCAGCTGGTCGCCATACTTGAGGATCGGCCTAATCATACGGATACGAACGATCAACCACCGAGAACACCGATTAACCACGAATCGACGATCAACGCAGAGACCGCGGAGAACGCGGAGATTTACTCAGGAAAACCGTTGACGATCCGTTTGATACCATCCTTTACAAGCCATTCGACGTTGAAATTTAACAACAGGCCCACCTTCAGACTCGACAAACGTAGATAGCAGAGCAACTGCGTAGAGTGGACTCTTTCCAACCGCTCAACTGACTTCACCTCTACGATCACCTCGTTTTCGACGAGCAGGTCGATGCGGTACCCTGCGTCCAGCCTTTGCCCACGATATACCAGTGGCAATGTCACCTGTCGCTCGACTTTCAATCCCCGTTGCAGCAGCTCGAACATCAAACAGGCTTCGCATGCTGACTCGAGAACGCCCGGCCCGAGCTCTCGGTGAACACTCAGTGCGGCGCCAATGATGTGCTCTGTGATGGCGTTTAACCGATCTTTCATGTGTCGGTCGAATGCAAGCCGCGTGGCAGTTCACCGTGGTGAGGGACGCGCTGAAAGCGGGCCGGAAACGTGTGTGCCGGAGTTGGGTTCGCAAAAAGTTCACTCTGCGAGCTCTGCGGTCTCTGTGTTTTTTGGCGTGGACTGGCGTCAGGGTTTCGCGAAGCGGGCGGCGGTGCGGTCGCGGAACGCACGGTAGCTTTCGACCATTTCCTGCACGGTGTCGCTGCCGAATTTTTCCATGGCGGCGTCGGCCAGCACGATCGCGACCATGGCTTCTGCCACCACAGCGGCGGCTGGAACGGCGCAGACGTCGCTGCGTTCGATGGCGGCCGGACTCTCCGCCATTGTCGTCAGGTCGACCGACCGCAGCGGTTTCATCAGCGTCGCAATCGGTTTCATGTATCCGGAGACGCGAAGATCCTGACCGTTGGTGACGCCGCCCTCGAGCCCTCCCGCATTGTTCGTCGGGCGAACCACGTCGACGAGTGCCGCGCGGCCATCGGAGGGAAGAATCTCGTCGTGCAGGCGCGACCCCGGAAGGGCCGCCGCCGCCGGACCCCGCCCGATGCCGACGCCCTTGATCGCGGGAATCGACATCACCGCCTGCGCGAGCCGTCCATCCAGCTTGCGATCCCATTGCACGTAGCTGCCCAGCCCGGGCGGAACGTTTCGCACGATGACTTCGAACGCCCCGCCCATCGTGTCGCCGGCGTCGCGAGCCCGATCGATAGCCGCGATCATCTGGCGTTCCACCTCCCCGTCCACGCAGTGAAGAAGAGAATCCGCGCTGATGCCGTTCGCGTCGTCGAACGTGACCGCGAGGGGATCCGGCAGGGCGACTGGACCGATTGACGTGACGTGGCTCGCGATTTCGGCGCCGAGCTGCTGGAGCAGCTGACGCGCGATGGAGCCGACGGCCACCCGGGAGGCCGTCTCGCGCGCGCTGGCGCGTTCGAGCACATTGCGGATGTCGTCGTGGGCGTACTTCACGACGCCGGCGAGGTCCGCATGCCCGGGCCGTGGCCGCGTCACTGCCGGGCGCTCCGGACCGGTGGCATCGGCCGGCTGCTCCGGTTGAACGTGCATCGTGCGCTGCCAGTTCTCCCAATCCTTGTTCGGAATCACCAGCGCAATGGGCGCGCCAGTCGTGACGCCGTGGCGCACGCCGCTCAAAGGCTCGGCCCGGTCGGACTCGATCGCCATGCGCCGGCCGCGGCCGTAGCCGCCCTGACGACGACGGAGCTGGCTGGTCACGGCGTCGAAGTCGATCGCGAGCCCCGCCGGCAGGCCTTCGAGGATCATCACGAGCGCCTTGCCATGAGATTCACCAGCGGTGAGAAAACGCAGCATCGCGCTTTCATTCTAGCCGAACTAATTGCACACCCAGGACGGCGACACGCGTCGTTTTCGAGGGAATCCGCGAGGCGGCGATCTTGCACCGAAGGTCGTCGGCGCGGCTGCCGTGAAGCCGAGAACGACGCGGAGCCGCGGTAGCGGCTGGCCTGGCTCGCCGATTCCAGCAGTACCAAACGCGCCACGACATGTGCTGGTCACAAGACAACTTTCGACACGTCTGTTTTACGAAGGAGGCGGCATGGAGCTGCTCGCGGATCGATTCGTCGTGGGCGATGGTGGAACGGCGCTCGATCTGGCGACGGGCGATCGTATCGAGCTGACGATCACTGCCGCTGGCGGCGAGACGGATCAGCGACGCTGGGCGCTCGAGTGCGACGCACGACAGAAGCTTCGCCATCCTGCATTCGCCGGGCTCGTCGACTACGGCATCGTCGGTGATTCGCAGCGATTCGAAGCGTATCCGGTTGGCCACCGCGCGACACTCCACGAGGGCCTCGTCACCATCGAGCGATCGGCGGTTGCGGCGATCGGCGAACTGTTCGAGCGACCCGACTCGGTCCGGCCGCGGGTCGCGGGGCTCTGGGGACCTCAGGGTGCCGGCAAGGGAACGGTGGTCGGCGACTTGGCCCGAATCGCGCGACTGCATGGGTTCGTTCCGGTGGCAGCCCGCGTGTTGCCGGCCTTCGTCGACGCGCTTTCAGGACGGACGCTGTTCGTGATCGACGATGGTGACGGGCACGAAGGATGGCGCGTGTTGCTCTCCGCGATGTCCGGGACGTGCCGGCCTCACGTCCTGCTGTTTGTGGGCCGGGAGGAGCCCGCGTCGCTGGACGGCATCGGACTGACACCGGTGTCGGCGGAGTCTCTCGTCCGGGCGGTACGTCCCGATGCGATCGACGGTCCCCGGTCCGTGGCCATTCGGCGCCTGGCGGTGCAGTCGGGCGGATGGCCCGGCCGCTTCGCGCGGCTGCTCTGGCGCGGTCATAAGGCGCCACTCGACGACGGCCGGTATCGGCTTTCGTTCCATGGAGGGCCTCAACGTACGCTTCGGGTCGCAGAGCAGTCCGCCCCCTACCGTACAGAGGCGACGGCTGTCCCGCCGGTCGATCAGCACGACTGGCCCGTGCCGGACGAGATCGCGTCGCTTGGCCGGCGTCTCGAAGCCGGGGAGCGGCTCATCGCCAGAGGCCGGCATGCGCCCGGCGAGCGCATGCTACGGCAGGCCATCGGTGCACTGGCTCGTCGGCATGACTGGCCGCGCGCAGGAGAGGGCAGTCTGGTTCTGGCCTCGTTGCTGCTGAGGCGGGGAAGGATACGCGACGCGCAGGCGACCCTGAAAACGGTCGCCGATTCGTCTCTCGGCGACGGCGACGAGTCGCGGCTCATCGACGTCGCGATCCTCAGAGGAGTCGCGGCGATTGAGATGGCACGGATCGACGAAGCCGAAACGACACTCAGCGCGGCGGCGGCCGCCGCACGGGCCAAGGCAGATCGCGCGCGAACAGGCCGTGCGCTCGTGGTCCTCGCCCGTGCCTTGTTCTGGCGCGGTCATTACGAAGCAGCGGAGCAGGCCCTCCAGTCGATCGACCATGCGTGCATGGTAAGCCACATGGCTGTTGCCGTGGCCGGTCTGCGATCGTCGGTCGCCGTCGGCTCGCGGCAGTTCGATCGAGCCGTCGAAGGCGCGGCAAGCGCGCTGGAACTGGCGCAGCGCGCCGGGGACGCCGGTCTCATCGCGGAGGCGGCTGGCCGTGCCGCGTTCGCGCACCTGGCCGTCGGCGATGTTGCAGCCGTCGAGCGCGACGCCGCTGTGTCCATTGCCGCCGCGCGAGCAGCGCGCGAGCCGCTGGTCGCCACGCGAGTCCGGCTCTTGCTCGTCGAAGGTTTGCGGCGTTCCGGACGGATGCCCGCCGCCGCCAGGCTGCTCAAGAAGATTACCCGGCTGGGAGGCTTGACGCTCCCCCCCATCCTGCGAGCGCGATGCGATCTGTGGGGCGATCTTCTCCAGCACGCGGGTCCGGTCGAGGAGGTGTTCGCGCGACACGCGGCCGCCACGGGTCTCGATGCCCTGAAACTCTTCGGGCCACGGTCCCCCGGCTCAATCGCCACTCCGCCTCACGAACTCATGGTCGACGACATCGTCGGGATCCTCGATCTGTGTCAGACGTCTGACGACGAACAGGTCGTGTTGGGGGAGGTCTGTCGTCGCGTCCGTGCTCGCGTGCATGGTGCTGCGACCGGGATCGCGGTGCCGGGTGCGGGTGGAGGCTACGTCACTTTGGCGGGCGACGGCGGACGGCTCGACTTGACGATCGCCGAGCGGACCGCTATCGCCGGCGTCGCCATTGCGCCGCACCGTCACGAGGACCGCATCGAAGCCGCGGCGCCGGTTCGGTACGGCGGCTCGACCATCGGGGTGCTGGTGGCGCGCTGGACCATCGGCACCCTGCACGACCTCACGTCCGCAGGCACGCTGTTGACGACCACCGCGGCCGCGGTGGCCCCCATCGTATCGGCCGCGCTCGTGCGCGCCCGCCGGGCGCCGGGACGAATGATGTCGGAATTGCTGGGTTCGAGCGAGTCGATGGCGGAAGTCCGCCGTGCGGTGGAGCGGGCCGCGCCGGCACCATTTGCCGTGCTCGTCGAAGGTGAGAGCGGCAGCGGCAAGGAGCTGGTCGCGCGTGCGATTCATCGCAGCAGCTCGCGTCGCGATCGTGCGTTCTGTACGCTGAACTGCGCCGCACTGCCCGACGATCTGATCGAAGCGGAGCTGTTCGGCCACGCCCGCGGCGCGTTCACCGGCGCCATTGCCGAGCGGACGGGCGTGTTCGAAGAAGCGCACGGCGGAACGCTGATGCTCGACGAGATCGGCGAGTTGTCGCCTCGCGCACAGGCGAAGCTGCTGCGTGTGATTCAGGAGGGAGAGCTGCGCCGCATCGGCGACAACGTGTCGCGGCGCGTTGATGTGCGAATCGTGTCGGCGACCAACCGCGACCTTCGGTCGGAAGCCACCGCCGGCCGGTTTCGGCTCGACCTCCTGTACCGACTCGACGTGGTGCGCATCGTCGTGCCGTCGCTGCGCGAGCGGCGCGAGGACATTCCGACGCTCGCGGAGCACATCTGGGGTGAGGCGGCAGCCCGCGTCGGCAGCCGCGCGACCCTGGCCGCCTCGACCGTCGCGGCGTTGGCGCGGTACGACTGGCCCGGCAATGTTCGCGAGCTCCAGAACGTGCTCGCGGCGCTCGTGGTCCGCTGTCCCAAGCGAGGCGTCGTGCCGCCAACGGCACTCGGGCCGCAGTTCGCCGACCGATGCCTGGGCGAAGCTTCGCGGCTCGATGCGGCGCGCCGGACCTTTGAAGAACGGTTCGTCCGCGCGACGCTCGTCCGTACCGGCGGCCACCGCGCGCGCGCGGCCGAAGAACTCGGCGTGACGCGGCAGGGGCTGGCGAAGCTCATGACGCGGTTGGGGATCGCGGACTGATCGACCTCCTGCCGTCCTTCAACGCGCGTGATGAATCTGCGTGAGATCTTCGAGATGTGGGTTGTAGACTAGCGTTCGTTACAATCCGTCGCTCCTACGACTGACGAATGACGACTGCCGACTGACGATGGTCCGCTTCCTGATTCGCCGTGTGATCCTCACCATTCCCGTCGTCCTCGGAGTCGCGACCCTCGTGTTTTCGCTGATTCATCTTGTGCCGGGGGATCCCGTACAGGCGATGCTCGGCGAGAGCGCATCGCCCTCGGAGATGGCGGAGCTGCGAGGCCGGCTCGGGCTCGATCGGCCGCTCCTCGTGCAGTACGGCCGGTTCTTGAAAGGGTTGACGAGGGGCGATCTCGGGACGTCGCTGCGCACGAACCAGCCGGTGGCCGAGGCCATCGGCGAGCGATTGCCGGCGACGTTCGAGCTGGCGATTACCGCCATGGTGCTCGCGATGCTGTTCGCTGTGCCACTCGGGATCATCGCGGCGGTGGGCGCGGGCACCTATGTCGATCACGCGGCGACGACGCTCGCGCTCGTGGGGATTTCGATGCCGAACTTCTGGCTGGGGCCAATCCTCGCGATTGTCTTCTCGGTCACGCTCGGATGGCTGCCGGTCTCGGGGCGAGGCACGCTCGCGCACCTGATACTGCCGGCGATTACGCTGGCGGCCCCGCTCTCCGCGGTGCTGGCACGGATGACCCGGGCGAGCGTGATCGAGGAACTGCGCGAGTTGTACGTGGTGGCTGCGCGCGCCCGAGGCGTATCACGTGCGCGCGCCATTCTCCACCATGCCTTTCGAAACAGCCTGATTCCGATCGTCACCGTGCTGGGTCTGCAGTTCGGCGCAGTGCTGACCGGGGCCGTCATCACTGAGACGATCTTCGCGTGGCCTGGCGTCGGACGGTTGCTGATTCAATCGATCGGATTCCGCGACTATCCGCTCGTGCAGGGATGCATCCTGTTGATCGCGGTGACGTACGTGTCGATGAATCTCGTCACCGACCTTGTTTACGGATTCCTCGACCCGCGGATCCGCTATGAGTAAACACGTGCTGCCTCGCTGATGCTCAAGGTGGGGGCTGCCATCGTCGCCTTGATGACCCTCGCGGCCATCGTCGGGCCGTCGCTGTCGCCGTACGATCCGGCGGCGCAGGAACTGCGGCTTCGCCTTGCCGGTCCCAGCGCGGAACATCCTTTTGGCCTCGACGAGCTGGGCCGGGACATCCTCGCGCGTGTGCTGGCCGGCGCGCGGATTTCGCTCTTTGTCGCCGTCGCAGTCGTCAGCGTGTCGGCGCTGCTCGGCACGCTCCTCGGGGCCGTCGCCGGATACTTTGGCGGCCTTGTCGACGATCTCATCAGCCGTGTCACCGATACGCTGCTCGCGTTTCCTGGGATCCTGCTGGCCATTGCGCTCGTGGCCGTCCTTGGACCCAGTCTTCGCAACGTGCTGTTCGCGCTGACGATCATCGGCTGGGTCGGATACGCCCGTCTGGTTCGGGGCCAGGTGTTGCGCGCGAGAGAATACGAGTACGTCCGCGCGGCGCAGGCGCTCGGGGCGCCGACCGTACGGGTGCTGTTGCGCCATATCATCCCGACCGCGATACCCGCGGTCGTGGTCCAGGCAACGTTGGGGATGGCCGGCGCCATCATCGGCGAAGCGGCGCTGAGCTTTCTCGGGCTCGGGGTGCAGCCGCCGACGCCGAGCTGGGGCACCATGCTGAACGGAGGGCGGGCACACCTTCTGGACGCCCCGCATCTGACGCTGTTCCCGGGTCTCGCGATCGTGCTCCTCGTGCTCGGGTTCAACTTCGTCGGCGATGGGCTTCGGGATCTCGCCGATCCCAAGCAGACGTA
>Ga0068858_100004334_pt1 | contig 13925 bp, 12 predicted proteins | sample KBSSwiS12_FD_66589 | JGI IMG/M metagenome (GOLD analysis project Ga0068858, IMG submission 66589) | Switchgrass rhizosphere microbial communities from Kellogg Biological Station, Michigan, USA - KBS Switchgrass S1-2 | ecosystem: Host-associated > Plants > Roots > Rhizosphere > Soil ... | reverse complement strand
CGGCTGACGCATCCGCGCCACGGCGTGGCGCGGGTGTACGAGGCGCTGGTGCTTGGCGTCCCGGACGCGCACGATCTGAAACGGCTCGCCAAAGGCGTCACGATCGACGATCGTCCCACCCAACCGGCGATCGTGAAGGTGCTGCGGCTGCGCAAGGAGGGCGCCGTTCTGGAAATCACGGTGCGCGAAGGCCGCAACCGACAGGTCCGAAAGATGTGCGAGGCGATTGGGCATCCAGTCTCGCAGCTCACACGCGTGGCGATCGGGCTGCTCAGAGATTCGAGGTTGAAGCCAGGGCACTGGAGAGATCTCGAGGAAGCGGAGGTCGCGCGTTTGCGTGCTGCCGCCGCGCGCCCCGCCGTTCGCGATCAAGAACCCGCCGTACAACGCGGAGGCCGCAGAGTCCGCAGAGAACCATAGCCTGTCGGTCTCAGCGGTCTCGGCGTTTCACGTCGTCGTGTTGCCTTATGCGGAAGGGCACTTACCTTGACGCTCCACAGCGGGACTATGGCTTCGATTCGAGCGCTGGGCTGGTTTCGACCGGCCCCGCTGTGGATCGGGGTCGTACCTTCTCAGGGTTTCGGTTTCCAGTTCAGGATCACCGTGATGGGCGAGGCGCTGCCTCCTCCCACGATGGAGTTCATCACAAACGATCGCCCGTCCGGAGAAACCACGTACTGCTGTCTGTACACATTGAAGGCCGTGCTGCCGACGCTCGTGGCGAACAGTCCTGTCGGCGTGCCGAATTCGGCGGTTGTGCCGTCCGACGAGAAGCCGATCGCAAGGGCCATGAGCCGATCATCCGCGGCGATATAGAACAACTCTTTGCCATCGGGGCTCCAGCGCACCTGCGTGCCGCCAGCCGTAGACGCGAGCGTGTCACTGCCGGGACCGGGAAACGGTCGAAGGTAGATCTCGAAGCGACCCGTCTTGTCTGACTGGTACGCGATCCACTTTCCGTCGGGAGAAAACTGCGCGAGACCCTCGTTGAAGTCCGTCTGGACGACCGCGAACGGCTTTCGCCCTTCGGCCCTGTCTTCCCCGAGCGGCAGCGCCCACAGGTCAAAGCCGCGCTTGGCGTCGAGGGTCGTATACAGCAGGAAACGCCCGTCCTGTGACCAATCCATTGGAAACTTGGGCTGGGAGGTCGCGAGCAGCAGTTCCTCACGTCCCTGCGCGCCGTTCAAGAGCGTCCGGTAAAGATCCACGACGTTGGTTGTCCGGACCGAGCCCGACACGATGCTGGAGCCGTCCCGAGACCAGAGCGGGAAAATATCGTCGCCTGGGGCAAACGTGAGCCGGTCCCACACGCGACGGCTGGTCTCGTACGACCAGATGTCCATATTCCCGTTCGCAAGCCGGTACACGGCGATCCGGCGGCCGTCATGCGTCAGCGCCGGGCCCAGGACCGAATTATCGGCGTAGACCTCTTTGTCAGTCTCCCGACCGGACCGATCGACCCACACGAGCTGCCGCTGGCCGCTGTCCGCCGAAACGGTTCGATAGGCGATGGATCCGGCGGCCGACGCGGACACTGTCGTTCCCCCGGTCACATGATCCGCAGTCGTATGCGCGCCGCCCCTGAGTTCCACCCGATCCGGATCGAAGCCTTGCGCCAACAGCTTTCCCTCACGGATAAACAGCAGATATCCCGTGGAGGCATACACGGCCGGTGCATCTGCGTCGAACAGACGCGTCGTGTTCAATCTGTCAAGCTGGCCAACGTAGACGCCACGCGCTTCAGGGCTACCGGTCACGAAGAACAGAAAGTGCCGGCCGTCGGGGAGGAACACCGGTGAAGAATGACCCCGTTGTTGCGGCGCCTCGATGCGTGTCGCCGCAACGGGTTCACCACCCGTGGCGGAGATCCGGAAGATCGGCCCGCCGGGGTTATTGCCAAAGATGATCGTGCCGTCGCTGTTCCATGCGCCCCCGAGAGGTACCGGAATACCGGAGACCAGTGTCTGCGCCGATCCGCCGTCGATGTCCATGCGCTTCAACTTGTTGTCCGCAACGAATCCGATAGACCGGCCGTCGGGCGACCAGAACGGAGATGATGCGCGCTCGGTACCTGGCAACGGACGAGCCGATGGAGAATCCAACGACCGCAGCCACAATTCCGTCTGGCCGGCGGACGAAGCCGTGAAAACAATCTTCAGCCCATCTGGCGCAATCGCGAGCGACGGATCTCTGGTCGGAGGTGTGTTGATTTCGAGGCGCGCCTCCGGAACCGTGGGCACCGGACGGAACACGCGAACGCCCAACAGGACGGCAATCAGCGTGACGAGCCCGAAGGCCGATGCCCATGCGATCCGCTCTCGACGTCCTGGCGGGATCTGGCTCCCGCGTCCGTCCAGCTCGGCGCTGCGCTGGGCCTCGTCGATCTCGATGCGCGCGTCGCCGGCGTCCCGGAGACGGTGTGCTGGTTCTTTTCGCAGGCAACGACGGAGCAAACGCCGGATCCCTTCCGGCGTCTCCGCAGGCAGGCGGCGCCAGTCCGGATCGGTCTTCAGGATTTCGGCGAGAATGGCGGTGACCGTGTCGCCCTCAAAGGGGCGGCGACCGGTGAGCATCTCGTAGAGGACACACCCGAACGCCCACAAGTCAGAGGACCGGGTCGCCGGTCTCCCGTTCGCCTGCTCCGGCGACAGATACGGGGTCGTTCCCATCATCATTCCGGCCGAGGTCGCCAGGATTGTCGGGGAGTTCGACAGATCCGAACGGCCGCCTTCCAGTTCGCGCACCTTCGCCAGACCGTAGTCGAGCACCTTCACGTTTCCGTCGGGTGTGATCTTGATGTTGGCGGGCTTCACATCGCGATGGATGATCCCCTTCTCGTGGGCCACTTCCAGCGCTTCCGCGATCTGGGTTGCGAACCGCAACGCCTCGCGAATCGGGATCCGCCCGCGCTCGATGCGATCGGCCAGCGTCTCGCCTTCGACGAGCTCGAGCACCAGAAACGGCGACAGGCCGACATCGACAAAGTCGTAAATCGCCGCGATATGCCGATGATTCAGAGAGGCCAGAACCTCGGCCTCACGCTGAAACCTCGCCACGCGTTCCGTATCGAGAGAAAAAGCCTCGGGCAGGATCTTGATTGCGACGTCGCGCTTCAACCGGGTGTCGCGCGCCCGGTACACTTCGCCCATTCCCCCGGCGCCCAGGGATCCGACGACTTCGTATGCGCCAAGCATTTCGCCAGCGCTGAGCGTCATGTGGGCGGCTGGGGCGTCGACTCAGGTGCCATTCGTACTCAGTGGATCGAATCCGGGGGATCGTCCGCGTCGGGGTCCCCGGCTTCTTCAGGCTCTTCAGGCTCTTCGAGCGGCAGCGCCTCTTCGCTGAGCGGCTGCTCTACGAGCAGCGGCACCTCGATGCCGAGTGCGTCGGCCATATCCTCGACCTTCGGCAGGTCCCCGAGATCGTTGAGACCGAATCGAATCAGAAATTCCTTGGTGGTGGCATACATGAATGGGCGGCCGACGACTTTCTTCCGGCCGACGATCTTGATCAGGTGGCGCTCGAGCAAGGTGTTGAGCACGCCCGCGGTATTCACGCCACGAATCTCCGTGATCTCCGGGGCTGTCAGCGGTTGCTTGTAGGCGATGACGGCGAGCGTCTCGAGCGCCGCAGCCGTCAGCTTCTGCGTCGTCCGCTCGTGAAAGAGCCGCCGGACCCACTCGTGGAGGTCCTGGCGCGTCACGATTTGGTAGCCGCCGGCGACTTCGACGAGCTGCAGGCCGCCGCCCCGGTCGTAATCCCGCTTCAACGCCTCGATTGCAGCGTCGATGTCTTCTTTGGGTTCCGAGGTCAGCAGCTTATCGATCGCTTTCCGGGTCAGCGGGTCGGGTGACGCGAAGATCAACGCCTCGAGAATCGGTTGCAGCTCCGCGGTGGCGCCCGGCGCCTCGCTCCCGCGCTCGGCGACTCCAGGCTCCGGACCGATCTGCGCCGGCCGCTCAGCGTCTGCTGGTCCTTGCGGCCCGGTCCCTGCCTCCGGGTCATCCGATCCCACCATCGCTTCCTGCCCCGCCTGTCCTTCCAGCCCTGCCTGCCCCTCCTGCCCCACCCGACTTCCCTGGCTTACCTGACCTTCCTGTTCATCGTCTCGTTCCTTCTCGTCACTCACAGTTGTTCCTCCGGATCGTCTTCGACGTCACTCAGGCCGTCCACCCACCGAGACCATCAATTTCGGGAAGTTCACCAAGAAAAGCGCTCTCGGTGTTCTCGGCGGTTAGATCTTGGGTCCTCAGGACGACCCTGAGTGTGTCGAAGGGTCGCCAATTGGATGCGGCGCATCGGCCGGCCGCGGCCGCTTGTAGACGCGAATCGGTCCAAACGAGCCGGATTGGAACACCCGCACCAGCTTCAGTCGAATCATTTCAAGGAGCGCCAGAAACGTGACGATGAGCCCGCTGCGATCCAGCGCATCGGCGAAAAGGTCGTCGAACCCGCACGCCTGGGTTTCGGATAACCGCTCGAGCAGCTGCTCGATGCGGGTCTCGATCGGTATCTGCTCGGCCGGCAGGAGCACCTTGGGTCGCAGCTTCGCACGCGCCACGACGGTCTGAAACGCCGACAGCAGGCTGAAGAGGTCGACTTCGATCTCCGGCTCGAGATCCTCCCCCGCAAGATGGGCCACCCGCTCGTCCGGCCGCTGCCACTGCGCCGCGCGCACCTGCTCGCGCTCGTGGAGCAGCTCGGCAGCCGCCTTGTATCGCTGGTGTTCGAGCAGACGCCGGACGAGCGCGTCGCGCGGATCTTCTTCCTCGCCTTCGACCGCTGCGGACGTTTCCGGGCGCGGCAGCAGCATCTTCGACTTGATGTGAATCAGCGTCGCCGCCATCACCAGGAACTCTCCGGCGACGTCGAGGCTCAGCTCCTGCATCACCTGGATCGTGTCGAGGTACTGCTGCGTGATGAGGGCGATCGGGATGTCGTAGATGCTCAGCTCATGTTTCTTGATGAGATACAACAGCAGATCGAGCGGGCCGTCGAAGTTATCCAGCTTGACAGGAAACGCGTCGAGCGAGGATTCGAAGTCGGGCGATTGATCCATGCTTGAAAAGTTAAAAGGAAAAAGGCAAAAGGAAAAAGTGAAGTTTCAAGGTTTTGACTTTCCTTTTGCCTTTTGCCTTTTGCCTTTTTACTTGTACGAGATCTTGACCGCGTCCCGCACCCGGGCGAGCGTCTCCGCCGCCACGGCGCGCGCCCGGCGCGATCCCTCGAACATCAGCTCGCGAAGCCGCTCCGGTCTCGCCACGACCGCCGCACGCCGTTCGCGGATGGGATCGAGGTGCGCGTTCAACGCATCGGCGAGCTTCCGCTTCACTTCGACGTCGCCGACCTTCCCGGCGCGGTATCGCGCCTTCAGGTCGTCGACCTCGGCCACGTTCGGATTGAACGCATCGTGATACGTGAAGACCGGATTGTCTTCGACCGTGCCCGGGATGTCGGCACGAATCCGCTTGGGATCCGTGTACATGCTCATGACCTTTTTCCGGACCTCCTCGGGGGTGTCCGACAAGTGGATCGTGTTCCCGAGGCTCTTGCTCATCTTCTTGCCGCCATCAAGACCCGGCAACCGGGGGAATGGCGTCAACAACGGGTAGGGCTCGACCAGCACTGCGCCGAAGAAGTTGTTGAAGCGGCGCACGGCTTCCCTCGCGAGCTCGAGGTGCGCGACCTGATCGTCGCCGACGGGAACGAAGCGAGCGTCGTAGATCGTCACGTCGGCCGTCTGCAGGAGCGGGTAGGCGAGGAATCCGATCGAGGACAAGTCCTTGTCCTTGAAGATCTCCTGCTGCTCCTTGTAGGTCGGCACGCGCTCCAGCCACGGTACCGGAACGACCATCGACAGCAGCAGGAACAACTCCGCATGCTCGGGGACGAGCGACTGGATGAAGAACGTGCTCTTGTCCGGATCGAGCCCCGCGCCTATCCAGTCGGCGACGTTGTCGTACGCGTAGGACGTCACGAGGCTCGTGTCGGCGTAGTCGCTCGTCAGCGCGTGCCAATCGGCGACGAAGTAAAAGCAGTCGTACTGCTCCTGCAGGCGCGCCCAGTTGCCGAGCGCGCCGACCAGATGCCCGAGATGGAGGCGTCCGGTCGGCCGCATCCCCGAGACGACGCGGGCCTTTTCAGAAGTCGTCACCGGGTGGGCAGCAGCGAGACGAGAAACTGGTACGGCGGGGCCACCAGATATTGCAGCCCGCCGCTCAGCATCAGCGCGTACAGGAGCAGAAATCCGTACGGGCGGATCAAGTTGAATTGGCGCGCGATCCCCAGCGGCAGCAGTCCGCCGATGACGTTGCCGCCATCGAGTGGCGGAATCGGGATCATGTTGAAGACGGCGAGCAGCACATTGAGCCGCATCGCCTGACTCAGGATCGCGGCCACCGGCACCGAGACGTTGGTTTCCCCGAGGGTCTGCGGCGAGATCGGCAGCACCGCCAGCAGCGTCGCCGACACGATCGCGAGCCCGAGATTGGCGACCGGCCCCGCGGCGGCCACGAGCACGTAATCGCGGCGTTGATGCCTCAACTGACGCACGTTGACAGGTACCGGTTTCGCCCAGCCGATGAGCGGCGCGCCGGTCACCATCGCGAGCAACGGAAACACCACGGTTCCGATCGGATCGGCATGCACCATCGGGTTCAGCGAGATGCGTCCCAGGAGACGCGCCGTCGGATCGCCGAGACGATCGGCGGTAAACGCGTGCGCCATTTCATGCAGCGTCAGCGAAAACAACAGGACGATGAATGAGATGAAAATCTGCGCGAAGTTGATGTCCAGCAATATGTCACGTTGAACCGCCGAGGCCACCGAAATCACCGAGATGACTCGTTTCGGTGTCCACGGGGTGCTCGGTGGTGATGTCAGGACAGGTTACGGCCGACTCGCGAAAAACGCAAGAACCGCATCAGCCACTTTCGGCCCGACGATGGCCGACAATTCCTCGCGCGTCGCGCGCCTGACACCCGCCACGCTGCCGAAGGTCGTCAGCAGCGTCTTCCGCCGCCTCGGTCCGATGCCGGGCACGTGATCCAGCTCCGATCGCAAGTCCCGCATCGTCCGGGCGCGGCGGTGAAAAGTGACGGCAAATCGATGCGCTTCGTCTCGAATGCGCTGAATCAGGAGAAGCGCCGGATCGGCCGCCGCCAGGGCAATGGCCTCCTCATGATCGCGCGTGAACAACAGTTCCTCTTTCTTCGCGATGCCGACGGCCACCAGGTTGGCGAGTCCGAGCGCCTCGAGCGCCGCGTAAGCCGCAGACAGTTGACCCTTGCCGCCATCGATGACGATCAGGTCGGGAAACGGTCCACCCTGCTCGAGGAGCTTGCGATAGCGGCGGAGCACGACTTCGTGCATCGCGGCGTAGTCGTTGGGTCCCCTGTCCCCTGCCGAATCCCCAATCCCCAATCCCGACCCCCTGATGCGAAACTTTCGATACTCCGCCCGCCGCATGCGGCCGTCTTCGCAGACCACCATCGACGCGACCGTCTCGCTTCCCTGGATAGTCGAAATATCGAAGCACTCGATCCGCCGCGGCAGCGCCGGCAGCGCCAGCACGGCCTGCAGTGTTTCCAGCGCGTCATATTGCGCCGTGGTCGAGTGATTGAAGCGCGACTCGTACGCCAGCGCTGCGTTACGCGTGGCGAGATCGACCAGGCCCCGCTTCTCGCCGCGCTGCGGGACGAGGATTCGAACGCGGCGCCCGGCGCGCTCCGACAGCCAGGTCTCAAGAGCGTCCTGCTCGCCGGGCTCGGCCGGCACGTGAATCTCGGGCGGCGCGTGCCGCAGCTCGTAGAACTGCTGCATCCCCGCTTCGAGCACCTCGCCATCGGTCGATCCGACGATCGCGTCGTTCGTGCCGAGCTCGATGCGCTCGACCACGCGGCCGCTGCGGACCTGGAACACCTGCATCACGACGCCCGCGGGTCCCCGCTTCAGCCCGAACACGTCGCGGTGGCCGAGCTCGGCGGTCGCCATCTTCTGCTGCCGGTCGAGCAGTGTCTGCACGGTGCGCATCGCGTCGCGCATCTGCGCCGCCTCTTCGAACCGCTCGGCCCCGGCCGCCTCCACCATCCGCGTTTTCAGCGTCCTGGCCAGTTCGTCGTTCTTCCCCTCGAGAAACAGCTGCGTGAGCCTGACGGCGCGGCCGTACTCCTCGGCCGAGCACACCGTGTCCACGCACGGCGCGATGCATCGCTTGATGTCGTATTCGAGACATGGACGGCCACGCTTGCCGGTGATCACTTCGTTGCACGACCTGATGCCGAACAGCCGGTGAGTGAGCGACATCGTCTTCCGGGCGAAATGCGCCGGCAGAAAGGGGCCGGCGTAGAAGCTCTTGTCCGGCTCGACGCGGCGCGCGACGAGCACGCGCGGAAACGCTTCGTTGGTCGTGAGCTGCAGGTAGGGATAGGATTTGTCGTCGCGCAGGAGGATGTTGTATTTCGGCGCGCGCTGTTTGATCAGGTTGTTCTCGAGCGCCAGCGCCTCGACGACAGAATCGGTAACGATGACCTCGAGCCGCGCCACTTCATTGAGGAGCGCGTCGGTCTTGACGTCACCGCCGTAGGCGCCAAGATAGTTACGGACGCGGTCCCGGAGCACGCGCGCCTTGCCGACGTAAATCGTGTCCCCAGCCGCGTTGAAGTACAGATACACGCCCGGCTGCTCGGGCAACCGCGCAATCTGCTCCTTGAGTTCGTGGATGGGCATACGATACTATGTCGCGTTTTCGGACAGTGTCTAAACCCTCCATTATACGCACACGCCCCGCACCGGTGGGATTACGGGACGCGCCTGAACAGGTCGGCGCCCCGTCGCCCCGTCGATCGCGCCGGACTTTCACGGGCATCATCGGTGCGATCTGTCTGTATCCGCTGCGGGCGATCATCGGCGCGTGCGTGGCGTTGCGGATCCACCCGAATACGCTGACGCTCATCGGCGTCATCATCAACGTCGGCGCGGCCTGGGCGCTCGGCTACGACCGGTTCATTCTGGCCTTCGTCATCATGCTCGTCGCCAACATCTTCGATTTCATCGACGGCAAGGTCGCCTATCTCCTGAACCTGCAGTCGCGGTTCGGCGCCTTCTGGGACTCGACACTCGACAGGTTCTCCGATCTCGCGTTGCCGACCGGCCTGCTCTTTCTGTACTCGAAGCTTGGGCGCACCGATTACGTGATGGTGGCCTCGCTCGCGCTGATCTTCTCGATCATGACGAGCTACGCGCGCGCGCGCGCCGAATCACTGGTCGAGAAATGCAAGGTCGGGTTCATGGAGCGGCCGGAGCGGATCGTGCTCCTCATCATCGGCGCGGGCACCAACCGGATGGCGGCGGTGCTGTGGGTCATCCTGGTCCTGTCGATCCTGGCCGTGGCGAACAGGATTTACTACACGTACCTGGCGCTGAACGGTCTGCCGATGCCGTCACGGGAAGGCATCGCCGGCGTGTTCAATCGCGCGTTCTTCTGGACCGACGAGCGGGCGACCCTCGCCTACGACCTGTGGGTGATTGCGATCCTCGCGTTTGTATGGCTCACGCCGCCCCGGTGGCTGGGAGACCCGACAATCGACGGCCTCGGCATCCAGGATTGGATCCTTCGACTGTTCCGTTAATAATCCCTTTTAACTTTCCTTCAGCGGCTGGCGGTCTGATTCGCGCCAGGACGGAGCGTGAGCTTCTGGACGCGCCAGTTCAGAATCTCGGCGACGTACAGCTCGTTTTCGGACGGGCACGCCATCTCGTGGATCCATCCGAACTGCTTCGGCTGCTTGCCTGACTTGCCGAGAACGCCGAGCACTTTTCCGTCGAGCGACAGCTTGTAGATGCGGCCGGGATAGGCGTCCGACGCGTACAAGACCTGGTTCGGTCCGGGTGTGATGCAGAGCGCCCAGGGCGCGCCCGGCAGTTGGGTCGCCGCCGTTTCGGCCGTCGGCCGGTTGCCAATGGCCGGGTGCGCGTCGGCGGGCACCGGCACGTTGACGACGCTGATCGCCCGCAGGAATTTTCCGTCCGGATCGAAGACCTGAATCCGCCGATTGCCGCGATCGGCGACGTAGATGTTGCCGCGCGCATCGGACGCGATGCTGTGCGGCGTGTCGAACTCGCCTTCCTTCGTGCCTTTCTCGCCCCACGACTTCACCCAGTCGCCGTTCTTGTCGTACTTCGCCACGCGCGAGTTGATATAGCCGTCGCTGATGAAGATGTTCCCCTGCGTGTCCCAGGTGACATCGGTCGGCTGGCGGAAGTTGCCGTCCACATGCGGACGCGGAGGGGTGACGCGGGTCCACGCCGCCGCTTCGTCCGAGGCCTCCTTCTTCCGACCGAACACCATCACCACGCGCCCGGCCGGGTTGAACTTGACGACCATGTCCGAGCCCTTGTCGACGGTCCAGATGTTGTCGTCCTTGTCGACGCGAACGGTGTGCGCGTACGACCAGGCGTACAGGTTTCTGCCGATCTCGCGGATGAACTTGCCGTCCTTGTCGAATTCGAGCAACTGCGACGCCGTGGCGGCGTACGCCGGCCCGGTGGTGTTGCCGCGATTGAAGACGAACACGTGCCCCTTCGAGTTGACGGCGACCCCCGACGCCTCGCCGAGGTACAAATCGGTCGGCAGCTTCAGGAACTCGGCGTCGGCGTCGTACCGGATCTCGGGCACAGGCTGCTGGGCAGAGGCCATCCTGGCCGCGACGAACACGAACGTCAGAATCACAGGCCAGCGTTTCACGGAACCCTCCTTGGCAGAGTCAAGAGCTGCCAATTTACAGTCCACCAGTGGGAATTACAACGAATTCCTGGTCCTTCACCGCGCTTTGTAAATCGTGAATTGTAAATTGTGAATTCCTCTAGACGTCCTCGCGTTCGTCGTGCCCGCCGAGATCCAGTCCCGTCCCGGTGAACTGGATGTCGTGTTTCGAGATCTTGTCCCGCAGCAATCGACGCGCCGCTGCGTAATGCTCGAGCGGCACCACGAGACGCCGCGCGAGATTGCGCAATCGCGAGATGACAATCAAGGTGGCCTGATGCTCCTCTTCGCGCCACGTGATGCCGCCGATCTCGTGATACGGCACGAAGCCCGTGTCGGTCCAGATCCCGTCGCCGTAGAACCCGCGCCGAATCCTGAGGTTCAGGGGCACCAGGTATCCGTAGTACAGGAACATCATCCCTTCGCCGAACACCTGCCGGCGAAGCACGAACAGCTTGTAGATCACGAGCAAGCCGAGCACGACGCCCAGCGCGAGGGCGGTCCCGTAGTAGGGCGGTTTCGAGGTCGGCCACACGAGAAACGCGGCCCGGCTGCGCCGGCGGAAGTTGACGTACTCGAGAATCAGGCGCGCGTTGGCGACGAGAAAGCCGGCCCCGAGCACGATGAGGGTGAGCGCAAGCGCATCCACGAGCGAAGATTGAACCACAACCGGAGCAGCAACGTAAACGCGGCGACGATTGATGCTCCGCGAACCCTTTGTTCTCCGCGTCGATCGTCGCGGCTCAGATCTTCTCGACGCTCCCGAGCGTGGGATCGAAGCAGTGGCGGCAGCGCGCCTCGTAGAGCCCGCTGGCGCCGACGAGCACGCGATCGCTGCTGGCCACGAGACGCTGGGTCCGATTCGCGGGATCGCCGCAGACCACACAGATGGCGAGCGTCTTGGTGATGTACTCGGCGATGGTCAACAGTTGCGGCATCGGCTCGAAGGGGCGGCCGAGATAATCCTGATCCAGGCCCGCGACGATGACGCGTGTGCCGCGATCCGCGAGCGTGTTGCAGGCGGCGGGCAGATTCGAATCGAAGAACTGTCCTTCGTCGATCCCGACGACCTCGGTGTCGCCGGCCACCATCCCCACCAGGTCGTCCGACCTGTGCACGGTCTGCGAGCCGATCCGCATGTCGCTGTGCGACACGATGTGATCGTCGCTAAAGCGGTCGTCCACGACCGGTTTGAAGATCTGGACCTTCTGCCGCGCAATCTGCGCGCGGCGTAGCCGCCGGATCAGCTCTTCGCTCTTGCCGCTGAACATGCTGCCGGTGATGACCTCGATCCAGCCGCGCTGTGGATGTCTCGGCGGAAGGTCCAAATTCCTAGGCTCGCGACTGGTACTCGCCGGTCTCGGTGTTCACGCGCACCTTGTCGCCTTCGTTGACGAACGGGGGAACCTGGATGACGAGGCCGGTCTCGAGGGTGGCGGGCTTGACCTGGGCGCTCGCGGTCGCGCCTTTGATGCCGGGAACCGTTTCCTTCACCACGAGATCGACGGTCGGCGGCAGCTCGATGCCGACCGGTTCCACATCGTAGAATTCGACGCGAATCGTCATTTCCGCGATCAGGTAGTCCTTCGAATCCCCGAGCGCTTCCGACGAGATGTGAATCTGCTCGTAGCTCGACGTGTCCATGAAGTAGTAATGGTCGCCGTCGTGATACAGGTACTGCATCTCGCGCTCGTCGAGGGTCGCGCGCTCGACGTCCTCTTCGGCGCGGAACTTCTCGTCCATCAGCGTTCCGGTCCTGATGTTGCGCATGCGCGCCTGGATGTGCGCGCGTTTGTTGCCCGGCGTGAGATGGTGCAGATCGAGGATCCGGTACAGCTCGTTCCCGAGCTTGATGAGATTCCCCTTACGAAGCCGCGTCGCCTGAATCGATGAAGCCATATCGTCTGCTGCCCGACCTGCTCGCGCCGCCGATCGCGTCGGTCCCTGAGCGGCCCATCCGGGCCTCTATAACCTTGCAATCGTAGCACATATGAGATCGTGCTACGATGCGGAACGTGGCCTTTACCCGGTGGGATTCGCTGCGCGATCTCCTCGCTCTTCACGAGCAGTTGGGACAACTCGTCGGCACCGATGCACCGGGCTGGACGCCTCCCGTCGATCTCTATGAAACGGCCCACGAGTTCGTGCTCACGGCGGAACTCCCCGGACTATCGCGTCGGGAAATAGACATTCAGGCGGACCCGTTCCGCGTCGTGCTCCGCGGCGCGCGCGCCGCCGCGCCGCACGCCGAGTTGCCGTGCGAGCAATATCATCGCGTCGAGAGGGGCCACGGCCGCTTTTCTCGCGCGTTCACGCTGCCTGGCGCCATTGACGTCGACCGGGTGGCGGCCGATTTGAAGGACGGCCTCCTGACCATCACGATGCCGAAGGCGCTCGATCGAGGCGCCCACCACGTCGACGTCACATAGCTTTGCCATCAGCCATCAGCCATCCGTTATGTTGAAACGCCTCCCCCTCTCGCTTCTCCTCGTCGCCTGCGGCTTCGTCGCCGGTCTCGTGGTCACGGGCCGGATGCGATCGGCGACCGAGAGCAGCGCCGAAACGATGCCGGCGCGTCCGGCCGACACGTCCACGGCGCGGACGACCGCGGCGCCGTCGGTCGCGCCCGCCGGCGCGTCGGACTTCACACGGGTCGCGGCCCAGTCGGTCAAGGGCGTGGCGAATATCTCGTCGCTGCAGGTCGTGCGCACGCCGAATTCTCCGTTCGGTAACGATCCGTTCCTCCGCTATTTCTTCGGCGACGGCGACGAGGTGTTCGGCTCGCGCGATCGCCGCTCGCTCAGCCTTGGCTCCGGGGTCATCATCTCCGCCGACGGCTACGTGGTCACCAACAACCACGTCGTGGGCGAGAACGTGCGGGACATCACGGTCGCGTTGCCGGACAAGCGCGAGATCAAGGGTCGCGTGGTCGGTGTGGACCCGTCGACGGACATCGCCCTCCTGAAGATCAATGTCTCGGGCCTTCCCGCGGTGCCCTGGGGCGACTCGAGCCAGTTGAAGGTCGGCGAATGGGTGCTGGCGATCGGAAGCCCGTACCAGCTCAATCAGAGCGTCACGGCCGGCATCATCAGCGCGACCGGCCGCGCGGGACTCGGGTTCGCCGACTACGAGGACTTCATTCAGACCGACGCGGCGATCAACC
>Ga0068858_100004323_pt1 | contig 13956 bp, 14 predicted proteins | sample KBSSwiS12_FD_66589 | JGI IMG/M metagenome (GOLD analysis project Ga0068858, IMG submission 66589) | Switchgrass rhizosphere microbial communities from Kellogg Biological Station, Michigan, USA - KBS Switchgrass S1-2 | ecosystem: Host-associated > Plants > Roots > Rhizosphere > Soil ... | reverse complement strand
CGAGGAACAGGACATCGTTTACCGCGAGGCCACGCCGGCGGGCTCCGCTGCGGCAGCCGTACCGCAACGTTACGAGGGAATGTCTGAATGGAGCCGCGGTTTCGAGCCCGACACGACGCTCCTCTTCCGCTATTCGGCACTGACCTTCAATGGCCACCGCATCCACTACGATCAGGCCTATGCGCGCAGTGAAGAGGGATATCCGGACCTGGTTGTCCATGGCCCTCTCACAGCCACGCTGCTGCAGCAGTTTGCGTTGGAACACGCTTCTGGCCGCCGGCTGCAGCGATTCGATTTCCGCGGCGTAACTCCGCTCTTTGTTGGCCGCGCTTTCCAACTTGAAGGACGGCCAGCCGAAGACGGCACGTTCGCGTTGTGGGCGCGAGGACCCGATGGCGAGTTGGCGATGTCGGCGACAGCGGCATTTGCGTGAGTCTCCCGATCCCCCCATTGCCACATAACGGCCGCTCATTCAGAGTTTCACCGACGTGCCGCCCCAACTCTCTGGTTCGACGTCCACGATTGTCTCAGTGAAGTCCCACCTATGGCCGTAGAAGTCCTCTGCATTGTACTGGCGCTCGCCATACATGTGATCCGTCGGAGCCGTGAGGATTTTGGCACCCGCTTGTCGTGATCGCTCGCAGTGACTGAGCGCGTCCTCGATGCGTACCTGCACGATTATCGAATGGTTTGGCGGGATGGTGCCCTCGGCGATCGTAAAGCAGCCTTCTCCAGCGCGCATTTGAATTCTGTGATTGGCAATGCGCAATCGAACGGTGAAACCGAAAGCCCTGCTGAGCCATTCGGCTGCCACGCCCGGATCGGGGTATTGGAGGACAGGAATCACCGGGCAAGGGGGAACAGAACGGTTGGAGCGCATGGGTCTCTCCCGAGTAAGTGTGCGCTCAGATTAGCATCCTCGATCTCAAGCGAAGAATTCGACTCGACCGCCGACCAAATAATACATGGCGCCGGCAACCGTGACCTTGCCGTCTTTTTCCAGCCCGGCCAGCACGTCGCTGCGGCGGCGTATTGCCTCCATCGTGAGTCGCACGTTTGTCTTGGCCACCGCGTCGACGAACGCATAGTCCTTACTGCTGCGCTCGCCCGCATACTGGGTTGCAGCCACCGCCGGTTTGATCGTGTCCAGCAAGTTGGTGAGATTGCCGAGCTTGGCGTTGTCAATGGCGCCCTTGATCGCGCCGCAGGCCGTATGCCCCATCACCAGAATGACCTTTGCTCCCGCGAGCGCGCAGGCAAATTCCAGGCTGCCGAGCAGATCTTCGTTCACGATATTTCCGGCGATACGCGCATTGAAGGCATCCCCGATGCCCATGTCAAAAATGATCTCCGCGGGAGCGCGCGAGTCGATGCAGCTTAAAATCGCCGCAGCCGGGTACTGTCCGGCCGCGCTGGTCCTCTTTTGCTCGAGGTAGTCATGCGGGTGCATCTTGCCGTCGCGGAAGCGCTGGTTGCCCTGCTTCAGCGAATCAATGATCTGGGCGGGCGTAAGCTTATCGCGCTCATCCTTGCTCAATGCGGCGGCGAAGGAAAGCCCAGGTAATCCGAGCGCAAGACATCCTGTCACACCCATCGCGGCCAATCCCACAGCCGACTTCAAAAGAGTGCGCCGGCTGTTGGTGTGTGTATGTTGCAGCGAACAATAATCGCGATGCGTGTTCATACTGGCACTCCAAGGTCTTTCTTGGATCTTACGAGCACCTCTTAAATTGCACCAGCATCGCACGTCAAACGGCATTAGCCGCATACTTTTGAGTTCTTGCGGTACGCAGGAGCACGCTAAGCAGGGAGCATGAAGCGTACGCTGCCACGACCACGAACATCCATCCGGAAGGTAATGCGCGGCCGCGGCTTGCCTGCAGTGCGAGAACGGCCGCGGGGCCGAACGACAGCACCACGCCCGATGTGAGTGGCGAAGTCAACTGCAGTCCGAGCTGTGCAAGATAGATTGGAAGAATCAGAACGGCGGCGAACATCCCAATCAGGGCCGCGATCTGTGTGATTGACAGCGGGGTTAGAGTGTTTGGGCCCCTCGTCGTTACTACCAACGCGATCAGCGCGATCAGCGCGAAGCGCACCCCGACGATGGCTAACGCGGAGATACCACGCTCATTCATTTGTTTGGCAAGCACTGATTCTGCGGTAATGATGAATCCGCTCGCAGCCGCCAGGCAGACTCCCAACGCACCTCGTACCGGCGCCAACCCCGGCAGGCTCGAGTGCTCCGACACGACCACCCAAGCGAGCAAGATCAAGCACACCCCAATGCCCGCATGCAGAGCCTGCTCGGAACGGGCGACCGGTGCGATATCGCTTGCGCGCAACCCAAGCCGCGCGAGCACACCCACTGATAGCGGAGCTATGCCTGAAAACACGAGATTCGCGGCTGTTGGTTCGACGCGGCTCAACGCGCCGAAGTAGGACAGCCACGCGGCTGCCGTCGTCAGATTTACGGCGAGCACCAACCGGTAGTGCCGAACCAGGAGACTCAGCTGCGATCGGGCCGCGACGAGCATCAGCGTCACGAACAAGGCCACAGCGGTGCCAAACCCCACCACTGCGACCTCGAATATTCCTTGTGTATCAAACAGGTGGCCGAGCCACGTATCCCGCACGGCCTGCCCAATGACAAAAAATAACAGGCAGGCCAGTCCGATATTCGCTTGTCTCACGGTTTCTTTCCCCCTGTGGCCACGACCACCGTATTAGCAACGCCCGTCCCGGTCCGCATTCCGAATCTTGCGCAAGAATCGGAATGCACTGCGAGGCATCGGTTGATAGCGTACCGACCCTACTTACGAGGTGAGCCCATGCGCTTTAGGATTCGAGGCCTCGACGCGGAAGCCTTCCGCCCGCTATTTTCGTTATCGGAGAAACAACTGCGCGCGCGCAGTATCCACACGCACTTTGCTGACGAGAGCCAGCCAGGCTTCCCTTGCCGCGTGCGCTTGGGACATGCTGTGGCCGGCGAGCGGCTACTGCTTCTTAACTACGTGCATCAGCCAGCTGCTTCGCCGTACCACTCGGGACACGCCATCTATGTAGCCGAGAACTCAGTCGCCACATTCGACGAAGTTGATGTAATTCCGGCACCGATCCGCCAGCGGCTGCTGTCCATCCGCGCGTTCAGCGCCAGCCATATGATGGTTGACGCCGACGTGACTGAGGGTACGCATGCGGAAGAGCTGATGGACCGTCTTCTTGCTAATCGTGATGTGCAGTATCTGCATATCCACTACGCGAAGCGCGGCTGTTACGCGGCTCGGGTTGACCGGGCGTAAATCCTGTTTGAAAACCGACCGGACGGTCGATATGCTGGCTATCTTAGATCGGCGGCGTGGCATGAATCACCCTATCACCTGCAATCGGCAGTGGCTGCTCAAGACTCGTCCAGTCGGGGCGCTGACGCTCGACAACTTCGCCTATCGGGAGCAGGAATACACCGCGCCCCAGCCACAGCCCGGCGAAGTGCTGGTGCGCAATGTGGTGTTTAACTGCGCGCCCACGATGCGCAACTGGATGAACGATGCCGAGCGCAGTTATCGCGCGCCGATGACACTCGATGCGCCCGTTGTCGGCCCGGCGTGCGCGCGCGTTCTTCGCTCAGCGCATCCTCGCTTTACTGAGGGCACACTGTTGGTCGGTGTGTCGCGCTGGGAGGACTACTCGGTCCTGACACCCGATGCCTCGGCGATACCGATGTTGCCCGTGCCGTCCGGTGTCTCGCCGAGTGACGCCGTGGGTGTCTTTGGCCTCAATAGTCTTACGGCGTACTTTGGTCTGCTCAGAGTCGGCGAGCCCAAACCGGCCGAAACACTAGTCGTGTCTGGCGCAAGCGGCTCGGTGGGATCTATGGCGGTACAGATTGGGAAGATGATCGGCTGCCGCGTGATTGGCATTGCCGGTGGCCCTGAGAAATGCGCGTGGCTAAGCGATATCGCCGCCCTCGACCATGTAATCGACTACAAAACAGACGATGTCGCGCAGCGGCTTCGCGAGCTGGCGCCAACAGGCGTCGACGTGTTCTTTGACAACGTGGGTGGCCCTTTGTTGCAGATACTCGTGGATCGCATGGCCGTCCACGGACGCATCGTGCTGTGCGGGCAAGTGTCCGCCTACGACGGCGACAGGCCGGCCGCGGGCCCGCGCGACATGATGCAGGTGGTTTACAAACGCCTGCGACTGCAAGGTTTCGTCACGGGGGACTTCATTGCCGAGGCGGATTTGGCGCGCGGCGAGCTCATGCGCTGGGTGGAGGAGGGCAAAGTTGTGCGCCACGAAGATCTGCGCGAAGGATTTGCGCGGTTGCCCCACGCCTTTCTGGATCTGTTCACCGGCGCGCATCGCGGCACCTTGTTGGTGCTGAATCGAGAGCCGCGCGATCGCCAATAAATCCGGTCGCCGTCACAGGCCCGGTCGGGAGGGGAGCCACCCTCGGTGCGGCTCCCTCCCTGCCGTTCGCGCCGAGCGAGTCCTACTCGCTCTTCGCTTTCTCCATCTTGCGATGCGACGCTGCCAGCTCTCGGCTCTCCTTGGCGGCGGTCTGTAAGCTGGCTCCTACAGCGTCACAGTGCTTCGCCTGTGCCGCGTGCCACGGCTTGCTGCCACCCTGACCGGTGTAGGTCTGCGCGAGGCTCTTGTGCATTTCAGCCATCTTCTCGAAACGAATCGCCTCCGCCTCATAGGCCTTGGCAATCGCTTCGTGATCGGCGGGCGTTTTAGCAGCCTCGATCTTTACCGTATCAAGCGCATCGGTATCGGCGGCCCAGGCGCTTCCTGAGAGGGCAACGGCGGCGATGCCGGCGCTCAACAGCGTGATGATCGGTTTCATACTCATATTCTCCTTTGGTGGCACTTCAATCGCGCCTGTTGTAACAATGCCAAAGGAGTCTAATTGACCGCAGCCTGCCGCCAATTGCGAACAGTACTTATGGCGTTCGCGTGATCGCGGTCGCACGATGGAAGCCTCAGCACTTGGAGGTCAGCGCCATGTTGGCAGGCTCACAATGCACGGCAAGTTCGGAGTTCCGAAACGACGGTACGACTGTGATACCGGACCCTTGCCCGCTCGCCGAGCGGGCCTGGCGGGAGCGTATGGTCAAGGAGGCTGCCTACTTTCGCTTTCTGCACCGCGGGTGTCGCCCCGGCCAGGAGCTTGATGATTGGCTGGCTGCCGAACACGACGTGGAGGCGTTTCTGTTCATGCCAATGGGTTAGCATCGCGATTGCGATGTAGGGCATAACTGTAAACGAGTATTCCGGCGTCGTTTCAGCGAGCTAACTCTTCGGCGTGAATGATGCATGCTCGCAGGGCCGAGAGATGCGCCTCCACCAGTATTCGCGGCTGCGCGCCTAAGTTCAGCTTCGGCAGCAAGTGTTTCACTGAACCATAAGTATGGAGTGCCGATTCCAAGCGGTGCAGGAGCAGCGCGTCGTCATTGCCGTCGCGCGCGGACGCCAGTTCGCGCATGGCAGTATCGATATTGGTCAGAAGCAGCGAGGCCTCCGGGTCGGGCGCAGCGGCGACGGCGGGGATTTGGTCCATCTGACAGATCTTCCGCCAGGGCAGGACTGCCTGGAATGAGGATCTATACGTATGGCTCTTAACGTGCGGCTGGACACGTGCGGAGAGCTCCAATCGTGTCGGCGGACGGCATCCCCGTGGGCCTCGTCTCGACCGACGACCTTATTGCGCAGCTGTCCTTCAAGCTATTCAGCATTGCTGGCATCGTAGCCCAGCAGTCCAAATGCGAGCAAAGCACGACAACTGCGTAGGCCATCGTGGTAATTGCGGATTGAGCACTCGTCCGTGGACTGCCAGTCTGCTGCGTAGGGGAAAGAAGAGGGATTCGTCATGCAGCCTGTCAGCTCTATTTTGGTGGTGGTCGATCGCAGCTCCGCAGCCGCGGACGCGTTGGCTAAGGCCATCCGTCTGGCGCGCAAATTTGACGCGCGTATCGACTTGTTCATGTGTGATGCCGAGCGCGGGTACGCGCTTTCGCAGGCCTACGTGCCCGCGGGAGTCGAGGAGGCGCGCCGAGCTTGCTCGGTAGACACGCATCAGTATCTCGAGGCGCTCAAACAGGCGGCAGCGGCTCCAGATGTATCCATCACGATTGACACCGCATGTGAAAGCCCTCTGTACGAGGCGATCGTACGGAAGGTGATGCGTGAACACTCCGACCTCGTGATCAAGAACGCCGCCCGATTCCAAGGCCGATCCCAGGTGACTTTCGACACCACCGACTGGCAACTCATGCGGACCTGCCCCGCGACTTTGATGCTCACTCGAGGCCGACCGTGGAAAAATCCGCCTCGATTTGCAGCTGCGATCGATGTCTCAGCAGCCGAAAGCGCGGGGCTTGCGAGGGGTATCCTGGATGCCGCCCAAGTTCTGGTGGGATGCGCCGGAGGCGAGCTCGATATCGTGTATGCCGAGCCTATCGAGCTGCGAGACGCGGAGCGCGAGAGCGGAGGCCGGTCGCTTCAGGAGCTTGCTCAGCAGGTGTCTGATACGGCACCCCGTGTGCACGTTCTGGCCGGCAATCCTGAAGTCAGTCTGCCTGGGTTCACGAAGCGTCGTGCCTACGACGCCATTTTGCTCGGGGCATTGACTCATCAGCCAGGGTATACGGCGCAGGTGGGTACTCTCACTTCGCGGCTCGTCGAGGCGCTGGACTCGGATTTCATACTTGTCAAGCCGAATGCCTATCGCAGCCCGGTCGGCGAATCGCATGCGCGTCCTGCGTTTGTCGTGTCGGGCACCCTATGAAACTCCATTCGCGTCACATCAGTTTCGCCGTGTTCATCGGCGTCATCCTATTGATGCTCGGTACGGTGCTCGCGAACGCGCTCGCAGGATGATCTGCACTTGCAGCAGTAAGGATTGCTAATGCCGACGTTTACTACACTTCCCGCGCCTACACTTCAGGACGCGCAGCCGGCCACGGACCTGCGCCCAGTCGGCTTCGTCGGGAGCGGACCGATTGTCGCGGACATCGAGCCGGTGATCACGACGATCGCGAGACGCTCGCGGTGGCGCATTGCCGTCCGTTGGCTGCTACTTGCAGCTCTCCTCGCTGGAGTTGTCGGGGTGTACGTCCACACGCGGCTGTCCAACAAGCCGTTACCAGCTGGTATCGTTTCCTCGAACGGGCGACTCGAGGCGACGGAAATTGACATCTCTACAAAGCTGGCCGGTCGTATAGAGGCAGTATTGCTGCAGGAAGGCGATTTCGTTGAGCGCGGGCAGATCGTTGCCCGAATGGATACGACTGTTTTGCGGGCACAGCTGCGCGAGGCTCAGGCGGACGCCAGTCGCGCTCGGATGGCGTTGAACACGGCCAATGCCGTGGTCGAGCAAAGACGCAATGAGTTGGCTTTGGCGCAGAGCATTCTGCGCCGCTCACAACAGCTGGTGCAGGGCCATTTCATCAGCACCGAGAAATTGGACACGGATCAGGCACAGGTCAATGTTGCCTCTGCGACCCTGACTGCGGCTGTTTCCCAAGTGGCCGTGGCCAAGGCCGCCATAGAGGCTGCTGGAGCAACCATCGATAGGATCAAGGCGGATGTCGAAGACAGCGTCTTGCGCGCCCCCACAGCCGGGCGTGCCCAATACCGACTTGCGCAGCCCGGAGAGGTTCTTCCAGCCGGCGGCAAGGTTGTTGGCATGCTCGACCTTGCAGATGTCTACATGACCTTGTTCTTGCCGGAAGACAGTGCCGGAAAGCTTGCCATTGGTGCTCAGGCGCGGCTCGTCTTCGACGCCATCCCCGAGTATGTGGTGCCCGCGCGAATCACGTTCGTCGCTACTGAGGCACAGTTCACGCCGAAAACGGTAGAGACCGCGACAGAACGCCAGAAGTTCGTCTTCCGGGTCAAGGCCCAGCTCGATCCACAGCTGCTACGGCAGCATTGGACTCATGTGAAGGCTGGCGTACCCGGCACCGGCTATGTGCAAGTCGACCCGCATGCTGCCTGGCCAGATGCGCTTGCGATTCGGTTACCTGCGTTATGAGCTCCCCGGCATGGGCCGCCCGTGTGTCCCGGGTCCAGCTGCAGTATAAGAAAACAATCGCCCTGAAGAATGTAAGCCTGGAAATTCCTGCAGGCGAGCTCATCGGCTTCATCGGTCCGGACGGCGTGGGCAAGTCCAGCCTGCTCTCGCTGATTGCGGGCTCACGCAAGATCCAGTCGGGATCGGTGGAAACGCTCGGTGGAAACATGGCGGATGCCGACCACCGGCGGCGCGTCTGTTCCCGCATCGCGTACATGCCTCAGGGGCTGGGGCGCAATCTGTACCCCAGTCTGTCGGTGTTCGAGAACGCGGATTTTTTCGGGCGCCTGTTTGGCCTCGACGCCAATACCCGCAAACAGCGGATTGCCGAGCTGCTGCAGGCTGTCGGGCTCGGAGAGTTTCCCGGCCGACCGGCCGGCGCGCTCTCCGGAGGCATGAAGCAGAAACTCGGGCTGTGTTGCGCATTGATCCACGATCCGGATCTGCTCATTCTCGATGAGCCGACGACCGGCGTTGATCCCTTGTCGCGGCGGCAATTCTGGGAGCTGATCGCAGGCATACGCACTCGCCGCCGGGACCTGACCATTCTGGTTGCAACGGCGTATTTCGACGAGGCAGAGAATTTCGATCAGCTCGTAGTGATGAGCGCCGGCCAGGTATTGGCGGCGGGCTCGCCGGTACAGTTGAAGCGGCAATGGGAGGCTGCGAGTCTCGAGCAGGTGTACGCGCGATTGCTGGGAGGTGTTGCGGAAGACTGGTCGCAGGTGCGGGTGGGAAATCCTGAATCAAACCAATCTGCACTGGCAATCGAGGCCCACGGCCTGACGCGCAGGTTCGGCGATTTTGTCGCTGTCGATGCCATAGATCTCGGCATCCGCAAGGGCGAGATCTTCGGTTTCGTCGGCCCCAACGGTTGTGGCAAGACGACCACGATGAAGATGCTGACCGGTTTGTTGCCGGCTTCCAGTGGCACGGCCCGACTGTTGGGTCAGCCTGTTGACGTGCGCGACCTGAGCTTGCGCTCGCGTGTGGGATTCATGTCGCAGTCGTTTTCCCTGTATTCGGAGCTTACGGTACGGCAGAACCTGCAGTTGCATGCACACCTGTTTCATCTCACCCCGCAGATCGCGAGCACTCGAACCAGCTACCTGGTGGAGCGGTTCGGACTGGGTCAGTACCTCGACGAAGGTGCGGAGCACCTGCCCCTGGGTGTGCGTCAGCGGCTCTCCCTGGCGGTGGCACTGATTCACGAGCCGGAGTTGCTGATCCTCGACGAGCCGACCTCGGGTGTCGATCCCATGGCACGGGATCATTTCTGGCACCTGCTCCTGGAACTCGCCCGTGATCGGGGTGTAACCATCTTCATTTCCACTCACTTCATGAATGAAGCCGCGCGCTGCGATCGCATTGCTTTGATGTTCGAGGGAAGGATTCTGACGACGGGCGCGCCAGCCGATATCATTCGCGATACGGGGGCTTCTAGTCTCGAGGACGCCTTCATCGCGCGTCTCGATCAACTCGCAGGCGCAACGGGTTCCAAACCTGGCGCCGGCGGCCATATTGATGCGCGCCCGGCGCTTGCATTGTCTGGGTCGCATGAGCGCCGCCGAACGGGATTCACCTTCTCGCGGTTGTGGACCTACTCGCGCCGCGAGTGGATGGAGATTCGGCGCGACCCTATTCGCCTCGCCTTCGCTCTTCTGGGTCCAATCGTGCTCATGATCGTATTCGGGTATGGAATTACGTTCGACGTTGAACGGCTTTCCTACGCCTCTCTCGACTACGATCGAACGGCCGAAAGCAGGTCCTACCTGGAAGGATTTTCGAGCTCCCGGTATTTTACGTCGCACCGGGACGTGAAGAATGCTGCCGATCTCGAGACGCGCATGCGCGACGGTGAACTGCGATTCGTCATCGAAATACCACCCGGATTTGGGCGTGACCTCAAGGCAGGGCGCTCTCCTGAAGTCGCGGTATGGGTGGACGGCGCGTTTCCTTTTCGTGCCGAGACCACTCGCGGCTATGTAGAAGGAGTGCACGAGATGTATCTCGGTGAACTCACACGGCACTCTTCGCGCGCTGGCCAGGAATCTACATTGCCCGCCAGAGTCGAGGCGAGATTCAGGTACAACCAGGACTTCCGCAGTGTTTTCGCGGTCGTTCCAGGCACTATGATGATGCTCCTGCTGTTCATGCCGGCCATCATGACGGCACTGGGGGTGGTCAGAGAGAAAGAGCTTGGCTCCATGGTGAACTTCCATGTCACGCCCACCACGAAACTGGAATTCCTGCTAGGTAAGCAGCTGCCATATGTTGGGGTAGGGCTGGTCAACTTCGTGATCCTGCTCGCTCTTGCGGTCTGGTTGTTCGGTGTCCCGGTGAAGGGCAGCCTGGTGGCACTCACGGTCGGGGCAGTGTTCTACGTCATTTCGAGTACGGCCTTCGGTTTGCTCATCTCCAACTTCGTGAAGACCCAGATTGCGGCGATCTTTGCAACGGCGATCATCACGACCGTGCCCGCCATCGAGTATTCCGGGTTTATCACTCCCGTGTCTTCGCTGTCGAGCGACGCGCAGGCCATCGGAGGCGCATTCGCGAGCACTTACTTCCTGCATCTGGGCCTGGGAACATTTACCAAGGCCCTGGGACTCTCAGATGTCGGTTGGGATCTGTTGGCACTCGCACTGATCGCCGTGGTGGTGACGCTGTTTGCCCGCGCAGCGTTGCCGGCACAAGAGTCCTGAGATATGAACAGGGTGCGCAGCATCTACCGGTTGGCCCTGAAGGAGCTGGCGAGCCTGTCGCGCGACTTTGCGCTTCTTGGGCTGATCATCTATGCGTTCACGTACGCGGTCTACGGTCCGGCGAAGGGCGCACGCATGGAGTTGCGGAATGCGGCGGTCGCGATCGTTGACGAAGATCGCTCCGCGCTCTCGGCTCGCCTGGGAGATGCGCTTCTGCCGCCGCTGTTCCAGGCCCCGCGCTACCTTGACTCCGCGGAAATCGACGCCGCCATGGACGCCGGCCGGTTTACGTTCATAGTTGATATTCCGCCGCGCTTCGAGGCAGACATTCAATCCGGTCGCCAACCAGCCCTGCAAGTGAACATTGACGCCACAGCGATGAGTCAGGCTGGACGAGGTGCTGCTTATATCAATGAGATCTTCGCCAGTGAGATTGCACGATTCTTCAATGCTCCGAAAGCAGCGCAGCCACCGGTGCGGCTGATCGTGCGTGCAAAATTCAACGCCAATCTGTCCGACACCTGGTTCCTTGGTGTGGCGCAAATCATCAATAACATCACGCTGCTCGCGATCATACTTTCAGGTGCCGCCGTCGTGCGCGAGCGCGAGCATGGCACGATCGAGCATCTGCTCGTGTTGCCCTTGCGCCCGAGCGACATCATGCTCGCCAAAGTGGCCGCAAACGGCTTCGCGATCGTAGTCTTCGCGACACTGTCCCTGTGGATCGTAGTCCAGGGTCTCTTACAGGTGCCGATCGCCGGCTCCATCGCGTTGTTTGTCCTGGATGCCATCGTTTATCTGTTCTCGGTCACATCACTGGGAATCCTCCTGGCCACGATCGCCCGCTCCATGCCGCAATTCGGCCTGCTCGCATTCCTGGTGTATCTCATACTCAACATGCTCTCGGGTGGCGCGACACCGCTGGACAGCATGCCGGAGTGGCTGCAATCCGTGATGCAGCTTTCCCCGGCGACGCATTTCGTCAATTCCTCCCTGGCGATCCTCTATCGAGGAGCGGATGTCAGCTCCGTTGCCAATGAGATCGTGGCCACGGCGGGCATTGGTTTACTGTTTTTCACCGTCGCTCTCTCCAGATTCAGGAAGATGATCGCCATCGTGCAATTGGGAGGTGTGTAGTGCTGGGCGAATTTCTGCAGGGACCGCGCGTCGCTTATTTCTCGATGGAGATCGCCCTGCGCAATGAGATTCCGACCTATGCGGGCGGTTTGGGAGTCCTCGCGGGCGACACTTTGCGCTCCGCTGCGGATCTGGAGCTACCTCTCGTGGCAGTCACGCTGGTGAGCCGTGCGGGTTATTTCCAACAGGAAATCGACGCAAGCGGAAATCAAACGGAGCATGCGGCAGCCTGGGAACCGCTTCGGTGGGCGCGCCAGCTGGACGCCAAGGTGGCTGTCCGCATCGAGGACCGCGCCGTGTGGCTGGGCGCTTGGCTCTACGTCGTCGAAAGCCACATGGGTGGACGGGCTCCAGTCATCTTGCTGGACACGGATTTGCCGGAAAATGAGCCACAGGACAGGCAGATCACCCACTATCTATACGGAGGTGACGAAGCGTACCGGCTGAAGCAGGAAATGGTGCTCGGAATGGGTGGTGCGCGGATCCTGCACGCGCTGGGCTTCCGGATCAGCGCGTACCATATGAATGAAGGGCATGCTGCCTTGCTCGGCATTGAGCTTCTACGCCGCCATACCTATCCGGCGGAGGATCTGCGCGAGGGAGAGTCTCCTTACGATCTGCAGCGCGTTCGTGAGCTGTGTCGATTTACGACACATACCCCTGTTGAAGCCGGCCACGACCGGTTCTCATACGATCTCGTGGCCCGGTTGTTCGCAAGTAGTGCGTACGCGAATCACGATCAAAGACCCTCTCGAGGAATTACCTTCAACGGTGTTCCGGGACCCATCGATTTCGAGCTGCTCCGCGGGCTGGCCGGACAGGACTGTCTCAACATGACTCGGCTCGCTCTGGCCGTGAGTGACTTCGTTAACGGCGTAGCCAAGCGCCATGCGGAAGTCTCATCCGGGATGTATCCGGGCTATCAGGTGCGCGCAATTACGAACGGCGTGCATCCATATACATGGACGGCCGAATCCTTCCGTGCGCTGTTTGATCGCCACGTACCAGGCTGGTGTCACGAACCTGAGCTTCTCACGAGGGCCGACACGATTCCCGATGCTGCGATCGCAGAGGCGCATGCTGCCGCCAAGCAGGCGCTTATCGACCGGATCCGGGACCTCACGGGCGTCGCCTTGAGTCCGACAATCGCTACGCTCGGGTTCGCGCGGCGCATGACTGCATACAAGCGCCCCGACCTTCTGTTTTCGGATATCGAGCGTCTGAAGGCCATCGCACGCCAGCGCCCTTTGCAGATTATTCTGGCGGGGAAAGCACATCCCCACGATGAGGAGGGCAAGAGATTGATCCGCTTATTGCACGAGCGGGCTCGTGCGCTGCGCGGAGCGATTCCGGTGGTCTATCTGCCGAATTACGACGTGGCGCTCGCCCAGCTGCTGGTCGCGGGCTGTGACACTTGGGTCAACACTCCGCTTCCGCCGTTCGAGGCCTCGGGCACGAGCGGCATGAAAGCGGCGTTCAATGGAGTACCGAGCCTGTCGGTTCCCGACGGGTGGTGGATCGAGGGCTGCATCGAAGGTCTGACCGGGTGGTCAGTGGACGATGCCACTTCTCTGTATGAGAAGCTCGATCGGGTCGTGTTGCCGTTGTTCTACGGCGACGGCGACAAGGCGCATGGCTGGATGCAAGTCATGAAGGGTGCGATTACCAAGAACGCAACGTATTTCAACAGCCATCGGATGATGCGTCGATACGCTACAGAAGCCTACTTGCGCTAGTGTCTTGCGCATTAGCTGGCAAGGTTCTCGCCAAATGCAGGCATTGCGGCGCGCTGCGATTTACCTTCAACGCGCCGCAGCCGAATTTGGAAATTGAAGACGGTGTTGCACGGCCTTTCCGAATATCGACAACCACCCACATCTTCAGGTCAGGGAATTTCTCCCTCAGAATGGCCGTCGCCGCCAGCGCCTCCATGGCCGCAATATCACCGGCGCAAGCCATCACGACGTCGGGGTCGCTGCCAGCATCCGTGCTCGCCCAATCCCAGATGCCAACGCCCTTTGTACAATGCTTTAC
>Ga0068858_100004321_pt1 | contig 13958 bp, 3 predicted proteins | sample KBSSwiS12_FD_66589 | JGI IMG/M metagenome (GOLD analysis project Ga0068858, IMG submission 66589) | Switchgrass rhizosphere microbial communities from Kellogg Biological Station, Michigan, USA - KBS Switchgrass S1-2 | ecosystem: Host-associated > Plants > Roots > Rhizosphere > Soil ... | reverse complement strand
GAGCTGGAACGGCCTGGACAACGTGGGCCGTCGGGTTCCGTCGGGCGTCTACTTCGTCAAGGCCACCGTCGGTGGAGACACGAGCGTCTACAAGCTCTCGATCATGAAGTAGGCAGCACAAAGCCTGTAGCAGGGATCAGCACAAGGCTTTAGCAAGTCAGTACTTGGCGGGGCGGGGGGCCCTAACCGGGTCCCCCGCCCTTCGCCGTCTGTGGCTGTCTCCCGGCCCGGACGGAGCGGCACCCGGCGGTCCTGAATGTCACACCAAATTCATTGGCACCGGCGGGAGGGCAGAGTAGACTTTCGGGCTCACGGACGAATGGCGTTCCGGCGTCGCGCCGGGGTGACGTTCAGTCATTCCACGTTTCGACATCTCAGGTCGTGCAACGAGGGCGCTTGAACACCGTTCGTCCGCACCATCTTCCCGAAGCTGGCTCATCGCCTGCCTACCGCACCAGACCCTACGAATACGTGTTCTCGAGGAGGTTTCCGATGCGTCTGTCCCTGAACCTGGGGCGCCGGCTCTCCCCCCTGGTCTTCGCGCTCTCGCTCCTGGCGGGTGTCGCGGCGACGGCCGGCGCAGGCACTTGGGGGCCGGATTTCGACATTTCCGGCGGGGATGTCAACGATACGTTCACCTCGTCCAACGGCCAGCGGTTCGCCTGCGTCAACGACACCAACGATCTCTACATCGCCTTCTTCGACAACAGGAACAAGGTCGGCAACGACAATAACTTCGAGATCTACTTCCGGCGCTTCATCTACAACTTTGGATCCCCCGGAATCACCCGCGTGACGACGGCGCCGAGTGAATCGCGCAGTCCCGCCATCGCCACGTTGAACTGGGGAGCGGGAGACGCGGCCACGGCCAACGACAGCGGCCGGATCTACCTCACCTGGTCGGACGCGCGCGATTATCCGATCCCCCCGCTTGGCCAGAATCCGCGATCCTTCTCGATCTACTTCCGGACGTTCCAGTCGCAAGGCGGCGTGGGCTTCGGCCCGGAGATCATGGTGTCGCCGTTCGACACGTTGAACACAGCCACGACGCCGTCCATCGCTTGTGGCGATTCCAATCGCGTCTGGATCGTCTATCCGAAGGGGGCCACGGGCGCCACCACCTCGCTCTACTACGCGCTCTACAACTCGGCCACCCGTACCATGGGCCCCGAAACCATCCTGGTGAACAACACGCTCCAGGCGACCCAGCCGACCATCACGGCCACGCGCAACGGCGTCGTGCACGTCGTCTGGACCGATAACCGGAGCGGCCGGAACGCACTCTGGACGAAGCGCTTCGTGCCCGGGACCGGGTGGACCGCCGACGAGCAGCTCGTGTTCAGCTCCAACGTCTCGAGCCTGGGGAACCTCACAGCGTCGTACTCCGGGCGGGTCCAGCTCGTCTGGCGCGACAACCGCGACGGGAACAACGAGATCTACTACAAGGAGTACGTCCCAGGCGTCGGCTGGGACCCGGTCGATACCCGGCTCACGACCCAGGCCAGCATCCAGTCCGAGCCGCAGGTCGACACCGATCCCCTGAACAACATCTACGTCGTCTGGTCCGACCAGAGGAATGGCGGCTCGAACCAGGACATCTTCTACCGTCAGCGGATCGGCGGCGTGTGGGATCCCGAGATGTCGCTCGTCGGTGCGGCGACCGACACCACCAATCAGGTCCAGCAGTTCCCGGGCATCACTCACGACGGCTTTGGAAACTCGTACGTCACCTGGACCGACTGGCGCTTGCCGGCAAGCCTGGGGCGGAACAAGGACGTCTACTACAAGGTGGGGAACGCGGTGGTGACCGCGGTCGAGGTGTCTCCCGCTCCGGCCGGAGCGGCGCTTCGCGCCTACCCGAATCCATTCAATCCGATGACGAACATCAGCTTCAGGGTCGAGAAGGACGCACGGGTCAGCTTGCGGATCTATGACGTGCATGGCAGGCTGGTGCGCACGCTGATTGACGAGCTGATGTCGGCGGGACCGAAACGTCTCACATGGGATGGACGAGACGACCTGGGGCGCTCCATGGCCTCGGGCGCCTACTATTTGAGGCTCCAGGGTGGTGGGACCCAGGTGAGCCGAACCATCAACTTGTTGAAATAGGAGGACTTGGACGGGGGAAGGGCCCGTTCCCCGAAGTGGGAACGGTCATTGACCGAGGGGTTGCTACGTGGTATACTCTCTAACGTTTCGCCATCACCCTCGGCGAAGCACAAACCTAAGTGGAAATGGGGCTTCGGCCCAACAGAACGAACCGAAAGAGGCGATGGCGAAATCTCCCCGTTTCGCATACGGCCGTTTGGTGGATAACTCGAGGCTGAAGCTCGTCCTCCGGGAAGACCGGGCGATGATCATCGGCCTCTTTTTATTCGGATAGCCGGTAGGCGAGGGCAGACACACCACCGACCTCACGCTGCTGTCAGGACAGACAACCCGAGCGAGGTTCCCCCGGTGTTTCAATCCAATCCCACCCAGTGCTTTGCGCGCGTCGCATTCGTGCTCGCGCTTTTCTTCATGTCTGCCCCTTCGTTCGCGGCCGAGCCCAAGACGGTCGTGAAGCCGATGGACGAGATCTTCAACGTCGGACCGCGCCCCAACTTCAGCACGGCGGTGTCGGAGACGACCATCAAGCATTCCTCCTACTTCACCGACTTCGACGGCGGCAATGCGGGGTGGGGAGTCGTCGACTTCCGCGCTTCCCAGCCGAACGCGTGGCACATCGTGTCCGGCACCCACGCCTGCAACGGCAACTCCTGGTGGTGCGGCGCGTCGGGGTTCGCGAATGGTGACGGCTACGACAACAACTGGGTCCAGCTCCTCCAGACCGCGGTGCCCATCACGCTCACGGGAACGAGCAACAACAACCTGACCTTCAAGTACAAGATCGGGTCGGAGCCGGGCTACGACTACGGCTGGGTCATGATCCACGACGCCAACTCCACGAGCGCCTGGGACACCCTCGCCACCTTCACGGGGAACTCCGGGACCAACTGCTCCAGCGCCACGCTCCCGATTGCCAACACATGGACGACCCGTCCCCAGCCGATCAAGCTCCTCTTCGTCTTCGGCTCCGACCTCAACGTCTCCACCGCGGACTCGGCCGGCGCGTTCACCGGCTGGACCCTGGACGACGTGAAGATCACGGGGCAGGGCAACGTGGTCACGTTCTTCGACGACATGGAGTCGGGCACGTCGAAATGGACGGCGACCGGAGCGCATCCGGGGGCCTTCTGGCACCTCGAGGACGGCCCGCAGACCACGCCCCCCGCGAGCTGCTTCTTCCTCTTCACCACGGTCTACGTGCCGTTCAACGGCTCGACCTACGGAACGGTGGCCGACTTCACGGACGCGATGCTGACATCGCCGCCCATGGATCTGGACAAGGTGTTCGTGAACGGCAACTCGACGATGAGGCTCCAGTTCGACAACTGGACCGATCTGCCGTGCGACTACGGCATGTACTGGTCCCTCTGGATCCAGGGGTCGAACGACAAAGTGACATGGACCCCCTGGCGGAACGCCCTCTCGCCCTTCGTGTTCTGCGGCGGTTCCACGCCCCAGTGCACCGAGAACGACTTCGTCACCTTCGACCCCTACAATACGAGCCGGACCGGTATCCAGCCGGGGACCCGGTACATCAAGGTCGGGTTCCGGCTCCGGGACGAGAAGCAGCTCACGGTTCCGGAGCAGCTGAGCGGGGATCCGACGCCCATGCTCCACCTCGGGCAGAACACCGAGGCCCTCTACCTCGACAACATCGGCCTCTACTACATCTATACGCTGAGCGGCGTCGAGGAGGTCGAGGGCGCTCCCGCGGCCAACAAGGCGAAGCTCGATCGCGTCTATCCCAACCCGTTCAATCCCAACACGACCATCGAGTTCTCGGTGCCCAAGAATGGCCCGGTCTCGATCGCGATCTACGACATCCAGGGCAGGAAGGCGACCACGCTGGTCAAGGACACGATGGCCGCCGGGGTGTACCGCGTCCGGTGGAACGGTAAGTCGGACGACGGGCGCGCGCTTGCGTCGGGGGTCTACTTCGCCCGGCTGGAAGCCGCGGGCAGCCGCGATATGGCGCGGCTGATGATGCTCAAGTAGGTAGCACGGGAAGTTCGTATCCACCCATTAGACCCGAAGGGGGGTGATGGTCGAGGGGAGTAGTCGTCGTCTCGTGCAGTAGCCCGGCGCCGCCCGTGTGGGCAACAGTCTCGTGGCGCCGGTGCCGTGACCCGGATGGGCCGGCCACGGCAGACGGATCCTGACTCCGTTATGGAGGCGGATCCGCGGAATCATCGGTTCCTCATCATCTGAGGTACATCGGAGGTCCGACATCATGTTGAAACGGCTTTTCACGGCGATTCTTGCGGTCGTCGCGATTGCTGGTTCGACTAAGGTAGCCAACGCGCAGTACATGTTCCTCGATACCAACGGGGACGGCGCGTACACCTCTGCGGACAAGCTCGTTGCGGGCTCGCAGACGGTCAACGTCTACCTGAACACGAACCACAACAAGGACGGCAGCCTCGCGACGTGCGATATCGACGGCGTGTCGCCCCTGACGATCAACTCGTACTATGTGAACCTGCAAGGAACCAACGTCACCTACACGTTGCTCACGAATGACATGGGCGCGACGTTCGCGACGCACTTCGCCACCGCGAACCCTGGTGACGGCACCCTGCAGGACGGTTACGGCGCCCAGAATCCCCTCCCTGAGGGCCTGTACAAGCTGGCGCACCTCACGATCACGGCTTCGACGGGAGCTGCGGTCAACATCGTGGCGAACATCCCGACGTCTGGCGTGACCGACTTTACGAGCTTCGGTACGGGCGCTGGCGGATGCTTCGCGCAGCAGTTCGACAGCAGCTACAAGCTCGGCGAGGACTGGTTCGATTCCGACGGGCTCGTGCTGCAGGCGAGCAACACTCCTCCTACGGTCAACAACCCGGGCAACAAGACGGTCAACGAGCTCGCGCTTCTGAGCTTCACGGTGACCGCGACCGATCCGGATGCTGGCCAGACGATCACGTTTGCGCTGGGCGCCGGCAATCCGGCGGGTTCCTCGATCACGGCCGGCGGTGCCTTTACGTGGACCCCGACCGAGGCGCAGGGCCCCGGCGACTACCCGTTCACGGTCACGGCGAACGACGGCATCGCGACGAGCGCGCCGGCGAACTTCAGCGTGCACGTGAACGAAGTGAACCAGGCGCCGGTGGTGACGAACCCCGGCAACAAGACGGTCAACGAGCTCGCGCTTCTGAGCTTCACGGTGACCGCGACGGATGCGGATCTCCCGGCTCAGACGCTCACGTTCTCGCTGGCGGCGGGTGCCCCGGCGGGTGCGGCGATCACGGCTGGCGGTGCCTTCACCTGGACCCCGACCGAGGCGCAGGGCCCCGGTGACTATCCGATCACGGTGAACGCTTCCGACGGCACGGCCACGGGCTCCGCGGCGTTCAGCGTGCACGTCAACGAAGTGAATCAGAACCCGGTGGTCACGAATCCGGGCAACCAGACGGTCAACGAGGGCTCGCTCCTGAGCTTCACGGTGACCGCGACGGATGCGGACCTCCCGGCTCAGACCCTCACGTTCTCGCTGGCGGCTGGCGCGCCGGCGGGCGCGGCGATCACGGCTGGCGGTGCCTTCACGTGGACCCCGACCGAGGCGCAGGGCCCGAGTGACAACTCCATCACGGTGAACGTGTCCGACGGCGCCGGCGGTACCGGCTCGACGACGTTCAGCGTGCATGTGAACGAGGTGAACAACGCGCCGGTGGTCACGAACCCCGGTGACAAGACGGTCAACGAGCTCGCGCTCCTGAGCTTCACGGTGACCGCGACGGACAGCGACACTCCGGCCCAGACGATCACGTTCTCGCTCGCGGCGGGTGCCCCGGCGGGTGCGGCGATCACGGCTGGCGGTGCCTTCACCTGGACGCCGACCGAGGCGCAGGGTCCGAGCGTCAACCCGATCACGGTGAACGCGTCCGATGGCACGGCCATCGGCTCCGCGACCTTCAACGTGACGGTCAATGAAGTGAATCAGAACCCGGTGGTCACGAATCCGGGCAACAAGACGGTCAACGAGCTCGCGCTTCTGAGCTTCACGGTGACCGCGACGGATGCGGATCTCCCGGCCCAGACCCTCACGTTCTCGCTGGCGGCTGGCGCGCCGACGGGCGCGGCGATCACGGCTGGCGGTGCCTTCACGTGGACCCCGACCGAGGCGCAGGGTCCTGGCGACTTCCCGATCACGGTGAACGTTTCCGACGGCGCCGGCGGCACGGGCTCCGCGGCGTTCAGCGTGCACGTCAACGAGGTCAACGTCGCGCCGGTCGTGACGAACCCCGGTGACAAGACGGTTGCCGAGCTTTCCCTCCTCAGCTTCACGGTGACCGCGACGGATGCGGACATTCCGGCCCAGACGCTCACGTTCTCGCTCGGCGCTGGCGCGCCGGCGGGCGCGGTGATCACGGCTGGCGGCGCCTTTACCTGGACGCCGACCGAAGCGCAGGGTCCGAGCACGAATCCGATCACGGTGATCGCTTCCGACGGTACCCTTCAGGGAACCGCGGCGTTCAACGTGACGGTCACGGAAGTGAACCAGGCTCCCGTGGTCACGAATCCGGGCAACAAGACGGTCAACGAGCTCGCGCTTCTGAGCTTCACGGTGACCGCGACGGATGCGGACGTTCCTGCTCAGACGATCACGTTCTCGCTCGCGGCGGGTGCCCCGGCGGGTGCTGCGATCACGGCTGCGGGTGCCTTCACGTGGACCCCGACCGAGGCGCAGGGCCCCGGTGACTACCCGATCACGGTGAACGCTTCCGACGGCACGGCCACGGGCTCCGCGGCGTTCAGCGTGCACGTCAACGAAGTGAATCAGAACCCGGTGGTCACGAATCCGGGCAACAAGACGGTCAACGAGCTCGCGCTTCTGAGCTTCACGGTGACCGCGACGGATGCGGACCTCCCGGCCCAGACCCTCACGTTCTCGCTCGCGGCGGGTGCGCCGGCGGGTGCTGCGATCACGGCTGCGGGTGCCTTCACGTGGACCCCGACCGAGGCGCAGGGCCCCGGTGACTTCCCGATCACGGTCAACGTGTCCGACGGCAACGGCGGCACGGGCTCCGCGGCGTTCAGCGTGCACGTCAACGAAGTCAACGTCGCACCGGTCCTGAACCCGATCGGCAACAAGACGGGTACGGCCGGCACGCCGGTCACGTTCACGGCGACCGCGACGGATGCCGACGTTCCGGCGAATATCCTCACCTTCTCCCTCGGCGCCGGCGCGCCGGCGGGCGCGACGATCGGTGCTTCGAGCGGCGCGTTCAGCTGGACGCCTTCGGCTTCGGGCTCCTTCCCGGTCACGATCATCGTGACGGACAACGGATCGCCCACGCTGAGCGCTCAGGAAGCCATCACGATCAACGTTGGCGTCAGCAACAACCCGCCGACGGTGGCCAACCCTGGCAACAAGACGGTCAACGAGCTCGCCCTTCTGAGCTTCACGGCGACCGCGACCGATCCGGATGCTGGCCAGACGGTGACGTTCTCGCTGGCGGCTGGCGCTCCGGCGGGTGCTGCGATCACGGCTGCGGGTGCCTTCACGTGGACCCCGACCGAGGCGCAGGGCCCCGGTGACTACTCGATCACGATCGTGGGCACGGACAACGGCTCGCCGGTTCTCACCGGCCAGGCCACGTTCAGCGTCCACGTCAACGAGGTCAACGTGGCGCCGGTGGTCGTGAATCCTGGCAACAAGACGGTCAACGAGCTCGCGCTTCTGAGCTTCACGGTGACGGCGACGGATGCCGACATCCCGGCTCAGACGATCACGTTCTCGCTGGCGGCGGGCGCCCCGACGGGTGCTGCGATCACGGCTGCGGGTGCCTTCACGTGGACCCCGACCGAGGCGCAGGGCCCCGGTGACTACCCGATCACGGTGAACGCGTCCGACGGTGTCGCTACCGGCTCCGCGGCGTTCAGCGTGCACGTCAACGAAGTCAACGTCGCGCCGGTCGTGGCGGCGATTGCCAACCAGACGGTGAACGAGCTCGCGCTCCTGAGCCTCACGGCGACCGCGACGGATGCGGACGTTCCGGCTCAGACGATCACGTTCTCGCTGGCGGCGGGTGCTCCGGCGGGTGCTGCGATCACGGCGGGTGGTGCCTTCACGTGGACCCCGACCGAGGCGCAGGGCCCCGGTGACTACCCGATCACGGTGAACGCGTCCGATGGCACCGCCACCGGTTCCACGTCGTTCAGCGTGCACGTCAACGAAGTGAACCAGAACCCGGTGGTCGCGAATCCGGGCAACAAGACGGTCGACGAGGGCGTGCTTCTCTCGTTCTCGGTGACCGCGACGGATGCGGACCTCCCGGCCCAGACCCTCACGTTCTCGCTCGGCGCTGGCGCGCCGACGGGCGCGGCGATCACGGCTGGCGGCGCCTTCACGTGGACGCCCTCCGAGGCGCAGGGTCCTGGCGACTACTCGATCACGGTGAACGTTTCGGACGGCGCCGGCGGTACGGGCTCGACGACGTTCAGCGTGCATGTCAACGAGGCCAACAACGCGCCGGTCGTCACGAATCCGGGCAACAAGACGGTCAACGAGGGCTCGCTCCTGAGCTTCACCGTGACCGCGACGGATAGCGACGTTCCTGCGCAGACGATCACGTTCTCGCTCGCGGCGGGTGCCCCGGCGGGTGCGTCGATCACGGCTGGCGGTGCCTTCTCCTGGACCCCGGCCGAGATTCAGGGCCCCGGCGACTACTCGATCACGGTCAACGCTACGGACAACGGCTCGCCGAACCTGACGGGCTCCGCGACCTTCAGCGTCCACGTGAACGAGGTCAACTCCACGCCGGCGATCACGAATCCTGGCGACAAGACGATCGCTGAAGGCTCGCTCCTGACGTTCGTCGTCAGCGCGACCGACAGCGACCTCCCGGCCCAGACGCTCACGTTCTCGCTCGGCGCTGGCGCGCCGGCGGGCGCGGCGATCACGGCTGGCGGCGCCTTCACGTGGACGCCCTCCGAGGCGCAGGGTCCGGGCAGCTACCCGATCACGATCAACGTGTCGGACGGCACGGCCTCGGCTGGAACGTCGATCACGGTCACGGTGACCGAGGTCAACGCGGCGCCGGTCCTCGGCGCGATCGGCAACAAGACGGTCGCGGCGGGCCAGACGCTCACGTTCACGGCGACGGCCACGGACGCCGATCTCCCGGCGAACACCTTGACGTTCTCGCTCGATGCGGGTGCCCCTGCGGGCGCCACGATCGGCGCGGCGTCGGGCGCGTTCAGCTGGACCACGTCGCTCAGCGACGTGGGCGGTTCTCCGTACTCGATCACGGTCCGGGTCACCGACAATGGCGTCCCGGTCGCGTCTGACTTCGAGACGATCTCCGTCACGGTCACCAACGTCAACGTCGCTCCGGTGCTGAATGCCATCGGCGACAAGACGGTGAACGAGCTGTCGCTCCTCAGCTTCACGGCGACGGCGACGGATGCGAACAACGATCCTCTGACGTTCTCGCTGGCCGCCGGCGCTCCTGCCGGTGCTGCGATCACGGCTGCGGGCGCCTTCACGTGGACCCCGACCGAGGCGCAGGGCCCGGGCACGTACCCGATCACGGTTGTGGTTTCGGACGGTAATCTCACCGACACCGAGACGATCAACGTGACGGTCAACGAGGTGAACACGGCGCCGGTGGTGAACAATCCGGGCAACAAGACGGTCAACGAGGGCTCGCTCCTGAGCTTCATCGTGACCGCGACGGATTCGGATCTCCCGGCCAACACGCTCACGTTCTCGCTCGGCGCTGGCGCTCCTGCCGGTGCTGCGATCACGGCGGGCGGCAGCTTCACCTGGACCCCGACGGAAGCTCAGGGCCCCGGCGACTATTCGATCACGGTCAACGTGTCGGATGGTACGGCGACGGGTTCGGCGACCTTCTCGGTTCATGTGAACGAGGCCAACAACGCGCCGGTCGTCAACAATCCGGGCAACAAGACGGTCGACGAGGGCACGCTCCTGAGCGTGACCGTCACCGCGACGGATAGCGACGTCCCGGCCCAGACCCTCACGTTCTCGCTCGGCGCTGGTGCTCCGGCGGGTGCGGCGATCACGGCTGGCGGTGCCTTCACCTGGACGCCGACCGAGGCGCAGGGTCCTGGCGATTACTCGATCACGGTGAACGTTTCGGACGGCTCGGCGACGGGCTCGACGACGTTCAACGTGCACGTGAACGAGGTGAATGTCGCGCCGGTGCTGGCTCAGCCGAGCGATATGACGGTGAATGAGGGCGGCACGGCCACGCAGCAGCTCACGGCCACGGATGCCGACGTTCCCGCCAACACCCTCACGTTCAGCAAGGTCTCGGGTCCGCTCTTCATGACGGTCTCGGGCGGCGGTCTCATTTCGCTCGCGCCGGGCTCGAATGATGCGGGCACCTACCCGGCGTCCGTTCGCGTGAGCGACGGCATTGCGAACGACACCAAGTCGTTCACGATCACCGTCAACAACGTGAACAACGCGCCGACGGCGAATGCTGGCGGTCCGTACACGGGCGTGGTTGGCATCGCGGTGACGTTCAACGGCACCGGCTCGTCCGATCCGGACGGCGATGTCCTGTCCTACAGCTGGGACTTCGGTGATGCCTCTTCGGGCACCGGTTCCACGACGTCGCACGCGTACGCCGCGCCGGGCAGCTACACGGTCGTCCTGACCGTGAGCGACGGCACGCTCTCGGATACCGACACCACGACGGTGACCATCGTCGACTTCTTCCCGGCCACGGTCTTCACGACGGGTGGAAACAAGACGATCCGCCTCGCGTCCGGCAAGCCGCAGAGCTGCTTCCAGCTCCAGCCGGACAACGCCAGCTTCGACGTGCTGAACGTCGATCTGACGTCGGTCACGGCGAACTACAACTCCGTCTCGATCCACGCCATCGCGGGTAAGACCTCGGTGGATGGTGACAAGAACGGAGACGGCATCACCGAGATCACGGCCTGCTTCTCGAAGGACGACCTCCGCGTTCTGTTCGCTGGCCAGCCGACTGGTGATTACACCATCACGCTGAAGGGCGATGTGAACGGCGGCGGATTCTTCCAGGGCACCGTCTCGGTGCATGTCGTGAACAACGGCAACTTCCTCGCCTCGGCCTCCATCTCGCCGAACCCGCTCAACCCGTCGGCGGTGCTCACCTTCGCGACCTCGAAGCAGGGCGCGGTCAAGGTGCAGCTCTTCGACGTGCAGGGTCGTTTGATCAAGACCCTCATGGACGAGCAGGCGGCGGTGGCTGGCTACCATGACGTCCGTATCGACGGTCGCGACAATTCGGGCAACAAGCTCGCGTCCGGCGTCTACTACGTCATGATTCAGTCGGCGTGGGATGGCAGGGAGACGAAGTCGATTACGATCCTCAAGTAGTCGACCGAGTCAGGCTTCAGTCCGGTGAGACCCGGGGGCTTCGGCCCCCGGGACCTCGCCCGGATCCAGGCCACACGTTGTGAACGAACCGGGGTCCCCGCCGCGGCTGGCTGGGACCCTGTTCGTTTTTTCAGGGGGGAAAGGCTCCATGATCTCGCCCCGATTTCTTCTAGGCCTGGCCTTCGCCGTGGCACTCGTGGAGGCGCCGATGGGCGTCATCTGGGTGCCTGACGCAGGACCCACGAACCCGCCCCAGTGCGCGATCACGGCCGGTGTGTGCGATCCCGGCGTCGATGCGCGTTCCCCTGGCGGGTTCGCGCGTTCTGCGCTCGTTGCTCCTGGCGCCAGAAGGCCACGCGTCGGCGCGCTCGGTCGTCGGAACGAGGAGCCGCCCGTCTCGAGCCATTCGTGTGAGATGAGATTCCATACCGGGGGTGCGTGACCCCCGGCATCCGGGGCATTGGGAGGACTAGCCGATCGGCAAGGAGTGCCGGCGTGGCCGGCAGCGTTCAGGGGGAGGCATCATGAATCCGAATCGAATCGCAGCTCCGTTCGGGTGGATGGCACGGAGAACCGTCAAACAGGGGGACAGTAGGAACCGAATCGCTACGGCATTGCTCCTCATCGTGGCGCTCGCAGGGTTTGCAGCGCCCGCGGCCGCGCAGTACATGTACCTCGACTCCAACGGCAACGGGGTTCATGACGGCGGCGACCGGCTCGCGGCGAACGGCACCGCGACGACCGTCGACGTCTGGATCAACACGAACCACAACCGGGACGGCTCACTCGCCACGTGCGACAGCGACGGCACCCTACCGCTCGGTCTCAATTCCTACGTGGTCAATCTCCTGGCCGCGAACGGACTCGTGTCGTACAGCGGATTCGTCAACCGAATCTCGCAATTCAACGTTGCTTTCGGTGAGCTCAATCCAGGGGACGGCCTCAGGTACAAGAACGGATTCGGCGGACCGACGTCACTTCCGCCGGGTACGTATCGTTTGGCCACTGTGACGATCACAGGGATTTCCGGGACCCCCAACGTGGGCATTGTCGACATGGTCTCGGGGTCGGTTGATTTCACGTCGTTCGGTACGGGCGCCGGCGGCTGCTTCGGGAACGACTTCGACAACACCTATAAGCTGTCGGGACCGGCGGGCGGCACGGACTGGTTCGACGCCGATGGACTCACCCCCGCCTCAACGACCGATACGCCCCCCGTGGTCAACAATCCCGGCAACAAGACCGTGAATGAAGGCCAGTGCCTGAACTTCCCGATCACGGCATTCGCTCCCGACGGGCATCCGGTGACCTTCGCACTGGCGCTGACCCCGCCTCCGGGGGCGTCGATCACCGCCGGCGGCCAGTTCACTTGGTGTCCCACGGAAGCGCAGGGTCCTGGGATCTACTCGGTGACGGTGGTCGTGGCGGACAACGTCACCTCGCTCACGAACAGCACTACCTTCCAGGTCACGGTGCTCGAGGTGAACACGGCTCCCATTCTCAACCCGATATCCGACAAGACGGTCACGGCGGGCAACAACCTCATCTTCACGGCCACGGCCACGGACGCCGATGCGCCGCCCAATCAGTTGACCTTCTCCCTCGATCCCGGGGCCCCGACCGGTGCCAATATTTCGGCGGGCGGCGTCTTCGGCTGGAACCCGAGCGTGAGCCAGGCCCCGGGCGTGTACACGATCTCCGTCCGCGTGACCGACAACGGTGTCCCCGCACTGAGCGACGCGAAATCGTTCATGGTCACGGTGCAGACCGGTGGGGAGGGTACGCCGGTTCTTCAGGCCCCCGCAAACATGACGGTGGCCGAAGGCGACGTCGCCGATCAAACCCTCCATGGCTTCGATCCCGACAACACACCGCTCACGTTCAGCAAGTTCTCCGGCCCGCTCTTCATGACCGTCACCACCACGAGTCCGACGACCGGCAATGTCCATCTCGAGCCGGGATTCGCGGACGCCGGCTCGTACTCGGCCATCGTACGGGCCAGCGACGGCGTAGTGTTCGATCAGAAGTCCTTCAGCATCACGGTTCTCAACGTGTGCCAGGCGCCGATCGCGAACGCCGGCGGTCCCTACTCGGGATTCGTGGGCGTTCCCGTGATGTTCAACGGCGGCGGATCCTCGGATCCGGACGGTGGTGCTCTCAGCTATGCCTGGAACTTCGGTGACGGAAACGCAGGAACCGGCCCGACCCCCAGCCATCCGTACGCCGCAGGCGGTTCGTACCTGGTGACCCTGCGCGTCACGAATCCGTGCGGACGGTTCGCGGACGCCGCGGTGACGGCCAATATCGCTGCGACCTGCGTGAGTGCGCTGGCGTTCACCGAGGGAGGCAACAACAAGACGTCACTGGGGGCGGGGAAGCCTCAGACGTGCTTCCAGGTCCAGCCCGTGAACGGGAGCTTCAACCTCTCGAACGTGGATCTCTCCTCGGTCGTCATGATCTCGCAGGGGACCGGCGCGGTGAGTCAGATCCACGCGGTTGCCAACAAGACGTC
>Ga0068858_100004314_pt1 | contig 13970 bp, 10 predicted proteins | sample KBSSwiS12_FD_66589 | JGI IMG/M metagenome (GOLD analysis project Ga0068858, IMG submission 66589) | Switchgrass rhizosphere microbial communities from Kellogg Biological Station, Michigan, USA - KBS Switchgrass S1-2 | ecosystem: Host-associated > Plants > Roots > Rhizosphere > Soil ... | reverse complement strand
GGCCGAGACCGGCCTCAATGCGTTTCTGCTCGCCGCCGCGAACGCACATTACGAGCTCGCTGCCTGGTTCCTGGACCGCGGAGCCGATCCGAACGCGGCCCCGCAGGGATGGACAGCACTGCACCAGGTCTCGTGGGTGCGCAAAGCCGGAGTTTCCGGAAGCAACAACCCGGCGCCTGAGGGATCCGGTAATCTCGACAGTCTCGAATTCGTCAGGAAGCTCGTCGCGAAAGGAGCCGTACTCGACGCCCGCGTGACGAAGAGGCCGGGAATGGGCGTGACGACCTTGAACTCGATCGGCGCTACGCCGTTCCTGCTCGCCGCCAGGACAGCCGACGCCGATCTCATGCGTCTGCTCGCCGCGCTGGGCGCCGACCCGCTGCTGGGAAACGAAGACAACACGACGCCATTGATGGTGGCGGCGGGGCTCGGCACGCAGTCGCCCGGGGAGGATCCGGGGACTGAACCGGAAGTACTGGAAGCCGTCGGCGTGGCGTTGGAGCTCGGCAACGATCTGAATGCGGTGGATAAGAATGGCGAGACGGTGATGCACAGTGCCGCCTACAAGCATGTGCCATCCGTCGTGCAGTTCCTGGCCGAGAAGGGCGCGAAGATCGAGGTCTGGAATCAGCCGAACAAGAAGGGATGGACGCCGCTCAAGATCGCCGAAGGCGTCCAGCGCGGGATGAACATTGTCAGTTCCGCCCCGACGGCGGCGGCGATCCGTCGAGTGATGGCCGCCCAGCTTGCAACAAGTACGCGGCCGCCCCAATAGTTCAAGCAAGCCGACACAGGCCACGAAGACACGAAAACACAACAAAGAAGACTTATCCCACGTTGCAAAGCTTATTCAGAACCACCAAGGGCACGACGAGCACAAAGAATCTCCCCAGAATCCTTGGGGATCTTTCTGACCTTTGTGGTTCAGAGGAACGAGTTCGAGAGCCCGTCTTAAGGAGCAATCTCGTGCGCCGCCTTCTCCCGCTTCTATCTTGTTGTCTACTTCTCGCTTTCCCCTCATCTCTGTTCCCGATCCTGGCGCAGGGCACGTCGCGAGCGGCGACGCTCGTCGAAGGTGCGCGGCTCATCGTCGGCGACTCCAATCCACCGATCGAGAGCTCTGCGTTTCTCATCGAGAACGGAAAGTTCACGCGCGTCGGCCGTAAGGGCGAACTGCAGGCCCCGGCCGGCGCGAGCCGAGTCGATTTGACCGGCAAGACCGTCATCCCGGCGATCATCGATGCTCACTCGCACATCGGCTACATGAAGAACCTGACCAGCGGGCCGCAAAACTACACGCGCGAGAACATCCTCGACCACCTGCACCGGTTCGCGTACTACGGTGTCGCCGCGAGTCAGGCGATGGGCTCCGACTTCGGCGATCTGCCGTATCAGCTTCGGGACGAGATTCAGGCCGGCGCGTACCCGGACGCCGCGCGTTTTCTGACCGCGGGGCGCGGGCTCGCGCCCGAGGACGAGGTCCGTCCTGACAACATGCGGCACTCCGCCTACACGATCCGCACCGAAGAGGACGCCAGAAAGGCCGTGCAGGAGCTCGCCGCGCGCCACGTGACGATCGTGAAAACCTGGGTCGACGACAGAGGCGGCACCGTTCGCAAGCTGCCTCCGGAACTGTATGGCGCGATCATCGACGAAGCGCACAAACACCGGATGCACGTCGCGGTGCACTCCACCGGCCTCGCCGACGCCAAGGCTCTGCTTCGCGCCGGCATCGATATCTTCGCGCACATGATGAGCGACGTGGACGATCAGCTGGTCGAGTTGTTCAGACAGCATCCGAACACCTCGGTGCTGCTGGCACTGGGCGGGCCGCGGCGGACAGTCGCCGCGCCGTGGATCGATCCTCCGCATCCGCTCGTGCGCGAAACCGTGTCTCCGGAACAGATCGAACGGCTGCGAGGAAGGCTTGCGAGTACGACGCCCGATGCGCGTGCTCGGGCGCGCGACGCGTGGGAACGGCTCGCGAGCGGTATTCGCAGGTTGAACGGCGCCGGCGTGCGGATTGGCCTGGGGACCGACGGCGGAGGCCAGACCGGCGATCAGTTCATCGGCTGGACGGCGCACACGGAAATGGAAAACATGGTCGCGGCCGGCATGACCCCGGCGCAGGTCCTTGTCAGCGCCACACGGCGGCCGGCGGAAATTCTCGGACTCGATGATCTCGGGATGGTGGCGGCAGGCAAGAGCGCCGACTTCGTCGTGCTCGATGCAAACCCTCTCGACGACATCACCAACACGCGCCGGATTGCCGCCGTGTACCTCAGAGGCCAGCCCGTCGATCGCGCGAAGCTCAGGGCCGGCTGGTCACATTGAAAGGGCTCGGTGAATACTACGTTGTGAAACTTGCTCTGCGGCTACTGCGGCAAGGCCCAGGCAGTCAGCGTCGTGCCCGCGGGCACGAGTACGTGCTGGCGTCCGTCGAGCATATAAGTAATCGGCGAGGTACCGTGCATCGTCGCGCCCATCTGGTATCGCCAGAGCAGCTTTCCGCTGCGCGAGTCGAGCGCCAGGAGATTCCCGTCGTTGTCGCCGCTGAAGATCAGGCCTGATGCGGTCGTCAGCAGACCCGCGGTCGACGGCGAAAGGTATCGGAACTCCCACTTGCGATCGCCGGTCGCGGGATCGATGGCGCGGAGCGCGCCGTACACCGGACTCTCGGAACTGGGCACACGCTGGCCGGCGCCGCCCGTGAATCGCTCGCCTGCCTTGTACTCGGGCTTCCACGCGTAGAAAGTCATGCACGCTTCGCGGGCGTTCACGAAGAACGTCCGCGTGGCCGGATCGTAGGTCGGCGGCCAGAAGTTGGTGCCGCCCGTGATGTCGGGACAGGTGACCGTGCCCTTTTCGTCGGGCGTGTGGCCCGGCAGAAGAATCGGCCGGCCGTCCCGGTCGACCTCTTTCGCCCACGTCGTCTGGACGAACGGCTTGGCCACGATCACTTTGCCGGTCACGCGGTCGAGCGTGTAGTAGAAACCGTTGCGATTCGCGAACATCACGACTTTGCGCTGCTGTCCGGCGATCGGGATGTCGGCCAGGATCGGAACCTCCGTCGAGTCCCAATCGTGCACGTCGTGTGGCGTGAACTGATAGTGCCAGCGGAGTTGGCCGGTGTCGGCGTTGAGCGCCACGAGCGACGTGCTGTAGAGATTGTCTCCTTCGCGGCTCTCGCTGTGATAGTCGGGACCCGGATTGCCGGTGCCGTAGTACAGCAGATTCAGTTCCGGATCGTACGCGCCGGTCACCCAGACGCCAGCGCCGCCGATCTTCCACGAATCGTTGGCCCACGTTTTGTTCCCCGGCTCGCCCGGCCCGGGAATGGTGTAGAAGCGCCATGCGCGCTTGCCCGTCTTCGCGTCGTACGCATCGATGAACCCGCGGATCCCGAACTCGCCGCCGGCTACACTGGCGATCACTTTGTCCTTCACGACAATCGGGGCGATTGTCGAGGCGTAGCCGCCCAGGTAGTCCAGCAGGGTGACGTCCCAGACGACGGAGCCGGTCTTCATGTCGAGCGCGAGCAGATGCGCGTCGAGCGTCACCATGAAGAGCTTGTCGCCGTGCATGCCGAACCCCCGGTTGACGAGCCCACAACACGCGGTGAGGCCGGGCGGCAGCTCACGGCGGTAGCGCCAGATCTGGCGCCCGGTGCGGGCGTCGAGCGCCCACGCCACGTTCTGAGGGCCCGTCACGTACAGGACGTTGTCGCGCAAGAGCGACGTCGTTTCGAAGTTGCCGAGCGTGCCGGTCTGGAAGGTCCACTGCGGCACGAGCCGGTTGACGTTGGCGGGCGTGATTTGCGTGAGCGGGCTGTGGCGCTGGTTCGTGTAGTTGCCGCCGAAGGTCAGCCAGCGCGAGCCGTCAGCGGGCAGGCCGTCGAGAATCTCCTGCGACGTGACGAGTGGCGGGGGAACCGCCTGCTGTGCCGCCAGCGCCGCGGTGCCGGCGCAGAGCAGCAGCACGATCCGGACGAGAGTTGTCACGCGCATAGCTCTCCTAACGAAGGATTCTTCTACGTGTCTTCGTGGCAAATCGCGGCTTCAAGTCAGCAAAGACCTACCACTAAGGAAGAACCGCCGGATCGAATCCGCGCAAGGTCTGCAGGTAGCGAACGAGATCGTCGAGGTCGCTGTCACTCAGCCGGTTGGAGGGAAAGGCCGGCATCGCCGAGCGTTTGCCGTTCTCCACCGACTTCATCTTGTCCTTCTCGTATCCTTGAATCCGCTCGCGCGAGTCCATGATCTGGACCGAGAACAGGTCTTCATTCTTTTTCACGCCGGAGATCGGCGGTCCGTTCTGCGGCGTCAGCGTCACCGGTTCGAATCCCGCGCCGAGGGCCTCGATGCCGCCACGAATCCTCTTCACCATCGTCTCGCGCGAACGCGCGGATCCGACGCGCGACAGGTCGGGGCCCAGGCGTCCGCCCACGCCGTTCACCCGATGACAACCGGCGCAGTTCGTCCGATAGATCGTTTCGCCGTGCCTGGCGTCGCCGCGCGGCGGATCCGTCGGGGCGGATGCGGCGAGCGTGCGCAGGTACGCCAGGAGTTGCCACTCTTCGTACTCGGAGAGCCGCGGGTTGGCCGGCATCTCAGTGCCCGGCACACCGTTTTTGATCGTCTTGAACAACCCATCGTCGGTCCGGCCCGATGCCCACACCTGGGTGATGTCGGGGCCGCGGACGCCGCGCGCGTCCATCCCATGGCAGTCCGCGCAACGCCCGCGAAAGAGACCCATGCCGGCGCGAATGGCGTTCGGGTCGCCTTCGAGCGGATTCTTCGCCGGCAGATCCTGAGCGGCAACAAGACCACTGCCGACGACGCACAACATACCGGTCGTCAACATCGAGCGTGTCCATCTCATGGGTGATCTCTGTCCAGTGGAACGCATCAATCATTTCCAAATGCAGCCACGAAAGCACGAAGGCACGAAGATATCGGAGTGCAGTGCAGAATCAACTCTGAACCACAACGCTCACAAAGTCACCAGGTATGCGGGGAATTCTTTGTGCTCTGGGAAAGGAGGCAGCCACAACACTGGCCATTGGCGTCAAGGATTCCGCGGACCTGGCGACGCCGCGGTCACGGTGACGTTCACGACCGCTCTCTGCGAAAGCTGCCCGTCGCTGGCGGTCGCGATCAGCGTGTACATGCCGGGCGCGGTGAAACGTCCTCTCGTCGTCGCCGTCCCGTTCGTCACGGGGATCGGTCCGGCCGGCTCGAACGTCGCTTTCGCCGGGCCACCGTACTGAAGCCATCTCACCGTCAAGCCGCGCGGGCGGGGAGCAGTAACCGAATCGGTCTGCCGGACAATCGTTCCACCTCTGGTTGTCGTTGTTGCCGCCGGCCGGGGCGGCGTCCGCGGCTTCGGCAGGCCATCGTCGGTGACGGTCGCCGTCAGGGTCAGCGGGTTCGAGACGCTCGTCTGCGAGACGGGCGCGACCGTGATGACCGGCGGCATGTTGGGATCCTCGTCGCCGAACGGCACGGCGTTGCCGCCGCTCATGATGATGTGCTCGTTGATCTCCTGCACGGGCAGCAGATCGCCGTAGGCTTTTTCGGTGCGGCCGTTTGCCGTGAGCGTCCAGGTCAGCACGTTCTGTCCCCAATCTTTCGGCACGCGAACACGAAAGAGCCGCGCCTGCCGGCGCGGGAGGAAATACGTGGGCTGGCCGCGGTCGGGACCTCCCGGTTCGATCATGTTGTCGCGTCCGGCAGGAATCGCCAGTTCTTCTTTGTAGTTCCGGTTGAAGTACCCGAAGACGAGGTCGAAGGTGCCGTCAGGGTTCGCGATCCACCCTTCGTAGACCGGCACGACATCCTGACCCGAGTCGAATTTCGTCTGGGGGTTCTGCGTCGGCAGTTGTGGCGCCTGGCCGCCCGCGTCCGTGACCCCGAGCAGCATCAAGCCGGCGCCGACTGCGAACATCAGCGAGCGAAAACGATTCGTCATGGTGCCGCCTCGTTCTTCTGCCGAAGTGACGAAGCCCGGTGGCAGCTTCGCTTCGTCACTGGACTGTCCCCGGGTTAGGGACCGCTGCTGGTTTTCGCTTTTCGTGAAGCGACGCGGCGGTCGAAGTCGGCCTGATCGAGATAGGTCAGGCTGACCCAGGCGAACGCCATCTCGTCGATGGTTCGCTGTCCGCTGCCCACCCAGTTCTTCGGATTCGGGTTGTACTTGTTGGCCGCCGTGTTGTCGTGCCAGGAGGTGATGTGAATGATGGTGCCGGCCGGCAGCAGCGGCGCGACCTCGTCCGCGTAGGGATACGTGATATGCCACCCGAACTGGTAGTTGCTCACGCAACTGAGCGTCTCGGTGCGCGCGGGACCAGGACGTGCCGAGTCGGCGCGCACGTCCGGATAAATGGCCTCCATGCACTGCGCTTTGCCGCGGTTGTGCATATGGGGCTGAAACGCCGAGATCAGCGCCGGCTGCGGCAGCCGGAAGTAGCCGTCGTTGCGCGTCACCTCGCCGGCGGGAAGGTCGAGGTCGGTCACATCGCCCATGTGCTGGGTGAAGGCGACGTACTTCGGTACCACGCCTTTCGGCATCAACTTCAAGCCGAGCGAGGCCTGCACGTCGGTGGCCGTGCCGTACGGATGCAGATGGAGGTTGAAATTGATCTTCGACCCGGCTTTGATCAGGCGGCCGGAGTCGCGCGGGAAAATGTCTCCGTTCTTCCCCAGCGCGTACTCATTGAAGAAGAGGCCCGTCGGGTCGTCGTCGTCCTCGATCAGGTTTGTCGTGATGTGGTGCGCGACCCGGAACGCCGAGGCTTCCGGTTTGGTCTCGACGGCCATCACGTACATGTCTTCCTTGAACCCGGGATCGACCAGGACGTCGATGAACTCGTCCGGTCCCGTCGCGCGCAGCTTGTACGGTTTCGGCATCCGGATGATGATGTCCGGCTTGCCGATGTGCCACTGATCGAGGTCGCTGAACTGGCGGGGCGGCGGCATATCCGCCGGATTGCCCATCGGCGCGCCCTCGTCGACCCACGCCGTGATCGTGGCGACCTCGGCGTCCGACAGCGACGGATCCCCCTTGAACTCGGTAATCCCGACGTGCCGGTCGATGTACCAGGGGGGCATCTCGCGACTGGCGACTTTCAGCTTGATCGAGCGCGCCCAGGGCCGCGTCTCCTCGTAGGTCAGGAGCGACATCGGCGCGATGGCGCCGGGGCGATGGCAGTTCTGACACGAGCGCTGCAGGATGGGTGCGACGTCCTTCGTGAACGTGACCTGACCGGAGCGCGCGGCGTTGGGCGAATCCTGACCCAGCGCCGCTGGATGCGAGAACGCCGCCGCCGATCCGACCAGCGAGATCGTCAAGGCGATCCGCACGTAATGTCTACTGAGGAGACGCCTTCGAGTCATTCATGACCTCCTCGCCGGGTTTCCCGTCACACGCGGTCGCCCGGCCCGATTACCCGGGGCCGGAGACATTCTCAGACCATCCCTGACCGTTGTCAACGCTAGTGCGTCAAACCGTAGATCACGTAGTTGACGCCCAGTTTATAGGCCTCGTTCGACGCGTCGAACGGGAAAAGTCCCTGCCGACGTGGCGCCGATGAAGATGACGGCCGGGGCGATGCGCAGCCAATGAGGCACGCCGCTGATTACTTCCCGAAATCGTGGACCAGATCGAAATACCTGTTGTTTTCGTTGCAGATGTATTCCAGGAGCTCGGTGTCGGGTTGAAAGGCGAGCGGCTGCGTCACGGTCCACGGTTTCGTGTACGCCTTCGGATCGTCGATCGTGATCTGGATGTCCATGTTCCCGAAATCTTTGCGGATGAAGCGCTCGGTGACTCGCAGGTGCTCGGTCGCCGGCTTGCCGGCGTTGTCCAGCCACCCCTTGTCGTTGAACCCTGTCGTCAGGACCACCAGCGTGTCGCCTTCCCAATGCCCGACGGAGTAGCCAAACCACGTGGGATTCGGATCCTTGGGAAGTTCGCGGCCGTCCGTGAAAATCTGACGGTAGGCGTGCACCGCTTCGTAGAGGATCACCACCATGCCGGGAACTTCCAGGATCTTGAAGGGATATCCCACCAGGTCCGATCGCGGCACTCCGCCGACGATGCAGTTGGCGGTGGGGTCGTCTTTGCTGCTGGTGGCGCGCCGCTGCTTGTACAACGCCTCGGCCCACGGTTGGAACGGCACTTCCCCCGGTTTGAGGTTCCTCGCGATATCGCCGGTCAGACCCGGAGAAGGGCGCCAGAGCCCCGCCAGCACCGGCTTGCCGTTCGCGCTTTTCGGCACCGGCGCGGCCAGATCGGGTTTGCCGTCCGGCGTGCGCGGGATGCCCGCGGTGGGATGGTTGAGCCACTGCGCGGACGCCGATGCGGTCGTCATCAACGCCGTCAACGTCGCCGCGATCGTGATCCTGCACGCATGCATGGCTATCCCCCTCGCACTTTCCTATTTGCCGACCAGGTGCACGACGTCCTTGTTGTTCTCCGGACACATGTATTCAATCAGCTCGGCGTCGGGCTGATAGACGAGTGGCAGCGTGACGTCCCATGGTTTCGTGTACGCCTTCGGATCGTCGATGGTGATCTGCACTTCCATGTGCCCGAAATCCTTCCGCCGGAACCGTTCGGTGACGCGCAGGCTTTCGGTGCCGGGGTGGCCGAAGTTGTCCAGCCACGCGTTGTCGTTGAAGCCTGAGGATTCGACGACGAAGGTGTCGCCGTCCCAATGTCCGACCGAGTAACCGAACCACTGCGGGTTGGGATCTTTCGGGAGCGGGCGGCCGTCGGTGAAAATCTGACGATACGAGTGCACCGCCTCGTAAAGAATCACGACCATCCCGGTCGTGTGCAGAATCTTGAACGGATACGGCACGGCGGTCGAGCGCGGCACGCCGCCGACGACGCACCAACCCGTCGGGTCGTCCTTGCCCTGAGTCTCCCGGCGGTATTTGTACAAATCCGCCGCCCAGGGCTGGAATGGAAGGGGTTCCTTGCGGTCCTTCGTGATGTCGCCGATGTAGATACCCTGGGTCAACCAGACACCTGACAAATCCGGTTTCCCGTCAGCGGTCTTTGGTGCCGGCGCCGACAGGTTCGGCTTGCCATCCGCGGTGCGCGGGATCCCGGGAGTCGGGTACTTGAACCACTGCGCAAACGCGGGGGATGCCGCACTCATCAACACTGCGGCGAGGATCAGCCGAAAGGCATTCATAGCGATTTCTCCTGCGTTCGGATCGCCGATCGATCCGATTGCACTCAAGCGTAGGCTAGCCTTAACTCGTGCCGACTGGAAGGGCTTTTTTCCGAAGACCTGTCACGAGGCTCCGAGGCGCACCGACGAGTGACGACACGCCAAGCGGATTCACAAATCGAGGGTTGATGGCCTACCGAGCGCCTGCAAGCGCCGGCACGACGACCAGGCCCCTGCGTCCACCACAATGCACGCAACCGTGTTCGCGCGGAGATCGCGTTGCCAGAAGAAGAAGCTGATCGCCAAACCAACGGCCACGAGCTAGGCGGAGCACAGGGCCCACACCCCAATCCGGGAGATGCCCAGAAGGCAACGTTGATAGGGTGACAGTTCAGTTCTCCGTTGGATGCTCAACATGATCGACGACGAGGACATCCACCGGCCCCTTGGCCGATTTCAGTTTGAGGCCGAGTTGCTTTTGCAACGCCTCCGGAAATGTTGGCCCTCCATCGGCAGGTTCCGAGCTGGTCGGCTCGCCTCGATCCGGTGGCAGAACCCACTCCAAACTGAAATCGAAGGTTCCCACGAGGCCAGTGCGATCGCGCACGGGACGGTCCACTCCAGCGTAAGCATTATTCGTCAAGAATTCTGCAATTCGCCCGATAGTGACACTTCGACCGCCGATTCGCCCTCGGGTCGGTGAGCTTGCGGGGATCAAACCCATGCTGCCGCAATCAATCGGCGGCAACTGCAAGCCGGATCTGGATGACGGCTCAGAAGGCGCAGCAGCCGGTGCGGCCGTGCCGGTTTCTGATGCGGAAGCGGCGGCGCACGATCGGTCGCTCACATGCGCCCGGAGTTGCGGGCCGGGTTTTCCGGTCTTCGCCACCACGAGATCGAACAGAGGCTTTGCCTGCCGCTCGGTATGCGTGGTGAGTTTGAAACGATCAGCCAGCAACGACCGCATCATGAGTCGCATTTGATCTTTGGTGGGGTTCCCCTGCGCCCGCGCTTCGATGTTGAAGCGGTCGTCATATACCCACGCCGGCAAACGAAAGAGGTCGCCCTGACCGAGCTTGAATGCGAATCTGATGTAGACGATCAGCGGCTGATTCGTTGCCGAAAAGAGAGTTCCGGGGGTGTAGGCGTCTCCAGGGCCCAGAGGGAAACGAGAGTTCGCCGGAGCGCTCGACGCGTTCGGCCTGACTGACGCGACCTCGAAGGCTGGACTCGCCAGCGCCTGCGCGGACACCACACCGTCGATGAGCCCCAGAACGGCCAAGATGCAGATGAACGAACGATGGCAGCGTCTCACATCATGCTCTCCCGAGATCAGTTGCCACACGCAAGACCAGAGCCTCGTCGCCCCGTTCGTCTGCTTCGTACGAAGCTACTTCGTGCCCACCGCCGCTGAACGCTGACCGCCAATCCAGACCGAGTGGATCTGCCGCGTGTTCCGGATGTCGGTCAGCGGATTCGCGTTCAAGACCAGGAGATCGGCCCACTTTCCAGGCTGAATCGTGCCCAGCCCGTCCAGCTTCATCACACGGGCGGCGCCGCCCGTCGCAGCGACCAGCACCTGCATCGGCGTCATGCCGGCCTTGACCATGTATTCAAGCTCCACGTGCTCGAAGTACCCCTGCCAGCGGCCCGGGTTGTTGGCCGCGCCGCTGTCGGTGCCCATCGCAATCGAGACGCCGCCATCGGAGAGGAGCTTGAGATTCTTCATCGCCTGCTGCAGCGCCGGCTTGATGGACTGGGCCTGCGGGTCGGTTCGCGTTTTCTGCTGCCGCGCCGGATCGCTCAGCGTGTCCACCTCCTTGCGATACAGGGCGATGCCCCGGCGGAAGAACGGATCATCGAAGAACGCCGGCCTCGCCTCGTACACGAACACGGAGAGGTCGCGCGTCAGCGTCGGAATGTAGCCGGCGTTCCTGGTCTTGAGGGCGGTGATGAAACGCTGATCGACATTCTGATCGCGCACGCTGTGCGCGATGATGTCGCTGCCCTTGTCCAGCGCCGCCATCGCATCTTTCAGGTAGTAGATATGGACGGCCGTCCGGAGGCCCCGCTTGTGCGACTCGTCCACGAGGGCGCCGTAGACGTCGGGCGTCATGTCGTCCGGGTTGCCGTTGATGTGGTACTTGATGATGTCGACCCTCAGGTCCGCCAGTCGATCCACGCTTTTCCTGGCCTCCTCCGGCGTCTTGCCAACCGCGTTGACGCCGCCCGTGAAGAGCCGCGCGCGATCGAGTGTGCCGCGTGCCTGTTGGTCGCGCAGCGCGAGACCTTCCCGCTCGTCGGCCGGAGTCGATCCCAGGCTGACGGCGGTTGTGACGCCGAAGTCCGCGTAGGTCCGGAGCCGCTGCACCAACTGGTCGCGAACCGGCGCTTTGATCTCGCTGTCGATGTTCAGGTGAGCGTGGGCGTTGATCATCCCGGGCATGATCGTCTTGCCGGCCATGTCGATCCGGCTGGCGCCAGCCGGTATGTTGACTGCGGCTGGAGCGCCAACCGCCGCGATGCGGCCGTCAGCGATGACGATCGTGGCCGGGGCGAGCGGCGGCGCGCCGGTGCCGTCGATCAGTCGCGCGCCAGTCAGCGCGATCGTGCCCCCGGCGGCTGGTGCCTGCGCGAACGATGGCTGGAATGAAAAGGCGGCCGTGAGAAGCCACACGCCGAGCGCCGCACCCGTAAGACGGGTCGAGATCCGGGTCATCGTGACCTCCTTGGAGAGCCCATCTCCAAAACAGCCATCCAGCCGCGAGAGCATGAAATCTCGAAAAACAGAAGATCTCCTGTCTACTTCGTGTTTTCGCGTCGTCGTGGCGGAGCACTCTCGCAGGCCGCTGAAAAAGCCGGCGCGTTCCAGCCATCCTCCATCAGCGATCAGCCATGCAGGATGCGTTTTTCAGCATCCTGCTAGTTCACGCCGCCGGCGATCTTGGCGAAAGTGGCCCACGGAATCGGGTTTCCGTGGACCGGAACCATCTGTCCCGGCTCCAGCTTCAATGTCCGCACCGCCTTGTAGAAGCTCTGCTGATCCCGGCTGAGCGTGGTTGGAAGCGGCGCGTTCGTGTCGACCAGATCCGCTTCCATCAGGATTTTCTCTTTCGGAAGGTAGGCCATCAACATGCCTTCGACATGCTGGAGGGGGTTGACGTAATAGAGGTTCAGGTTCCGCGTCCCATCGCTCAACACGTAATTCTCCCTGACCGTCTCGTAGTAGTAGCCCTCCGCGACTTCCGTCGGGGGCCACAGCGACATCATGTCAGGCTGCAACGTGCGCGGCGAATAGTTCAGGAAGTCGCGGGTGTAGAAATCGAAATTCCTGAAGTGGGTGACGATGGTCGCGCCGATGTGCATGTAGGTGCGGAGACCGCCGGCATGATCGAAATGCTGGTGTGAATTGATCACGAACCGGATCGGCTTGTTTGGAATCAGCTTGACCACTTCTTCGATCACCGCCAGGCTCCGCTGTTCGTTCAGCGGCGCCTCGAAGACCGCGATGTAGTTGTTGAACTCGATCGCGACGCTGTGGTGCGTCGAGCCGCCGAGCAGATACACGCCATCGGCCAGCCTGGTCGTCTCCACGCGGACGGGGAAGGTGGCCTGTCGCACCGAGTCGGGAACGGCCACCGGGTCGGGGCACACGTTCGCCTTGACGTCTTTCATCGTGCCGCCAAAGGCGTTGTGGCCGGTACTGATGCTCTGGGCCTGCACGTTGTCGTCCCACCCCTCGTGAGAATGCCAGCCGGTCGGGAACTTGATGCCGTTCCCGATATCGATGTAACTCTCGTTGGTGAATTCGTGCTCGTAGTTCATGTCTCCGAGGACGGGGTTGGGCACCCACGTGTGGATCCGCTGGAGCCTGTTCTCTTTGTTGATGGTGGCGTCGACGCGGTACTTGCCGAGCACGGTGATCGACACCACGCGCATCTTCTCCGGAGCGACCTCCGGGCCATCGCGTCCACTCTCGCCCAGTTCCCATCGCCACACCGCCCTGGGGTTCGCGCCTGGCAGGGCCGCCGCTTTGAGGAAGCCGTGCGGATTCAGATACAACTCAACCGGCCAGATCTCGGCAATGTCCGGCGGCACCGGCACCGGCTGGCTGCCTGTTCCATCCATGTACCAGCCGAACTTGCCGTTGAGCATGAAGATCTCGTGGGTGTTCTTCTGGAGCGGTGTGCCGCCGATCCATCCGATCCCGTACTTCCACATCGCCGGCGCCAGTCCCGGCTTGCGATCGAATTCCTCCTTCATCGTCCCGGCTTCCCAGTTCATCGTCCGGGTGTAGTTCGCCAGAGAATCGATGCGAGGCCAGTCGACGTTCTTGGCCGTTTCCTTCTGCTGTCCCAACGCGCCGTCGTACGCGGTGCCTGAAATGGTGACGCACCGGAGGCTGTCGGCACCGATGGCGGCGCGCGCGGCATCGAGAATAGGCTTCGGATCGAGATAGCCCGGTGACAACTGCTGCGTCGTCACGGTCCTGTCCAGCAGAGCCACGAGACCGATGAGTGCGGCGAGTGCCCGAGACGTTCTGACCATGGCGAGGGAGCGTGTTTTCGCGGCGTGCATGTGATACTCCTTTTCGCGGGACGAGACGGGCGTTCGTTCGCCGGGATCACGCGACGAAGGCACGAAAAGCACGAAGAAGAAAGCGTTTCAAAAGACCAAAGATTTTTTCGTGTCTTGGCGTCTTCGTGGTTGCATTTGATCGTGGCTCGCGCAAACGGGCGTACTCTAGTCCCCGATCACAGCAACGTCAACTCACGCGCCGTTCGGTGTC
>Ga0068858_100004310_pt1 | contig 13981 bp, 14 predicted proteins | sample KBSSwiS12_FD_66589 | JGI IMG/M metagenome (GOLD analysis project Ga0068858, IMG submission 66589) | Switchgrass rhizosphere microbial communities from Kellogg Biological Station, Michigan, USA - KBS Switchgrass S1-2 | ecosystem: Host-associated > Plants > Roots > Rhizosphere > Soil ... | reverse complement strand
GCCATACGCCACTGGGGATGACCGCCACGGAGACCGCGCCGCTCGACCCCGCGGCCGACGCCGAGTCACCAGCGGCAACAGTGGCACCAGCGCTGCCGCTGGTGGTGGCACCCAACGCAACAGCGGCGCCTACACCTGCGGGCCACGCGGTGGCATCGGCGGATGCACCAGCACCGGCTTTCGTGATGCCACCAGACGCAACAGTGGCCGCAGCACCGGCGGGCCACGCGGTGGCATCGGCGGATGCGCCGGGCGTGCTGTCCACATGCCCCAACATATGCCGCTGCAGCTTGCGCGCCGTTGAATCGTATTCCAGCAGCTCCAACGGGGCGCCAGCGTAGAAATGCCACAGCTCGTCGGCTTGCACGAGATGCCAGCGGCTGAGTTGGTGGCGCTCCAGTAGGTAATAGATTGTTGTGATCGCTGAACGGGAGCCGCGAGCCGTTTCGACTCGCGTGGGTGAGCGATAGATCTCGCGATACCAACCGCCTTCGGGGTGGGGCTGCAGTGCAAGCTTATCGACGAGGTCGCGAGCACTCACGTGAGCGTGGTGCCCTTGGTCTCGCGAAGGAACAGGAAACCAATGACGGCCGTAGCGCTTGCGACTATGACGGGGTACCACAGGCCGTTGTAGATGCCGCCGGTGGCTGCCACGATCGCGAATGAGGTTACGGGTAGGAAGCCTCCAAACCAGCCGTTGCCGATGTGATAGGGCAGCGACATTGAGGAGTAGCGGATTCGCGTTGGGAACATCTCTACCAGCCATGCGGCGATTGGGCCGTAGACCATTGTCACGAGGAATACGAGATAGGCGCAGAGGACAATCACCATCGGATAGTCGACGCGCGACATGTCGGCCTTCGCGGGATAACCCGCGGTGCCGAGGGCCGCTTTGAGGCGCTTGCCGAAGTCTTCGTTGGCGGGTTTGAAGGCGGCCTTGGTCAAGGTATTTCCGGCGAACGAGTCAACGTACACGGCTGCGGCCCCGGTGCCGATTCGCAACCGCGTGATCGCACCGGGAGACGCGTCTTCGTTGGAATACGGTATGCCGGCCTTGGCGAGCGCGGATTTTGCGACGTCGCAGGAGCGCGTGAAGGTCTTCTTGCCGATGGGATCGAACTGGAATGAGCAATCTTTCGGGTCGGCGACGACTGTAACGGGATTGGAAGCGACTGCCGCTTCGAGACCCGGGTTGGCGTAATGCGTCAGGCCCTTGAACACGGGGAAGTAAGTCACCGCGGCGAGCACGCATCCCGCGAGCACCACCGTCTTGCGGCCAATGCGATCTGACACCGAGCCCCACACCACGAAGAACGGTGTGCCGATCAACAGTCCGGCGGCGATGATGAGATTCGCTGCCTTGGAGTCGAGCTGCAGGATCTTTTCTAGAAAGAACAGCGCGTAGAACTGACCTCCGTACCAGACGACTGCCTGGCCGGCGGTGGCGCCGAGCAGAGCGAGAATTACCAGCTTGAGGTTGGACCAGCGCGCGAACGCTTCGGTGAGCGGCGCCTTCGAAAGCTGGCCTTGGTTCTTCAGGTCGAGGAACGCGGGTGATTCTTTCAGCTGCAAACGGATGTACACGGAGATGGCCAGCAGCAGGATGGATACCAGAAACGGGACGCGCCAGCCCTTCACCTCGAACTGGTCGCCGAATCCGATCCGACACAGCAGGATCACGGCCAGTGAGAGGAACAATCCGAATGTCGCGGTTGTCTGGATCCAACTCGTATAGAAGCCACGGCGGCCCGGTGGGGCATGTTCCGCAACGTACGTGGCAGCTCCGCCGTACTCGCCGCCGAGGGCGAGGCCCTGCAGCAACCGTAGCGTGATCAACATGATTGGCGCTGCGACACCGATGGAGGCGTAGCTGGGCAACATGCCGACCAGCGCGGTGGAGCTGCCCATGAGCACGATCGTGACGAGAAACGTGTATTTGCGTCCTACGAGATCGCCGATGCGGCCGAACACCAGCGCTCCGAACGGGCGGACAAAAAAGCCCGCGGCGAACGCCAGCAGCGCAAAAATGAAGCCCGTTGTCTCGTTGACGCCGGAGAAGAATTGTTTGGAGATGACGGCCGACAACGAGCCATACAGGTAGAAGTCGTACCACTCGAACACGGTGCCGAGCGAGGAAGCAAAGATCACCTTGCGGTGCGCGCGATCGATGCCTGTAGCGCGGCTGCTCTGCGCGTATTGCTCTGGTGTGGCCATTCTCCCCCCTGCTTCGTTCGATGCTTTCTGGGGCCGACTACAGCAGGTTTCCTCGGCAGCGTCAGCCCTGCAGGTGGAATTCGAACAGAACGAGCTCGTCGAAGGGCTCGTTCAGGCTCATCACGCTCTGCATGCCGCCGCGAACGCCGCTCACCGGCAGCTCGGTCTCTTTGCGGCTGCCCCGCTTACGGGCCTTGATGCGGCAGCCTATCGACCGGGCGTAGCCATTGGTGACTTGCAGGGTCCGTGAGGGGCCGCTCTGGCTGAGCTGGATGGTCACCACGGGGTCCGGGCCGTCCGCGTTGGGCAGGGTCTTAGGACTCGTCAGGGTGTCGCCGTTGGCTGTAAACGACACGAACAGCTGCTGGCCTACCTTGATGGTTACGGAGTCGTCGGGCACGTCCGCACGCGTGGGACCGGCTACTGCCGCCACGAGACTGATCAACGCGAAACAGATCCTGCGCCGATTCATAGCCCCTCGATAGTCCGGCAGACCGCTCTCATCGCAATGCAGCAGAAATGCTACGCAACCTTGCCAGGCAATGGAATTAAAATGAAGGTAACCGGTGTCATTTTTGACACTATCGCTAAAAACGCTATAGGCCGAATGGACTCCAGGTGGGCGATGCCGTAGAACGGTGACTTCCTGGGGGGCGATAACGCAGAACGTCTGTCCCTTCCCCGCCGGAACACGGAACGATATGGACAAAATCGATCACCGGATACTGGTGTCGCTGGAAGACGACGCCCGCCAGTCTTTCGCCGAGCTGGGTGAGCAGGTGGGACTGTCCAAAACGCCATGCTGGCAACGCGTCAGGGACCTGGAACGCGCCGGCGTGATTCGGGGTTACCGGGCCGAAATCGACTCCGTGCAGCTCGGGTTGCAGGTGCAGGCGTTCGTGCACGTCACCCTGAGCTCCGTCCAACACGTGGAGTTTGAGGCGGCGGTGCTACAACACCCGGCGGTTCTGCAGTGCTTCACCACGGCCGGTCAGGCCGACTACCTGATGCACGTCCTGGTGGCCGGGATCACGGAGCTCGACAGCCTGTTGCGGTTAGAGATTTCGCAAATGCCAGGAGTACAGAGGATCGAAACTACGGTGTGCATGAAGACCATCAAGCACCGTTCCTCCATTACGGGGTGTCTGCGTCAGACAACTGTGAGCCCGATCACCAACTTCCCGCCTTTGGTCTAATGGTTATAAATCCGGTTGATTTCTAACATCTACCTCACTCAAGGAGTCAAGCCGGAAGCCAGAGGGATTCGCGCACGGAGGCGCTGGCAAGGGTACGTGCGGCGTTCAGCGGAACGACTCGAAGCGGGCTGCGACTGGTTGCAAGCCAAGGAACTCGCAAGGAGCCGCCGTACCCTCGCCAAGGATTTACGACCCGGTGTGCTCAGCGCTTGCCGGTTCGGACTCGGAATCTGAATCAGACTCTGACGCACCGCCGCTCAGGGACAGAGCGGTCGCGGCCTCGCCGTTGACCAGTCCCTTCCAGGAAACGCCCTGCCCTTTGCGTTTGCCCTTCTCGGTCAGCTTCACCCCATCCGGGGACAGCGTGACCATATACGGCTTGCCGTCGATATCAATCTCGCGCTTCAGCAGCTTGTCAAGCTTGGTAGCCATTTCACCCTCATTAGAATCCGTCGAAAATGGATTTTACCGCACTCAGGCGGAATGGGACCGGGATGATACGCCTCGGGCCCGCTGTGTTGGTGTAGTTGTTGCCAAGCCTTAGAATGGCGGCAGCGTGCTGGATGCGCGCTCTCCCGGTAGACTGCGGCAGTTCCGCGAGTCCTACGCCTATTCTAAAAACGACCGGTCGCTTGATGAACAAAACAGCCGATGCCCCACGCGAGCATGCCGTTGAGATTCGCTTTGGCCAGGTAGGCCTGGTGCAGGTGAGGCTTCACACCATCGATCCGGGCTCCATCCTCGATGAGCTGACGGGGCGCACGGCTACCGCGCCGCACTTTTTCGAGCGCACGGCGGTGTGTCTGGATCTCAGCACGCTCACAAAGCCGCCGAGCGTGGAGGAGATTCGTGCGGTCGTTGAGGTCGTGCGCCGCGCTGGAATGTTGTCAGTCGGCCTGGCCCAAGGCGGCGCTTCGGTGGAAGCGTTGGCGAATGCGCTTGAAATGCCTGTGTTTACGCACATACGCGCGCCGAGCAAACCCGTACCGGTGGTGCAGGCTGCACCGGCTCCTGAACCTACGTTGCCGGCTCTGATGCAGCATCAACCGGTACGATCGGGCCAACGCGTGTACGCTCGCAATCGCGATCTGATCGTCATGGCAACCGTTGCCGCCGGGGCGGAAGTAATGGCTGATGGTTGTGTGCACATCTACGGTCCGCTGAGAGGGCGCGTCATGGCCGGTGTTCACGGCGACACGGAGGCGCGTGTGTTCTGTCAGACGTTCAACGCGGAGCTGGTGTCGATCGCCGGCGTGTTCCGTGTGTTCGAGACGATTCCGGCAGACCTTGCGGGAATGCCCGTACAGGCGTGGCTGGCGGGAGAGGATTTGCGCTTTGCCAAAATTGGCGAGTAATAGGCGCGGGCCAAATTGGTGAGTAAAACTAGGAGAACCAAGCATTGACCGAAATCATCGTTGTCACTTCCGGCAAGGGGGGCGTCGGGAAGACGACTACCTCGGCAAGCCTTGCCTGCGGACTCGCACGCCGCGGTAAGAAAGTCGCCGTGATCGACTTCGACATCGGGCTGCGCAATCTTGACCTCATCATGGGTTGCGAGCGGCGTGTGGTTTATGACTTCGTCAACGTCATTCAGGGCGAGTGCACGCTCAAGCAGGCGTTGATCAAAGATAAGCGGCTCGAGACGCTGTACGTGCTGGCGGCTTCGCAGACCCGGGACAAGGACGCTCTCTCCTCCGAAGGCGTTCGCCGTGTGTTCGATGACCTCACGGCCGACGGCTTCGAGTACATCATCTGCGACTCGCCGGCCGGCATCGAAAAGGGCGCGCACCTGGCGATGTACTTTGCCGACCGGGCCGTGGTGGTCGTGAATCCGGAGGTTTCGTCGGTCCGTGACTCCGACCGGATCCTGGGTCTTTTGTCCGCCAAGACGCTGCGTGCGGAGCAAGGCAACGGGCAAGTGAAGGAACACCTCCTGCTGACTCGCTACAGTCCAAAGCGAGTAGCCACAGGGGAAATGATGAGCGTGGGGGATGTGAAAGAGATTCTCGGGTTGGACGTCGTCGGCGTCGTGCCCGAGTCCGTGGACGTGCTGGCCGCATCCAACGCCGGCATCCCGGTCATTCTCAATGAGAACAGTGACGTCTCGCGCGCCTACGAAGACGCAGTCGCACGTCTGCTCGGTGAGACTGTGCCATTGCGCTTCGTCGATGAACCAAAGAAAGGGTTCTTCGCACGCATGTTCGGAGGCTGATGATATGGGGCTGCTCGCTTTATTTCGCCGATCGCCCCCCTCCGCGCATGTCGCGAAAGAGAGGTTGCGCATCATCATCCAGCAAGAGCGCAACGCACGCGGGGGCGGGCCTGATTACCTGCCGCTGCTGCGTCGTGAGCTGCTGGAAGTGATCCGTAAGTACGTAAACGTGGACCCTGCGGCGGTCCAGATCAATGTGGAGCGTGAGGACGGCCAGGAGGTGCTGGAATTCTCAGTAGCCCTTCCTGAAAAGGCGCGTTGATTTTGCTCGAGTTGACGAGTCCGGCTCCGCTGGCGCCCGGGCGGTTGCGACTGCTCGAGCCCGACGGCAGCTCGCAGTCCGCGCTGCTCAAGCAACTGATCGACGGGACCTACGACAAACCCTTCATCGAGGACAGCGGTCCTCTGCGGTACCTGCACTTCGACCTCGACAACGTGCAGAGCGTAATGCGCCACGACGACCCGGACGCGTTGTGTCTGGCGTACACACGCAAAATGATGACGTTCCTGCTCTTTAATGCCGAGCCCCGGCGCATTTTGCTGCTGGGTCTGGGTGGCGGGTCGCTGGCTAAATTTTGCTATCGGCACCTGCCGGGTGCGCACATCACGGTGCTGGAGATCGATCCGAACGTGTTGGCCCTGCGCGAGGAGTTCAAGGTGCCACCGGACAATGAGCGCTTCCGTGTGGTTCAGGGCGACGGCGTGGCGTACATCAGTGGCCGCGCGCATCGGAGTACCAATTCTCAGCGCACTGCGCGTGAAGACGTGATTCTCGTAGATGCTTGCGACCGCTACGGTCTCTCGCCGACGCTCGCAGCACCTGAGCTGTACGCCAATCTCCGGCGGCGACTCGCCGTGGGTGGCGTGTTGGTCATGAACGTCTGCGGTGAAGACGCTGAGATCGAGAGCCACATCGCCCGGATCCGGGGCGTGTTTGGCGAGCGGCTGATCAGCCTGCCCGCCAAAGAGGACGGCAATCTGATCGTGATGGGCTTCCGGACCGAACCCATCGAATGGGAAGGCGCGGAGCTGGACAGGCGCGCGCGCAAGTTGGAGGAGCGGTTTGGGCTGGCTTTTCCGCGGTATGTGCGGCAGATGGTGTACGGGATGCGGGGCGCTGTGGCGATTTGAAGGCGGGTGACCGCGGCCGGGCGGGTGATCGTGCCCGATGGGAGTGGCTGAACGGCGTGCCCAGATGCAGGTAATTTGACCCGCACCGGCGTGCCCGGCTCAAATCCGCGGACTGAAAAGCGCCCGTCGGGAGGCGGTAACACACCGGTGCGAGTCGGTCGGATTCCTTCCCCCTCGATGCCCTCGAGCTCGCTCCAATGTGGAGTCGGTTGGGGAGGCTGATCCTAGGTCCGGTCGTCGTCGGGACACAGCATCGCGCATCCATGCTGAGCAGAACCTGAACGAGAGGGCGCCGAGCCCGGCGCGACTACAAGCCGTTCAGTGCGGTCCACCCGTCGGGTCCGAGCTGCATTCGCTGCTCGAGTTGCAGGGTGCGATCGCCCTTGATGATCCGCGCTACCAGTGGGAAGACTTTCTGCGCGTCCGCGGACAGCGCCCAACCCGTGGCTGTCACGTGGTACGTGTAGAAGATCGTTCCCTGGCGCACACCGGCCGTGGAGAGTGACTCCTCGAAGCGCACGATCTTGTCGAGAGTGAGCTTCGCTGCACACAGTTCTTGTGATGCTCGATCGGCGTCGCGCCCTGACCGCGCGTGGTGATGTCTTTATCGACGTAGGACTTGCGGCCTGCCCGGGTCAGCTCGTAGCGCTTTACAGGGATGGTCTCGGTGGCGCCGTCATCACCCACGACGCGCTGTGCCGAGGCCACTGTCGAAGTCACAAGCCCCAGTTTCTCCAGCACGGGCATTTGCACGGCGTCGCGCGCGTTGTGCTGAAAATCCCTTTGGCTGACCTCGATTGGCCAATTGAACTTTCCCACACACACGTGTCCCTGTGCACTCAGATATTTCTTTAGTCCCTCCCGTTGCGCCACATCGTCGTCCGTGAGGGTGCCCAGAAAGGCCTCCAGGTCATCCATCTCCTGTTCCGTCATAGGTGGCGTGCTGCCGGGTGCCCGGCCATCCAGCGGCATCTGCGTATCGATGTTGGCCTGGTACTTCCTGGGCAGGTCATCGAACTTCTGCGCCACGCCGTGCACGGTCGGGTACCAGCGCTCGGGATTGGTGTCGCGCGTGTTGTAGAAGCGGATGACGTCATGCGAATAGCCGGCAGCAGTTGGATGGGAAGTCGCTGCACGCGGGGGGGCCGGTGGTTCGCGGGGAGAAGTGGGCGTTGACTAAGTGGATGCGTACGCGGCGGTTTGTGGGTGCGTGAGCGGGCACCTACGGTGTGGGCGCGGCGGCGGTGAGCGCGCGCCGGCGGTGAGGGGGCGCCGGCGGTGAGGGGGCGGCGGCGGTGAGCGGGCGCTGGCGGTGGTTAGGGCGCTGGCGGTGGTTAGGGCGCGGCGGGCGAGTCGCGATCGAACTGAGAGAATCCGCTGTAGTTCCAGGGGCGCAGTGCCAGAACAAACGCAGCGCCGTTGCGCTTCTGCGTGGTGGAGCGGTCCCGCTCGATGATCTCCGCGCACTCACGTGAGGCTCCGCGCAGAGCGCGCTTGAGTTGGGCCAGTGCCTCATCGGACACCCGCCCGCCGTGGAAGAAAAATTCTTCCTGTGGGCCCGCGAAGGGGCTGGCGAAAAATTCCCGTAACAGCTTCTGGTGGATGTATTTCTGTACCGGCCCACCGGGCCGCCAGCTGAAATGGCGGCTGACCAGCAGGCGCACGCGATTGCCGGGTTGCAGCTCGATCACTTTGAGGCGGTCGAGTCGGATGAGGTACTGAAGCGCTTCGCGCTCGGTGAAGCGGTAATCCTGGATCACGTCCTCGAACGGCGTGCGCAACAGCAGCAGCCAGGTCATGAAAAGCAGCTTGGGATCGGACACCAGCTCGCTTTCCTGGGCCAGCGTCAGTTGGTTGGTGGGGGCCGTGCGGTCAACCGCCCGCTCGAGGATCTCGTGCAGGTCGAGGCCAATGAGCTCGCAGATCTGGTCAACACGTTCGAGTGACAGGTCCTCGGTTGAGAACAGCCGCTTTACGCTGGCCACGCTCAATTCCAGCTTGCCGGCTACGTCGGCGTAGGTGTGTCCGCTCTCGCGCAGGGCTTTTTTCAGCTCGGCGACGATTTGTGTTCGTTGTGCCAACAGCTTTCTCTTTGCGGCCCATGTGGCGCCGGCACGTGTGGGCCAGCCTGCGTGGCCAGCCCTGCGTGGCCAGCCCTCCGTGGCCAACCCTGCCGGGGGCGACCAGTTTCGTAAGAATAGTATCATTAGGTAATACCTTGTAGGCAATTTATCGCGACTTTTCGCGTGGAAGTGGCGACATACGTGACCATCGATGAAATTAGCCCCGCACGGAAATTCGCTGGGAGGCTGGTATGGGCAAGCAGTTATGGGTTTACCTGGTGGTCGCGGGCGTGGGGTTGTCGGTCTACGCGAATCCCGGTTGCGCGCGGCGCTGCGGCTCACACGCATGCGATGTGTCCAAGTTGGTTGAGCTCGCTGTTGTGCGTGAGGCAGCGGCTGCCGCAGGCGACGCGGCGACTGACCAGATGAGCGCGCATTTCGATGCTGGTTTGACAAAATTGAGGCGGATGTGAGGTCGGGCAAGGCGGTTGACGGGGCCGTGAGCAAAAATGATTCGGGGCACACGTGCGCGCCGTCCGCGCACGGCGGGCGCGCGCGCGGCGTTGGGTTGGCCGAACCTCCCGTTGTTGTTGTTAGTCACATTTCACCGCTGCAGGCGGTTCGAAGGAAAAGAGGCATGAAGAGCCCGAATGATCTTGGCCCGCGAGTGGTGCGATTCCTGTTCCGGTTGCTTCTGCGGCCGCTGTTTCGCGTGGAGTTGAGTGGCGATCCGCGGGAGTTTGCGAACGAGCGCACGCTGATTGTGGCCAACCACGAATCTTTCCTCGATGGTGTCCTGCTGGGCGGCTTCCTGCCGGTGGGGGCCACTTTCGTGGTGCATGCCCAGGTTTTGAGCAAGTGGTATTTCCGCTGGCTGTTGAAATACGTCCCGCACCTGGCGGTGGACTCCACCAGCCCGCTTGCCATGAAGCTCATCTGCAGACTCGTCGAGACAGGCACTCCCGTAGTCATTTTCCCGGAGGGGCGCCTGACCATCACGGGCTCATTGATGAAGGTGTACGACGGGGCCGCTTTCGTTGCCGCCAAGACGGGCGCGACCGTGGTGCCGGTCCGCATCGAGGGCGCGGGCCGCAGCTACTTCGGTCGGTTGGCGGGAATCTATCCGCTCAGACTGTTCCCGAAGATCCGCATCATGATCCAGCCGCGCAGGCAGATTCCAATGCCGCAGCTGCCGTCGGCGAAGCTCCGCCGCCGCCGCGCGGGCGAGATCATGCGCCGCATACTGCTCGATATGCTGGTTGCCACCCGGCCCCGGCGCACACTCTTCCAGGCCTTTCTGGATGCGAAAGCAACGTTTGGGTCGGGTTACAAACTGGTCGAGGACATCAGGCTGCAGGAGGAATCCTATGGCTCGCTGATGCGGATGGCACTCGGCCTGGGCCGGCTGATGAGTCACAGCACCCGACCTGGTGAAATTGTCGGCGTGATGACGCCGAACGCGGCTCCGACGCTCGGGTTGGTTCTCGGCTTGTCGGCGACCGGGCGTGTGCCTGCGATGTTGAACTACACCGCCGGTGCGGAGGGCTTGCGTGCGGCCTGCGCCGTCGCCCGGATATCCAATATCGTCACGTCACGAGCGTTCCTCGAGAAGGCCCGGTTGACGCAGCTGGTGGAGCAGCTTCCCAACATCCGGGTGCACTACCTGGAGGACATGAAGGCTCGTGTAAGTGCGGCGGACAAGCTTTGGATCGTGTGGCATCAGCTGTTCCCCGGGTCGCTGGGATCGAATCAGAAGCCGGATGATGCGGCGCTCGTGCTGTTTACTTCCGGGTCGGAAGGCCGGCCGAAGGGAGTCGTGCATTCCCACAACTCCCTCCTGTCGAACGTAGCGCAGATCCGCGCAGTGGCGGATTTCACGCCACTCGACAAGTTCATGATAGCGTTGCCGGTGTTTCATTCGTTCGGCCTCACGTGCGGCATCATCATGCCGCTGGTGTCGGGATGCAAAGCGTTCCTGTATCCCAGCCCGCTGCACTATCGGATCATTCCGGAGCTGGTGTACGACCGCAATTGCACGGTGCTGTTTGGAACTTCCACGTTCCTCGGCAACTACGGCAAGTTTGCGCATCCGTACGATTTCGGGCGCTTGCGATACGTGGTCGCGGGCGCCGAGAAGCTCTCAGAGGACGTGCGCCGGCTGTGGATAGAGAAGTTCGGCATCCGCGTGCTCGAAGGTTATGGAGTTACCGAGTGCGCGCCGGTCATCGCCGTCAACGTGCCAATGGCCTGCCGCATCGGCAGTGTCGGGCAGATCGCGCCGGGGATGCGCTACGAGCTCGAGCCGGTGCCCGGAATCGAAGATGCAGGCGTGCTGCACGTCACCGGCCCGAATGTCATGAAGGGCTACCTGCTGTATGAGAAGCCGGGCGAGATCCAGCCGCCGGTGTCGATTCACGCGGGCTGGTATTCAACTGGCGATATTGTGCATGTGGATGCGGATGAATTCGTGCACATCCGCGGGCGGGTGAAGCGCTTTGCGAAGATTGCCGGCGAGATGATTTCGCTGGAGGTCGTCGAGCGGCTCGCAGCTGCTGCCTCGCCGGGGTTTGTTCATGCGGCTTCGACTCGCGCCGATGCGGCCAAGGGCGAGGCGCTGGTGTTGTTTACTACGGATCCGAACTTGCGCCGCGAACAGTTGGGCGCCGCTGCGAAGAGCTCGGGCTCGCCGGAGCTTGCCGTGCCGCGCATCATTCAGTTCGTGAGCGAAATTCCGCTGCTCGGGACGGGCAAGACTGACTACGTGCAGTTGAAGCAGCGCGCCGAGGCGACCGCGGCGGCGCCGGCGAGCGCTGCCTGAAAGATAACTCGCCGAGAGGCGCGCAAAGCGCGCCGCCGAGCAACAGGCAACAGTAAGTTTCAATTATGGATGCGTTGAAGATGGATTCCAAACAGTCTGGTGGATCTTTGTGGTCGCGCGGCATGCTGGCCGTCGTCACGGCCCAGTTTTTGTCAGCCATGGCGGACAATGCGTTGCTGTTCGGGGCGCTGGCGCTGCTGCGCATCGACCGCTACCCTGCCTGGACCGAGCCGTTGCTCCAGGAGTTTTTCGTCGGGGCCTACATCCTCATTGCGCCTTTTGCGGGGCCATTCGCGGATGCGTTGCCGAAGGGCCGCGTGATGTTGATCTCGAACGGGCTGAAGCTCGCCGGCGCGCTGGGCATGTGGCTGGGGTTGAATCCCTTCCTGACGTACGGGTTGGTGGGCCTGGGCGCTGCCGCCTACTCACCGGCGAAATACGGCATTCTCTCGGAGCTGGTATCGGCCGACAAACTCGTGCAGGCCAACGGATTGCTGGAGTCCTCCACCATCGCTGCCATTCTCGCCGGCGCGATAGCCGGCGGCGCGCTCGCTGACTGGAACGTGTGGGGCACCCTGGGTGTGGTCACCGCCTGTTATGGCGCTGCCGCCGCGGCCAACCTGCTGATCCCGCGCCTGCCGCCGGCTCACGTGTTGAGCTCGTTCTCACTCGGCTCGGTGCTGCGGGACTTTGGCAATGCGATCCGGGTGATGGTGAAGACCTCGGATACCCGATTCTCCATGATTGGCACCAGTTTGTTCTGGGGCACCGGCGGCACCATGCGATTTCTGCTGGTCGCCTGGGTGCCGGTGGCACTGGGGATTACCAACAACAAGATGCCCGCGTTCCTCAACGCAATGGTGGCGGTTGGCATTGTCATAGGGGCAGGGTTGGCCGCCAAGTTCGTGACGCTCGAGAAGGCTGACCGGTCGTTGCCGGCGGGAGTGCTCATCGGAATTGCGGTCTGCGTGCTCGCCGTTACGACCAACATGCCCGCCGCGTTCGCGGTCATGTCATTGGTCGGTGCGTGCGGCGGGTTCTTCGTAGTGCCGTTGAACGCGTTGCTGCAGGAGCGGGGGCGCGAGAGTGTCGGTGCGGGACACGCCATTGCCGTGCAGAATCTCGCCGAGAATACGGCCATGCTGGTGATGATCGGGCTGTACACGCTGGCGGTTCGGGCTGGCACGCCGATCCCCGGCATTGCGGGACTGTTTGGTGCGGGTCTGGCGGCCGCGATTGGCTGGTTGTGGGTGTATCGACGGCGCAGCCAGCAAAAGTCGCGCACACTGTGCGCTTCCCCCGGGCCCTGAGTTGGCCCTCGCGGACCAACTCGTGCGACGCATGCGTCGCACCCTTTTGCCGGCGGCCGATGCTGATGTCCGCTGACAGGCCGCAGGCTGCGCGCCCCGGGCGATTTCAGCCAATCAGAACACAGCCGCCAGCCGGGTCAGCTCGGGCTCCGTGAGTTGGAATTCGAAGATGGCGAGGTCATCGCGCATATGCGTCGCGGAGCGCGTGCCGCTGAGCGGCGCCACGCCGATCTGGGTCAGATAGCGGAACAGGATCTGCGCCGCGGTGCGGCGATACTTGTCGGCCAGAGCGGTGACGGCGCGGTGGGTCAGGATGTGTGGATTTGCGGTGAGGGTCCAGAAGCTTTGATAAATGATGTCCTGCTGGCGGCAGTAGGCGCGGATGTCATTGTCGTAACTCGTATCGGCATGGAACCGGTTCTGCAAAACCGCGGGCTTGATCCGAGCCTCGCCGTAGAGTGACTCGAGTTCCCCCAGGTCGTAGCAGTTGCTGATTCCGAGTTGCTTCGCCTTGCCTGCATCGACCAACGTTTCCATTGCCTGCCAGGCTTCATGGGTCTGCGGCAAGGTCGGCATCGGCGAATGCAGGACCAGGCAGTCGAGCCACTCGGTTCGAAGATTGCGCAGCGAGACCTCACAGGACTGCGCCACTTGTTGGGGAATCGGGGCTGTGGGGTCGTACGGTATGCGTTGCGGGTCCTGGCCGGACAGCGAAGTAAATTTCGTCTGCAGGTACAGATCGTCGCGCGTCACACTGCCCGCTGCGAGGGCTGTGGCTATGCCTGCACCCACGCCCGCTTCGTCATAGTGCTTGGGCTGACAGGCTGTATCGAGGCCGCGAAAGCCCTGGCGGATGGCGGCCGCGACGAGCCGCCCGGTCTCAGTTTTCTTCCATGCGGTGCCATACAGGATCCGGGGCATCCGGACGCCGGTTGCGCAAGTGAAGCTGTCCACCGGCTAGCCTCGCTGGGAAGGTAAACTGGCCCGCGCAAGTGTAAATCTTCCTGGACGGGAAAAGGTCAGTCGGGCTTCGGCCC
>Ga0068858_100004309_pt1 | contig 13981 bp, 10 predicted proteins | sample KBSSwiS12_FD_66589 | JGI IMG/M metagenome (GOLD analysis project Ga0068858, IMG submission 66589) | Switchgrass rhizosphere microbial communities from Kellogg Biological Station, Michigan, USA - KBS Switchgrass S1-2 | ecosystem: Host-associated > Plants > Roots > Rhizosphere > Soil ... | reverse complement strand
CGACAAGTACAAGGACAAAGTGATGCTCATCGTCAACACGGCGAGCAAGTGCGGATTCACGCCCCAGTACAAGGGGCTGGAGGAACTGTACGAAAAATTCCACGGCAAGGGCCTCGAGGTTCTGGGCTTCCCGTGCAACCAGTTCGGCTCGCAGGAACCCGGGACCGAGGCGGAAATCGCGCAGTTCTGCGAATTGAACTACGGCGTGACGTTCCCGATGTTTTCCAAGGTCGACGTGAATGGCAGCAGCGCCGCGCCGCTGTACAAGTATCTGAAAGCGGAGAAGCCGGGGCTATTGGGCAGCGAGGCGATCAAGTGGAACTTCACCAAGTTCCTCGTCGACCGCAAGGGCAACGTGCTGGCGCGCTATGCGCCCAACGACACGCCCGAATCGATGGCCGGCGACATCGAAAAAGTGCTGTGATGCGCGTTGCTGTCGCGGTCGTGCTCGCGGTCGGCGCGGCGCTGATGCCGCCTGGCGCCGGCGCGCAGGCGGACCCGAGCAAAGTGCTGCGCGTCGCGTTCCCGGTCGCCGAAACCGGCTTCGATCCGCAGGCGTCGAACGACATCTATTCCGCCTACGTCGAGCGCGCGATCTTCGATCCGCTCTATACCTACGACATCCTGGCGCGGCCGTACCGGATCGTCCCCAACACCGCAGTCGCACTGCCCGAGATTTCCCCAGATGGATTGCAATGGACGATCCGGGTCAAGCCGGGCATCTATTTCTATGACGACCCGGCGTTCAAGGGAAGCAAACGCGAGTTGACCGCCGCCGATTACATTTATTCGTGGAAGCGCACGCTCGATCCGAAGATACGCTCGTTCTGGCTGCAGACGTTCGATGGCTTGTTCGAGGGCGCGTCCACGGTGACGGCGAAGGCATCGGTGACCGGCAAGTTCGACTACGACGCGCCGATGGCAGGCCTGCAGGCGGTCGACCGCTACACAATCAAGATCAGGCTCGTGCACCCGGCCTATGACCTGCTGCCCAACCTGACGACGGTACAGTCCGCCGCGGTGGCGCGCGAAGTCATCGAGACCTACGGCGACAACAGCGGCTGGGCGATGCAAAACCCGGTGGGCACCGGACCGTTCCGTCTCAAGGAATGGCGGCGCGCCCAGAAGATCGTGCTGGAAGCCAATCCGGGCTTTCGCGAGGTGCTGTATCCGGGCAGCGATGATCCTGCCGACCGAGCCATCGTCGCGAAGATGAAAGGCAAGAGATTGCCGCTGCTAGGCAGGATCGACATCAGCATTGTCGAGGAATCCAATCCGCGGCTGCTTTCCTTCGAGAAGGGTGACCTGGACTACATCCAGGTGCCGCCGGATCTGGTGCCGAACGTGCTCACGCCGGAGAACACGCTGCAGCCGCGTTTCGCCAAGGTCGGCGTGTCGCTGGCGCGCGGCATCCAGCCGGCCGTCAGCTACACGTTCTTCAACATGGAGGATCCCGTCGTCGGCGGCTACACCAAGGACAAGGTCGCGCTGCGCCGGGCGATCGGCATGGCGTTCAACGTCGACGAGGAAATCAAGGTGCTGTGGAAGGGTCAGGCCGTGCCCGCGACCGGGCCGATTCCGCCGCATGTGACCGGACACGACCCGAAACTCAACGGCCACGTCAGCTACGATCTGCCCGGCGCGAAAGCGCTGCTCGACAAGTTCGGCTACGTCGACCGCGACGGCGACGGCTTTCGCGAGCTCCCCGACGGCAAGCCATTGGTGCTGGACATGGGTTCAGTGCCGGATGCGCGCGGCAGGCAATATCAGGAGTTGTGGCAGAAGACGCTCACTTCGCTGGGACTGCGCGCGGAATTCCGCAACCAGAAATGGCCGGACCTCCTCAAGATGGCGCGCGCCGGACAATTGCAGATGTGGTACCTGGGCAACATCAACACGACGACGGACGGCTACGGCTTCCTGGGCCTCCTCTACGGCAAGCATGCCGGGCTGTCGAACATTGCGCGCTTCAAATTGCCCGCGTACGACAAGCTCTACGACCAGTCGCGCGACATGCCGGACACGCCGGAGCGCACCAGGCTGTTCCGCGAGATGTCCGCGCTGGTGACGGCGTATGCGCCGTGGAACCTCGAGGTGTACCGCTACGAGAACATCGTCGTGTATCCGTGGGTGATCGGCTACAAGTACAACGCGTTCTCGGCGCATCCCTGGATGTATTACGACATCGACACCAAGATTCCACGCAAGGCGATTCAACCATGACTCGGTTACGACTCCTTTGCGCCGTTGTCCTGCTCGGTGCCGCCGGCACCGCCACGCAGGTCGCCGCGCAGGCCGACCCCAACAAGGTGTTGCGCGTCGCGTTTCCCGTCGCTGAGACCGGTTTCGATCCGCAGGCGTCCAACGACCTGTATTCCAATCATGTGAATCGCGCGATCTTCGATACCGCGTTCAGCTACGACTACCTGGCGCGGCCGTTCAGGCTGGTGCCCAACACTGCGGTCGCGCTGCCGCAAATTTCCGCCGACGGCCGCGTGTGGACGTTCCGGATCAAGCCCGGCATCTACTTTAACGACGATCCGGCCTTCAAGGGCCAGAAGCGCGAACTGACGGCTGCTGACTATGTGTTCTCATGGAAACGCATCATCGATCCCAAGGTGCGCTCGCCCAACTTGCAGATATTCGACGACATGTTCGAGGGAGCGGACGCCGCCATCGCGAAGGCCAAGGAGACCGGCAAGTTCGACTATGACGCGCCTATGGAAGGATTGCTCGCGGTCGACCGCTACACCGTTCGGCTGAAGCTTAAACGTCCCTCCTACGACTTGCTGTCCAATCTCACCACGATCAACACCGGCGCCGTCGCGCGCGAGGTGATCGAGGCTTATGGCGACGGAAGCACCTGGGCCATGCAGAACCCGGTCGGCACGGGACCGTACCGGCTCAAGGAGTGGCGGCGCGGCCAGAAGATCGTGCTCGAGGCCAATCCAGGATTCCGCGAGGTGATCTTTCCGGACAGCCGCGACCCGCAGGACCGCGAAATCGTCGCGAAGAACAAGGGCGCGAAACTGCCGCGCATCGGACGCATCGAAATCACGATCATCGAGGAGTCGCAGCCGCGGCTGCTCGCATTTGAGCGCGGCGACTTGGACTACGTCACGGTGCCGGGCGACCTGGTGTGGAACGTGATGGGCAAGGACAACAGGCCGCTGCCGCGCTTCGCTGCAGCCGGCGTGACGCTCGCGCGCGGCGTCCAGCCCGCGATTACCTTCACCTACTTCAACATGGAGGATCCGGTCGTCGGTGGCTACACCAAGGACAAGGTCGCGCTGCGCCGCGCGATCGGCATGGCCTACAACGTGGACGAGGAAGTGCGCGTGCTGCGCCAAGGGCAGGGCATGCCGGCCACGCAGGTCATACCTCCGAACGTCACCGGCCACGACCCGAACTTCTCGGGTCATACCAAGTTCGATCCAACGGGTGCAAAGGCGTTGCTCGACAAGTTCGGCTACGTCGATCGCGACAAGGACGGCTGGCGCGACCTGCCCGACGGCAAGCCGCTGGTGCTCAAGATGGGGACCTCGCCATCGGCGCTGGACCGGCAGTACAACGAGCTGTGGCAGCGCAACCTCAACGCCGTGGGCATCAAGATCGAATTCGTCAACCAGAAGTTCGCGGATTTGCTGAAGATGGCGCGCGCCGGACAGCTGCAGATGTGGGCGTTGGGAAACATCAGCGCCACGCCGGAGGGTTACCAGTTCCTGGCCTTGCTGTACGGCGGGTACTCCGGGTTGTCGAACCTCGGACGCTTCAAGCAACCGGATTTCGACCGCGTGTACGACCTGTCGCGCAGCCTGCCCGACAGCCCGGAGCGCACGAAGTATTTCCGCGAAATGTCACAGATCGTGTCTGCCTATGCGCCGTGGATGCTCAATGCGTTCCGGATCGAGAACGTCGCCGTGTATCCGTGGGTGACGGGGTTCAAGTACAACCCGTTCCAGAACCATCCGTGGCTCTACTACGACATCGATCTCAAGATGCCGCGGCGCACGGTCCAGAATTGAAGTGGACAATGCGCAGGGGGGCGGGGCGCTCCGTGGCAGGCGCTTTTTCCTGCCGTGGCGCGGACGCCACACCGGAGCGTCCGGAACGGCTGCCGCGCGTCGGCGATACTTGGCCCGCGGCGCCCGCCGCGCGTAGAATTGCCACAACACCACTTCGATCCCACGGACGACGACCCATGAATCACAACCCAAATACGCACTCGCCGGCAGTACCGGCGCGACTGCGCATGGGTTGGGTCTCGTCCATGCCGCGCGGCGTCGAAAGTTCGGATTCCCGAATTTTCCTCGCCCCGCAAGCAGCGCCGCAAACCCTGCCCATCGCAGTACCGATATAAGCGCCCGCCGGGTTACCCGCCGGGTTGAGGCGGGAACCGGAATCGCAGGCGTATTTCCTTCCGGATTCTCCCGCCTGTCGCAGTCTCATTTTGCGTTCGCGTCGACTAGCGAACGCGCCGGACCGAAATTCGTCCGGACCGTTATTGACAGGTGTCCTGATGGACCGATTGCAGCGCTGGATTCGCCGTACGTTTCGCGGCCTGTGGCTGTCTCCGGATTTCCGGAAGCTGTGGGCCTCGCTGACGATCACGGCCTTCGGCAGCCAGATTACCAACCTTGCACTGCCGCTGACGGCGGCGCTGCTGCTGCACGCCACGCCGTTGCAGATGGGCGTGCTCATCGCGCTCGAGACTCTGCCGTTCGCGTTGGTATCGCTGCACGCCGGCGTCCTGCTCGACCGCGTGCGCAAGTTGCCGATCGTCGTGGCGTCGGACCTGGTGCGCGGCGTAGCGCTGCTCGCTATTCCACTCGCGGCGTTCACCGGCACGCTGGCGATGGAGATCCTGTATGTCGTCGGATTCTTCTGTGGCGTGTCGAACGTGGTCGGCGGCGGTGCGCACCAGGTGCTGATCGCGCAACTGGCAGGGCGAGGACGGTTGGTCGAGGCCAATGCCAAGATCGCGCTGGGCGAAACGTCGTCGGCGCTGATCGGCCCCGGACTGGCCGGCGGCCTGATCCAGCTGCTCACCGCGCCGTTCGCGATCATCCTCGATGCGCTGACGTTCTTCTATTCGGCCTGGATGCTGCGGCGGATTCGCGTGCCGCAGGACGTGCCGCACCCGGGGCCCAAGGCTTCGGTCACCGCGGAGATCATCGAGGGGCTGAAGCTCGTCTGGCACAACCGCACTCTGCTGTCGCTGGCGTGGGTGGCCGCGCTGTGGCAATTGCTGCATCACATGCAGCTTGCGGTGCTGATCCTGTTCGCCACACGCGACCTGGGTCTCTCGGCGGGGGCGATCGGGCTCGCCTATGCGTTCGGCGGCGTCGGCTGCATCATCGCGGCGGCGTCGGCAGAAAGGCTGTCGTCACGATTTGGTGTCGGCACGGTGATCGTGCACGGGCTGATGCTGACTGCAGTGGGGTGGCAGGCGTTCGGGCTCGTGTCCGGTCCGGTGTGGTTCGCGACGCTGGTGTTGGGAGTGGCGATGCTGGTGTTCGACTTCGGCGCGGTGCTGTACGCGATCAACTACCTCGCGCTGCGCCAGGCCATCACACCCGACCGCCTGATGGGGCGCATGACGGCGACGATGCGCTTCCTGACGGTGGCTGCAGCGCCGCTGGGTTCGCTTGCGGGCGGCGCGCTGGCGACCGCAATCGGCCTGCGCAATACGCTGCTGACGGTCGGCGTGCTGGCGCTCGCGCTCACCGCCGGTGCCGTGCTCTGGTCACCGGTGCGGCAGCATCGCACGCTGCCCGTCGTCCCCGCCGAATAATCGACCGCTAGACGATCGTGCCGGCCGCGACGGTGCGGTTGCTGACCTCGTCGATGACGATGAAGGCGCCGGTGGTGCGATCGTCGTGGAACGCGTCGACAGCCAGCGGTTCGCTGACGCTCACGCGTGCGCGCACGAGGTCGTTCATGCCGACGTCCGCAGGTGGCGCGACAGGCGATAGCGTTGCCAGGTCAACCGCGTGCACAAGTCCGGTTATGCGCGCTCGGACCGTGCGCGTGGTGTGCTTGATCAGGTAACTCGCGGCGGGCTGCAACGGCTCCGCGTCGAACCAGCAGAGGTCCGCGACGATCTCGCGCGTCACGCGCGGGCGCGCATCCGCCGCCGCCAGCAGGTCGCCGCGCGCGACATCGATATCGCGGTCGAGCCGCACGGTCACCGCATGGCCAGGGAGCGCCACCGAAACTGGTCCGTCGGGGCCGTCGATTCCGGCGATCACGGCACGCAGCGCGCCGGGCATCACCACGACTTCGATGCCCACCTCGAGCGTGCCGCTCGCCAGCGTGCCCTGCAGTCCGCGCTGGGGACGGCCGCGCTGGGCCGCCAGGCTGCGCGTGATGCGCTGCACCGGGAAGCGCAGCGGCTGCGTGGCGCGGGAACGCACGACGTCGACGCTTTCGAGATAGGCCAGCAGCGTCGGCCCGCCGTACCAGGGCAGCGCGTCGCCGCGCGACGCGACCATGTCGCCGGTCAGCGCGGACAAGGGAATGGCGTGCACTTCGACGAAGCCCAGGTGCGCAGCGAGCGCCGTGAATTCGGCGTGAATGGCTTCGAAGCGCGCGCGGTCCCAGTTCACGAGGTCCATTTTGTTCACCGCCAGCACCAGCCGCGTAATACCCGCCCAGCGCGCCAGGAAGGCGTGGCGTCGTGTCTGCGGCTGCAAACCGTGCACCGCGTCGACCAGCAAGACTGCGACGTCCGCGGTGCTTGCGGCAGTTACCATATTCCGCGTGTATTGCTCGTGTCCCGGCGCGTCGCCGATGATGAACTTGCGCGCCGGCGTGGCGAAGTAACGGTACGCGACGTCGATGGTGATGCCCTGTTCGCGCTCGGCCAACAGGCCGTCGGTCACCAGCGAAAAATCGATCGGCATCTGGCCCGCACGGCGCGAACCGGCTTCCAGCGCCGTCACCTGGTCGGACAAGAGGCTCTTGCTGTCCCAGAGCAGGCGGCCTATCAGCGTGCTCTTGCCGTCATCGACGCTGCCGGCCGTGGTGAAGCGCAACGGCGTGGCGGTCGTTATGGAAGTCGCGTGCATCAGAAGTAGCCCTGGCGCTTGCGCAGTTCCATCGCGGCGTCGTTCGCCTGATCGTCCAGCCGCGTGGCGCCGCGCTCCGTGATGCGCGTCGCGGCCGTCTCGTCGACGATGTCGTCCAGCGTTGCCGCATCCGACTCGACGGGCGCGGTGCAGGGGATGTCGCCGACTGTGCGGAAGCGCACGGAGAGATTCTCGATGCGGTCGCCGGTCGCGGCCGGGGTCAGGTGCGTGACGGGAACCAGCGCGCCTCCACGGCGGACGACATCCCGCGCATGCGCGAAATAAAGTTCCGGAAGCGGAATGGCTTCCTGCCGTATGTATTGCCACACGTCCAGCTCGGTCCAGTTGGACAGCGGGAACACGCGCATGTTCTCGCCCTTGTGCACGCGTGCGTTGTAGAGCGACCAAAGTTCCGGCCGTTGCGCTTTCGGGTTCCATTGCCCGGAGTCGTCGCGAAACGAGAACACGCGCTCCTTGGCGCGCGCCTTTTCCTCGTCGCGCCGCGCGCCGCCGATGCATGCGTCGAATCCGAATTCCGCGATGGCGTCGAGCAACGTGACGGCCTGGTGCGGATTGCGGGATTCGTTGGCATGGCGTAGCCGCACGCGGCCGGTGCGGATCGACTCGTCCAGCGAGCGCACCACCAGCGGCAGTCCGGTGTCGCGCGCCATGCGGTCGCGGAAGGCGATCACCTCGGGAAAATTCTGCTCGGTGTCGATATGCAGCAGCGTCACCGGCGCTTTCTCGGGCGCAAAGGCTTTCCGGGCCAGGTGCAGCACGACCGCGGAGTCCTTGCCGCCGGAGAACAGCAGCGCGACGTTGCGGCACTCGGCCGCGATTTCGCGCAGGATGAAGATCGATTCGGATTCGAGCTCGGCGAGATAGGCGCTGCGATGCCGCGCGACCGGGGGTGGTGGCGTTGCGATTTCGGTGACTGCGAGTTCGTCCATCAGCATGGCGGGAGCCTGTCAATTCGTGACGGCAGTGGCACGCGTGCGAACCACGCGGCCCTGGTCGTCGATGTGGATGCCGCATTCGCGCTCGGCGGGACTCTCCCACCACCAGCGGCCCGACCTTGGGTCCTCGCCCGGCATCACGGCGCGCGTGCACGGCGCACAACCGATGGAGGGAAAGCCGCGCTGATGCAGCGGATGTGTCGGCACGTCGTGCGCGCGTACATACGCCCAGACATCGTCGTCCTGCCAGTCGGCAAGCGGGCAGAGCTTCATGAGCCCATGCTGCGTGTCTCGGGCGAGAATCGGCGTCTCGGTGCGGGTCACGGACTGGTCGCGGCGAAGGCCGGTGATCCAGAGTCCCTTGCCGGCCAGCGCGCGTGCGAGCGGGCGCACCTTGCGCAGCTCGCAGCATTCCTTGCGCAAGTTCAACGAACGATAGAAAGGGTTCGGCCCGTGCGCCGCGACAAACGGCTCGATGTCGGACGATTCCGGCGCAAAGACTTGTATCGGAATGCCATAGCGCTGCCGCACGGATTCAATGAATGCGTAGGTTTCTTCGTGGAGTCGGCCGGTGTCCAGCGTGAACACATCCACCGGGAGGTCCAGCGTCGCGATCATGTCGAGGATCACCATGTCCTCGACGCCGAAGCTCGAGGCAAAGGTGGCCGGCGCGTGCGCCGATACGGCGTGGCGTAGGCGCTGAGTGGCTTCCCCATTGCGCAAAGGCATGTTCATGTGACGAGCATTCCCGGTCGGTCAGCGGAACAGCGCCACACGCGCGTCCGGAGGACCTCGACCCCGGATAGTAGGTTTTCGTCTAAATGCGCGGAAATGATATTTATAGCGGTTGGATATTCCGACACGCTATAAGGCGGGTGACCGCCGGCGGGTTGTCATTCAGGAAGGATGACGATCCAGGCCTCGGTCTGACCCTGAGGATTCGTGCCAATACCAGCGATCGTGCGGCCATCGCCGGAGATCGCGGTGGCCCTGTTCAACGTCCAGCCGGGCACCTGCGTCGCGTAGTCGAGGTCTAGCACGGCATCCAGCGCCCGCCAGCCGCGGTCTGCGTCCCACATCTGCGCGACGTCCCCCAACTGCGACTCGGACCAACCGACGATGATGCGTCCATTGCCCGAAATCCCTGCGGCGTACGTGCCTGGAAGACCGCCAGCACCGCTGCCCAGGTCGACCATGCCCGCTTGCTGCGTCCAGCGGAACGCGTGCGGAGTCCCGGACCTTCCCGTCGATACGCCGATGACGACCAACCCGTCGCTTGAAACGCCGGTGGCCATGGCTTCAGCGTCACCGGGAAGCATGCCCAGGACGGTCGCACTTCCCTCGGCCGACCAGATTACCGCGCCCGTGAGCACCGGATGGCCGGCGCCCGCGATGACGGAACCGTCCCGTGAAATCGCCGTCGCCGTGCCTTGCTGGTTGCTGCCCGGGCCCAAGCGGCTCAATGCGACGGGACCCGTGGCTGCGGTCCATCGAAACGCCGTATTGTTGGCTTGCAGGCAGGTACCCACTACGACTTCGCCATCGCCGGATACGTCACTCGCCGAGCACAGCGCCGAACCCGGCAGCGCCGCGATACGCTGCAATCCCGTGGCCGCGGTCCAACGAAAGCCCGCGGACGACGTCGGCGGGTTGCCGCCGTTCGCGTCACCGCTGCCGACGATCACGGCGCCCTCGGCGGAGGCCCCGGTCGCCGAACTCACGCTGCCGCCGGAAAGAAACTCCAGGCCTACGATCCCTTGCTGCGCGGTCCAGCGGAACGCCTGGCGATTGCCGGCCGTCGTGGCACTCGTTCCCGCGACCACGATTCCGTCGGCCGAGAGGGCGCTGGCCTGGCTCGATGCGTATCCGGAGAGGGTCCCGAGGCTTCGGAATGTCGCCCGAGCCATCGGCGATCCGTTGTCGCTGCAACCGAGGATGCAAGTCGCCAGCAGCAGTGCACAAAGACTCAGCCGCGCGATCCTTCGGGACAATTCAGACAGCCCGCCGCTGCCGGTACAGCACACGTCTCCTCCGCCGCGTTAGCAATCGCCAGTTTCTGCCTCGCATTGCCGAACGTCATTGACGAGGATCAAACGCTTGACCAAGGCGCTGGAACGGATACACGGCATTGTTGCGGCAGGCGCGCGCCAATCTCAGCGCGCACCATGCCGCAAAGAGAAACTAGGGTTGCACGGGCGGCAAAGAGTCGGAGCCGAACGTGTTCAGGCATGTCGGGTGCCCGAATCCACCGGCACTGATTCCAGTTCCGCCACTAGGATTAGGTGCAATGTCGAAAATGATATTGTCCGGACGCGCGGCATCGCCCGACACGCCGCCAACGCCCGATAGGTGATCGAGGCCCAGCAGATTGCGTACTCGCCACGCGATGTTGTGGTCGGCGCACGATGTGTCTCCGCTCACGCCGACGCCGCCCACCAGCTTCTTGCCGGCGGCATATAGTCCGAGGCCACCGCCGAATACGTTGACACCACCGATCTTGCTTCCGACCAACGGGTCATTCGCCGCGCCGTATCTTGAAGCTGGTCCGTCGTATGACACGTTGATGTCCACCGGGTTGCTGTGCTGCAATCCGAACAGACTACCGCCGGGCTGCACCGCGGAATACAGGTTCGCGGTCGAGAGCGCGAGGCCCGCGGGCTGTCCCGATCCGCCGCTGCTCGACGACGAGTCGAGGCTGAATGCGTTTCCGGTGTTGGCTTTCTGGGCCGAGATGACCCTGCTGCCGGGCCACTGCGCCCCACGATTGACGCCGGAGAACGCGACCGCGCATACGACACCGTCGCGGTCCACGATCGTCCCCCACATCTGGTTGTTGAGCCCGCTGGTTTCCGCAGCCGTCGCCGCGTCCAGCGCCTGTTTCAACGCGCTATAGCCCGGCAGACCGCGGCAGGCATTGTTGCCTTGCGAGCCATCGTCGGCGCGCGCGATGGCAGCCATCCACAAAACCACGACCGCAATCGCAGCGGTCGTCGACGTCCTAACCAATGATTTATTCTTCATTTCGTACTCCTTCCGCTCAGTCAGTTACGTTGATGAACGAGCGCGGCCGACGCCTGGCTTCGGCGCGGCGGGCACTCCGCATAACTCTAGGGTCTGTAAATAACAAACGCAATGCGAGCAACCTGGTCGCCGTTGCGTCAGCACATCGGCCCACATTGGGCGGGCCAATGGACCTGGGTGACGCCCGTCGGATGCCAGGCGCTAGCTTGCGTCGCGCTGAAACGGATAAACGTTTCCCAGTCGCAGGAGCCGCGACAGTTCGTCCAGCGCGCGCCGCGACTCATCGAGCAGCAGCGGGTCGGCCAGGTCGGCTGGTACCAGGCGGTCCCGATAGTGGGCGCGAATCCATTTTTCCAGCGCGGCCGCGAGTGCGTCGTCGAGAAAGACGTTTGCGCCCACCGCGGCACGTTCGTTGTCTGACAGCGCCACGCGCAGCCGCAGGCAGGCGGGGCCGCCGCCGTTCTTCATGCTCTGCTTCAGGTCGAACGTCAGCACTTCGGCAATGGGGCCGCCGCTGGCGACCAGCGCATTCAGATAGACGTCGACGCGCGCGTTTTCGCGGCACTCGGCCGGCGCGACGAGCAGCAGCCGGCCGTCGGGGCGGGCGAGCAGCTGGCTGTTGAACAGGTACGTTGCGACTGCTTCCGTGAGCCCTACGTCGCGCTCATGCACGACGATCGGCGTGAATGCGGGGCCGACACGTGCGGCGAGATCCGCCAGCACCGCCCGTTGGTCGACGTAGGCACGCTCATGGCAGAACAGGACGCTGCCCTGGCCGACACCGATCACATCGTTGTGAAATACGCCGGCGTCGATGGCCGCCGGATTTTGTTGCGCGAAAACCGTCCGCGCCGGGGACAGGCCATGACGCCGTGCGATGGCCGCAAAGGCGTCCGATGTCTGGCGCGCCGGATATCGCGTTGGCGCCATGCCGCCCCCGAAGCCGTGCCGGCCGTAGACGAAGAACTCGACGCCGGGCGCTGTCGCATCCGGCGCGAAGCGCGTGTGATTGGCAGCGCCTTCGTCGCCCAATTGCGGCGCTGCGGGCAGGGGATCGTGCACCGCAAAGCGTGCGGAGTCGGAAAAGATTGCGCGCAGGACCGCCGTGGTTGTTGGCGCTTCGAGCGAGCGATGGAAATGCGCCGCGAGATTCGCAGGCGTGAAGTGCACGCGTCCGTCCGCGGTGTCCGCTGATGGGCTGACGGTGGCGGCGTTGGCGACCCACATGGCGGCGGCCGACGAGCACGCGGCCAGCAGCGCTGGCGCTTCCGTTGCGGCGCGCCGCAGAATCGCGGCGTCGTCGCCGGCAAAACCCAACGCGCGCAGCGCGGGAAGGAATGGCCGTTCATGGGGCGGCAGAACTGCCTGCGGAAATCCCCGCGACTGCAATGCGCGCATCTTGGCCAGTCCCTGCAGCGCCGCTTCGCGAGGGTTGGCGACGAGTCCCGCGTTGTGTGCGGATGCGACGTTTCCCGTCGCCAGGCCGGAGTAATTGTGCGTCGGGCCGGGGATGCCGTCGAAATTGAATTCGGGCATCGCGAGTTCGCGGTTCAGCGGTCCGCGGGAGCCAGCGGCACCGCGCGCACTGTGTCGCCCTCGGCCACGCCCAGCGTGGTCGCGGCGTAGGGTTTCAGCGGAAAGCGATCGGTGCGCGACGGCGCCGACGTCACCAGCACCCGGAAGTTCTGAAGATCGCGGTTGGCGACCAGCCACAGCATGTCATCGGTCAGGCTGTCCGGCACCGGGTCCTCTTCCTCCAGCGTCACGGGCAACACCAGGGATTGCCGCACCGCATGGATGTCGTCGCGAAAACATTCAACCGTGGGACCGGCGTCGAAGATGTCGACGTAGCCTTCATAACGAAAGCCCTCCTGTTCCAGCATCGTGCGCGCCGGCACCGTGTCCGCATGCACGACACCGATCACATCGCGCGCGTCGGCCGGCAGCAGATTCACATAGACCGGATGCTTGGGCATCAACTCGGCGATGAACGACTTCTGCCCGATGCCGGTCAGGTAATCGGCCGTTGAATACTCCATCGCGAAAAAATGCCGGCCCAGGCCCTCCCAGAACGGGCTTTTGCCCTCGGGTGTCAGCCGGCCTCGCAATTCGGCGATGATCTTGGGCGAGAAGAGCTGCCTGAATTCCGCGATGAACAGCAGCCGGCTCTTCGCAAGCAGCGGTCCGTTGCTTGCGTGCCGGTAATGCTGGTCGAGGAACAGCGAACAAAGCTCCGTGTGTCCCGTGTGATCGTTCGACAAAAAGAGCGTCGGCGCGGCAGTGTAGACGTTCAGTGCGCGTGACGCATGGACGAGCGTGCCGACGTGGTAGTTGTACCAGGGCTCGCTCAGGCCGACGGCGGCCTCGATCGCCGCGATGCCGACCACGCGATCCGTGTCGCCATCGACGAGCACGAAGACGTAACAGGCGTCGGCGCGCGACGCCTGTCCAGCGAACGACGCGAGCGAGCGCGTGATCCGCTCGGCCAGGCGCTCGCGGTTTGCGGGAAGTGTCGTGAGGCCGGTGCCGGTGCGCTCGGAGAGCGCGAGCACCGCGCGGAGGTCGTCCTGGGCGATCGGCCGGACGTACACGGCTGCCGGCGCCGGCGTGAGGCTAGATCAGCGCGCGGTTGAGCGCGATCTCGAGGCGGGAAAGCCCCTCGAGGATTTCGTCCAGGCCGATCACGAGGGACGGGGCGATCCTTACGACGTCGGGCCCGGCGACAAGCACGAGGAGCCCTGCATCGCCGGCCGCCTTGACGACGTCCATCGCTTTGCCCTTCCACCGCTCATCGAGCTCGCAGCCGATCCATACGCCTTCGCCGCGAAGGTCCGCGAACATGCGTCGTCGGGCGTTGATCGCCTTGAGGCCTTCCATGAACAGCGCGTGCCGCGCTTTCACACCTTCGAGCACTTCCGTCGTGTTGACGATGTC